>Ga0209023_10005926_pt1 | contig 13116 bp, 12 predicted proteins | sample LakOneMetagenome_FD_187468 | JGI IMG/M metagenome (GOLD analysis project Ga0209023, IMG submission 187468) | Freshwater and sediment microbial communities from Lake Erie, Canada (SPAdes) (version 2) | ecosystem: Environmental > Aquatic > Freshwater > Lentic | place: Lake Erie, Canada... | reverse complement strand
CGATTTCGGGTCACGCAAAAGACGCTGAAATCAAAGTTGAAAAAATAGAAGCAGAAGCCGTCAACGGCAATTGATAGAGCAGGCGTTACGCATGGCAAACGACATTCTTATCGTCGACGACGAAGCCGACATCCGGGATCTGGTCGCGGGCATTCTTGAAGACGAGGGCTTCAAGACGCGGACAGCGCGCGACAGCGACAGCGCTCTCGCGGAAATCTCGAGCCGCAGGCCGCATCTGATTTTCCTCGACATCTGGTTGCAGGGGAGCAAGCTCGACGGGCTGCAGTTGCTTGAACAGATCAAGCGCGACCATCCCGAAGTGCCGATTGTCATGATCTCGGGTCACGGCAACATCGAAACGGCTGTCGCGGCCATCAAGCGTGGCGCGTACGATTTCATCGAGAAGCCATTCAAGGCAGATCGCCTCATTCTCGTGGCGAACCGCGCGCTGGAAACATCGCGACTCAAGCGCGAAGTCCGCGAGTTAAAGCAACATGCTCCATCGTCCGGATCGCTTGTGGGCCGTTCGCCGTGCATGAACCAACTCAGGCAAACCATCGACCGCGCCGCCAAGGCGAACAGCCGCATCATGATCGTCGGTCCGTCCGGCGGCGGCAAGGAACTGGCTGCGCGTACACTGCATGCAATGTCAGGCCGCGCGGAAGGGCCTTTCGTTGTCATTAACGCGGCGGCTATTACGCCTGAACGAATGGAAGTTGAACTGTTCGGCGTTGAATTGTCCGATGGCGAGACGGGCCGCAAACCCGGCGCGTTGGAAGAAGCACACGGCGGCACGCTGTTTATCGACGAAATCGCCGACATGCCGCGTGAGACTCAAAACCGGATTTTGCGCGTGCTGGTCGATCAGACGTTCCAGCGGGCAGGCGGGACCACCAAGGTCAGCGTCGATGTGCGCATCGTGTCGTCAACCGCGCGCAATCTCGAAGCTGAGATCGCGGAAGGGCGGTTCCGCGAGGACCTCTATCATCGACTGTCGGTCGTGCCGATCCGCGTTCCGCCGCTGTCCGAGCGCCGAGAGGACATTCCGGAACTCGTCGATTACTTCATGGATCAGATCTCAACCACCACAGGCTTGCCCAAGCGCCGCATCGGCGAGGATGCGATGGCCGTTCTGCAATCACACGTCTGGCCCGGAAACGTCCGTCAGCTTCGCAACAACGTCGAGCGCGTGATGATCTTGGCCGGCGGCGATTCCGAGGCGGCGATCAGCGCGGATATGCTGCCGCAGGACGTGGGGTCAATGATCCCCGCCATGCCGACCGGCAACAACGGCGAACACATCATGGGTCTGCCATTGCGTGAAGCGCGCGAAGTGTTCGAGCGAGATTATCTGATCGCACAGATCAGCCGATTCTCCGGCAACATCTCGCGCACGGCCGAGTTCGTCGGGATGGAACGCTCGGCATTGCATCGCAAGCTCAAGGCATTGGGCGTCGGTTAAATGTCTCGCATCGCCTATGTGAACGGCCAGTACCGCGATATGCGGGACGCCAGCGTCAACATCGAGGACCGGGGGTATCAATTCTCGGACGGTGTTTACGAGGTTTGCGAGATCAGAGACGACAAGATCGTCGATATGCCGCGGCACCTGACACGGCTACAACGCTCGCTCCGTGAATTGCGCATCGACATGCCGATGCCGCTGAGTGCTCTTGAGATCGTGATCCGCGAGACCGTTCGCCGCAATCGTGTGAATTACGGAATCGTCTATCTGCAAGTGACACGCGGCGTGGCGCGGCGAGATCATGCGTTTCCGGTTAAACCAGTTAAGCCTGCACTGGTCATCACAGCGCGCGGGTTGAGCCTTCAGAAAAATGAGCAGACAGCCGCACGCGGCATCGGCGTCATCACGATCCCGGAAAATCGCTGGCCGCGCGTCGACATCAAGTCGGTGTCGCTGCTGCCGAACGTATTGGCCAAACAGCAGGCCCGCGAAAACGATGCCTATGAGGCGTGGTTCGTGGATCACGACGGCAACGTGACCGAAGGCGCCTCGAGCAACGCCTGGATCGTGACCAAGGACGGCAAGGTTGTGACGCGCTCGGCCGAGAGCGGCATCCTCGCGGGCATCACCCGCGCGGTCCTCACCGAACTGCTCGCGGCCCTTCAATTCAAACTTGAGGAGCGGCCGTTTACCCCGGCGGAGGGGTATGAGGCGGCGGAGGCGTTCGTGACCGCGTCAAGCCAGATCGTCATGCCTGTGGTCAGAATCGATGGCCAAAAGATCGGAACTGGTATGCCCGGTCCGATCTCAGCCCGTCTTCGGGAAGAATTTCACCGTTTTTCGATATTTTCCTGAGATTTGCGGCGGTTTGGCCTTCGGTAAGGGGGTAAGCGCCCTTGCCTAAAAATCGGCTCTGGCCTTTAATCGCGCTGCAGCACCGGGAGGGGGATCTCACGGACGCAGGCAGCTGGACCATGCTCAAAAGGGCAGGATCAGCCAAATAACAAAAGCAATACAGACTGCGGGACAAGAAAATGGCGGCAGACCGCGCACAGAATCTACAAGACACATTCCTCAATCATGTTCGTAAAACCAAAACGCCGCTGACGATTTTTCTGGTCAATGGAGTGAAGTTGCAGGGCATTGTCACCTGGTTTGACAATTTCTGCCTCTTGTTACGGCGCGATGGACATTCGCAGCTCGTCTACAAGCATGCGATTTCCACTATCATGCCGGGCGCTCCGATCCAGTTGTTCGAGGGCGGCGAGGACGCGCCAGCTTGAGATTGAACTAGTTTGGAACCCCGAAACTTCGACGGGGGCGCCGACCGGCCTGGGTCGGCACGGGGCAACACAGGGCGGGTGCTTGTCATCGGCCCTTACAAGCGTGTGCGGCGGGGCGATCCCGACGCGCCGTCGGTTCATCATGGCGTTCGCGATCCGGAAGCGCGGCTTGAAGAAGCCGCGGGGCTTGCACGCGCCATTGACCTGACGGTCGCGGAAGCGATCCTCGCGCCGCTCAGTGAAATCCGCCCGGCGACATATCTGGGGAAGGGCAAGGCCGACGAGATGACTGGTCTGATCAAGGCCAGCGACGTCAATTTGGTTGTGATGGATTGCGCGCTGTCGCCTGTTCAGCAGCGCAATCTCGAAAAAGAGTGGAGCACGAAGGTGCTCGATCGCACCGGCCTCATTTTGGAAATCTTTGGACGACGCGCCAAGACGCGCGAAGGCTCACTGCAGGTCGAACTTGCGCATCTGAATTATCAGCGCAGCCGTCTCGTTCGATCATGGACACATCTTGAGCGTCAGCGTGGCGGCTTCGGCTTCATGGGCGGTCCCGGCGAAACCCAGATCGAAGCCGACCGTCGTTTGATCGGTGACCGCATCACGCGCATCGAAACCGAATTGAAGAAAGTGCAGGCGACGCGGCGGTTGCATCGCGCTGGACGTCAGCGCGTGCCTTATCGCGTTGTGGCGCTGGTCGGTTACACCAATGCCGGAAAATCCACGCTGTTCAATCGGCTGACACGGGCGGATGTGCAGGCCGCCGACATGCTGTTCGCAACACTGGATCCCACCTTGCGCGCTTTGACCTTGCCTCACGGCGGGAAAGCGATGCTGTCGGATACGGTTGGCTTTATCTCCGATCTGCCGACTATGCTGGTGGCGGCTTTCCGCGCGACGCTGGAAGAGGTGATCGAGGCCGACGTGATCCTGCATGTCCGCGACATTTCGCACGAGGATGCGGACGCACAGCAGAGCGATGTTGAATCGGTGCTGAGACAACTCGGGATCGATCCCGACGCTGGCCATCGCATTCTGGAAGTCTGGAACAAGGTTGATCGTTTCGGTGCTGAAGAACGTGAGAACCTCGCCAATATCGCCGCGCGCCGTCCGCCCGAGCGGCTGTGTTTTCTAGTCTCGGCCGAAACCGGTGAGGGCATCGACACGCTTCTCGCCGCCATCGAGGATAGGCTCGCCGCAACGCGCATCACGCTTGAATTGACCATCGACGCATCCGATGGCGCCGGCATCAGCTGGCTGCATCGAAATGCCGAAGTGCTGGATAAGCATCTCGAGGACGGCAAATTCGCTATGACCGTGCGTGTCGATGAAACTAAGCGCGATATCACCATCGCGAAATTCGGCGCAGTGCCGAGTACGCACTGACGACGCAAACCGAGCAGCTACGTCGCCGTCTTTGCCTCGTTCCACAGCGCATCCATCTCACCAAGCGTAGCGGCTTCAAGCGACGACCCGCGTGCGGCGAGGGTACGTTCGATATAGGCAAACCGCCGCTCGAATTTGGCATTGGTCGTGCGCAAGGCCATCTCTGGATCGGCCTTGGCGTGACGCGCAAGGTTCACGACGGCGAACAGGAGATCGCCTGTCTCCTCGGCAATATGGGATTGATCGCCGCCGTCGAGTGCTGCTTCGATTTCATCGGCCTCTTCACGAATTTTTGCCAGCACTGCGCGCGGATCGTTCCAGTCGAAGCCGACAGTGGAAGCTGTTCGCTGCAACTCAAGAGCCTTGAGGAGGGCCGGCTGGCTTGCCTTCACGCTTGCAAGCAGCCCCGGCTTTTCATCGGCGGGTGCGCCACGCCGTGCAGCACGCTCCGCTTTTTCCTCAGCCTTGATGCGGCTCCATGAGCCTTTCACCTGTTCGGGCGTGAGCTTGCCGGCATTGTCGCCGAACACATGCGGATGGCGGCGGATCATCTTCTGCGTAATGGACTGCACCACATCGCCGAACGCGAACGCGCCCTGTTCCTCCGCCATGCGGGCATGAAAAACCACCTGCAGCAGCAGGTCGCCAAGTTCGTCCTTCAAGTCTTCAAGATCGTTGCGCGCGATGGCATCGGCGACCTCATAGGCCTCTTCGATTGTGTAAGGCGCGATCGTCTCGAAGGTCTGCTCCAAATCCCACGGACAGCCGGTTTCTGGCTTGCGCAGCGCCGCCATGATGTCGAGCAGGGTCTTGATATCAGGAGAGGATTGCATGGCACACCGGAGGAGGGAACGGATGCCGAGTTATGGCGCATCTGCGCCGCGGATGCTATTGCGTGGCTGATGACCAGCGTTTCCAGCGATCAGAGCGCACTCGTGCTTTTCTCTGGCGGACAGGATTCCGCCACTTGTCTGGCATGGGCGCTGGCGCGGTTTGCGCGCGTCGAGACGGTCGGCTTTTCCTATGGCCAGCGGCACGCGGTCGAATTGGAGAGCCGTGCAACGCTGATCGACGGCATGATGGTGCTGAGGCCCGAATGGTCTGCACGGCTCGGTGAAAGCCATACGCTGGACATTCCAACGCTGGGCGAGATTTCAGAAACCTCACTGACGCGCAATACGGTCATCGAAATGGGCGAGGGCAGCCTCCCCAACACATTCGTACCCGGTCGCAATCTGGTGTTTCTGACCTTTGCCGCCGCGCTCGCTTACCGGCGCGGCATTACGCATATCGTCGGCGGCATGTGCGAGACGGATTTCTCTGGGTATCCGGACTGCCGCGACGAGACGATCAAGGCACTGAACGTCGCGCTCAATCTCGGCATGGCGCGGCCATTCGAGTTGCACACGCCGCTGATGTGGCGTGACAAGGCCGACACGTGGGCGCTCGCGGAAGAACTCGGCGGTAAGGGCCTCGTCGATCTGATCGTGGAGCACTCTCACACCTGCTATCTCGGCGAGCGCGGCGCGCGGCATGATTGGGGCTACGGCTGCGGCGAATGTCCGGCGTGTAGCCTGCGTGCGAAGGGTTGGGCAGCCTACACGGCGCAGCGCCTCAGGATCAGGTGATGGCAACCGGCTTGAGAGCGCACGCGGTCAGCTTGGCTAAATTCGCTCTGTTCGTGATTGCGGCTCTATGCGTGATGGACGCTGCACAGTTCATCGATATGGCGGAAGCAGCCGGCGGTGCGTTTGCCGTGGATACGGCCGACGTATCGGAGGCGGGGTCTTGTAAGCTCGAAACGTGGCTATCGGCCGCCAGCAACACCGATAGGGCGGCCGTGGCCAATCCGGCTTGCGTGGTCGATGTGTTCCGGCCCATCGAGTTCAGCGCCCAGATCAGCCGCACACGCGCAGATAGCCTGTGGTCCACCAGCGTGGCACCGAAAGCTAAGACCAATCTTGTGCCGACAGCCATCGGTTCATTCGGCTTTGCCTTTGCCGGAGGGACGTCTTTCGACACGATCACCCGCGAAAATCTGACGGCTTTTGCAGTCGTTCCTGCCACTTTGCGCCTGTCTGAAACGATGCGGATCAATCTGAATGGCGGCTGGCTTTGGGATCGCACCGTTGATCGTCATTACCTGACATATGGTGCCGCGTTCGACTGGAAGTTGACCGAGATCGTCACGCTCACCACGGAAGTGTTCGGGCAGGCGGGTGCTTCCGCCGATCCTCACGTCATCCAACCGCGTTTTCAGGCCGGATTACGATTCCGGCCCATTGAGACGTTCTCGCTCGACGTTATCTATGGCCGCAACATCACCGGCGAAAACGCCAACTGGATCACTGTCGGCACCACGATCAGGTTTCCTCCACCCGCAAAGTAGCAAGCCCTATTCCTTGCGATTGTCGTCGCTGCGCGGATGTTGCCGCCGCCATTCACGTGGCGGCGTGAACGATCCGGCCCATAGCCCGCGTCCGGCGGCTTTTGCCGCGGCCTGCTGACTGCCGTAAACATCGGCGTAGCCGGACGTCACCGCCAAGCCCTGTTCAACCATCCAGCCGTTGATATCGGTGCCATCGGGAAGGGTGCATGTCGCCAGTGTCCGGCCATACTGGTCCAGTGACTTTGACTGGCACGTCAAATCCCGTCCGCGGATGTGACTGCGCAATTGGCTCGACGCCTGACGTCCGCATGGCCAATCGCGGCCCTGAGCATCGAGACAGGTCTGGTCCAGCTCAGGCGCGTCAATGTCGATCAGGCGAATGCGTTTCCCAGCGATAGTCAGCGTGTCTCCGTCAACGACGAACGCATTGCGAACCACAGGTGCATCCTGTGTGCGGATCAATCGCTCGACGCCGTAGATGATAAGCGAGCCAATCAGCACGATCACAACGACGGTCCAACGCCGGGTTTCGCGGCTTGCGCCGTCACGCTCTGGCTGTTGCGAACGTGGTGTCCTGGCCATGTGGAAAATCCATGCGAGCATCTATCGAGCGGGCTCGCTGTAAGCCAGATTGGCTCAGGCGGGAATGGCTGCAGCCATCGCTGCAGGTCGAAGCAGAGAACTCGAGACAGCTCGCTCGGCATTTATCGGATTCGCATAAGGTATATTATGGAATATAATTAGATTCAACGATATCAGTATGATGAGACTAGAAACATATCAAATGATCGAGATATTTTGGGTTATATCTGAAAATCTATCGGCAACTGTTTTGTTGTTCGAACCTGCACGTCCCGTCATTGACCCAGTCAGATGTGGCTGTAGAACCAGAGACAACCAAGCGCGTACGATGTGGTTCGCGCATGGACATTAGGAGTTCGGATATGAGCACTGGTCAGGGCCAATACAGTGTCGATCTGGACAAGAACCCGGCCAATTATGTGCCGCTCTCGCCGCTGAGTTTTCTGGCACGCAGCGCCGCCGTGTATCCCAACCACACCAGCACGGTTTACGAAGGCCGCACGTTTACCTGGGCGCAGACGTTTGAGCGCTGCAAGCGGTTTGCGTCGTTCTTGTCAAAGCGCGGCATCGGCCGTGGCGATACGGTCGCAGCGATGCTGCCGAATATCCCGGCCATGAACGAGGTCCATTTTGCCGTGCCGATGGCTGGTGGCGTGCTTAACGCGCTCAACATCCGGCTGGACGCTGCATCGATTGCTTTTCAGCTCGACCACGGCGGCGCCAAAATCATTCTGGTCGATCCCGAGTTCACGGGCGTGATTTCCGAAGCGCTGGGCCTCATGAAAGGTCCGAAGCCGCTGGTGATCGACGTGGACGACGAAACGTATCCGGGCGGCAAGCGGGTCGGAGAGGTTCAGTATGAAGCCGCCGTCGCCAGTGGAGACCCCTCCTTCGCCTGGCATCAGCCGCAGGACGAATGGGATGCCATCGCGCTGGGTTACACGTCAGGCACCACGGGCAATCCCAAGGGCGTGGTGACGCATTATCGCGGCGCGTATCTCAACGCCGTCAGCAACATCCTCGCATGCGGGCTGGGTACGCATCCGATCTATCTTTGGACACTGCCGATGTTCCATTGCAACGGCTGGTGCTTTCCATGGACGATTGCGGCATCTGCCGGCGTCAATGTCTGTCTACGAAAGGTCGATCCGGCGAAGATTTTCGAGCTGATCCCAAAGCATAGCGTGACCCACATGTGCGGCGCGCCGATTGTCTACAACACGATGATCAACGCGCCGGGCGCGCCCAAAGGCAAGGGCGCGAAGCCCGTTGTTGGGCTGATCGCAGGCGCAGCACCGCCTGTGGCGGTGCTGGAAGGCGCGGAGAGCGTCGGGATCAAGCTGACGCACGTCTATGGCCTCACGGAGGTCTATGGCCCCGCCTCCGTCTGCGCCGAGCAGCCCGGTTGGGACGAACTGCCCGCCGACGAACGAGCGCAGCTCAAGCGGCGTCAGGGCGTGCCCTATCCGCTTCAGGAAGCCGTCACGGTTTTGAACCCTGAGACAATGCAGCCGGTGCCACGTGATGGCGAGACCATCGGCGAGGTCATGTTCCGCGGCAACATCGTCATGAAGGGCTATCTCAACAACGCGAAGGCAACCAAGGAAGCCTTCGAAGGCGGTTGGTTTCACACCGGCGATCTCGGCGTCCTCGATGCGGACGGCTATGTCATCATCAAGGACCGCTCCAAGGACATCATCATTTCCGGCGGTGAGAACATCTCGTCGGTGGAGGTCGAGGACGTGCTCTACAAGCATCCGGCCGTGCTATTCGCAGCCGTCGTCGCCAAGCCGGACTCCAAGTGGGGCGAAGTGCCTTGCGCCTTCGTTGAATTGAAAGAAGGCGCGAGCGCAACGGAGGCTGAAATCCTCGCTTACTGCAAAACCATCCTGCCTGGCTTCAAGTCGCCGAAATCCATCGTGTTCGGCGCGATTCCGAAAACGTCGACGGGCAAGATTCAGAAATTCATGCTGCGCGATCAGGCCAACTCGGCCAAGGCGATCTCGACTTAAGGCCTACGCTTCGACGTCCAGCTGCATGCCGTCATATCCCGGCACGACACCCGGCGGCAGCTTTTCGCGTAGCACCTCGTAATCGAGGTCCGAATGCAAGTTTGTCAGCACTGCGCGGCGCGGCTTGAACTTCGCGATCCATGACAGCGCGTCGTCGAGGCTGAAATGACTTGGGTGGGGCGCATAGCGCAGCGCATCCACAATCCACAGATCGAGATTTTCCAGCGCGTGGAAACTTTCAGGCGGAATGTCATGGAGATCCGGCGTGTAGGCCGCATTGCCGATGCGATAGCCGAGCGCCGGAATGTTTCCGTGCTGGAGAATGAACGCGGTCAAGGCGAGGGCACCGCCCTTCCCGTCGATGGCTTGCGTCTCGCCAGCCTCGATAGATCGGTTCTCGAGGATCGCCGGATAGTCGCTGCCCGGTGCCTGCTCGAAGCAATAGGCGAAGCGCGAAAGAATGTCCTTGCCCGTCGATGTGTTCAGATAGACCGGAATACGTTTGCGCTGATGCAATACGACCGAACGTAAATCATCGATGCCGTGAGTCTGGTCCGCGTGCTCGTGCGTCAAGAATGTCGCGTCGAGATGATCCACATTCGCGTCGATCAATTGCTCGCGCAGATCAGGCGACGTGTCGATCAATACGCGCGTCAGATTGCCTGCTGTGCCCTTCTCGGCCAGCAGCGAACAGCGGCGTCGGCGGTTCTTTGGATTATTTGGATCGCACGCACCCCAGCCGAGCGCGGGGCGCGGCACGCCTGCTGACGATCCCGAACCGAGAATTGTCAGCGTGACACTCATGCGGCTTTCGCGTCCGGGCGCGGCACTTTGTCAAACAAACGGAAGAAATTGTCCGTGGTCTGCCGCGCGATCTCTTCCATGGAAACGCCGCGCGTATCCGCCAGCACTTTCGCGATTTCGGTAACGAAAGCAGGCTCGTTGCGCTTGCCGCGGAATTTGCCGGGCGCAAGATATGGCGCGTCGGTTTCCACCATGATGCGGTCTGCCGGGAGTTCGGCGGCGATGTCGCGGATGGATTGCGAATTCTTGAATGTCAGAATGCCGGTGAAAGACACCGACAGACCGTGCGCGACGGCCTTCATCGCAAGTTCGCGGCCGCCGGTGTAGCAATGCAGCACGCCTTTGAACGACCCCTTGGCGATTTCCTCATCGAGAATTTCGCTGCATCTTTCATCGGCTTCGCGCGTGTGAATGACGAGCGGCAGGCCGGTCGCTCGTGCCGCCGCGATATGCGCGCGGAAGCCCCGCTCCTGCGCCGCCGGCGAACCATCGTCGTAGTGATTGTCGAGCCCCGCCTCGCCCAGCGCCACCACTTTGGGATGGCTCGTCAGCGCGATCAGCTCGTCCGCCGTGATGCCGTCTTCCTCATCAGCGTTATGCGGATGCGTGCCGACTGAACAGTACACATTTGGAAAGCGAGCCGTGATTGCGAGCAGTTCGTTCAGACGGCGCACGCGCGTCGATATCGTCACAATACGACCGATGCCTGCAGCCTCAGAGCGCGCGACAATGGCATCGAGATCGTCGGCGAAATCCGGAAAATCGAGATGGCAGTGGCTGTCGACAAGCATCAGGCCTTACCCGGTTTGTCGTCCGTTGGTTCTACGTAGCGAGGGAAAATCGGCGCAGGCGGCGGCAGTTGCGTGCCCCCCTTGATCCGCGCGCCGAGCGCCGCGAAGTCGCGTGCGTCCGGTACAACGCCGAGAATATCGAGCAGCTTGGAGCAAGCGTCCGGCATGGCGGGTTGCGCGAGGATCGCTATCTGGCGCACGACTTCAGCGGTCACGTAAAGCACCGTTTTCTGCCGCGCGGGATCTGTCTTTGCCAGCGCCCACGGCGCCTCACCCGCAAAATAGCGGTTGGCCTCGGCCACAACGGCCCAGATCGCATTCAGCGCATGATGGATTTGCTGCGTGCTCATCGCGGCGCGCGCCTGCTCGAGCATGCCATCGGCCATCGCGAGAATGGCCTTGTCGTTGTCGCTGAACGCGCCCGGCTCCGGCAGCACGCCGCCATACTGCTTGCCAATCATTGACAGCGAGCGTTGCGCGAGATTGCCGAGATCGTTGGCGAGATCGGCGTTGGTCCGCGCGACGATAGCTTCGTGATTGTAATTTCCGTCCTGACCGAACGGCACTTCGCGCAGAAAGAAATAACGAAGCTGATCGACGCCGTAGGCGTCGGCGAGACTGAACGGATCGACCACATTGCCGACCGACTTCGACATTTTCTCGCCGCGGTTGAACAGGAATCCGTGTGCGAACACGCGTTTCTGCACCGGGATGCCAGCGGACATCAGGAATGCAGGCCAATACACCGCATGAAAGCGGATAATGTCCTTGCCGATAATATGCACATCGGCAGGCCAGTAGCGCCAGTTTTTGTCGCTCTCGTCCGGAAAACCAACGCCGGTGATGTAGTTGGTCAACGCATCGACCCACACATACATCACGTGCTCTTCGTCACCCGGCACCTTCACGCCCCAGTCGAATGTCGTGCGTGAAATTGAAAGGTCTTTCAGGCCGCCTTTGACGAAGCTGGTCACTTCGTTCTTGCGCGAGTCCGGGCCGATGAAGTCCGGTTGGCTCTCATAAAGCGCAAGCAGCTTGTCCTGATAGGCGGACAGCTTGAAGAAATAGCTCTTTTCCTCGACCCACTCTACGGGCGTTCCTTGCGGGCCGCGGCGCACCTTGTCCTCGCCGACGACGGTCTCGTCTTCGGCGTAGTAGGCTTCGTCGCGCACGGAATACCAGCCGGCGTAGCTGTCGAGATAGATATCGCCATTCGCAGCCATCCGTTTCCAGATTTCCTGCGTCGACTCGTGATGCACTTTTTCGGATGTGCGAATGAAGCGGTCGTAGGAAACGTTCAGACGCTGATCCATCTTTTTGAAACGCGCAGCGTTGCGCGTCGCAAGCTCCATCGGCGTCATGTTTTTCTTCTGCGCCGTCTGAACCATTTTCTGACCATGCTCGTCGGTACCGGTCAGAAAAAAAACGTCCTTGCCGTCGAGACGCTGGAAGCGCGCAAGAGCGTCGGTCGCGATCGCCTCATAGGCGTGACCGATGTGCGGAACACCATTCGGATAAGCAATCGCAGTCGTGATGTAGTAAGTCGGACGGGGCATGAGTTACTTTTGCAATCGCAGCTTTACGCGAAGGCCTTTCCGTAGAGGTGGATCGTGCCGATCCTGCTCAGGAATCAGGCTGAAGATATTTATCTCGTGGCCTCGGCGAGCATACCAAACACCGAAAAAACGAAGGGTTTTCGCTCCAGATTGAAGCTTTCAGTGTCGCGCGCGGCGCTGTTGATCTTTTCCCATACCTCGGCAAGCCGTGCAAGGCGCGGCAGGTGCGCGCCTGCGTCCGGCTGATGCAAATGGCCGGTCAACCAACGATCCACAGTATCGACAAATGTCTTCAATCCGACACGATCATTAAGCGGCAATGCATCACCGAGCGCATGTAGAGCGCGCTGATCGAGTTGCGGCAAAGTGTTCAGCAGCGCGAGTGTGCGCTGGTGCAAGCCGAGCGATTGTCCGCTGAACAGCGTGAGCGCGCGTGACACACTCCCCTCCGCGGCATCGGCAGCTTCACGCAACGTCGCGTCGCTTGGCTTGAGGTCCGCCGCCTGCGCAGCTGCCTGGACCACGTATTCAGTTTCAAGAGCTCGCAGCGGAAGTTTGCGGCAGCGCGACTGAATTGTCGCCAGCACACGCGCTGAGGCGTGACTGATGAGCAGAAACAGCGAGCGCGCGGGCGGCTCCTCGAGAATTTTCAGCAGCGCGTTCGACGCATTTGCGTTCAACTCGTCAACCGTATCGACAACGCAGACGCGCCAGCCGCCGACAGATGCTGCGGTCGAGCCAAAGAACCCGATGGTCTCGCGCGACTCGTCCACGGTAATGACGGTGCGCATCGTGCCCTTGTCATTGACCGTGCGCTCCAGCGTGAGCAATCCACCATGACAGAT
>Ga0209023_10005925_pt1 | contig 13117 bp, 12 predicted proteins | sample LakOneMetagenome_FD_187468 | JGI IMG/M metagenome (GOLD analysis project Ga0209023, IMG submission 187468) | Freshwater and sediment microbial communities from Lake Erie, Canada (SPAdes) (version 2) | ecosystem: Environmental > Aquatic > Freshwater > Lentic | place: Lake Erie, Canada... | reverse complement strand
AGCGTGAAGCCGAGCTGTCGACCGAGGATCACGAACAGCTCGTAGCTGATGAGCGCCGCGACCGCCAGGGACGCGACCGCGACCAGGCCCAGGGCCCGGTAGTACGCCACCAGGTAGATCCCGACGAGCAGCAGGCCCAGGGCACCGGCGATGAGGCCGGCGTGGAGCTGGTCGGTGCCCAGCGTCGGCGAGATGGTCTCGACCGACGAGACCTCGAGCGAGACGGGCAGCGAGCCGTACTTCAGGACGTTCGCGAGGGCCTTCGCCTCGTCGGCGGTGAAGGAGCCCGTGATGACGGCGCTGCCGCCGATGATCGCCTGGTTGACGCTCGGCGCCGATTCGACGAGACCGTCGAGGACGATCGCGAACTGGTTCTGCGGGGCCTGGTTCTGCGCGAGCTGACCGGTGACGGTCGCGAACTGCTGGGCGCCCTCGGAGGTGAAGTTGAGGTTGACCTCCCAGCCCGCGGCGTTCTGCGAGAGGCCGGCGGAGGCGCTGGCGATCTCGGTGCCCTGGACCGCGGCCTTGTCGAGCAGGTACTTCAGCTGCCCGGACTTGTCGCAGGTGACGAGGTACTTGTTCGGGTCGGCCGGGCCGCCCTTGGTGGCGCCGGGCTTGCTGCAGTCCAGCGCGACGAACGCGGCCTGCAGAGCGGCGTCGTTGGTGGCGGACTGGATCGGCGGGTTGCCGTTCTGCGACGTGACGCCGCCGGCGGAGGTGGTCTTCGACGGCGACGGCGAGGCCGAGGGGGTCGCGCTCGGCGACGGGCTGGCCGAGTTGGACAGGCCGCCGGTGATCGCGGCCGGGTTGCCCGACGACGTCGCGGACGGCGTGGCCGATCCGCTCCCTGCGGAGGCCGTGGCCTTCGGTGAGGCGGATGCGGACGGCGACGCGCTGCCCGACGCCGTGGGCGACGCGGTCGGCTGCGGGGTGCCGTAGTCGATGGCGAGCACGGGGCGCATGTCGAGCTTCGCGGTGGTCGCCAGCGAGTCGAGGACCGCCTGGTTGGTCGCACCGGGGATCGACACGATGATCGTCGCGCCCGAGCCGCTGCCCTGGGTGGTCACCTCGGACTCGGCGACGCCGAAGCCGTCGACGCGCTGCCTGATGATCTCGACGGTCTGCTTGAGCTGGTCGTCGGTGATCGCGCCGCCGTCGTTGGAGCCGGTCGGCGTCAGGATCACCTGCGTCCCGCCGCGCAGGTCGAGGCCCAGCTTGGGCGTGTTGGTCAGGCCTGGCCAGAACGTCCAGACGCCGAGGGCGACCACGATGATCCCGAGGATCGCCAGGGTCCGCCCCGCGTGCGTGTAGCCGCTTGTCGGTGCTGCCACCGTCGTGTCTCCCGTGCGTCCCGGTCCGGCACCGGCCGGATCGGGAACCCTCGTGCCCGCCTCGGGGGCGGGTCTGTCGGAACGGCCCGGAGGCCGTGGTCTTCTCTGCAGCGGTCCGGCGTGCTGACGCCCGTCCCCCTACCAGGACTGCGCAGACAGCCCCGAGAAGTATGGAGGACGCCGGAGCGGCCCCCGAACCAGGGCTATCCCTCAGGCGTGTCGTCCTCGGTGATGGACGCCGCAGGCTCCTCGGTCGTTCCCGCGGGCTCCTCGTCCGCCGCAGCGTCGGGGAGGACCTTGGCCACGGCGGCCGTCACGTAGCGGACGGTGACGCCGGGGGCGATCTCGAGGTCGATCTGGTCGTCCTCCACCGCGGTGACGGTCCCGAACAGGCCGGCGGTGGTCATGACCCGGACGCCGACGGCCACCCGGGCGACGGTCGCCTGCTGCTCCTTCTGCCGGTTGCGCGCCGGGCGCACGATGAGGAAGTAGAAGGCGCCGATCACGACGATGATCAGCAGCAGGCCGTTGGGATCCACGCAGTCCTCCGGTCACGGGCCGGGGCACGCCGGCGGTCGCGAGCGAGTCTAGGTGCTGGTCCCGGGATCCTCCGCCTCGGCGAAGGGCAGCACCGGCGTCATCCCGGCGGGCATGGTCAGGCCCAGGTGCGCCCAGGCGGCGGGGGTCGCCACCCGCCCCCGCGGGGTGCGGGCGAGCAGGCCGGCCCGCACGAGGAACGGCTCGCAGACCGTCTCGACGGTCTCCGACTCCTCCCCCACGGCGACGGCGAGGGTCGAGAGGCCGACCGGCCCGCCGCCGAACCGGCGCAGCAGGGCGTCGAGGACGGCGCGGTCGAGGCGGTCCAGGCCGATCGGGTCGACCTCGTAGAGGGTGAGCGCGGCCTGGGCGACGCCGAGGTCGACGTGGCCGTCGGCCCGGACCTGGGCGTAGTCGCGCACCCGGCGCAGCAGCCGGTTGGCCACGCGAGGGGTCCCCCGGCTCCGCCGCGAGATCTCCACCGCTGCCTCGTCGGCGAGGGGTACGTCGAGCAGCGCGGAGCTGCGCTGCAGGATCGCGCGCAGGTCGTCGGCCTCGTAGAAGTCCATGTGCGCGGTGAACCCGAACCGGTCGCGCAGCGGACCGGGCAGCAGCCCGGCGCGGGTGGTGGCGCCGACCAAGGTGAAGGGCGGGAGGTCGAGCGGGATCGCCGTGGCGCCGGGTCCCTTGCCGACGATGATGTCGACCCGGAAGTCCTCCATCGCCAGGTAGAGCATCTCCTCGGCCGCGCGCGACATCCGGTGGATCTCGTCGAGGAACAGCACCTCGCCGGGCACCAGGCTCGACAGCACCGCGGCGAGGTCGCCCGCGTGCTGCAGCGCCGGACCGCTCGTGACGCGCAGCGGCGTACCGAGCTCCGCGGCGATGATCATGGCGAGCGTGGTCTTGCCCAGACCGGGCGGACCGGCGAGCAGGACGTGGTCGGCGGCCCGGCCGCGAGCCGACGCCGCCTCGAGCACGAGCCCGAGCTGGTCCTTCACCCGCTGCTGGCCGATGAACGCATCGAGGGTGCGGGGCCGGAGGGCGCCCTCGATCGCGGCGTCGTCGTCGCGCAGCTCGGGGCCGACGAGCCGCGAGCCGTCGTCGTGGACCACCTCGACGCCGAGGTCGGTGTCGTCGGGACTCATGCGCGGTCCAGCGCCCGCAGGGCTGCACGCAGGACGGTCGCGACGTCGGCGTCGTCGGCCACGTCGTCGGCGACGGCCTCGATCGCGGCGTCGGCCTCCCTCGGCGCCCACCCGAGACCGACGAGCGCGGCATGGACCTGCCCCTGCCAGGCGGGGCCGGTGGCGGCGGCGGCACGGCCGAGGTCGACCACGCCGCTCGGGGCGCCGAGCCGGTCCTTCAGCTCGAGCACGAGGCGCTGCGCGCCCTTGCGGCCGACGCCGGGCACGCGGGTGAGCGCGGTGAGGTCCTCGGTGGCGACCGCGACGCGCAGGGCGTCGGGCGAGAGCACCGAGAGCAGCGACTGCGCCAGGCGCGGGCCGACGCCCGTGACCGTCTGCAGGATCTCGAAGACCGACCTCTCGTCGGCGTCGGCGAACCCGTAGAGGGTCATCGAGTCCTCGCGGACGACGAGGGTCGCCGGCAGGGAGGCCGCGTGGCCGACCCGCAGGTCGCCCAGGGTCGCCGGCGTGCACTGCAGCTCGAGGCCGATGCCGCCGACGTCGACCACGGCGGTGGTCGCACCGACCGAGGCGACGGTGCCGCGGACGAACGAGATCACGAGGTACCTCCGATGGCGACGCGGCGCCCGGGTGCGGGACGGGCCGCGCGGGTCGCGCGCGGGATGCGCGACTGGGGGGCGGCAGCTGCGGCTGCCGCGAGGCGGGCGCTGGCGTCGCCGCGCCACAGGTGGCAGATGGCCAGCGCCAGGGCGTCGGCGGCGTCGGCCGGGCGGGGCGCCTCGTCGAGGGCCAGCAGGCGGGTGACCATCGCGCCGACCTGGGCCTTGTCGGCGCGGCCGCTGCCGGTGACGGCGGCCTTCACCTCGCTCGGCGTGTGCAGGGCGACGGGGATACCGCGACGGGCGGCGGCGGCGATGGCGATCGCGCCGGCCTGCGCCGTACCCATGACCGTCCGGACGTTGTGCTGGGCGAACACCCGCTCGACCGCCACCGCGTCGGGCCGGGTGGCGTCGAGCGCGGCCTCGATGCCCTCCTCGAGGGCAAGCAGCCGGTGCGCGAGGTCGAGGTCGGGAGCCGTGCGCAGCACCTCGACGCGCACGAGCGTGAGCCGGCGACCGGGCGTGCCGTCGACCACCCCGACCCCGCACCGGGTCAGGCCCGGGTCGACGCCCAGCACGCGCACGTGGATCCCTCCGCAGACCGAACAGATGTACGGATGCTAACCACGAACGCCCCTCGACAACGCGAGACACGCGGGCGACGCGAGCGCGAGCGACCCGGGCGGGGCCCGACGGGTCTCGACCGGGTCGCTCTGCGAGCGCAGCGAGCCCGCGCTCGCTTGGAGCCCCGGAACTACGCGTCGAGCGCTTCGAGGATCTCTCCCCTACTGGGCGCAAGCGCCCAGCGGGAGCCCATCGGACGCGACCCTGGAAGAGCGGACGCTACGCGTCGAGGGCTTCCAGGATCTCTCCCCTATTGGGCGCAAGCGCCCAATAGGGGCCCAACGGACGCGACCCTGGAAGAGCGGACGCTACGCGTCGAGGGCTTCCAGGATCTCGTCCGACACGTCGGCGTTGACGTAGACGGTCTGGACGTCGTCGCTGTCCTCGAGGGCGTCGATGAGGCGGAACACCTTGCGGGCGGTCTCCTCGTCGACCTCGACCTGCATCGAGGGGAGGAACGAGGTCTCGGCCGACTCGTAGTCGATGCCCGCCTCCTGCAGCGCGGTGCGCACGGCGACGACGTCGGTCGCCGCGGAGACGACCTCGAAGGCCTCGCCGAGGTCGTTGACCTCGTCGGCGCCGGCCTCGAGGACCGCGAGCAGCACGTCGTCCTCGGTGAGCTCGCCCTTGGGCACGATGACGACCCCCTTGCGGGAGAACAGGTAGGCGACCGAGCCGGGGTCGGCCATCGACCCACCGTTGCGGGTCATCGCGACGCGGACCTCGGAGGCGGCCCGGTTGCGGTTGTCGGTGAGGCACTCGATGAGGACCGCGACGCCGTTGGGGCCGTAGCCCTCGTACATGATCGTCTGGTAGTCGGCGCCGCCGGCCTCGGCGCCGGAGCCGCGCTTCACCGCGCGGTCGATGTTGTCGTTAGGGACCGAGCTCTTCTTCGCCTTGTAGATCGCGTCGTACAGCGTCGGGTTCGCGGCCGGGTCACCGCCGCCCGTGCGCGCCGCGACCTCGATGTTCTTGATCAGCTTGGCGAACATCTTGCCGCGCTTGGCGTCGATGACGGCCTTCTTGTGCTTCGTGGTCGCCCACTTGGAGTGGCCGCTCATGCCTGCTCTCTCACCATCTCGACGAAGTACTGATGCACCCGGGTGTCCCCGGTCAGCTCGGGGTGGAAGGACGTGGCCAGCAGGTGGCCCTGCCGGACGGCGACGATCTTACCGGCGGCCGGTCCGGCCGGGACGCGCCCGAGGACCTCCACGTCGGCGCCCGCCTCGTCGACCCACGGGGCGCGGATGAACACCGCGTGCACGGGGCGCTCCCCCAGCACCGGGATGTCGATGTCGGCCTCGAAGGAGTCGACCTGGCGGCCGAAGGCGTTGCGGACCACGGTGACGTCGAGGCCGCCGATCGTCTCCTGGTCGGGGCGGCCGCCCGCGATCCGCTCCGCGAGCATGATCATCCCCGCGCAGGAGCCGTACGCCGGCAGCCCGGAGCGGACCAGGTCGCGCAGCGGCTCCATCAGCCCCCAGCGCAGCGCCAGGTTGCTCATGGTCGTCGACTCGCCTCCGGGCACGACGAGCGCGTCGATGCCCTCGAGGTGCTCGGGCAGGCGCACCTGGCGCGTGGACGCGCCCGAGACCTGCAGCGCCCGCTCGTGCTCGCGGACGTCGCCCTGCAGCGCGAGGACCCCGACCAGCGGGGCCGCCGTCACCAGCCGCGGTCTTCCAGGCGGTGGTGCACCGGGAGGTCGGCGACGTTGATACCGACCATCGCCTCGCCGAGGCCGCGGCTCACCTTGGCGACGATGTCGGCGTCGCGGAAGTGCGTGGTCGCCTGGACGATCGCGTTGGCGCGCTCGGCCGGGTTGCCGCTCTTGAAGATGCCCGAACCGACGAAGACGCCGTCGGCGCCGAGCTGCATCATCATCGCGGCGTCGGCCGGCGTGGCGATGCCGCCCGCGGTGAACATCACGACGGGGAGGCGGCCCAGGCGCGCGGTCTCGACGACGAGGTCGTAGGGCGCCTGCAGCTCCTTCGCGGCGACGTAGAGCTCGTCGTCGGCCATCGAGGAGAGCCGGTTGATCTCGGCGCGGATCGTGCGCATGTGCTTGGTGGCGTTGGAGACGTCGCCGGTGCCGGCCTCGCCCTTCGAGCGGATCATCGCCGCGCCCTCGTTGATGCGGCGCAGGGCCTCACCGAGGTTGGTGGCACCGCAGACGAAGGGGACGGTGAACGCCCACTTGTCGATGTGGTTGGCGTAGTCGGCCGGGGTCAGCACCTCGGACTCGTCGATGTAGTCGACGCCGAGCGACTGCAGCACCTGCGCCTCGACGAAGTGGCCGATGCGCGCCTTGGCCATCACCGGGATCGAGACGGTCTCGATGATGCCGTCGATCATGTCGGGGTCGCTCATGCGCGAGACGCCGCCCTGCGCGCGGATGTCGGCGGGGACCCGCTCGAGGGCCATGACGGCCACGGCGCCGGCGTCCTCGGCGATCTTCGCCTGCTCCGGGGTGACGACGTCCATGATCACGCCGCCCTTGAGCATCTCGGCCATGCCGCGCTTCACGCGCGCGGTGCCCACCTCGGGACGACCGGACTCGGGGGTGCTGCTCTCGAACGACATCGCTGACCTCGGGGTCTCGTGCGGTACTCGGGGGCGCCTGGCGGCGCGCCGCTCAGGATACCCTCAGCGGCCCCCACCGCCCTACGACGGTCCGGAGTGTGCCCGCAGGGCCACCCGCCACCCCGGCCACCGGACGGCGACGCCCCGCAGCGGGACCGCCCTGCGGCGCTCAGGCGATGGCGACCTTGCTCTTGCTGTTCACGAGCACGACCCACTGCTGGCCGGGCTTGAACGGGATGATCTGGCCGTCGGCGCCGGTGAAGGTGGTCCCGCCGGTCGCGGAGGGGCGGCTCCAGGTGACGGGGTAGGCGCGCCCGTCGCGGAGCACCCAGCCCTTGCCCGAGCCGACCGTCTTGAGCAGCGGCGTGCGGCCGCCGTACTTGTCGCCGAAGCCCGAGTCCTTCTGCACGACGTACTGGAGGACGACGGTGGCGGCGTGCTGGGTGCCGCCCTCGGTCGCGCGGGCGGCCCGCTTGTTGAGCCAGACGTCGAACAGCCCGAGCTTGGCGTTCCAGACGAACTTGGCCTGCGAGTCGGGGTACGACGCGACCGCGACCTTCACCGGACGGCCACCGGTGGGCGCCTCGGTCGAGAACGTGAACCCGATGTCCTGCGCGGTCGAGGCCTGCGGGGCGCGGGTGAGCAGCACAGCCGGGTGACCGAAGTAGTTGTACGGCGACCGGCGGCCGTGGTCGCGGAAGTACCCCTTGGGGCCCTTGTCGCCGGAGACGTCGAAGATCGAGGCGCGGGCGAGCAGGGGCATCAGCTTGTGCTGGCTGCCGGAGTAGGCGAAGGCCGGCTTGCCGAACTGGGCGAGCAGGTCGATGTCGGAGATGCGCGCGCTGCGCACCGGGCCGACGGTCTTGGGCAGCGTGGTCGAGAAGACGGCGGCGAGGCGGGTGAGGCCCCACTCCACCTCCTCGACGTAGACGATGTCGGCGTACTTCAGGCCGGTGTGCGGCTGCGCGAACGTGGTGTTGTCGAACTTCACGACGAGCACCGGCTTGCCGGCGCCGCCGGCCAGGCCCGAGAACGGAGAGGCGTCGGCCGGCTGCTCGGGGGTCGGGCTCTCGGTCGGCGTCTCGGAGGCTGCCGGCGACGAGCTGCTCGGGGTGCTCGCCCCCGAGGCCGTCGGCGCGGCGGGCGAGCCGGCGCACGCGGCGAGCGTCAGCGCGAGGCCTGCCGCGAGCGCCGCGGGGACGGCTGCTGCACGTCCCCTCGCGGGAGCGGATCCAGGTCGGGGCAGGTGTCGTCGCAGTCGCACGTGCCCAGGGTAAGCGGGCGTGTCTCAGCGACCGTCGAGCCCCGCCGGGACCGTGTCGTCGAAGTCGATCGTCGTCGGCATCGGGGTGTGCCCGGCCAGGCCGAACCAGCGCGCGATGCGCTTGCGACGAACGTGGACGCAGCTGCGGACGATGTCGTTGTGGAAGCGGCGGGCCAGCTCGACCCGGCGGCACGCCACCGCGAGCTCGGTCACCAGCTGCTCGGCCACCGCAGCGTCGGGGCCGGCGTCCTCGAGGATCGCGTCGACGTCCTCGCGCTCGCCGAGCAGCGCGCCGAGCGACCTGGTCAGCTCGCTCTCGGCCGGGGAGCGGGCCTCGTCGTCGTCGCCGTTCACGACGAGGGTCTCCTGCGCGGCCGAGGACAGCAGCAGGGCCGAGGCGGGGTCGAGGAAGCCCGACGACGCGAGGTCCTGCGCGGCGGCGGCCCGCCGCAGCAGCTGCGCGTCGAGACCGGCGTGCGCCGTCTCGATCCGGTGGTGCAGGCGGTCGATGCGGCCTGCGAGCGACGACAGGTAGACCGCGATCGCCCCGATGAGGACGACGAGGACCAGGACGAGCGTGAGCTTCTCCACGCCTACTCCCCTCCGCCCCGGGCGAAGCGGCCGACGAGCTGCCCGCGCATGTCCTCGGTGACCTTCTCCCCCGTGACCGTGACGGCCTCGTAGACCTCGACCACGCGGGCGGCCACCGACTCCCAGTCGTACTCGCGCGCCCGCAGGTGACCCTCGGCGGTGAGACGGCGGCGCTCCTCGGCGTCGTCGAGCAGCGCGATCGCGGCCCGGGCGAGGTCGGCCGGGTCCTCGTTGGTGAACGTCGCGCCGGCCCGGCCTTCGGCGACCACGCGGCGGAAGGCCTCGATGTCGCTCGCGAGCACCGGCGTACCGCTGGCCATCGCCTCGAGCAGCACGATGCCGAAGCTCTCGCCGCCGGTGTTGGGGGCGACGTAGACGTCGGCCGAGACGAACGCCCGGGCCTTGTCCTCCTCGCTCACCAGGCCGAGGTAGACGACGCGCTCGGAGATCTCCGGGTCGAGGGACTCGCGCATCTCCTCCTCGTCGCCGGGGCCGGCCACCAGCAGCCGGACGCCGGGGTGCGCCTGGGCGATCGCGGGCAGCGCCTCCAGCAGCACCGGCAGGCCCTTGCGCGGCTCGTCGATGCGCCCGATGAAGAACAGCGCGCCGCCCTCCCCCGGCCAGCCCGGCAGCGGCTCGGAGTGCCCGAACGCCGAGCAGTCGACACCGTTCGGGATGAGCACGGCGTCGCCGCCCATGTGCTCGACCAGGGTCTGGCGGGCCGCCTCGCTGACCGCGATGCGCGCCGACACCTTCTCGAGGGCCGTCTGCCCGATCGCGAACCCGGCCGACAGGATCCGCGACCGCTCCATCGACGAGTGCCAGGTCGCGACGACGGGACCGCGCGCCGCCCAGCAGGACAGGATCGAGATGCTCGGCGAGAGCGGCTCGTGGATGTGCAGGACGTCGAAGTCGCCGTTGCGCAGCCAGCGGCGGACCCGGCGCGCAGTGACCGGACCGAACTGCACCTTGGCCTTGGACCCGTTGTAGGCCACCGAGACCGGGCGGCCCGACGACACGACGAACGGCGGCAGCTCGACGTCGACGTCGTCGTCGCACGGCGCGAGGACGCTCACCTCGTGACCGAGACGCTGCAGCGCGACGGCGAGGTCGCGCACGTGCGCCTGGACGCCGCCCGGCGTCGACCAGTCGTAGGGGCAGACGATGCCGACCTTCACGACGCCGGCGCCTTCGTCGGGTCGAGGTCGTCGACCCACACGCGCTGGAGCATGTGCCAGTCGGTCGGGTGGGCCGCGATGCCGCCGGCGAACCGGTCGGCGACCAGCTGCGTCGTCGCGAAGATCCGTCGCGACCGCTCGCCCTCCTGCGGCACCTCGATCGGCGGGTGGAAGCGCACGGCGTTGCGGCCGTCCTCGAGGAACAGCTCGGCCGTGACGAGCGCGGCACCGGAGTCGACCGCGAGCGCCGCGGGGCCGGCGGGCATCTTCGCCTTGGCCCCGAAGAACTGCACCGGCACTCCGCCGCGCCCGAGGTCGCGGTCGCCGAGCAGCGCCACGAGGGCACCGGCCTTGAGCCGCTCCTGCAGGTACGGGAACGGCGGGTCGCCGCCGGTGAGCGGGATGATGTCCATGCCGAGCGAGCGCCGGAAGGCGAGGAACTTCTCGTAGAGGTCCTCGGGTTTGAGCCGCTCGGCGACGCTGACCACCGGGCTGTGCGCGAGGGTCGCCCAGGCGCCGGCGTGGTCCCAGTTGCCCATGTGCGGCAGGGCGACGACGACGCCCTTGCCTGCCGCGAGGGCGTCGGCGAGGTGGTGGTCGTCGTGGGCGACGAACGACGAGACGATCCGTTCGCGGCTCTGGCCCGGCAGCCGGAACGCGTCGCACCAGTACCGGAAGTAGGACCGCATCCCCTGCTTCGACAGCTGGCACAGCTCGTCATCGGGGACGTCCGGGCCGACGACGCGACGCAGGTTGGCCTCGAGGCGCAGGACGTCCTTGCCGCGGCGCGACCACAGCGTGTCGGCGATGCGGTCGAACGTCGCGTACGCCGCACCCTCCGGCATGCGCTTCACGACCTGCCAGCCGGCGCCGTACGCGATCGACACCAGCCGGTCGTTGACCGAGCTCACGAGCCGTCCTCGACGACGGGGGCGACCAGCAGCTGCTTGCGCACGTGGAGCATCCGCTGGCCGACGGTGAACCAGGTGAGCGCCGCGAGCAGCCACAGCGCCGCCGGGAGGATGTAGGGGACGCCGAGCCCGTAGAGCAGCGCGGCCGCGCCGGCGATGATCAGCCGCTCGGCCCGCTCGGCGATCCCGACGTTGCACTCGGCGCCGACGCTCTCGGCCCGGGCCTTGGCGTAGGACACGACGGCGCCGCCGACGAGGCAGACGATCGCGACGGCCGCGGTGAGCCGGTCGCCCGCAGCCACGAAGCCGAGGGCGACCGCGCCGAAGAGGAGACCGTCGGTGACGCGGTCGAGGGTCGAGTCGAGGAAGGCGCCCCACGGTCCCTGGCGCCCCGACATCCGGGCCATGGTCCCGTCGAGCAGGTCGCTGAAGGCGAACAGCAGGATCACCAGGGTGCCGATCGCCCACTGCTGGCGCGGGTAGAACCAGAGCCCCGCGGCGCTCGCGCCGACCGTCCCGGCCACCGTGACGGCGTCGGGCGAGACGTGGAGCCGGAGCAGCCCGCGGGCCACCGGATCGATGGCGTGGCCCACGACGGCGCGGGCTGAGGCGTTGTTCAGCATGGCAGTGACGAGAGTAACGGCGTACCTGTTGAGCGAAGCGGTTGCCTCGCGCGGGACGCAGGAGAAAGGTGTGACCGACGGACCACAGCCCTTGGGCGACGCGGAGGCGATCGACATGGCAGACAAGAACACCGCAGGAGCCGCCGGGAGAGCACCCGAGGTCGACCGGCCGGACAAGATCCGCAACGTCGTGCTGGTCGGCCCCTCCGGATCCGGGAAGACGACCCTCGTCGAGCAGCTGCTCGTGGCCGCCGGTGCCCTGTCCCGCGCCGGCCGCGTCGAGGACGGCAGCACGGTCTCCGACTTCGACGAGGCCGAGGTCCGCCAGCAGCGCTCTGTGGGCCTGGCGCTGGCCCCCCTCGAGGTCGACGGCATCAAGGTCAACCTCGTGGACACCCCCGGGTACGCCGACTTCGTCGGCGACCTGCGCGCGGGACTGCGGGCCGCGGACGCCGCGCTCTTCGTGATCGGCGCGACCGACGGCGTCGACGGCGCCACCCAGCTGCTCTGGGACGAGTGCGCCGCGGTGGGGATGCCCCGCGCCGTCGTCGTCACCAAGCTCGACAAGGAGCGCGCCGACTTCGACGAGACCGTCGCGGTGTGCCAGCGGCTCTTCGGCGGCGGCGTGCTGCCGCTCTACCTGCCGATGCACAAGGACGACGGCTCGGTCGGCGGCCTGATCGGGCTGCTGTCGCAGCAGGTCTTCGACTACTCCTCCGGCAGCCGCGTCGAGCGCACGCCCGACGCCGAGCACCTGCCGCTCATCGAGAACTCCCGGGGCACGCTCATCGAGGGGATCATCGCCGAGAGCGAGGACGAGACCCTCATGGACCGCTACCTCGGCGGCGAGGACGTCGACGTCGACACGCTCATCACCGACCTGGAGACGGCGGTCGCCCGCGGCACGTTCTACCCGGTGGTCGGCTCGGCCTCGGCCCCGGTCGGCTTCGGCACCACCGAGCTGCTCGAGGTGATCGTGCGCGGCTTCCCGTCGCCGCTCGAGCACCCGCTGCCCGCCGTCACCTCGCCCTCGGGCGACCCGCGCGAGCCGCTGGCGTGCGACGCCTCCGGACCGCTGTGCGCCGAGGTCGTGAAGACCACGACCGACCCCTACGTCGGCCGCATCTCGCTCGTCCGCGTCTTCAGCGGAACTCTGCGCCCGGACCAGACGGTGCACGTGTCCGGCCACTTCGCAGCCGACCGCGGGCACGAGGACCACGACGTCGACGAGCGGGTCGGCGCGCTGTCGTCGCCGCTCGGCAAGGCGCAGCGCACCGTGGGCGCCGCGATCGCCGGCGACATCGTCGCGGTCGCGAAGCTCTCGCGCGCGGAGACCGGCGACACCTTGTCGGAGAAGGACAGCCCGCTGCTCGTCGAGCCGTGGATCATGCCCGACCCGCTGCTGCCGGTCGCGATCGTGGCGCACACCAAGGCCGACGACGACAAGCTCGCGCAGGGCCTCGGCCGTCTCGTCGCCGAGGACCCGACGATGCGCCTCGAGCGCAACCCCGAGACCAACCAGCTCGTGCTGTGGTGCATGGGCGAGGCGCACGTCGACGTGCTCCTCGACCGGCTGCGCAACAGGTACGGCGTCGCCGTCGACTCGGTGCCGCTGCGGGTGTCGCTGCGCGAGACGTTCTCCGGTCCGGGCAAGGGCCACGGCCGCCTGGTGAAGCAGTCCGGCGGCCACGGCCAGTACGCCGTCTGCGACATCGAGGTCGAGCCGCTCCC
>Ga0209023_10005924_pt1 | contig 13118 bp, 9 predicted proteins | sample LakOneMetagenome_FD_187468 | JGI IMG/M metagenome (GOLD analysis project Ga0209023, IMG submission 187468) | Freshwater and sediment microbial communities from Lake Erie, Canada (SPAdes) (version 2) | ecosystem: Environmental > Aquatic > Freshwater > Lentic | place: Lake Erie, Canada | collected... | reverse complement strand
TGAAGTTGCCCGAGGCGTTATCGGGCCGCAGCACGGAAAACTCCGAGCCGGTCGCCGGCGCGATCTGCTCGACGTGGCCGGTCAGCCCGGCGCCTTCGAAGGCGTCGACCGTAAAGCGCGCCGGCTGGCCGATGCGCATGCGCCAGGTCTGGCCCTCCTTGAAGTTGGCGACTACCCAGAGCTGGTCCGGCACCAGGAACAGCAGTTGCGAGCCGGCCGTCACGTACTGGCCGCGGCGCACCGAGGCTTCGCTGACCTGGCCGTCGCGCGGTGCCGCGACCACGGTGTTGGACAGATCGATATTCGCCAGCGCCAGCGCCGCCTCGGCCATGCTGACCTGGGCTTCCAGGCCGCCGCGGGAGACGGTCGTGGACTTGCTGCGCTGGGCGGCGATATCGATCTCGGCTTGCGCTTTCAGGACGTTCGCGGCGGCCAGACGCGCGGTGGTGCGCACCCGGTCACGTTCGCTCAGCGACACCGAGCCGCGTTCGGCCAGCTCGTCGACCCGGGCCTGCTCGGCGCGGGCGCGCGCCAGTTCCGCTTCGGCCGCGGCCAGGCCGGCGCGCGCCGAACCGCTCGACGCCGTGTTCTGGGCCTGGGTCTGTTCGGCGTTGTTCAACTGGGCCACGGCGTTGGCCAGCTGGGCTTCGGCCTGGCGCACCCGCTGCGCGTACACGCGCTCGTCGATGCGCAGCAGGGGCTGGCCGGCCTTGACGTACTGGTAGTCCTTGACCAGGACCTCGGTGACATAGCCGTTCACCTGCGGCGAGAGCACGGTGATGGCGCCGCGCACATAGGCGTTGTCGGTGCTGACCCGGCTGGAATTGAAGGGGCCGAGGTGCCAGGCCCACATGATGAGCGCGATGCCGATCGCGGCCACCACCGCCATGATGGCGACCGAGGCCGGCGTGGCCTTGATGATCTTGGGTGGGCCGGCGTCAGGCTGGGTCGCCGTGGGAGCGGACGCGGGTGGCGGCGCGGAGGCGGCCGCGGTTGGCGGGCTGTCGTCCGAATCGGTGGGCGGCGCCGGGTTGGCGGCGGCGTCGTCGAGTTCTTCGCGGGTCGGGGGATGCGGTTGGCTCATGCGGTATCTTGAATGGCTAGGAATTCGGGAGGCGGGCCGGCGCCTGAGCGGTCACAGCGGCAGCGGCGGCATCCTGGCGGCGGGCGCGCAGCGCGGCGCGGATCGCCACGAACAGGGACCAGAACAGGAACAGCAGGGCCAGCACGCCGGAGAGGGCGAAGACGTCGTTAAAGGCGCGCACGTTGGCTTCGCGCCGGGCCACCTGGGCCAGCAGCGCCGTGCCTTGCGCCGCGCGCTGCACTGGATCGCCCACCAGGGCGCGGTAGACGCCGGCCTGCTGCTGCAGGCGCAATGCTACTTGCGGGTCGGCCGGGTTGATTTGCGCGGTCAGCTCGCCCGAATACACCTGCTCGCGGTGCAGCTGGTAGGTGCTGAGCAGGGCCGACCCCGTCATCGCGCCCAGGGTCTGCGTCATCGACAGCACCACGGTGAAGGTGATCACGTAGTTCGGCCCGAACTTCAGCGCCTGGGTAATGCCCAGCAGGACCAGGGGGCCGAGGAACATGCCGCTGCCGACCGCCACCAGGAACTGGCTGAAGAAGAAGTCCTGCGGCCGGTCGAGGCTGGTGCGGCCGTAGTCGAGCATCGCGGCGGCGCCGAACAGGACGATGGCGACGATGATCTGCGGGATCAGGGTCTTCGGGCTGAAGGTGAGCGAACTGGCGGCAATCCCCAGCACGGTCCCGGCCAGCACCACGGCGAACAGCGGCTGCATCTGGTCCGGTCCCATGCCGAGGGTGCGCAGCAGGCCGACGGCGCCGAAGGTCTGCTCCGAGGTCAGGAAGCGGATGAGAAAAGCCCCGACGATAAAGCGCAGCATCGTCGGCGTGGCCAGCCAGCGCGTCTGGATCAGCGGGTTGGCGCGGTGGTGCTCGATGTAGAAGGCGGCGCTGATCAGGACCAGGGCGCCGATCAGCAGCCAGGCCAGCCAGGGCTCGTCGAACCACCACTGGCTGTAGCCCTGGGCCAGCACCGCGACCAGCATCGCCGCGCCGGGCGCCATCAGGGCGAAGGTGGCGAAGTCGAGCTTCTCGAAGACCTTGATGTGCATGCCCGGCGGTAGTTTCAGCACCACCACCGCGGCCAGCGAACACAGTGCCAGTCCCGCCTCGAACAGATACAGGTTGTGCCACTGGCCGTACACCAGCAGCGTCGGCGAGAGCAGCCAGGCCAGCGGCGTGGCCAGGCTGGGGATGCCGACCCCGATCACCACCATCTTGCCGGTGTAGGCGCGCGGCATGGCCTGCAGCATGTAGAGCATCGACAGCGTGGTGGCCGCCGCGCCGGCGAAGCCGCTGACGGCGCGCACCGCCACGGCCATCGCGAAGCCGCCCACCATCAGGTGCAGCAGCGTCACCGCCGCGTACAGGCCCAGGCCGATCTCGGTGAACAGGCGCAGGCCGTACTGCTGGCGGAACTTGAAGACCATCAGGTTGACCGTGATGTTGACCATCACGTAAGCGGCCGGCAGCCAGGTGGCCTCGGACGGCGTCAGCCCGAGCTGGCCCTGGATGATCGGCAGGTTGGCCGATACCAGCGCATTGCCCAGGCCCCCGGTGATCCCGACCAGCAGCGCGACGCAGGCATAGGCCAGGCGCACGGCCGGCGGATGCCAGGGCATCGAGGCCGATCCGGGCAGGGTCGGCTTTTCGTGTTCTTCCCAGTTCGGCGTGGGGCGCAGCAGGGTCGCCATTCAGGCCGCTCCGCCGGCGCTCAGCCCACCGTCCAGCAGCGCCAGCGCGCGCCGCACCAGCGTTCGCCGCCGGCCCGGCGAGCTGCCGCGCAGGGCGGCTCCGAGCATGCCGCACACCAGCACCAGGTCGGCGGCGCGCAGGTCGGCGCGGCAGCTGCCGGCGTCGAGCGCGGCCGCCAGCGGCGCGCGGAACAGGCGCGTCAGGCGTTCCTGCTGGCTGCGGGCGGCGGGCGCGCCGCTGTCGAGGGCGCGCCAGTAATCGGCGATGGTGGGCGAATCGACGATGCACAGCGCCACCGCCTCGACCAGGGCGAACAGGTCGCCGCCGCCGTCCTCGGCTTCGAGCCGGGAAAGGGCGCGGTCGAACAGCGCCTCGACCAGGGCGGCGCGGTCGGGGAAGTTGCGGTACAGCGTGGCGCGGCCGACGCCGGCGCGCGCCACCACCAGGTCGAGCGGCGCGGTGACGCCGCGCTCGGCGAACACGGCGTCGGCTGCATCGAGGATCTGGTCGCGCCGCAGCGCCGCATCGGATCGGAGCGTCGTCATTCGTTTCTGGACAAGGTGCTGGCTTGGTCGGGGCGGACGCCAAGCGGCCGGGCGAGCGCGGCCGTTGTCGCTTTGCTACCAGAATACTGTGTTGCGGCAGCGTCGAGCGCACGGCAGGGGGATGGGTACTGGAGGGCGGACCTCAGGCGGTGGGCACGGGGGCCTCGTGCCCAGCGCGCAAACCTAGCCCCGCGCCGCGCGCCCCCTCAACGCATACCCCACGCACAGCAGCAGCAGCCAGGCAGGAATCAGGTAAACCGAGACGCGCAGTCCCGGCGTCAGGTACATGACCACGACGATACCGGCCAGGAAGGCCAGGCACAGGTAGTTCGACAGCGGATGCAGGGGGCTCGGAAAGCCGGTCGGCTTGCCGCCCTGGACCTTGCGAAAGCGCAGGTGGACAACCGAGATCGTGGCCCAGTTGATGATCAGGCCCGACACCGCCAGCCCCATCATCAGCCCGAAGGCTTCGCGCGGCAGGAAATAGTTGACGCTGATGCAGATGCCGGTCGCCAGCGCCGACACGCCGAGCGCGGCCAGCGGCACGCCATTGCGGCTGAGTTTGAGCAGCGGGCGCGGCGCATTGCCCTGGACCGCCAGGCCGAACAGCATGCGGGTATTGGCATACACCGCGCTGTTGTAGACCGAGAGCGCGGCGGTGAGTACGACGAAGTTCAGGGCATGGGCGACGAAGGGGCTCTCGAGCGCGTCGAAGATCAGGACGAAGGGGCTGCCCTCGGCGCCGACTTTATTCCAAGGAAACAGCGACAACAGGATGAACAGGGCGCCGATATAGAAGATCAGCACGCGGTACAGCGCCTGGTTGGTGGCGCGCGGGATGCTGCGCGCCGGGTCGTCGGCTTCGGCCGCGGTGATGCCGATCAGCTCCAGGCCGCCGAAGGAGAACATGATCACCGCCATCGACATCGCCAGCCCGGCGACGCCGTTCGGGAAGAAGCCGCCATGGCGCCACAAGTTCGACACGCCCGCCTGCGGCCCGCCCTGGTCCGAGGCCAGCAGCCAGGCGCCGAACAGGATCATGCCGACCACGGCGACGACCTTGATCACCGCGAACCAGAACTCGAGCTCGCCGAAGGCGCGCACGTTGAGCAGGCTGAGCGAATTGATGAGGACGAAAAAGATCAGCGCCGATTCCCACACCGGCATCTGCGGGAACCAGAACTGGACATAGATGCCGACCGCCGACAGCTCGGCCATACTGACGAGCACATACATCACCCAGTAATTCCAGCCGGCGATGAAGCCGCCCATCGGCCCGAAGTATTTGGCGGCGAAATGGCTGACCGAACCGGCCACCGGTTCGTCCACGACCAGTTCGGCCAGCTGGCGCATGATCAGGAAAGCGACCACGCCGGCGATGCCGTAGCCGAGCAGGGCGGCCGGGCCGGCCATCGGGATGGTCTGGCCGATGCCGAGGAACAGGCCGGTACCGATGGCGCCGCCGAGGGCGATCAGCTGGATGTGGCGGCTCTTGAGGCCGCGCCGCAGCTGCTGGCCTGCCGGCTGTGGGGAGTGCTGGGTCGATTCTGCCATTGCGTGGTGCCCGTGTGCAAAAGAACATGATTCTAATGCAGTTCGGTGGTGCGGGCGTGCAATATGCGGCCGCAGGCGCTCAGGGCCCGCCGAGGCCGAGGACTCGCTCCAGATAGGGGTGACTACCCTGGTGCAGGGCGACGGCCTCGTTATTCGGCCGCGATGCCTCGCCACGCTCCTGGCCACGCGACTGTACGCCGACGAGATAGGTCAGTGCTTTGCCCGGCGTCGAGTCGTCGAAGGCGAAGATCGGCGCGCCGCTGGTGCGGCCATAGGTCTGGCAATAGTGGCTCAGGCTATCGGGTTCGCTGACCAGGCTGCGGCAGACGCTGCTGCGATGCACCCGCACGAATTTGCGCCACTCGCCGCTGGCGACCAGGGATTCGTCGGTCGGCAGGGCCTGGTTTTTGAGGCGCGCGCTCAGAAGATAGGCGCGGTAGACGAATTCCTGGAAGCCGATGACGGTGATGAAGCTGCCATGCTGGCTACGCCGCGGGATCGCGACCGCCGGCCGGCTGCCCTCGGTGGCGCCAGCCATGTCCGCGTCGGCGGCCTCGACCTTCAGCAATACCATGTCTTCCGCAATCGGTGGCTTCGTCGAGGGGTAGCTCAGCGGTACGACAGCGCCGTTCTTGCCGATCTCGCCCGCCACGACGTAGCCGAAGCGGCGCCTGGCGGGATCGAAGCGGACCGCCCGGGCCTGGGAGTACGGCAGGAAGGTCAGCGCGCCGGCTGCGACCGTCTTCTGCGAGGATGCACGCAGGTTCTCTTCGGCAAGGCAATGGCGCGCCGAGAGCACGCTCGAGTTGCTCACGCGCCAGGCTGAACACAGGATCTTCATCGGCAGGCCCGGCACCACGCGTACCAGGATGCCGGCGTGCTGGAGCAGGTCCTCGTCGCGCTTGCTCGCTTTGGTCTCTAGACATTTCTCGTCGAACTGCGCGTAAAGCTTGAAGCAGGCGTCGACGGCCGGTTGCCTGGCGGCGTCGAGGGAGCCGGCGACGCCCCGGGCTGGAACGGCGAGGCACTGCTGCAGGAAACCGTCATCGTCGACGCGGCTGTAGCCGGTCCTGTCGGCCGTACGCATTTGCCCGATTGCCTGGCCGCAAGCGGCCGGGTCCTGCCTGGCGAGGCCGAGGGCGGTGTGCTCGCGCGGTCCGGCCTTCGGAAAATGGTAGACCTCTTCCAGGACCACGCCCGCCGGCCCTGGATCGACCTCCTGGCACTGGGGGCAGGGAGCGCGCGGGCGCCCGATGGTTGGCGGCGCCAGTCCCCATTCGCGCGGCACGTCCATCTTCCTGGGGGCACGGGCTGCATCGTCGATGGTGTACTTTTGCAGCTGCATGGCCTTGATGACGGCGGCGCTCCGTGTGTCCGCGGACTGCGTCTCGACCTTGGCCGGCTGCCCCAGAACGTAGGGCTTCTTGCTCGCCTGCTGCAGCTGCCGCGCATAGTCCTCGATCATGCGCTTGCGGTCATGGATGTCGACTACCGGCACGTTGCCCGTGGTGTGAGGATTGCTCCAGGCTGCCGCGTCCTTGGCACTGGAGGGCAGGCGCGTGCCCGGCGCTTCGGAGGCGCGCTCCATCGCCGCTGCGGCGGCCTTGTCCGCATGGTCCTGGTCCTGCCCTTCGAAGATCGTCTTGTCTTCGATGCTGAATTTTTCCTTCGCGGATGGACCAGGCTTGAACATGCCCTGGGCAGCGGGCGCACCCGAAAGGCCACCCGCGCCAGTGCCCTGGCCGCTGGCGGCGCCGCAGGCAAGCAGTCCCAGCAAGGCGCCAAGCGCAGCCTGGCGCAGGCGCGCGTTCACGACAGGCCCGCTTCGAACAGCCTTGCTTCGAGGTCGCGCCGGACCAGAAGACCGCGCGCGTCCTTCTCGTTGGCCCAGAGGACTTTCATTTCGCGCAGGTAGCCTGGAATCAGATGGAATTTGCGTTCCTGCATTGCGACCTTGCACTGGTACATGTGGACGCGCCGGGGAATCAGTTTATTCGTGTTGCTGCCGCGGTTATAGACCAGGGAGACGAGGGCGCCCAGGCTCATTTCGGACAGATCGGCGCAATTCGGGAAGGTATTTTCAGTTTCCGCGATGACGTAGGGAAGAAAGCGCTGGAACTGCTTTTCCGCCGGGGCCCAGTCGACCACAACATCCTTGAACGAGGCCAGCTGCGCTTGCGCTGTGGCACCTTGCAGGCGGCATGCCGGCCGCAAGTCGGCGATCTGGGAGGGCGTCAGCAAGTCCTGCCAGTGATCCTCGAATGCCCGTGGAGAAACGAAGCCCAGGTCGTAGCCAAGGCCGATCGTGACCCCCGAGCGTCCGCCGGGCCAGATCGGCCGCCTGAAAGCACGCTCGTACCTGGCGCGGCTGGTGATCTCGGCACTGACGATGAGGTCGATCGCACGCGGATGGATTCTGCGCTCGGAACGCCGGCCGCGCATGCTGGTCTGGGATTCGGTCAGGTCGTTGTCCCGGAAATCGAGTTCGCGCAGGCCGCGCGCCGAATCGAATGCGGCGCTGCGGTTCGCCTCCGCCAGCGTCAGATCGAAGTCGGCAATGGCCGAATTAGCGCTAGCGCGCGCCACCGGCGGCGCCTGCACGCAGGCACCGAGCCCACCGCCGAGCAGCGGCATCGAACACAGGAACAGGCGACGTTGCATGAACCGACCCTCCGTGCACGCTGGAACGGGAGCGGGGCGTCGTGCGCGTGCCGGCACGCTCGCCCGGGAACAAACGCTTACGACGCGCGGGCTGACCAGCGGTCGATGGCTTGACGCTACCGCGATTTGCGCAACGGGTCAACGCTCAGAACGCCTAGTTGACGGCGCTGGCCCCGCAGGGTCCTGCTCAGTTGTTTTGCGACACCGTGGTGCAAGACCATGGGGCCTGCACCGGCTGCGCGCGGGCGGCTCCTGATCGACCGTTACGGGAAGCGGGGGCTGCGCTAGCTGGCCCGGTCCTCGGGCAGTTCCTCGCCCTCGACCGGTTCCGGCGGCGCCGGCGCGTGGGTCACCAGCAAGCGGTCGATGCGGTTGCCGTCCATGTCGACCACCTCGAAGCGGTAGTCGCCCCATTGCGCGGTTTCCGCCGCCTGCGGAATATAGCCGAGCTGGTAGAGCATGAAGCCGGCCAGGGTGTGATAGGCGCCCAGCTCCTCGCCAGGGAAACGCGCGTGCGTCGCCATCAGGTCGCGGAAGCGTTCGAGCGCCATGCCGCCGTCGAGCAGCCAGCTGCCGTCCTCGCGCTGCACCGCGTCCGGGTCCTGCGCTTCACCGATCACGGTGAGGTCGCCCACCAGCGCGCTCATCACATCGGTCAAGGTCACCATGCCCTGGATGTCGCCGTATTCGTCGACGATCAGCGCCAGTTCGGCATTGTTCTTCTTGAACAGCTCGAGCAGGGCCATGCCGCTGATGCTGTCGGGCACGTACAGGATGTCCTGGACCGCGCCGGCGATGTCGATCGCGTCCATGCTGCCGGCGCGCACCGCCTGGGCCAGCAAATCGCGCGTGTGGACGAAACCGATGACCTGCGAGCGGTCGCCGCGGCACACCGGCATGCGGCTGTAGCGGCTGCCGGCGATGCGCGCCAGGTTGTCTTCGCGCGCCGCTTCCAGGTCGACGAAGCTGAGATCCACGCGCGGCGTCATCAGCGCCTTGAGGTGCTGGTCGTCCAGGCGCAGGGCGCGCTGGACGATGTCGTATTCGGTCTTTTCGAAGACGCCGGCATCGGTGCTTTCCTTGATCATGCCGGTGATGTCTTCCTCGGTCGGCGCTTCTTCCTTGTGGCGGCCGATGCCGAGCAGGCGCACGATCGCCTCGGTGGTCAGCGACAGGATCTTCACGAAGGGCTTCATCACGAGCGAGAGCGTGCGCAGCGGCGGGGCGATCCAGGTCGCCATCGCTTCCGGGTATTGCATCGCGATGCGCTTGGGCACCAGTTCGCCCAGGATGATCGACACAAAGGTAATGCAGATCACCACCAGCCCCAGGGCCAGCTGGTAGGCGTAGGGCGCGGTCAGCGGCATCTCCTTGAACCACGGTGTCAGGCGCGCGACCAGCGAGGCCTCGCCGAAGGCGCCGTTGAAGATGCTGATGACGGTGATGCCGACCTGGACGGTCGAGAGGAAGTTGCTCGGTTCGTCGGCCAGCTCGAGCGCCGTGCGCGCCCCGCGGCTGCCTTCTTGCGCATGTTTTTCGAGCCGCATGCGCTTGGCCGACACCAGCGCCAGTTCGGACATGGCGAATACGCCGTTGAGGAGGATCAGGAACAGGATGATCAGGATGTCGGTCATGGTGAAGCGAGGGTCTAAAGCAGTGGCGCACCGGCTTGCCGGTCCGGATTCCGGGCGCCACGGTTGCGGGCCTCGCCGCCATCATCGCATGCGCGCCGGCGCCGCCCGCGCACCGGAGAATTGTCAGGACGCTAACGCGCCGTAGCCGCCCGCACCCCGGGCGCGCCCCGGCGACGGCGGCGCCTGCGGTAGAATCCATGCGGTACGCATCGTGGGCAAGCGGCAGGAAAACATGGGCTGGATCGGCAAGTTACTGGGTGGAGGCGAGGACGGCAAGCAAGCGCCGCCGGCCGCGGCGCGCGTGGACGACGCGCACGACGGGGAAACCGACGGGCAGGCGGCCACGCCGGCCGAGCTCGACGCCGTCTACTATCGCTGGCTGGCGGCTGGCGGCACGCTGCCGGCGTCGAACGAGGTCGAGACCCGCATCCTCGCGCAACTGGCCCAGCTGGCGGCGGCCCCGGCCAGCGGCGCGGCCCTGGTGCCGCGGGTGCCCGAGATCATCCCCGAACTGATGCGCATCCTGCGCGACGAGGACATGAACGTGGCGGCCCTGGCGCGCCACCTGGCGCGCGACGTGGTGCTGGTCGCCGAGGTCTACCGCGAAGCCAACCGGCCCTGCTACCGGCCGCGCTACCATGCCGGGCCGCCCGTCAACAGCATCGACGGCGCCATCATGCTGCTGGGGCAGAACGGCATGCGCATGCTGCTGGCGCGGGTCGCTTTCAGGCCGGTCGTGAGCATGCAGAGCGGGCGCCTGGCGCGGCGCACCGCGCCCCTGGTCTGGCGCCAGTCGGAAAAATGCGCGCTGGCAGCCAGCCTGCTCGCACCTAACATGCGCGCCAACGCCTTCGACGCCTATCTCGCCGGCCTGATGGCCAATGTCGGCCTGGTGGTGGCCTTCAGGCTGGTCGACCAGTTGAGCCTGGAGGACACGGTGCCGCAATCGGCGAGCTTCGTCCCGGCGCTGTTCCAGCAGGCGCGCCTGCTGTCGGCGGGCATTGCCGCCTTGTGGGAGTTTCCGGAGGCGGTCAGCGCCGCGATTGCGGCGTCCGGCAGCCTGGATGCGACCGGGGCGGCGCCGCTTGCGCGCGCATTGGCGCTGGGGGAACGGGTCAGCAAGCTGCGCATGCTGGTCGACGGCGCGCGTTTTGCGGCCGACGAGCCCTTCGTCGTGGACGGCTTGCCGGCGGCGGCACGCGACTGCCTGCTGCGCATCGCCGCCGACGACGAGGACGACGCCTAGTCCGCTTGCCTGGACATTGCCTGGACATTGCCTATGCCGGCTGGATAGCGCGCGCACCGCAGTCGCCGCGATTTGACGCGTCGCCGGAATCGGCCTATATTTCACTCGACTGTTTGGAAAGGTTTCCAATCTTTCTCGACCAACACCATTGAATTCGAGACCAACGCAGACTAGTTGGCGGGGCGTGGTACCGCGGAAACGGTCCACTTTCTTTTTGGAGTTAACCGAGGAGTCGAAGTGAACAATCAGAACGAATATCGTCACCCAGCATGCAATCATCAATGGAAACCTTTCCATCACCTCGTCGCCGCGCTGCTGCTGGCCTGCGGGGCGCAGGCGGCGGCGAGTGTCACCAGTCCGCAGATCGGCCAGCTGCTGTGGTCCGAGGAATTCAACGGCACCAGCCTGAATACGGGTGTCTGGAACAGCTATGACGGCAACGGCTGCCAGATCAACCTGTGCGGCTACGGCAATGCCGAGCTCGAGTACTACAGCCCGAACAACCTGTCGATCGCCAACGTGCCCTTCGAATCCGGCACCCGGGCGCTGGCGATCCAGGCGCGCAGGCAGACGATCGGCAGCAACGTCTTCACCTCGGGCAAGGTCGACAGCAAGGGCAAGGTCCAGGTCCAGTACGGCATGATCGAAATGCGCGTCAGCACGCCGCCGCTCGAGACCGGCCTCTGGCCCGCCGCCTGGATGCTGGGCGTGAGCCCGCAGACCTGGCCGCGCAACGGCGAGATCGACATCATGGAAATGGGGCACAAGGCCTCGGTGCGCGCCGCCGCCGGTTCGCCGCCGGCCGACCGCTTCACGGCATCGAATGTGATCACCTGGCAGCAGGCCGCCTGCGTGCCGGGCAACGAGAGCTGCGCCGCCTCGACCGCCTGGCAGACCAAGAACTGGGTGGTGCCGGCGGCCTCGCTGGCGAACCGCTTCGTCACCTACCGCCTGTACTGGACGGAGAGCGAAATGCGCTTCACCGTCGTCGATAACGGCGTCGAGCGCAACATGTACGACGCGCCGCTGCCGGTCAATTCGACCGCGCTGCAGGCGCCGTTCTACCTGCTGCTGAACCTGGCGGTCGGCGGCAATTTCACCGACGCGGCCAATCCTTCCCAGGTGACGGCGCCGCTGCCGGGCACCATGTACGTCGACTATGTGCGCGTCTACCAGCTCGATGGCAAGGGCAGCGTCAAGCTCGGCAACCAGACGGTACCGGAGGTCGGCAAGTTCGGCGTCTTCACCGATACCAGCGCCGTCAACAACAAGCTTGTCGCGGGCACCAGCTCCGACATCTTCCTGTGGAACGCGGCCTCCTCGGGCGCCGGCAACACCGCTCCCTACGAGGGCAGCAACGTGATCGCCTGGAACTACACGGCGCCCGGCCAGTGGTTCGGCGGCGGCGTGCAGGCGCGCCAGGCGCGCGACCTGTCGAATTTCCGTAACGGCAGCATGAAGTTCCGCATCAAGATTCCGGCCAATGTCTCCTTCAATATCGGTGTGGGCGACACCTACACCAACCAGAACTGGGTCAACTTCCCGGCCAGCACGACGGCCTATGGACTGGTGCGCAATGGCGAGTGGGCCACGGCGACGGTGCCTGTCGCGACCCTGCTGGGACCGAAAGTGGCGCCGCAATCGCTGCTCGACGTGTTCATGATTTCGAGCGATGCCAACAGGCTGCCGGGCGCCAGCTTCCAGTTCGCCATCGATGACATCGTCTGGGATTCCGGCAGCACGACCACGCCGCCGCCGACCACGCCAACGGGCCCGACCTCGGTCACCCAGACCTCGTCGACCATGCTGCAGTTCAATACCACCACCGGCAGCTGGGCCGACGTGCACTACACGGTCAACAACGGCGCCCAGCAGAACGTGCGCATGCGCCTGGACGGCAGCGTGAATACCTATGTGACGGGCGGCCTGAAGATCGGCGACGTGGTGCGCTACAGCTTCACCTACTGGGACACGACGCGTAATTTCGCGGTCGATACGGCGCAGCAGAGCTATACGATGAAGTAAGAGGGCAAGCCCGGCGCCGTGCAGGCGCCGGGCCCAGGCCAGCCTGTTCTTGCTCGCGCCGGCGCCGCGGCGCAAGGGGACGCCCGCCATCACGGCGCCGTGGCACACTGTCCGCTATCGAATCGATCGCAGGAGGGTACACGATGAGCACCGATCAGCAGAACCAGGTTCCACAGAATCAGCAAGGCACGCAGAATGGACAGCAAGCCGCGTCGCCCAGCGAGCAGCATGCCGGCCAGGGGCCACGGGACGCGACCGACGGCCTGGCCCACAAGAAGCCCGAAGACCTCACGCCCGAGGAACTACGCCTGATGGCCGATACGATGCCGGGCGAAGGGCCGGGCGACTGACAACTCAGTCCCCGATGGGCGTGCACAATTCGACCAGCACCCCGTCCGGCGCGCGCAGGTAGGAAACCGTCTGTCCCCAGGGTTTTTGCGCGGGCGCCGCCATCTCGCGGGCGCCGGCGGCGATGGCGCGCGCATGGGCCGCGGCCACGTCGTCGGTGACGAAGGCCAGTTCGAAGCCGAGCGGCTGGCTCGAGCTGTGGGCGGCCACGTGCCCGCCCGGGAAATTCATGTCGCCCATGGCGTGGGCCGCGAAGGCGAGGGTGGTTGCGCCGGTGTCCAGTTCGCCATAGGCGCCGCTTTCGTGCAGGAAGCGGCGCGACAGGCC
>Ga0209023_10005923_pt1 | contig 13122 bp, 10 predicted proteins | sample LakOneMetagenome_FD_187468 | JGI IMG/M metagenome (GOLD analysis project Ga0209023, IMG submission 187468) | Freshwater and sediment microbial communities from Lake Erie, Canada (SPAdes) (version 2) | ecosystem: Environmental > Aquatic > Freshwater > Lentic | place: Lake Erie, Canada... | reverse complement strand
GATCTCCAGGTCGGCTGACCGTCGCCCGGCGGGGTCCTGTCGAGAAAAGGCTTTTACGAATGACTGCAGATCCTGGAGCCATCTACGTCACCGGTACCGCCGGTATGATCGGCTCGAACCTCAGCCTCGCCTTGCTTGAGGCGGGACACAAGGTCATCGGCGTCGACAATCTGTGGCGCGGCACGGCGCGCAATCTCGAGCAGCTGAAGGCGTTTCCGAATTTCGTCTATCGCCATGCCGATATCGCCGCGGACCAGGATTGGTATGCCGACATGGGCGCGGACTCGGTGCTGTTCCACACCGCCGACATCGTCGCCGGCATTGGTTATGTGTTCTCGAACGAATGGCGGGTGTTCCAGAAGAACATCCTGATCAACACCCAGGTCGCGCGGATCGTCAATCATTTCCAGCCGCGCCAGCTCATCTATCTCGGCACCGCCTGCTCCTATCCGCAGACGCTGCAGCGCTCCGTCGAGAGTTCGGTCCTGAGCGAGAAGGTGAAATTCCCAGCCGACCCGGAATCTGGCTACGGCTGGAGCAAGTTGATCGGCGAGATCGAGTTCAATCTGGCGGTCAAGGACACCCGCACCAGGCTGACCGTACTGGATCTCCACAATGTCTATGGCTGGCCCTGCATCTATGCCGACAGCACCTCGCAGGTAATCCCGTCGCTCATCTTCAAGGCGCTCACCAGCGCGGACCGCAAGCTCAACGTCTGGGGTGACGGCAAGCAGGGGCGCGCCTTCCTCCATGTCCGCGACGTGATCGACGGGGCGTTGCGGGCAATCGGCTACGAGGGCGATGCACGCACCTTCATGCTGGGTCCGGATCATTGCACGTCGATCGGCGAGGTCGCGCAGCTGATCGTCAAGCACCCGAAAGTCAGGATCGACGAGATCGTCTACGATACCAGCAAGCCGATCGGCGACATCGGCCGGTTCGCCGATCCATCGCTGGCGCGGCAGGAGCTGGGCTGGTCGGAGTCGGTCGTCTTCGAGGAGGGCCTGCACGAGCTTATCGACAATATTGTCGAGGACCGGGCGCGGAACGCCTAAGGCTGCGTGCAGGATCCAAGGACAGCCGATGAACAGCGCGAAACGCCTCTCGATCATCGTGCCGAGCTTCCGCGACGAGCGGATTCTCGAGGCGATTGCCAGCATACGCGCGATTGACGATGTGTCGGCGATCCGCATCGTCGTCATCGACGGCGGCTCCCCCGAGCCGCTGGTCGCGCGGATCGCGGCGGTGCTGACCGACGACGACATTCTGGTCAGCGAGCGGGACAAGGGCATTTTCGACGGCCTCAACAAGGGGCTCGACCAGGTCGATACCGACTATATGGGCTGGCTCGGCAGCGACGATCTTTATTCGGGCGAGGTCAAGGCGTCCGAGGTGATTGGGCAACTCGAGGATGCCGATCTCTACATTACCTCGATGGCATTCTTTCGCGGCGACCGGATCCGGCGAATCACCCATAGCTGGCCGGCATCGAAGGGGCTGGTCACGCTCGGGCTCCACAATCCGCATTACGGGACGTTCGGACGGTCCGGATTGCTCAAGTCCGAGCGGTTCGCGATCGATGACCCGATCTCGGACCAGATCTATTTCTTTCGCATCTTCGACAAGAAGCCGCGCGTGGCCTGGACGAAGAAGGTGGGCATCCTGGCCGGCGAAGGCGGCTTCTCCAACAGCTCCTACGGCAAGGCGCTGGCGCTCAATCGCCTGGTCTTCACGGCGATCCGCAGGCACCGGAATATTTTCGCTGCCATCGTCGGCGTGGCCGCCAAGGTCGGCTACAAAGGCAGCATGCGGTTGTGGTTCAAGCTCAGGCGGATCACCTGGCCGCAGCGTTTTCCGATCGCGCACCGGGCGATGCTGCAGGCGCGCCAGCCGGGAAGGCCCTAGAATGGCTCGGGACACCGGACGCAAAGTGTATGTGGCTGGCCACCGTGGCATGGTGGGCAGCGCTATCGTGCGCCACCTGCAGGCCCTGGGTTACTCGGAGGTGCTGACGGCCCCGCGCGCAGAGCTCGATCTTCGGGATTCCGGCGCGGTGCATCGCTTCCTGGCGCGCGAGAAGCCGGATTTCATCTTCATTGCCGCTGCCCGGGTCGGCGGCATCCACGCCAACAACACCTTCCGGGCCGAATTCCTCTACGACAATCTGATGATGGAGGCGAACCTTATCCACGGCGCGCATCTGGCCGGCATCGACAGGCTGATGTTCCTTGGCTCGAGCTGCATCTATCCGCGCGACTGCCCGCAGCCGATCAAGGAGGATTATCTGCTGACCGGCCCGCTCGAATATACGAACGAGCCTTATGCGATCGCCAAGATCGCGGGCGTCAAGCTCTGTGAGAATTACAATCTGCAATATGGCAGGCACTATTTTAGCGGCATGCCGACAAATACCTTCGGTCCGGGGGACAATTATCATCCTGACTATGGCCACGTCATGGCGGCCCTGATCCTGAAGGCGCACAAGGCCCGGCAGAAGCGCGAGCCCGCGATGACGGTGTGGGGCAGTGGCGGGCCGCGGCGCGAATTTATCTATGTCGAGGACCTGGCGGACGCCTGCGTCTTCCTCATGGAATCTGGCTATGACGAAGGCCTGATCAACATTGGCTCGGGCAGCGACGTGACGATCCGCGAGTTGGCTGAGACGGTCGCGCTGGTGATTGGGTTTGACGGCGCGCTTGAGTTCGACACTAGCAGGCCCGATGGCACGCCACGCAAGCTGATGGACAGCGGCAAGCTGGCAGCACTCGGCTGGCGGGCGCGGACATCACTGGAGGAGGGCATCGAAAAGGCTTATCAGCAGGCGTTGCAGACAGTCGAATTTAACTAAACACAGATGGAAGGCGAAGAGTCGGAATGAAGAAAGCTCTTATCACCGGTGTGACAGGTCAGGACGGCGCCTATCTTGCCCAGTTCCTGCTCCAAAAGGGCTATGAGGTGCACGGAATTAAGCGCCGCGCCAGCATGTTCAACACAGCGCGTATCGATCATCTCTACGAGGACCCCCATGTCGATAATCAGAAGTTCCATCTGCATTTCGGCGATCTGACCGATTCTACGAACCTGATCCGAATCGTGCAGGCGGTGCAACCCGACGAAATTTACAATCTGGCTGCGCAGAGTCATGTCGCGGTGAGCTTCGACGAGCCTGAATATACCGCCAATGCCGACGGCCTCGGGGCGCTTCGCCTGCTCGAGGCTATCCGGATTCTCGGGCTAAGCGAGAAGACACGCTTTTACCAAGCGAGTACGAGCGAACTTTATGGTCTCGTGCAGGAGACCCCGCAGAAAGAAATCACGCCCTTTTATCCGCGCAGCCCCTATGCCGTCGCCAAGCTCTATGCCTATTGGATCACGGTGAACTATCGGGAAGCCTATGGCGTCTATGCGTGCAACGGAATCCTATTCAATCACGAGAGTCCCGTGCGCGGCGAGACCTTCGTAACCCGCAAAATTACGCGGGCGATTTCGCGAATTGCGCTCGGACTCCAGAACATGCTGTGGCTCGGCAATATGGATGCGTTGCGGGACTGGGGTCATGCCCGTGACTATGTCGAGATGCAGTGGCTAATGCTCCAGCAGGAGGCACCGGAGGACTTCGTCATCGCCACGGGCCGTCAGGTTAGCGTGCGCGACTTCCTAAGGATGTCCGCTGCCGAGCTCGGCATCGAGATTGCCTTTACCGGCAGCGGCACGGATGAGATCGGCACCGTCGCCGCGGTTCGCGGCGACCAAGCCAAGTGCAAGGTCGGCGACGTCATCGTCCGAGTGGATCCGCGCTACTATCGGCCCACCGAGGTCGAGACCCTCCTCGGCGATCCGAGCAAGGCAGCGGCGAAACTGGGCTGGCAGCCGACCATCACCGTCGAACAGCTGGCCGCAGAGATGATGGAAAGCGATTATGCGATCGCCAAGCGGGATGGCCTGATGAGCGATCACGGCTACAGGGTCTACAGCTACAACGAATGAAAGCGCGCCGCGGTTTGCGGCCGGCCAGGAACGACGGGGCGGCGGAAGGTGAAGACCTCTTATCTTCTTCAGGGCGTCAACCTCCTGTCGAGCATCATCATGCTGGTGCTCATCCTAGCCTACCTGGACCCCGGCCGGTACCTGCAATGGGTCCTGTTTTCGACCATCTCCGGCGGGCTGATCCAGCTGGAGGGGTCTATGAGCGTGATGATGACCCGGTTCATAAGCCGGGCGCCTGCCGTCGGCGGATCGGGCGCGCTTCCGCGCGCCGCTGCAACGGCAAGAGTGGTCTATCATCGCTTTGCCTTCTCCTGCGGCTTAGCGATGCTGCTAGGGGGCGGGGCCTATCTGGCCGCAGTAAACGACGGCCGTTTCAGCCCGGGCTGGCTTTATGAGTGGGCGATCTACTGCGCCGCCTTCATCGCCTTCTATTCCTTCGCCCATTATGCCTGTCTGCTGATCGCGCTCGAAAAGACGCAGCGTTACGCGACGATCGCGCTTGTCTCGCGGATTGTGAGTGTCGTCGCCTCGGTCGCCCTTGTGGTCGCCGGGTTCGGCATGCTTGGGATGGTCACCGGCGTCGCTCTTGCCTTCGGCATCGGCGGACTCGCCTACCAAAGGGCCGGCCGCGCCGCTCTCTCCCAGTTGATGCGCGACCACCCTGCCGACCCGGTGCTGCCAAGGCCGGTCTTCGCAACGTCCACCATCTTCATCCACGCCGGCTTCGTGTTCGGGTCTTACTTCCTCTACCGGGCCGCCCTGCTGCTCGCGGCAGCGACCAGCGCCGATACCGCATTCCAGGCCAGCTTCGGGCTCGCGCTGCAGATCTTCGCCCTGGTTGTGATGATCGCCCTGGTGCCTCTCAACATGCGCGTGGCGCCGCTCGTCGCGGCGGTGTCATCCAGCAATCGCAGCTTGATCAGCCGCGAGGCGGCAACGCTTGGCATCTATGTCAATCTCGTCTTCATCGTCACCGCGGCGCTGCTGGTGGCTTTTGCAGGCGCGGTCGATCATATCCTGCCAAGCCACGGCGCAAGCCTTCCGCCCAGGATCGTGCTCATCGAGATGAGCTTCGCCTTTCTCGTCGAGATCAACATCCTGGTCTTCGTGAACGTGCTGCTGGCGGCGCAGAAGTTCAGGTTTGTCCTCGATTACTATCTGTCTGCTGCGACCGGGATCGTTCTGGGGATCGTCGCCTGGCGTCTCGGACTGGCCTTTCACCATGCGCTGGTGCTCGTGCCAGCTTCGGTTCAGGCGGTCTTCGCGCTACCTGCAATCATCCATCACGTCCGGCGGGAGAGCGGCATCTCGTTCGGCGAATATGCGCGCGACTTCTGGCTTCATTTGCTGCTGGTGCTGCGCCATCCGATCAAGGTCGGCCTGGCGTTCCGCTGAAGCCATGACGTGCCGCCGAAGCGCCCTTCTCAGCCTGTTCGCCTGATCGACAAGGAGTCAATCCACGCCTCTCCGGACACCCCGTCGGGGGTTGCGCCGACATTGATCGACAGCCACTGGGCCGGGCAACCGCCGGCGGGAACGATGACCTCGCCCTGGGCGGTCTGACCGCGGGAATCCGCATCCGGCAGGCGCAGCTCGGCCAGCATCTGCTCTCCGACGGCCGCGCAGCGCAGCACGACGGAGGGGCGTGCGGCCGCGTCGCCGGAGACGTCGCCGGCGCGCAGCGACAGCCGATAACGGCCCGGCTGAAGCAAAAGCAGCTGCCGGGCGACCTCTCCGGTTCGGGCCTGATCGTTGACGAGATAGAGGGCGTTCCCACTTCCGTCGCGACTGGGCTGGCGCACGGCGCCGAAGCCCGGCTGATCGATCCGCGTCCAGTCGAACATGGAGAAGCCCTGCTCCTCCTCGAAGTCGCCGTCCCGGAGCAACGGGCCATCGCCCCGCAGATGTCTGGCGCGGACGTAGAGGGCAAAGGCGCCCCGCGGATCGCCCAGTTGCACCAGCTTGTTGAGCGCGAAGGCAAGCAGTTCGCGCTCGCCCTGGTTTTGCACATCGACATTGACGCGCCAGAAGACTGTTCGAAGCGCGCGCACGTTATTACTGCTCTCTACCAGCCGCTGGGCAAACGCGCTCCACCAAGGTGGCCGGGTGGCAATCAGGTCCCCTACGCGGTCCACCACGGCGGGCTCGGCGGCCGCGTTCACCAGGACGGGAATAAGAAGGTCGTAGGAGTCCGTCGACGTCCTAAGGGCGCGATCATAGTGACGTAGCGCGCCGGGAATGTCGTTCTTGCCGACGTTGCTCTCGATCAGCCACAATTGCGTGCCCAGATCCCGGCGAGACAGGAATTCCGAATAGGCCATCAGCCGTTCCGCGCGAGCATTGTCTCTGCCCAACGAGGCGATAAGCCCCAGGACCCGGGCCGCAGTGACGTTTACCGGCTCGCGCTGGAGGGCCCCCTGGGCGAGCGCGAGGGCTCTCGTAATGTCCGGCCGGCCGCCCTGCACAACCAGCAGCTGCGCAGCCTGTTGCGCGCGCGCGTCAGCATCCACGCTCCACAGGGCAAGAGCGGCGCCCGGATTGGTGCCCGCAGCGACCCGCGACCAGGTAATCGCGGTCGAGAACCAAAGCATCCCCAGCGTCGCCAGGACGATCAGCACAGCTCTCGCCAAATAGCCGGTCGAAATGGTCCTGGCTGGCTGTCGAGATGCCATCCCGCGGCCTATTCGCCGTCTGTCGCCGACGCGCCATAGCCGTAGCCATATTCATAGCCATAGCCATAGTGCGCATGCTTGCTTTCGAACTTCGCGAGCACGACGCCGAGCATCTGGGCGTTGGCCGCCCTGAGCCGCTCGATCGCCACCTGCGCGATGGTCCGCTTCGTGCCGCGCGATTCTATCAGGAAGACCATTCCCTCGACCTTGCTCGCGATCAGCGGGGCGTCTGCCAAGCCCATGACCGGCGGCGCGTCGAACACAATATGATCGAAGCTTTCGCTGAGGGTCGCGATCAGCCGCTCGAGCCGGTCGCCGGACAGGAGTTCCGCCGCGCTGGGCGGCTGCGGGCCTGCGGTCATCACGTACATGCCATCATGATTCGTCAGGTGAAGCAGACTTTTCACGTCGTCCGATCCGGCGAGGAAGTTGCTCAAACCGGTCTCGTTCTTGAGGGCCGTCATCACATGCACGGACGGCGAGCGCATATCCGCGTCGACCAGCAAAGTCCGCTTCTTGCGGCGCGCGAGCGCGCGGGCCAGCGCGTAGCTGGTCGTACTCTTGCCCTCACCCGGTCGGGCGCTGGTGACGGCAATCGATTTCGGCACGCCATGATCGGTCGAGAAGGACAGACTGGTCTGTACGGACATATAGGCTTCCGCGATGGGCGACTTGCGGTCGTCGAGCGCGCTCGCGAGATCCTCGCTGACCTTGGGGATCGTCCCGAGAAACGGCAGTCCGAGACTCGTCTCGATTTCGGTCGGATCCGCGATCGCCTCGTCGATCTGCTCGAGGGCCAAGGCCGCGCCGGCGCCGAGGACGAGACCGAACAGGAGAGCAAGCGCCATGTTCAGCAGCGGCTTGGGGCTGGTCGGCTTTTCGGGCGCCTCGGCATGGTCGACGATCGAGATGTTGTTGACGCCGACGCCTCCGGCCACGCCGATCTCTTTGTAGCGCTGGAGCAGGCCGTTATACAGCTCGCGGTTGGTGTCCACGTCGCGCTGAAAGATGTTGTACTGGATGCTGCGCCGCCTGAGATCGAGAATCCCCGCCTCCAAGGATCGCACCTGGTTCCGAAGATCCGTTTCGCGGGCGACGTTCGACTGATAGGTCTGCTCGAGCGTCCGCCTGACACGACCTTCCTCGGTGCTGATCGCCCGGTCGATCTGCGCGATCTGGTTCGCAAGGGCTCGCGCCGGTGGGTAATCGGCCTCGAACTGAGTCGTCAGCCGGGCATATTCGGCCGACAGCTCGGCGCGCCGTCCACGCATCAGGCCGATCGCCTGGTTCTCTAGGGATTCGGTAACCGAGCCGCCGGCGCGCAACCGGCTCTGTGACGTCACGCGATCCGCGACGGCGCGGGACAGCTCGCGGTTAATTGCGACCAGATCCTCGGCAACGATCGACCGCTCTCCCGACACGCCGCCCTCGCCCGTTGCCGGCGTGGTCGCGGGCAGGTTGATGATGCGTTCGCGCGAGGCGTAGCCAACGAGCATGCGTTCGGATTCGTCGAGCCGCCCCCGCAATTGCGCGAGGCGTCCCTCAAGATACCGCCGCGCATAGGAAGTGGCTTCGACGCGCCGTTCGAGTGTCGCCTGGATGAAATGCACCGCCCAGGCGTCCACGACGCGCTTCGAAAAATCCGCGTCGGGACTGGTGAAACTAACGGCAACAAGCCGTGAAAGGCGCTCGGGCGAGATGCCGAGATGATTGAGTAGAATCTCCGCGGCCTTGCGAATGCGCTCGTCGCGCGTCGCTGCCCGGGTCGGTCGCCCGTTCTCGAACCAACCGGCCGTGTCCGACGAGGCGCCCATCATCTGGAAGAAATGCGCATCGTCATACAGGCGCAATTCCGTGGCGACGCGAGCCGCCAGGGACCGCGACTGCAGCAGGCCATATTGGGTCTGATAGAATTCCAGATCGGCCTGGTTGGCCTCCTGCTGCGCGCCTTCGACCCGAATGATATTCTGACTCTCACGCTGGATCTCGAGCGTCGTGGAGGCCATATATTTCGGCGTCATCAGCAACGTTGCGACCAGGCCGACGACCAGAGAGGCAGCGATCGCCCCAAGGATAACCCACTTCCGCCGGCGGACGATGTTGAGATACTGGCGCAGCGCCGACCGCCCGCCGACCCGCTCGGCCGGCGCGTCGGTGCCAAGCGAATTGGCCTTTGGAGCGGGGAAATTCATATCATTCATTGCAAATCCTGAACCCGCGGCCGTCACGGCCGCTGAAGAATGGCGATCAGGGGCGCCGTCAGCAGCCCCGATCCCTGGATGATGTCCCTGAAGAGCCTGCGCGCCTGCGAGGTGCCGACGACGACGATGTCATTGGCGTAGATCTCGGGGTCATCATAGGCGCCATTCCGAATGGCGCGCAAATCATAGAGCGTCGCATATTGCCGCCCTTCGACCCGGCGAAAGACGACGACATAGCTGAGCCGCGCGAATTCGGACGCACCCTTTGCACGCGCCACCGTCCGCATCAGGGTCATCCGCCCCGTGACAGGATAGATGCCAGGCTCTTCGACCGCACCGTCGACAGTCACCGTCTGGCTGACGGCCTCGACGATGTTGACCGTGACCTGGGGGTCGCGAACATAGCGGCCGCGAAGCCGGGCCTCCAGGAGGCGAGCGAGCTCGGCGGGCGTGTTGCCGGCGGCGTCGACGGTTCCGGCCAGCGGCAGGGAGATCTGGCCGTTCGCGTCGGCCTGCACGGCGCGCGACAATTCCGGAAGGCCGAACACGTCGACGGAGATGCGATCGAGGGGACCTATCACCGCAGGACGGACCTGGCCCGTCAGATCGGCGCGGGTGGGCGCCGGCATCGTACCGGCATTCACGATCGTCAGATTCTGATTGCCCACCAGACGCGGGGACGCGCAGCCGCCGACGGCGGTTGCCGCCAAGGCAGCTAGGGCAAAGCCGATTTTCATATGGTTATTGTCCCTTTTGCCCTGCGATTCTTCGAGCTTTTTGCGGATAACGGCTCGCAGCAAGTCCGTAAAGTAACTCGTTAATCTGCCATTTTCGGCGAACGAGTGGCGGCTTTCCCCGACTTCACGCCGCCCGCAAGCCAGCCACAGGCGATCGCGAAGATCGTCGCCATGAGGGGAGTGCGCAACGGATAGTCAACCAGGCTGGCGAGGAACAGAATGAGCATGATCGATGCGCCGAGCCTCGCGAACACCGTTGCGGGGGAGGGTGCCCGAAGCGGACGCCAGGCGCCGAACGCCCTGCGCAGCCACCAGAAAAGCAGACCGGCCAGGAGCAGGAGCGCCGGAATGCCGCCGGTCAGGGCAAGTTCGATCAGGTCATTATGGGCATGGTTGAAATAGAAGGGCGACAGGGCGGAGTCAGGCTCGAAGCCGCGGAAGATCGAATCGAACGCGCCGAACCCGAAGCCGAAGGGGAAGAAGTCGCCGATCATCTTCAGCATCAGCGGCGTATTCTGCACGCGAAGCTCGGAGGTGAGGCCTTCGGTCGCCATCAGCCTATCGATCGCCACGGCCCTTCCGAAGAAGAGTGCAAGTCCGATCAGGAGAACGGGGGTGATCCAAAGCAAGTGGAAGGCAAACCGCGTCCAGGCGGTCCCGCCACCGCCGCGCCATAAACGCAGTCTGGGATCAATCAGGAAGGCGGTGACCAGGCCAACGAGAGCGAGGACGAGGCCGGCCCGGGAGCCGGTCACCAGGATCATCGGAATCAGGAACAGGCTTATCGCGACCGCGGACCAGAAACGGACGCGGCGGTAGCGCCACTTCTCCGCTGGCATCAGCACCCAGCTCCTGAGGAGCGGGAAGGCGAGCGCGAGAAAGGCGGCCTGGTGATTGCGGTTGGAGAAGAAACCGATCGGCGAGCCCTCATGCGCTACCGCGTAGAGGAAGACCGGGCTGGACCGCGCACTGGTCAGCTGAGCCACGCCCAGGAAGGCGCTCAGGCAAGCGGCGGAGATCAGGAAAAGCAGAATATAGGTCCGGCGCGGCGGATGGAGGGACGCAAAGCCAATCAGCACCGCGAAGGGCGGAAGCAGATCGAGCAGGCTGTTCAGGGTCAGGTCGGGGGCGAGGCTGAGCGGACGCCATGGCTGGCTGAGCCCGGCGGCGGCGGAGGCCTCCGTATAGCGCGCGTTGCCGCCCAGCGAGGCCCACAGGTCCGGTGGCAAGGGCACCAGCTGAAGGAGCATCAGCAGGGCGAACGTAGCGAGAAGAAACAGCGGCACCCGGTAGGTCCCGAAATCGCGCCGTCCAGGGATCAGTAGCATGGCGGCGATGCACAGTATCGCGACCGGCCGAAGATAAAGCAGAGAGGCCACGTCGGGTCGCGACGCGCCCCCCCCTAGGAGGCAGACCACCAGAAAAGCGATCAGGATGAAGAACCGCGCCTTTTCGGCGCTTGTCTCGGGCGTTGCTGAAAGGCTGCTGCTGACCATGAAAACCTTCGACCGCCTCTGCCACGTAACCACCGGCGAAGCGATTGAAGGCAGTCGCTGCAAAGTGCAAGCCTTGTCGGCGCACGCGGCGCCCTGGTTTAGTCAGGCGCTGGCGTGAAACGTCCTGTACCAGTCAATGAACAGCGGAATCCCCACGGCGATGGGGGTCGTGGGCTGGAAGTTCAGGTCGCTCCGAATGGCCTCGATGTCGGCATAGGTCGCAGGCACGTCCCCCGGCTGCATCGGCTGCATGTCCAGGATTGCGGCGCGCCCGCACGCCTTCTCGACAAGGGCGATCATCTGCATCAGCTCCTCGGGGCGCTTGTTCCCGATATTGTAGAGGCGGTGCGGGGCAAGGCTCCCGCCCGCCTTTACGACGCCGTCATCCTGAGGAGGGTTGTCGAGGCACGCGATCACGCCGGCGACGATGTCGTCAATATAGGTGAAGTCGCGCCGCATCTTGCCATGATTGAAAACTTCGATCGGTTGTCCGGCGAGGATCTTCTTCGTGAAGATCCACATCGCCATATCCGGCCGTCCCCACGGCCCATAGACGGTGAAGAAGCGCAGACCCGTCAGCGGAACCCGGTAGAGGTGGGCGTAGGTTTCGCTCATCAGCTCGTCCGCCTTCTTGGTGGCGGCGTAGAGCGAGATCGGATGATCGACCCGGTCTTCGACCCGGAACGGGAGGGTCTGGTTGCCGCCATAAACGGAGGAAGAGGATGCGTAGACCATGTGACGGACCTCGCGATGCCGGGCGATTTCCAGCATGTTGAGGTGACCGGCGAGGTTTGCGGTCACATAGGCGCGCGGATTGTCGATCGAATAGCGGACGCCGGCCTGTGCCCCCAGATGCACGATACGATCGAAAGCGACGCCGGCGAGCGCAGCATCCAACGCTTCATGGTCGGCGAAATCGACCTTTAGGAAACGGAAGTGGCTGGTCGGCGGCAGCGCCGCCAGCCGGGCCTCCTTCAGGGTCGGGTCGTAATAATCGTTGAGATTATCGATGCCGACCACGTCCTCGCCCCGCTCCAGCAACAGGCGGGAGACGTGATAGCCGATGAAGCCGGCGGCTCCGGTGACGAGGATGGTCATGCCCGCGGACCTAGAGCGCCCAGCGGTCGATTGTCACCGGGAAATCGGCCGCGCGCCCGCGCCAAAGGTCGTGCAGATCGGCGAGCAGGCCATTTTCTGCCATGAGGGCGGCGGCGCCGGCCGGCTGCAGATCGCGGTAAAGCTGGTGGGGCACTGCGGCGACGACCACGTCATAGCGGTGGTTGAGAGCGTCCGGGTCCAGGGTGAGGCCATATTCGTGCTGTGCCACCGCCGGATCGACGAGCGGATCATGCACGGTGACCTTGTGACCGAGCCAGGTCAGGCGCTTGATCACGTCGACCACCTTGGAATTGCGGACGTCGGGAACGTCGGGCTTGAAGGCGAGCCCCAGCATCAGGACCGAGCCGCTGCGGCTGTCGCGGCGCGAATGGATCGAATCGGCGATCCACATGCCCATGCCGTCATTGATCGCGCGGCCCGCCAGGATCACGCGTGGCAAGTGGCCGAGCGTCTGCGCGCAGTGGCTGAGATAATAAGGATCGACGCCGATACAGTGGCCGCCGACCAGGCCGGGGTGGAATTTGAGGAAATTCCATTTCGTCCCCGCCGCCTCCAGCACGTCATGCGCGGACAGGCCGAGCTTCGCGAAGACCTGGGTGATCTCGTTCATAAAGGCGATGTTGATGTCGCGCTGGGCGTTCTCGATGACCTTGGCTGCTTCGGCGGTCTTGATTGAGGCGGCGCGGAAGGTGCCGCCGGTCGTGGCTTTGCCATAGACATGCTCGAGCTGCGCGGCGACGTCGTCATTCTCGCCGGCGACGACCTTCACGATCCGGTCGATCGTGTGCTCGCGGTCGCCCGGATTGATCCGCTCGGGCGAATAGCCAAGGAAGAAATCCCGCCCTTGGACGAGGCCCGAAGTCTCGGCGAGCAAAGGCCCGCACACCTCTTCGGTCACGCCGGGATAGAC
>Ga0209023_10005922_pt1 | contig 13125 bp, 9 predicted proteins | sample LakOneMetagenome_FD_187468 | JGI IMG/M metagenome (GOLD analysis project Ga0209023, IMG submission 187468) | Freshwater and sediment microbial communities from Lake Erie, Canada (SPAdes) (version 2) | ecosystem: Environmental > Aquatic > Freshwater > Lentic | place: Lake Erie, Canada | collected... | reverse complement strand
AGCTCTTTTGCATGATCGATGGCAGACGGGGAACGTAGCGCTATTGTCTCAGGTTGCGGCACCGGCGGGAACGCGAGCGGCCGAATTAATCAGGGCTTCCCTAGACATACTGGTCGGTCCGGCCAGTTCTTTTTTACTTGCTTTGAAATCAACCTTGCCCGGCGCATGTACTTCGATATTCCCACCTTCCAGCCTGATGTACGCACCTTGCGCTGTCATCAACACATGCTTTTTTGGCGCGCTAACTACAACCGTGCTAGCAACACTAGCGACGGTTATTGTCTTATCTGCGACAATTGAGGTTTTTCCTGATTGACTCTGACTGCTTAACTTTCCGCTAGCAGCATGTAGCTGGAGACCTGTCTCCTGGGTAGCCTTTGTTTTATTTTGAGCTTTCCCATAGCTGAATAGACTAATTCCCTCCATCACATCTGTAGACGCATTCCCTCGCGCTGCCAGGTTGATGTCTTGACCAGCACTCATGCTTGCGGTGGTACCACTAGCCAGCACCGCATGGTGCCGGGTATTCACAACGATGCCGGCAGGACTCGACAACTGTAGATAAGGCTCGCTGTATGCGGCGATGTTTCCATGTCCAACGGCGTCCTCGGCCATAGATGCAAGCACCTCCAGGCTATGGTCTGTCTCTTTCAACGCCGGTAACGCCGCCGCATCCGCCTCCCCCTTCATCTTCGCGAGATGCTTTTGCGCCTGCGTCGCCAGCCCCAGTTGCAACTGACCACTCGCCTCAATCTGCGTCTGCGCCTCGCGCGAATCGAGCTGGTTACCACTGTCGCCATCGCGCCCATCGCAAGACAGCAGCATCCCCTGCCCCGCCCGAAGCGCAGCACTATGCTCGCTCTTCAACTCCGAACCGAACCCCACGACGTCCAGTCGCCCGTTATCGCTCTGGTGCCGCAAATGCCCCAGATTCAGTTCGGCCGAGCCATCGTGCGCCTTGCCATGCCGCTGGAACACCAACCTTGACTGCTCCACACTGTCATCGAACACCAGCTGGTTGTAGGCGCCTTCCCCGCTCTGGCTTTCCTGCATCGCCTGCGATTTGAACCCCGACAGCACTGCCGGATGCGCATGCGCCCCTCCCTCGCCCGGGAACCACGCAGGCGCATTGCCCGTCACTGCGCCCGCTCCATACGCCATGCTGTTGTGCTGCGCATCCACCTGCCCACGCCCGTTGTACAGCGCACCGATCACCACTGGCCGGTCGATATCGCCTCCCAGGAAATCGACCAGCACTTCCTGGCCCACGCGCGGCACCATGTTGCTGCCCCAGTTCGCGCCCGCGAGCGGGGTCATCACGCGCACCCAGGTGCCGGCCATGTCGTTGCCGGGCGCACCGGTGTGACGACCGGGAGACGGATGCGCCATGCGGCTATGGCTGGCATCGCCCCGCTGCCAGTGGAACTGCACCTTGATCCGGTGATCGCGGTCGGTATGCACCACCGCGCCGGATGGCCCGACCACGATCGCCGTCTGCTGGCCACGCACCGTCGGACGCGGATGCAGGAGCTGGCCGTGCGCATCGACGCCGCTGCTGCGGTAAGGAATACTGGCCAGCAAGGCATCGAAGCGATTCCGGTAGATAGGCCGCTCAGCGCTCCCCTCGCCGGCACCGCGCATGCCGGCCTCGGCATCGAGCGCCGCCGCAACCGCGCCAATTCCCAGCAAGCCATGCACGCTGCCGCGCACTTCGGCCGACAGATTGTTGTGCATCAGGTGCACGACACGCGTGATGGCAAAGCGGCGGTCGGCATCGGTGCGTGCTTCGTCGAAGCGGGCATGACCGTGCAGCGAAAACGTGGTGCCGGGGGCAAAGGTACGCACCGTCCCGGCGCCCACATGCACCTGGTGCGTGGCTTCCAGCGCCTCGATCTGCCTGGTGACGATACGCTGGCCATGCTCGCGGTCGGCCCAGGCATACACGCCCGGCGCGTCGCGGCTGTTCAGGCTGACGTCACCCCCCACGCCCGCGGCCATTACCTGGCGCTGGCACACGTTGCGGTAATCCCAGCTGCCCATCTCGACGGCATCCGTGCGCAGGCGCGACTCGGTACGCCAGCGGTCGATGCTGTCGGCACGCATCACGGCGCCTGGCTTTGTGAAATCCACCGCCGACTGTACGTTCGGCTGGAAGACGCCGTTATGGTCGGCAATCACCATCGTATGGCAGCCGAGCGCCGCATTGCCACGGTCGCCCTCGTGCTCGAAAAAGTAAAACAGGCCTTCCTCGTGCATCAGGCGCTCGGCAAAGGCAAGATCGCTCTCCTGATACTGTGTCGTCAGGCTGCGTTGTGGATAGATCCTGCGATCGGCGATCTCGTAGCGCCACGCTGGCATGAGCCTGGATCGTCCTTGGTAGCCCGCGAAGACAGCATCGAGGATGTCGAACACGGTCATGTCCTGGAAGACCCGGCTATCGCGGCCCAGCCCGAGGAAGACGCTCCAGGGTTGCAGCGTAAGGTGGTAGCGGGCCAGCCCGCCGTTGGCGCCGCTGATCTGCGCCACCGTGATATGCCCATGGAAGGGTCGCAGCGCATCGCGGCTGCTGGCGGTCATCAGTTGCAACAAGGCGGGCTGACCGACCAGGGATTTCAGCGGCAAGTGCGCGTCCTCGCACAGGGCGTCGATCCCGAAAGTGAAGCCTTGGCTCATCCCCTCCTCGCCGCGCACGCATTCAGCCAGCAGTTGCTCACCGAGCGGCGTCGCCAGCCTGATCAAACGCGTATCCTGCGTATAGCGGCTAAGCGACGCGAGCAGACCAGAAACGGGGTGATGCGGCATGGGCGACCTCCTTGAGATGCAGGCCGCATGCGCCGACGAGAATGTGCGGAACAGCAACCTGAACCCAGCGATTACACGCCGAGTTCAGGCGTCAACCTTTGCTCAGGATCAGATCAATTGCCACTGCAACATAGATTGCTACACCGTGCCGTGCGCTCCCGACAGCCGCTTAAGCCATTTGTGAAAGCATTTTTAAGAAAATCCGACCGACAAAATAAAAGCGCTGCTCCGCTTTCGCGTGCAGCGCTTGTCTAGGCGGAAAGCAGCATGCGCAAGGCGCACGCCGCTCACCGCCATCGAGACTTGACAACCCGACTCAGCAGCCCAGGTCCCAGCCACCAAAGGCGTTCGGCAACTGCTCGGCCGCCGTGGTTTCCAGGATGTCGCCCTTCAGGTTGGTCAACACCACCGGCAGCGCGTTGCCGCCCAGCTCGAGCACGACCTGGCGGCAGGCGCCGCATGGCGCGATCGGGCCGTCGGTCTGGCCGATCACGGCCAGCGCCGTAAAGTCGCCCGGCTTGTAGCCATGCGCAATCGCCGAGAAGAACGCGGTGCGCTCGGCGCAGTTGCACAGGCCATACGACGCGTTTTCGACGTTACAGCCGCGGAAGATGCGACCGTCCTTGCACTCCAGCGCGGCGCCGACCTGGAACTTCGAGTACGGCGTATAGGCCAGCTCGCGCGCGGCGCGGGCTTCGGCGATCAGCTTGTCGTACTTCATGGCGTGTCCTTATTCCGGGCGAATGGTGCGGTGGATCATCGGCTGGGCCGCCGGTTTCTCGGCGCCGATCTGGTAGGCCGCCTGCACCTGGCGCACGGCCTGCTCGGCCGCTTGCTGGGTACGCGCATGCACGGTCGCCAGCGACTGGCCGACGGCAATTTGCTCTCCCAGTTCCACCAGGCCGGTGAGACCAACAGCGAAGTCGATCGCATCCTGCGGACGCACACGGCCGCCGCCCAGGGCGACGACTGCCAGGCCCAGGCCACGGGTGTCGACCGAGCTGGCGTAACCGGCTTCCAGGGCCGGCACCGGCACGATGACCGGTGCGGTTTCCAGGTAGGCGTCCGGCTTGTCCATCAGGTCGGCCGGGCCGCCGAGGGCGGTGACCATGCGCGCGAAGCGTTCGGCGGCTTCGCCCGAATCCAGCGCAGCTTGCAGCTTGGCGCGGGCCTCGACGTCGTTGGCAGCTAGGCCCGAGATGACCAGCATCTCGGCGCACAGCGCCATCGTCACTTCGTGCAGGCGTGCCGGGCGTGCCTTGCCGGTCAGGTAGTCGATGGCGACGCGCACTTCGACGGCGTTCCCGGCGGCGTGGCACAGCGACTCGTCCATGCCGGTGAGGATGGCCGAGGTGCGGGTGCCGGCGCCGTTGCCGACCTTGACGATGCTCTCGGCGAGTTCCAGCGATTTTTCCGGGGTCGGCATGAAGGCGCCGCTGCCGACTTTCACGTCCATCACCAGGGCGTCGAGGCCGGCCGACAGCTTCTTGGAGAGGATCGAGCCGGTGATCATGGCCACCGATTCCACGGTCGCCGTGGTGTCGCGGATGCTGTAGAAGCGCTTGTCGGCCGGGGCCAGCTGGGCGGTCTGGCCGATAATGGCGACGCCGACTTCCTTCACCACCTTGCGGAACAGTTCCGGGTCGGGCACGGTGCTGTAGCCGGGGATCGAATCGAATTTATCCAGGGTGCCGCCGGTATGGCCCAGGCCGCGGCCCGAGATCATCGGCACGAAGCCGCCGCAGGCGGCGATCATCGGGCCCAGCATGAGCGAGACCACGTCGCCGACGCCGCCGGTCGAGTGCTTGTCGACCACCGGGCCTGGGAGGTTCATCGATTTCCATTCCAGGACCTGGCCGGAGTCGCGCATCGCCAGGGTAAAGGCAACGCGTTCGTCCATGCTCATGTCGTTGAAGTAGACGGCCATCGCGAGCGCCGCGATCTGGCCTTCGGTGACGCTGCCGTCAGGGATGCCGCGTACGAAAAACTGGATTTCTTCCGCGGTCAGGGTGCCGCCGTCGCGCTTCTTGCGGACGATTTCTTGGGGGAGGAACATGGGATGTTCGCCTCTCTAAATCAAATAGTTCAAATGACGCAATCATTAGGACCGCGCCGGAAAACGACGTAGGGTGGGCGCTCCGTGCCCACGCGTAAACGCTGATCATTGTTGGCCCGCTTTTCAACAAGCCAACACTGTTCATACGTCACGCGTGGGCACGGGGCGCCCACCCTACCCGTCACGCGCTAACGCAACGGTCTTTCATGCCATCTTAAACGCCGTAAGGAATCCAGACGTTCTTGACCTGGCTCGCGTGCTGCAGCACCGCGCGGCCGCAGGCCTGCTTCGCATCGAACCAGTCACGGCCCTTGCCGCCGCCAACCCAGGTGCGCTTCAGCGTTTCGCTTGATAAGCGCTCGACTTCGGCGCAGCCTTCCGCCGAGCCGTCATGGCGCCACACCGCGTCGATGTCGCCGTGGGTCGCCAGCGTGCGCGCCAGTTCGTCGGCCGAACCGGTGACGATGTTCAGCGCGCCGCCCGGCAGGTCCGAGGTGTCCAGCACCTGGTACAAATCGGTCGCCGACAGTGGATGCGCTTCCGACGGCACCGCGATCACGCGGTTACCCAGGGCCAGCGCCGGCGCCACCAGCGAGATGAAGCCCAGCAGCGGGTTCTCGTTCGGGCAGACGATGCCGATCACGCCGACCGGTTCGTTCAGCGCCACGGTGATGCCGTGCATCGGCGGTTGATGGGCCTGGCCGTCGTACTTGTCGGCCCACGCCGCCCAGTAGAACAGGCGCTCGATCGAGGCCTGCACTTCGCGTGCGGCGTCTTTCGAACCGGTCTGCGCGGCGATGCGCCCTGCGAATTCGTCGGCGCGGATCGCCAGGTTCTCGGCGATGTAGTACAGCACCTGCGCGCGGTTGTGCGCGGTGGCTTTCGACCAGCCGGCCGCCTTGTGCGCCGCTTCCACGGCGTTGCGGATGTCCTTGCGGCTGCCTTCGCCGATGTCGGCCAGGAAGCTGCCATCGGCGCCGTGGATTGCGCGGCTGTAGGCGCCGTCCGGGCGGGCCTGCTTGCCGCCGATGTAGAGCTTGGCGGTGCGGTCGACGGCGAACGGGCTGTCGCCGGCTGCCGGCTTGGCGGCTGCCTTGGCTGCCACGACTGGCGCAGCCGGGCGTGCATCTTCCGACAGCGCGGTCAGGTACTCGTACATGCCCTCCTTGCCGCCTTCACGGCCGAAGCCCGATTCCTTGTAGCCGCCGAAGCCGCAAGCGGCGTCGAACTGGTTGGCGGTGTTGATCCACACCACGCCGGCCTTGATCTGCGGCGCCACGTCCAGCGCCAGCGAGATCGATTCCGACCACACGCAGGCAGCCAGGCCATACACGGTATTGTTGACCAGTTGAACGGCTTCGCCCGGGGTGCGGAAGCTCATGGCAACCAGCACCGGTCCGAAGATTTCGGTCTGGGCCACGGCGGCCGAGGTCGAGGCGCCGGTGATCAGGGTCGGCAGGTACCACGAGCCGGCAGTCGGTGCTTCGCAGGCCGGCTGCCAGATCTCGCAGCCTTCGGCACGGGCGGCTTCCACCAGGCCGTGGATGCGCTGCTGCTGCACCGGGTCGACCAGGGCGCCGATGTCGTTCGATTTATCCAGCGGCGAACCGACGCGCAGGTTCTGCATGCGCGCCTTGACCTTGGCGATGAAGCGGTCGTACACCGATTCCTGCACCAGCAGGCGCGAACCGGCGCAGCAGACCTGCCCCTGGTTGAACCAGATCGAGTCGACCAGGCCTTCGACCGCGGCATCCAGGTCGGCGTCGTCGAACACGATGAAGGGCGATTTTCCGCCCAGTTCCAGCGACAGCTTCTTGCCGCTGCCTGCAGTGGCCTTCCTGATGATGCGGCCGACTTCCGTGGAACCGGTGAAGGCCAGCTTGTCGATGCCAGGGTGGTTCACGATGGCTTCGCCCACACGGCCGTCGCCGGTGACGATGTTGACCACGCCGGCCGGCACGCCAGCCTGCTGGCAGATCTCGGCGAACAGCAGGGCCGTCAGCGAGGTGAACTCGGCCGGCTTGAACACGACCGTGTTACCGGCGGCCAGGGCCGGGGCGATTTTCCATGCCAGCATCAGGACCGGGAAGTTCCACGGCACGATCTGGCCGACCACGCCCACGGCGCGGTAGTCGGCGAATTCTTCGGCCTGCAGCGCGGCCCAGCCGGCGTGGTGGTAGAAGTGGCGTGCGGCCAGCGGCAAATCGGCATCGCGGGTTTCGCGGATGGTCTTGCCGTTGTCCAGGGTTTCGAGCACGGCGAACAGGCGCGAGTGCTTTTGCAGCAGGCGCGCGATCGCGTACATGACTTTCGCGCGGCCGTGGCCGCCCATGGCCACCCAGCCCGGCTGGGCGCGGCGTGCGGCGGCAACGGCGCGCTCGACGTCGTCGTTCGTGGCTTGCGTGACCTGCGCCAGTTCCACGCCGTCGGCCGGATTGGTCGAGGCGAAGGTGTCCTGCGCTTCAGTCCATTCGTTGTCGATGAAGAGGCCGAAACGGCGTCCATGCTGGTCCAGCCACGCTTGTGCTTCCTTGGTGCTTTCTGGTGCGGGGCCGTAATCCATAGTTTGCAGAATCTCTTTAATTGTTGGCATGACGTATCCGTTCGGTGTTTAAGGTTGCGCGTGGCGGTGGGCGGCCGAGTAGGCGCCGGTCACGTAATGCTCGAGCTGGCGTTCGATGTCGGTCATCAGGCTCGATGCGCCGATGCGGAACAGGTGCGGCTGCAGCCACTCGTTGCCCAGCTCTTCCTTCATCACCGTCAGGTACTGGAGCGCGGACTTGGCGGTGCTGACGCCGCCGGCCGGCTTGTAGCCGACCATGAAGCCGGTCTGCTCGTAGTATTCGCGGATCGCGCGCACCATCACCAGCGACACCGGGATGGTCGCGTTCACGCCTTCCTTGCCGGTCGAGGTCTTGATGAAATCGGCGCCGGCCATCATGCAGACCCACGAGGCCTTGGCGACGTTGTCCAGCGTGACCAGGTCGCCGGTGGCGAGAATGGCTTTCACGTGCGCTTCGCCGCAAGCCTTGCGGTAGGCGAGCATTTCGTCGTACAGGGCTTGCCAGTTACCGGTCAACACGTGCTGGCGCGTGATGACGATGTCGATCTCGGTGGCGCCGGCGGCGACAGAGAGTTCGATCTCGCGCAGCTTGGTTTCCAGGCTCGAGAGGCCAGCCGGGAAAGCGGTCGACACGGCGGCGATCGGCAAACGGCCCTTCAGGATCTTGCCTGCCGGTTCGATCATCTCGTGGTAGACGCACACAGCGCCGGTGGTCAGCGACTCCAGGCCCAGGGCCTGCATCAGGTCCGCGCGCAGCGGACGCATCGCCTTCATGCACAGGCGCTCGACGCGGCCCGGGGTGTCGTCGCCGCCCAGGGTGGTCAGGTCCATGCACTCGATGGCGCGGATCAGCCAGGCGGCCTGGTATTCCTTCTTCACCGTGCGGCGGTTGGCCAGGCTGGCGGCGCGGCGGTCGGCCGCGTTGCGGTTCACCTTCAGGCTGTTGACCCAGCCGAGGTCGAGGCCGACGGCGGTGTTACGTTTGAAGTCCAGGTTCTGGGTCATAGCAGTGCGGTTCCGTTGGAGAGAGGTTTGACGCCGAGGTGCTTGGCCAGCGTGGCGCCGATGTCGGAGAAGGTGTTCGCGGTCGGCAGTTCCTGCGGCTGCACGTTCGGGCCGAAGAAGATCATCGGGATGTGTTCGCGCGTGTGGTCCGAGCCTGGCGCGGTCGGGTCGCAGCCGTGGTCGGCGGTGATCACGACCAAATCGCCATCCTTCAGCTTGGCCATGAATTCAGGCAGGCGCGCGTCGAGTTCGTGCAGCGCGTTCGAGTAACCGGCGACGTCGCGGCGGTGGCCGAAGTGCATGTCGAAGTCGACGAAGTTCACGAAGCTCAGCGATTTTTCAGGGGCTTCGTCGGCCACTTCCAGCAGGCGGTCGAACAGGGCCATGTTGTCGGGGCCTTTCACGAGGCGGGTCACGCCTTGCGCCGCGAAGATGTCGCTGATCTTGCCGAGGGCGATGACTTCGCCGCCGTCGTTCTTCACGTGGTCGAGCAGGGTCGGCGCGGTCGGCGGCACGGCGTAATCGTGGCGGTTGGACGTGCGCTTGTACTTGCCGTTCTCGCCCAGGAAAGGACGCGCGATCACGCGGCCGATGTTATAGGGCTTGACCAGCTCATAGGCCGCTTCGCAGACCTCGTACAGGCGCTCCAGGCCGAAGTGCTCTTCGTGCGCGGCGATCTGCAGCACCGAGTCGGCCGAGGTGTAGAGGATCGGCTTGCCGCTGGCGACGTGCTCGTCGCCCAGTTCGTCGATGATGGTGGTGCCGGACGCATGGCAGTTACCCAGCCAGCCCGGAACCTTGGTGAGTTCCTGCAGCTTGTCGGTCAGCTCTTGCGGGAAGCTCGGCACGGTCTTCGGGAAGTAGCCCCAGTCGAACAGCACCGGCACGCCGGCGATTTCCCAGTGGCCGCTCTGCGTGTCCTTGCCGGTCGACTGCTCGCGCGCGACGCCCCAGGCGCCGGTAAAGCCGTCGCGCTGGTCGAAGCCGGCGGCCCATTCGCCGCTGGCCTTGTGCGCGGCGGCGGCCAGGCCGAGGCGCTCGAGGTTCGGCAGCGACATCGGCTTGCCTTCCTTCGCGGCCCATTCCGCGATGTGGCCGAAGGTGTTGGTGCCGGCGTCGCCGTATTTGTCGGCGTCGGGCAGCGCGCCCAGGCCGAAGGAGTCAAGCAGGAGGATGAATGCGCGTGACATTGTTTCGCTCGTGTCGTTGATTAGTTGGCGGCGCGTGGGATCGAAGCCAGGCGCTCGACGAAGGAATGGATCAGGGTGACGAGGTCCTTGGCGGCGATGGCCGCGTACTTCAGGGTCTGCTCGTGCGACAGCGGGAACGGCGACAGGCCTTCGGCCAGGTTGGTGATGGCCGAGACGCCCACCACTTTCAGGCCGCAGTGGCGTGCCGAGATCACTTCCGGCACCACCGACATGCCGACCACGTCGGCGCCCAGGGTCTTGAAGGCGCGGATTTCGGCGGCGGTTTCGAAGTTCGGGCCTGGCGCGGCCAGGTACACGCCTTCGGCCAGGGTGATGTTTTTCGCAGCTGCGGTTTCCTTCACCAGCGCGCGCAGGTCGGCGTCGTAGGCATTCGCCATGCTGAAGAAGCGTGGGCCGAAGCGGTCGTCGTTCGGGCCGGCCATTGGGCTGCCCGGCAGCATGTTGATATGATCGGAGAGGACCACGACGCTGCCCGCATCGACTTCGGGACGCAGCGAACCGGCGGCGTTCGTCACCAGCAGCATTTCGCAGCCGAGCAGCTTGAAGGTGCGCACGGCCGAGGTCATCACGTGGGCGCCGTAGCCTTCGTAGAAGTGGCCGCGGCCCTTCATGCACATCACCGGCACGCCGGCCAGCTCACCCAGCACCAGTTCGCCCGCGTGGCCGTGCACGGTGCTGATCGGGAAGCCCGGCAGGTCGGCATAGCTGATCGAGACGACGTCGGTCATCTGCTCGGCCAGCACGCCGAGGCCGGAACCGAGGATCATCGCCACGCGCGGCGCAAAGCCCGGCTTGCGGGCACGGATGACGTCGGCGGCTTCGAATGGAGTATTGCTGGACATGGTATTCCTTCGTGGGATCTGAAAAAACGGTGAGGAGGCTGCGTACGGGCGGTGTGCTGAGCGGGGTGCTGGAGCTGCGGCCCGGCGCCGCCTGGACGGGGCGCTGCGTAGCCAAAAATTATTCTAACTATGCATTATCCCGGATATGTATGGCAAATACCATTTTTCTTCTGCATTTATATGTCTGACAAATAAATCGACGTAAATTTATGTCCGCTGCATGTTGGCTTGCAGATACAATTTAGCTAACAGGACAATATTATGCTGGCGACGTATTGACCGCATTCAAACATTTGTCTAGTATCGATCAACATTTGTTTATAAGTGCCGACTGTGACTGAACTCTCCAAGAAAGAACAGTTGTACGAGCTGATCCGTGCCAACCCCTTCATTTCCCAGCAGGACCTCGCCGCCGAACTCGGGCTCTCGCGCTCGGCCGTGGCCGGCTACATCGCCACCCTGGTACGCGAGCGCCGCCTGCTCGGCCGCGCCTACGTGTTGCCCGACCACCGCCCCATCCTGTGCGTGGGCGCCGCGAACCTCGACCGCAAGCTGCGCGCCGAAGGCACGCTGGCGATGGGCACCTCGAACCCGGCCAGCGGCGTCGAATCGTTCGGTGGCGTGGCCCGCAACATCGCCGAGAACCTGGCGCGCATGGGTGCGGCCGTGTCCCTGATCACGGCGGTCGGCAACGATTCTTCCGGACGCGCCCTGCTCGCCCACGCCGACAGCGTCGGCATCGACACCCGCGGCGCCTTTAAACTCGACGACGCCGGCAGCGGCACCTACACCGCGGTGCTCGACGGCGACGGCCAGCTGGTAGTGGCCCTGGCCGACATGGCGCTGTACGACCGCATCACCCCGGCCTTCCTCGACACGCGCCAGCAGCAGCGCACCGGCGCCTCGCTGATCGTGGCCGACCTGAACCTGACGATCGAGGCCATCGCCGCGCTGCAGCGCGATGCCGCGCGCGACAGCGTGGCGCTGATCCTGGTCGCCGTGTCGGAACCGAAGATGAACCGCCTGCCGGACTCGCTGATTGGCGTGCGCCTGCTGATCCTGAACGAAGGAGAGCTGGCCACCCGCGTCGGCCGTGCGTTGAACAGCGAAGCCGAGCTGGCCGCCGCCTGCCGCGAAGTCCAGGCGCAAGGCGCCGAAGACGTCGTGGTGACGCTCGGCGCGCGGGGCGTGCTGTTCACCGTGCCGGGCGGCGGCGCCGAACGCCTCGACGCGCCGCCGGCCGATGTGGTCGACGTCACCGGCGCCGGCGACGCCTTTGCCGCCGCCCTGGTGCTGTCGCTGCACAGCGGCGGCGCCGACCTGGCCCTGGCTTGCCGCCGCGGCCTGCAACTGTCGGCCATGACGGTGGAATGCCGCCAAACCGTTTGCCCGCAACTAGCCCCCGATACCTTCGGCGCTCTGATCCCTAGCGCATAACAAAACCTCCATGGCTGCGTTGCAGCGTCTCGCCGTACATTCGTACTGTCTTCGACGCTGCGCCTTGCCCTGGAGGCTTTGTTAAGCGCTATCAAATAAGGTTAATTATGCAATCCTTCCTGCTGTTCTCCCCCGAAGTCGCCGCCGCGCGCAACGCCGGCCTGCCCGTGGTCGCCCTCGAATCGACCATCATCTCGCATGGCATGCCCTACCCGCAGAACGTGCAGACCGCGCGCGAAGTCGAGCAGATCATCCGCGACGCCGGCGCCGTGCCGGCCACCATCGCCATCATCGACGGCAAGATCTGCATCGGCCTGGACGACGAACAATTGGAACGCCTGGGCACCGCACCGGATGCCATCAAGGTCAGCCGCCGCGACCTGGCCTACGTGCTGTCGCAAAAGCTGCTCGGCGCCACCACCGTCGCCGCGACCATGATCTGCGCCGAACTGGCCGGCATCGAGGTGTTCGTCACCGGCGGCATCGGCGGCGTGCACCGCGGCGCCGAGACCAGCTTCGACATCTCGGCCGACTTGCAGGAACTGGCGCAGACGAATGTCGCCGTGGTCTGCGCCGGCGTCAAGTCCATCCTCGACATCGGCCTGACCCTGGAATACCTGGAAACGAACGGCGTGCCGGTAGTCAGCGTCGGCCAGCCCGGCTTCCCGGCCTTCTTCACGCGCGAGAGCGGCTTCAAGGCCGACTTCCAGCTCGACGCGCCGGAAGCGCAGGCATCCTTCATCCGCACCAAGTGGCAGCTCGGCCTGGATGGCGGCGTGGTGGTCAGCAATCCGGTGCCGGCGGAATCGGCGATGCCGAAAGAAGAGATCGACCGCATCACCGAGCAGGCGCTTGGCGAGGCGGAACAACAAGGCGTGGCCGGCAAGCTGGTGACGCCCTTCCTGCTGGCGCGCATCAAGGAGCTGACCGAAGGCCGCAGCCTGGTCACCAACATCGCGCTGGTCAAGCACAATGCCCTGGTCGGCGCGCGCCTGGCCATGGCCCTGAGCGGCAACGCTTGACTACCTTATGTCGATCGACCTGAAACAGCTGAAGTACTTCCTGGCCGTGGCCGAGGAAAAGAGCTTCAGCCGCGCCGCCGAGCGCCTGCACATTTCGCAGCCGCCGCTGTCGCAGCAGATCATGAAGCTCGAGTCCGAGCTCGGCGTGCGCCTGTTCGCGCGCACCACGCGCAGCTTCGAGCTGACC
>Ga0209023_10005921_pt1 | contig 13128 bp, 13 predicted proteins | sample LakOneMetagenome_FD_187468 | JGI IMG/M metagenome (GOLD analysis project Ga0209023, IMG submission 187468) | Freshwater and sediment microbial communities from Lake Erie, Canada (SPAdes) (version 2) | ecosystem: Environmental > Aquatic > Freshwater > Lentic | place: Lake Erie, Canada... | reverse complement strand
CGCCATCATCTATGCCGTCGACGACGAATCCCCGACCTGGCCGAAGATCGATCAGGAGACGGCGGACTTCACCTACGCCCGGCTGATGTCGAGCCGCGAGGACGAGCCGACCGGTATGACCTCGTCGGAGCTGGACGCGATTGCGAAACAGACGGCCGGCTGGGCGAAACGCGGTGACGTCTTCGCCTATTTCATCGCCGGGGCGAAGGTCCGGAACCCGGCGGCGGCCCAGGCCTTGATCGAAAAATTGAAATAGACCGGGGCCGTTGCGGTCAGCCGGGTCAGGATACATTTAACGCACGCCTCTCCGCGCCCTTCTTGCGGCCTCCAAGGACATCGTCATGCCCATCGCCACCCGCGCCTTCGCCGCGACCTCGGCCACTGCGCCGCTCTCGCCCTACAGCTTTACCCGGCGTGATCCGGGGGCGGACGATGTGGTTATCGACATCAAGTTCGCCGGCATCTGCCACTCCGACCTGCACATCGTGCACAACGACCTCGGCAACAGCCACTATCCGCTGGTCCCGGGCCACGAGATCGCCGGTCTGGTCACGGCGGTCGGTTCGGACGTGACGAAGTTCAAGGTCGGCGACCGGGTCGGCGTCGGCTGTATGGTCGACAGCTGCCGGGTCTGCGCGCCGTGCAGGGCGGGCGACGAGCAGTATTGCGTGCCGGGCATGACCGGCACCTATGGCGCGCCGGACAAGCATGCCGACCTCTCGGGCGAGACGATCACCCAGGGCGGCTATTCCGACGTCATCGTCGTCGACCAGAACTATGTCGTCACCATCCCGGACTCGATCCCGCTGGACGTCGCCGCGCCCCTGTTGTGCGCCGGGATCACCACCTATTCGCCGCTGAGGCACTGGAACATCAAACCGGGTTCGAAGGTGGCCGTCGTCGGCTTGGGCGGCCTCGGCCACATGGCGGTCAAACAGGCCGCGGCCATGGGCGCCGAAGTGACCGTCCTGTCGACCTCGGACCGCAAGAAGGCCGACGCCGAGCGGATGGGCGCGAAGCATTTCCTGATCAACTCCGACAAGACGGCGATGAAGGCCGCCGCCGAAAAATTCGATCTGATCATCAACACCGTCTCGGCCACGCACGAGATCGCCAGCCACCTGCAACTGCTGGCCCACGACGGAACCATGGTCATGCTGGGGCTGACGACCGAGGCCCTTCCGGTGTTCGCCATGCCCCTGCTGTGGCGACGGCGCAGCGTCGCCGGCTCCCTGATCGGCGGCATCCGCGAGACCCAGGAGATGCTGGACTTCTGCGCCGAGCACGGCCTGGCGTCGGACATCGAGATCATCGCCCCGTCGCAGATCAATGAGGCCTATGCGCGGCTCGAGAAGTCGGACGTCCGCTACCGGTTCGTCATCGACATGTCGAAGCTGGATCAAGCCGCGTAACACCGGCTTTGCGCGCAACGCCTCGCGGGCTAAAGCTTTTCCGGACTGGCCGGGGCGCAAGACCCCGGCAGTGAGGACAGGGAAACGCAAATGGCTCGAGTGGCTCTGGTGACCGGCGGAACGCGCGGCATCGGCAAGGCGATCGTTCAGAGGCTGAAGGAAGACGGCATGTCCGTCGCCGCCGGCTATTCCGGCAACGCCGAGGCGGCAGAGGCCACGGCGCGTGAACTGGGGGTCATGGTGGTCAAGGGCAACGTCGGCTCGTTCGACGACTGCGCCCGCGCCGTCGCCGAGGTCGAGGCGGAGCTGGGCCCTATCGATGTCCTGATCAACAACGCCGGCATCACCCGCGACGGCTTCTTCCACAAGATGAGTCACGACCAGTGGTCCGAGGTCATCCGCGTCAACATGGACAGCGTGTTCAACATGACGCGCCAGGTGATCACCGGCATGCGCGACCGCAACTACGGCCGCATCGTCAACATCTCCTCGATCAACGGCCAGAAGGGCCAGGTCGGCCAGACCAATTATTCCGCCGCCAAGGCGGGGATGATCGGTTTCACCAAGGCGCTGGCGCTGGAAAACGCGCGCAAGGGCGTGACGGTCAACTGTATCGCGCCCGGCTATATCGACACCGAGATGGTCGGCGCGATGGACCAGAAGGTACTCGACGCCATCATCGCCCAGATCCCGGTCGGACGGCTCGGCAAGGGTGAAGAGATCGCCGACATGGTGGCATGGCTGACCGGCGAACGTGCCGGATATGTCACAGGGTGCACGTTGAGCCTGAATGGCGGCCAGTATCTGGTCGGCTGAACACAGCGGCGCCCAAAATCCGCCGCGCGCCGCTTGCACCGATAAGCGCATGAAGTTGCAAAGGGTCGAGACGGCGAAAGCGCCGCTTTCGGCGACGATGGCGTTCGTCGCCCCCGTCGCTGCGATCCTCTGCGTGTCGCTTTTGACGGTGCTGCCGGCCAGCGCCGGGGCGCAGGTTCGTTCCAACGCCCAGGCCGAACAGGCGCGAGGCCTGGGCCGAAGTCCGGGCCGGGCCCAGCCGCAGACGGGCCGCTACGTCGCCGAGTCGGGCGAAAACTTCGTCTTCGACCTGTCGGGGCCGCGCCCCCTGTTTCGCTTCCAGAGCCGTAACGAGACCTGGGCCCTGACCGCCCGCCCGGCGCCGCGCGGGGACATCATCTATCGCAACGACGCGGGCGACCAGATTTTGCGGGTCACGCCGGACGGGGGGATGACCCTGTATTCCGTGCGGGCGCCGAACGGCTCGCCCGCCTCCATGGTCGGCCCGGCGCCGGCGCTGGAGCGGCCGCTGCTGGGGCCGATCCAGCTGTCCAACCTCATGGTTCAGCGCAGCTTCCTGATGAGCCGGGCGCTTGGCCGGATGATCAGCGTCCAGCTGGACGGCGAGCAGGACGAGGGTCTGTGCACGGACGCCCTGATGGTGGCGACCGACGCCGTACTGCGGATGGCGGCGTCGCCGGCGCTGCGGGCCCAGCTCAACGGGCTGCACACGGTGACCATCACCGAGGGCCGGACCAGCGCGGTGACCTATAACAACGGCGAACTGCGGGTGACGGTGCATCCGAACCAGGGCGCGACCGGCCGCCCCTCTTCGGCCCGGATCATCCAGGCCGTCCGCCACTAGGCCCTTACATCAGCCCTTGAAGCCGTCCTTGGCCGCCCGCCGGGCGCCGAAGTCGGCGGCGTCCTGCGCGCGCAGGAAGGGGTTGAAGGCCTTCTCCACCGACAGCGTCGTCGGTTCGGTCGGTTCGCCCCGCTCGCGCATGGCGAAGATCGTCTCCGCATGGGCCCGCATCTCGGGCCGGTCGTCGATCGACAGGGCGAAGCGGGCGTTGGCGGCGGTATATTCATGGGCGCCGTACAGAACCGTCTGATCCGGCCAGGCGGCGATGGCCGAGAGGCTGGACCACATCTGTTCCGCCGTGCCTTCGAACAGGCGGCCGCAGCCGAGGGGGAACAGGGTGTCGCCGACGAAGGCGATATCGTCCGCGACAGACCGATAGAGGATATGGCCCAGGGTGTGGCCCGGGGCGCCGGTGACCTGAAATTCGGTCTCGCCCAGCACGACGGTGTCGCCGCCGGTCAGAACGCGGTCGAGCGGCGCGATGCGGCGCACCTCTTCCGGGCCGACGATCTCGCAGCCGGTCGCGGCCTGGATCGCGGCGTTGCCGCCCGCATGGTCGGGGTGCCAATGGGTGTTGAGGATCAGGTCCAGCCGCCCCCAGCCAAGCCGTTCCAGCTCGGTCAGGATGGCGTCGGCGTCGGGCGTATCGACCGTGGCCGTCATGCCCGTCGCCGCGTCGCGCAGCAGGAAGCCGTAGTTGTCCGACAGGCAGGGGAACAGGTGGACAGTCAGGGCCATGAGACTCTCGGGGTCGTGAAGAGCGGAGTGGGGCGACGGCGAGCGTCCGAACGCATATAGTGCGCCGCATGCGTCGCAGCATCGAGGATCTTCGCGCCTTCTACGGCGAGCCGACCGGGGCCCTGGTGCGCCGGCTGCTGGCGCGCCGTCTGGATGACGCATGGGGCGAAGCGACCAACTGCGATGTCTTGGGGCTGGGCTATGCCACCCCCTGGCTCGACGCCTTCGTCGGCGCGCGGCGCGTGGTGGCCGCCATGCCGGGCGGGCAGGGGGTCGAGCTGTGGCCGGCTGCCGGACGAAACCGGACCCTTCTGGTCGATGACAAACGCCTGCCTTTCGCGGCCGGAGCCTTCGATCGCATTCTGTTGATCCATGCGCTGGAGGAGGCGGACGATCCGACCCTGCTGCTGACCGAGACGGTGAGGGCGCTCGCCCCGGCCGGACGGATCATCCTGGCGGCGGCGGCGCGAGGCGGACTGTGGGCGAGGGCCGAGGCGACCCCCTTCGGGCACGGACGCCCCTTTACGAGGGGGCAGCTGGAGCGGCTGGTGCGTTCGGTCGGGCTCGAGCCCACGGCCTGGTCCCAGACCCTCTATACGCCGCCGTGGCGCCCCCTTCTGGGGATGGCCGACGGTATTGAGCAGATCGGCAAGACCCTGGCGCCCGGGACGGCCGGAGTGATCCTGCTGGAGGCCTCGCGTCAGGCCTACGCCCGCATCCGCCCGGGCGGGGCGACAGCGCGCACCCGGGCCGCGCCCGATCTGGTCCCCCAACCGGCGTCGCGGAGCCACAGGTCGCACCGCGAAATGGAGCCCCGGACCGGCGATGGTCTGGATGCGTCGTCCAAAGCGCCGTAAAGCCGATTTTATGCACCGTCTTATTCTGATGCGACACGCCAAGACCGAGCGCGCCGCCGCCTCCGGCCTCGACCGCGACCGGGCGCTGACGGATCGTGGCCGCCAGGACGCAGCCCTGATGGGCCGCGTTCTGGCGGAAAAGGGACTGCGGCCTGACCTGGCCCTGGTCTCGACCGCGACCCGTACGCGAGAGACCTGGGAGGTGCTGCAGGAATCGTTCGGCGACGTCGAGGTGCGGCTGGAGCCGACCCTCTACAATTCGCCCCAGGAGGTGATCCGCCGCTTCGTCGAGGGCGCGGAGGACGAGGCGGGCTGCCTGCTGGTCCTCGCCCACAATCCCGGCGTCCACATGCTGGCCTACGAGTATCTGATCGAAAGCGCGGCTTCCCCCGGCGTCATGGACCGGATGGCCGGGGGCTTCCCTACGGCGGCTGCGGCGGTGTTCGAGGTCGATGTGGCCGGCCGCTGCGTCTACGACGGTTATCTGATTCCCAAGGCCTTCGGCGGCGGCGCGGACGAATGACCGGACATCCAGACGAGGCCTTCAAGATCGTTGATGCGGCCGAATGGACGGTGGCCGTGGCGGCCGGGCGCTACGGCGGGTCTGCGGTCGATCTGGCGGATGGTTACATCCATCTGTCGGCGCAGGACCAGTTGGCCGGGACGGTCAGCAAACACTATGCGGGCCGCCAGAGCCTGTTGCTGCTGACCGTCGACCTGACGGTGCTCGGCGAGACGATCGTCTGGGAGCCATCGCGCGACGGCGCCCTGTTTCCGCACATCTACGGCCCCTTGCCGGTTGCGGCGGTGACGGCGAAGCGGGCCTTTTCCGTCTCCGCCGACGGCGAGATGATCTTCGCATGAGCGGCCTCGCCGATCTCGGCGCGGCCCTGCTGCGCAAGCTCGATCCCGAGACCGCTCATGGCCTCGCGATCAAGGCCCTGCAGACAGTTCCCCTGCCGGGCGCGAGGGCTGACGATCCGGTTCTGGCCACCACGATCGCGGGTCTCGAACTGCCCAATCCGGTCGGTCTGGCGGCGGGGCTGGACAAGAACGGCGACGCCCTGACCGGCCTGTCGAAACTGGGGTTCGGCTTCGTCGAATGCGGCTCCGTCACTCCCCTGGCCCAGGCCGGAAATCCGAAGCCGCGGCTGTTTCGACTTGCCGAGGACCGGGCGATCATCAACCGGATGGGGTTCAACAACGCCGGGCTCGAGGCCTTCGCCGCGCGCCTCGGCGACCGGCGCAACGGCCCCGTGGTCGGCGCCAATCTGGGTGCCAACAAGGACACTGCGGACCGGGCCGCCGACTATGTGACCGGTCTTCAGCGACTGGACGGTCTGGCCGACTATTTCACCATCAACATCTCTTCGCCCAACACCCCGGGGCTGCGCGCCCTGCAAGGACGCGAGGCGCTGGACGATCTGCTGGGACGGGTGGCCGAGACGCGACCGAAGGCCGCAGGCCGCGCCGCGCCGGTCTTCCTGAAAATCGCTCCCGACCTGACTCAGGCCGAGATCGCCATGATCGTCGAAGCGGCCCTCGCCCACGGTATCGACGCCTTGATCGTGTCCAACACCACACTCGACCGGGACGGCCTCCGCTCGGCCCATGCCGGGGAGGCCGGCGGGCTCTCGGGCGCGCCGCTCAGGGGCAAGGCGCTGAATGCGTTGCGCGACGCGGCCGGGGCGGCGCAGGGCCGACTGCCCCTGATCGGCGTGGGCGGCATCGCCTCGGGCGAGGACGCCTATGTCCGCATTCGCGCCGGGGCCTCGGCGGTGCAGCTCTACTCCGCCCTGATCTACGAGGGGCCGGGTCTGATCGGGCGGATCAAGCGCGATCTGGCGCTCAGACTGCGCGCGGATGGATTTTCGAACGTTTCCGAGGCGGTTTCGACCTGACGTTGACGGAGCGTTAGGGCCAAGGCGTCATTGTCCCGCGATCGGGGGCGCGTACTCGCCTCGACCGGGGAAGCGCATGTCGGAGGTTGCCATCCAGACGACCGCTGAGCGTTGGGAGCCCGCCGTGCTGCAGCGCCGCAGGGCCTTGCTGCAGCGTCTCGGCATGGGCGCCGCCACGGCGATGATCTTCAGCCCCCTGTTCGGCTGGGAAGTCAGCGCGGCCTGGATCGTCGTCTATTTTGCCGTCCAGCTGATGGATCTGGTCGTCTTTGCTCCGATCAATGCCGGCCAGCCGGAGAAGATGGGGACGTTGCGCACCGTCGCCGGCGGGCTGATGCTGTTCCTGAACGCCGCCAGCTTCGGCAGTCTTTCGGTCGCCCTCTGGATATTCGGAGGCCCCATGGGCGGGGTCTGCGCGGCCATCGTCCTCGCGTCGGGGGCCATCTACGGCGTGGTCAACTCGCCGCGATCGGCCGAGGTGCTGGTCATCACCATCGCCCCCCACTGCATCTATCTGGCCATGATGCCCTTTTTCATGATCGCCAACGGGGCCGAGCCGGCCTTCGTCACGGCGGTCGCCATCTCGGTGGTGGTCTTCATCGCCTATTGCGTGTCGACCTGGCGCAGCATGAACGAAGCCTATGAGGCCGAGAGCCGGGCGCGGATCGACGCCGAGCGGCGTGGTCTCGAGGCCGAGCGCGCGATGGCCAGCCGATCCGCCTTCCTGGCCGCCATCGGCCACGACCTGCGCACGCCCATCGGCGCCATCCTGACCGGCGCGGCCGAGCTGGACCGGACCGCCGGCGACGCCTCGGCCCGCGCCAACGCCGCCCTGATCACCGACGCCAGCCTGATGATGAAGGGTCTGCTCGACAATCTGCTGGACCATTCCAAGCTCGACGCCGGCCGGATGACGGTCGAGGTCGGGGACTTCAACCTGCGCGCCATGCTGGCCCAGACCCTGCGTCTGTGGGCCGGACCGGTGCGGGCCAAGGGCCTGTCGCTGCGCGTCGAGGGCGCGCATGAGGCGCCCGCCATGGTGCGCGGCGACGCCATGCGCCTGCGTCAGGTGCTCAACAACCTGGTCTCCAACGCGCTGAAGTTCACGGACACGGGCTCGGTGACCCTCAGGCTACGGTCGTGGGCGGAGGAGCCCTCGGGCCACGCCATCCTGATCGAGGTGGAGGATACGGGCCCCGGCATGACCGCAGCCCAGCTGCTGCGCCTGTTCACCCCCTTCGACCAGACCGCCGAGGGCGTCAGCGCCCGTCACGGCGGCACCGGCCTGGGCCTGGCCATCAGCCGCGATCTGGTCGGGCTGATGGGCGGTCGCCTGACGGCCCGCAGCCTGCCGGGCCAGGGCGCCTGCTTCACCCTGTCGCTGGTGCTGGCCCCGGCCATCAATCCCGAGGCGGTGGTCAAGGTCCTGGACGCCGACAGCCGCGCCGACGTCGCCCGGGTTCTGCGTCCCGCCGAGGTCGCCCGCGCCGCGCTGAAGACCGCGCCGGTGGTCGCCGCTTCCGAGCCTGCCGCCGAGCCCGGCAGCGCCGTCGAGGCCCTGCTGGCCTCCCTGCTGCCCGCGCCGGTCGAGATCGGGGCCGAGGGGCCCGCTGAGTCGGCTAAGGCCGACGAACCGGTTGTTGAGGCCGTCATGTCCGCGACGGAGGCCGCCCCTGCGGAGGAGGAAGAGGGCCGTCCGCTGCGGGTGCTGGTGGTCGACGACCACGACATCAACCGCCGCGCGGTCGAACTGATCCTGGCCCCGCTGGGCTGCGACATCTCCACGGCCGCCGACGGCCTGGCCGCCCTGCGCCAGTGCGACGCCGCCGCCTTCGACGTAATCTTCATGGACGTGCGGATGCCGGAGCTCGACGGACGCGAGACGACCCGTCGCCTGCGGGCCGGGGCCAGCCTGAACGCCACGACCCCGGTCATCGCGGTCACCGCCGATACCGCGCCCGACGACATCGCCGCCTGTATGGCTGCCGGGATGGACTATTTCGTCTCCAAGCCCCTGACCCCGCCGGCCCTGCTCGGCGCCCTGCAGCAGGTGCTGTCGGCGGCCGAAGAGGCCGAGACGGTCGCCGCCTAGGGTTTGATCTCCGCGATCAGGGCCGCCGCGAAGCCCGGCGCCTTCATCCGGCATTCCCAGACAGTGACCACTCGCCAGCCCTGGTCCGTCAGGGACGCTGCGTTGCGCGCATCCCGGTCGCGGTTGCGGCCGATCTTGGCGATCCAGTAGTCGGCATTGGCCTTGGGCTGGCGCGCGCCGCGGGCGCAGTCATGGCCGTGCCAGAAACAGCCGTGAACGAACAGGGCGATGCGCCGGCCCTTCATCACCACATCGGGCTTGCCCGGTAAGCCGGCGCCGCCGAGGCGATAGCCGATCCCGGCGTCACGCAGGAGGCGGCGGACCGCGAGTTCGGGGGTCGTGTCCTTGCTCTTCACCCGCCGCATCACGGCGCTGCGTTGCTCGGGCGAATAGACGTCGGTCATGGGGGTGGCGAGCGCCAGTGAGCCGGTCGTGAGCCGGGGCAGCGCGCCGGACGACGCGCACCCCTTTGCTCACCGGCACTCTTCACCCTGTCAGCGCTAGAGCTGCGCCAGCAGATGTTCGGCGGAGGAGACCTTGAACTCGCCGCCGCTTTCGATGTTCAGCTCGGCGACGACGCCGTCCTTGACCAGCATCGAATAGCGCTGCGAGCGCTCGCCCATGCCGAAGCCGCGGGCGTCGAGGGTCAGGCCCAGTTCACGGGTGAAGTCGCCCGAGCCGTCGGCCAGCATCAGGATGTCCTCGGCGCCGTCGGTGGCCCTGGCCCAGGCGCCCATGACGAAGGGGTCGTTGACCGACAGGCAGGCGATCGTGTCCACGCCCTTCGCCTTGAAGTCCGCGCCATTGTCGATGTAGCCCGGCAGGTGGCGGGCCGAGCAGGTCGGGGTGAAGGCGCCCGGGACGGCGAACAGGGCGACGGTCTTGCCCTTGAAGATCTCGTCGGTGGTGATCGGCTTGGGGCCGTCCGCCGTGGGCGTGCCGAGGGTCGCGGCCGGGATGGTGTCGCCGATCTGGATGGTCATGGGTGTCTCCGAGGGGTTGTTGGAAGCCTTGGCCTCACAGCGCAGATAGGCTCACCCGGTTGCCTCGCCAAGGCGCAAACGGGGTCCCGCAGCGGCCAATCGCTTGCAAACCTTGTCCGTCGCACCGATCATTCGGTCATGGAGCGTTTTCAATCCCTCGTCGGCCGGCTGCTGGTGGCCATGCCCGGCATCGGCGACCCCCGCTTCGAGCACGCCGTGATCCTGGTCTGCGTGCACGCGCCCGACCACGCCATGGGTCTGCGGCTGGACCGGCCTGCGCCGGCGGTGGATCTGAAGTCGGTCCTGTCGAAGCTCGATATCCCGGCCCCCGACAGCGCGGTCGGCCGCGCGGTCATGGACGGCGGGCCGGTGGACCGGGAACGCGGCTTCGTCCTGCACACCGACGACTGGATGTCGCCTGAGGCCAGCGTGGGCTTTGTCACCGGTCTGGCCATGACCGGCACCAAGGATGCGCTTCTGGCCATGACCGACGTCGCCGCCGGCCCGCGCCGGTCCAAGCTGCTGCTCGGCTATGCCGGATGGGGCGAGGGCCAGCTGGAGGACGAACTGGGCGAAAACGTCTGGCTGACCGCCGACGCCGATCTGGACGTCATCTTCGACGGCGAGCATGAGACGAAGTGGAGCCGTGCGCTGGCGGGGATGGGCGTGGACGCCGCCTTCCTGTCGGGACAGGCGGGGCGGGCCTGAGAGCGGGCCGTTTTGGCACCCTGCCGAAAAACCGGGCGCCAAACCCTGCCAATGATATCGTTCGAAATCAGCGGGTTGAGAAATCGGACGCGACATGATTGCCAGATTATGTGAAATTTCCTCCTCGCTGGCGGCCAGGATGGCCGCGGCCTGTGATGATCCTGAGACCAGTCTAGGCGAAGGGGCGGCCATGCGCAGTCGACGACCCCGATTTTCCGCGAAGCGTCTGAAAGACCTGGGTTTGCAAGGCAGGCGGGCGCCGGGTCGAGCCGGCCGGCCTGTTGACGGCTCCGTCAGTCGCGTCGGTAAACCACCTTCCCGTCCACCACGGTCAGCACCGCGTGGCCGTGCGGGATGTCCGCCGCAGGGACGGTCATCAGGTCGATGTCGAAGGCGGTGAAGTCGGCGCGCTTTCCGACCTCGATGGTGCCGAGCTCGGCCTCGCGGAACGACGCATAGGCCGGCCAGAGGGTGAACATCTTCAGCGCCGTCTCGCGCGAGACCGCCTCCTCGGGGCGCCAGTCGGGACCCTGGAAGCCTTCGAGGTCGCGGCGGGCGACGGCGGCGTAGAATTCGATCAGGGGATCGCCGCGCTCGACCGGCGAATCCGAGCCGCCGACGACGATGACGCCCAGATCGACGAGGCTCTTCCACGCATAGGCGCCGTTCAGCCGCTGCTCGCCCAGACGGGCGGGGGCGAAGTGGAAGTCGCCGATGGCGTGGCTGGGCTGCATCGAGGCGATGATCGGCAGGTCGGCGAACCAGTGATAGTCCGAAGGCCGCAGGATCTGGGCGTGTTCTATGCGCCAGCGCAGGTCGGGATTTTTCCACTCCGTCTTCGGCACGGCGCGCATGGCCTGATCGTACCAGTCGGCGACGGACGCATTGCCGCGGTCGCCGATGGCGTGGAAGGCGACCTGGATGCCGGACCGGAGCGCGCCCTGCAGCAGGGGCTCGATATGGGCGGTGTCGGTCTGCATCAGGCCGGTGGTTTCCGGCGCATCCGAATAGGGGGCGAACAGGGCGGCGCCGCGCGAGCCCAGGGCCCCGTCGGCGTAGAATTTGACCGCCCGGGTGATGATCCGGCCGTCGGCCACGCTGCGGGGGCCGGACGCATAGAGGGCCTCGGCGCCGTCCGGGGTGACGGCGCTGTAGACGCGGATCGGGGCCTCGCCCGCCTCGGCCATCTGCTCCAGCAGCGGAATGTCCTTCCACGGCGCGCTCATGAAATGGACCCCGGTCCAGCCATAGGCGGCCTCGACCCGGAAGCCGGCCTGATAGGCGGCGCGCAGGGCGGCGGGATCGGCCTGCGGCCTCAGGCCGGCGACCAACTGCATCGCTGCGTCCAGAAGGAAGCCGGTGGGCTTGCCGTCGGGGCCTTTGGCGATCTCCCCGCCGGAGGGGGCGACGGTTGCGGCGTCGATCCGGGCGGCGGCGAGGGCGGCGGAGGAGGCGGTGACCGCATGGCCGTCGGCCCGGCCCAGCAGGACGATCCGGCCGGGCGCGGCGGCGTCGAGATCGGCGGCGGTCAGGAACCGGGGACCCTGCCCGAGTTCTGGCGCACTCTCCGGCCAGCGGGTCTCGATCCAGCCCCGGCCGATGATCGGGCCGTCGGGGTGGCTTTCGGCCCAGGCGGTCAGCCTCGCCATGGCGTCGGCGACCGAGGTCGAACCCTCGAGGTTCAGGGTCAGCTCGCGCCAGCCGATGCCGTCCAGATGGGCGTGGCCGTCGGTAAAGCCGGGAAACAGGGTCGCGCCCTTGAGGTCGAGGACCGGGACGTCGGGCGCGGGGGGCAGGTCGGCGGCCCGGCCGACGAAGGCGATCCGGCCGTCCCTGACCAGCACGGCTTCGGCGGTCTGGTCGCCGGCCAGACCGGTGTGGATCGTGCCGCCGCGCAGGATCATGGTCTGGGCGCCGGCGGGGAGGGCGCCGCCCAGAAGGGCGAGGGCGGCGAGGGCGGCGAGGCTGGATTTCGGGGGCAGTGTCATGGGGCGCTCCGGCGGACCGGCCATGGGTGCGGTTCGGGAGGCGCCGCGTCAAGGGCGGGGGACCGGCGTCGGCCGAGGGCAGGCCCAAAAGAAAAGAGGCGGCCCGTTTCCGGACCGCCTCCTGACTTCAGTCTTTTCGTTCGGTCTAGAAGCGCGTTCCGACCGTCAGGACCAGGGTGCGCGGGGCGCCGAGGCTGAAGGTCCGGGCCGAGCCGGTAAAGGCGCGGATGCCCGGGCCCGGATCGATGTCGGCGATGGTCTGGGCGTTCGAACCCGACGAGATGTTGCCGGCGTGGAACGAGTCGAACAGGTTCGTGACGTTGAACTGAACGTAGGCGTCCTTGATGCCGAAGGTGTCCGTCAGGTCGTAGCGGGCGTCGAAATCGACAACCGTGTAGCCCGGGGTCTTTTCGTCATTGACGTCGGTGGTGAAGCGATCGTCGACCCACTTGGCCTGCAGGCCGAGCGACAGTTCCTTGGTCGCCTGCCAGTCGCCGCGGAAGGTGGACTGCCATTCCGGGGTTTCCACGACCGACTTACCCTTGGTCGGCAGGTACCAGTACTGCGTCGTACCGGGGGTGCAGCCGGCGCCGGGGGCGGTGCCGGTCGGAGCCACGGTCGGGCAGGTGAAGGCGAGAGCGACCTGGTCTTCCTGCAGTTCCGAGTCCGTGTAGGTCACGGAGGCGTACAGCGAGAGGGAGTCGAACACCCGCCAGCCGATCGAACCTTCGACGCCCTTGGTCTCGACCTTGCCGATGTTGCGATCGACGGTCAGGCCGAAGGTCGGCG
>Ga0209023_10005920_pt1 | contig 13128 bp, 13 predicted proteins | sample LakOneMetagenome_FD_187468 | JGI IMG/M metagenome (GOLD analysis project Ga0209023, IMG submission 187468) | Freshwater and sediment microbial communities from Lake Erie, Canada (SPAdes) (version 2) | ecosystem: Environmental > Aquatic > Freshwater > Lentic | place: Lake Erie, Canada... | reverse complement strand
ATGGAAAATCCCGTGCGCAGATCGCGCTCGCGGTTTCCACCGGTGATGCTGTCCACCGTCAGCATCATGACCTCGACGCCGGCCTCCCTCGCCCGCTGCATCATGGCGCGGTTGAGCCCGCGGTCGCGATGGAAATAGAACTGGTAGACCTGCGGCGTGTCGTAGGCCTTGCGCAACTCCTCGAGGCTGACCGTGCCGAGCGACGAAACGCCGAACATCGTGCCCAACTTCGCCGCGGCGGCGGCGACCGCGCGTTCGCCCTGGTGATGAAACAGGCGCTGCAACGCGGTCGGCGAGCAGTAGAACGGCGTCGCAAGCTTCTGGCCCATCACAGTGACCGACAGGTCGATCTCCTTGACGCCGCGCAGGACGTTCGGAACCAGGTCGCAGTCCTCGAAGCTACGGCTGTTGCGGCGCAGGCTGGATTCGTCGTCGGCGCCGCCGTCGATGTAATCGAAGATCGGCCCCGGCAGCCGCCGGCGCGCCAGGCGCCGGAAGTCGTGGAAGTTGTGGCATTGGCTCAGGCGCATGGCTCATCCTCCTTAACTCTGACGGGACAGCATGGAAGGCGAAAGGCGAAACGCCTTCCGCCGGCTGGAGCCCTTCCGGTTCTGATTGATCAGAGCCGGGCTCCAGCCCTTTGTCTTGAGGCGTATCAAGGCACCAGCAGCTTCAGCGGCCACAGATAGGCCTGACCGAGCACCAGGCAGCCGACGAGGACTGCCAGCGCCAAGCTGTGAAAGAACACGAAGCGCAGGATGGTGCCTTCGTGGCCGTACCACTTGGTGGCGGTCGAGGCGACGACGATGCTCTGCGCATCGATCATCTTGCCCATCACGCCGCCGGAACTGTTGGCGGCCGCCATCAGTGTCGGGCTCAGGCCCAACTGCTCGGCGCTTATTTTTTGCAAGCCGCCGAACAGCACGTTCGAAGACGTATCGGAGCCGGTGAGCGCGACGCCGAGCCAGCCGATCATGACCCCGAAGAACGGATAGAGCACCCCGGTCTTGGCCATGGCGAGGCCGAGCGTGGCGTCTGTGCCCGAATACTTGGTCACGAAGCCCAGCGCCAGCATGCAGGCGATCGTCAGCAGGGAGTAGCGGACCAGAACCAGGGTCTTGCCGAATACCCTGGCGAGACCGAGCGGGCTATAGCCGAGCAGAAGGCCCGACAGCAGCGCCGAGAGGAAGATGCCTGTGCCCGCCGCCGACAGGATGTTGAAAGCGTAGACCGCCGGCTCCGGAGACAGCTTGGCCACGACCGGAGGGGCCTTCAGAATCAGATTGTGAAGTCCCTCGACCGGCAGGCGGCCGATCCAGATGCCGTCGAGCCAGGCTTTCACCTGAGGCGTTCCCCACGCGAACACGAACAGCGAGAGAATGATCCAGGGCATCCAGGCGCGGGCAACGGCGCCGGCGGAAGTCTTGTCGGCCAGGTGCTCGTGCTCCTCGTCGGCCTGAGCCTTGCCGAACCCTTCGGGCATCTCTTTCAGGATGCGCTTCGGCTGCCAGACCCGCAGGAAGGCCCACAGACAGATCATCGACGTGATGGCGGCGACAACGTCCACCAGCCACGGTCCGTGGAAGTTGGACACCAGATATTGCGGAACGGCGAATGAAACACCGGCAACGAGAATCGCCGGCCAGATCTCCGTCATCCTGCGGAAACCGACAAAAGCCCAGATCAGCCAGAACGGAACCAGCAGCGAGAAGAACGGCAGTTGCCGTCCGATCATGCCGGAAAGCGCCTGCAGATCGAGACCGGTGACGGCGGCCAGCGCAATGACCGGCGTTCCCAGTGCGCCGTAGGCCACCGGCGCGGTATTCGCGATCAGCGACAGGCCGGAAGCCGCCAGCGGCGAGAAGCCGAGACCGATCAGCATGGCCGCCGTGACGGCGACCGGGGTACCGAAGCCGGCGGCGCCTTCGAAGAACGCGCCGAGCGAAAATGCGATGAACAGCAGTTGCAGCCGCCGGTCGTCGCTGAGGCTGCTGATCGAGCGCTGCAAAACCTCGAACTCGCCTTTTTCGTTGGTGAGCTGATAGAGGAAGATGATGCTCAGCACCAGCCAGCCGATCGGCAGCAGGCCAAAGGCCGCGCCGTAGGCGGCGGACATGCCGGCCATGGAGACGGGCATGCCGAATCCCGCGATGGCGACGGCCAGCGCCGCCGCCAGTCCGAGCATCGCGGCCCAGTGCGCCTTGATTTCAAAGATCGCAATCGCGCCCAGCAGCACGATGATCGGCAGCGCCGCAGCCGCCGTCGAAAGCCAGGGATTGTTGAAAGGGTCGTAAACCTGCGTCCACGTCACAAAAGCCTCCTCGTGTTTCCCGAAAAAAGACGTGTCGCGTGGCCGCGATCTTGAAATTTCGGGTCTGGTAAATTAATTTTACCACAACTGTCAACAGGAAATATAATTAGACCAATGCAAATGGATTGAAGGGCCACTTGACCAAAGCGACGGCTGGTCCATAGTCGGAACGAATTCGTTCGGTCCGCCAGATAGATGGATGGTGTCATGAGCAGCGTCGTGCACCTGCCGAAAATCTCGGAAGCGATGGCTGAGCACATCGAAAAGCTCATCCTCGAAGGCGTGTTGCGGCCGGGCGAAAAGCTCGCGCCGGAACGCGAACTTGCCGAGAAACTCGAAATCTCGCGGCCGTCCCTGCGTGAGGCGCTTGCGATGCTCGAGCAGCGCGGGTTGCTGGTGAGCAGCCGTTCCGGAACGTTCGTCGCCCAGTTCCTTTCGCCGCTGTTCCGGCCGCTGGCGACGCTGATGCAGGACAAGCCGCGGGTGACCGCGGACTATTTCGAGTTTCGTCGCATCCAGGAGGCCCATGCGGCGCGATTTGCGGCGATGCGCGCCACCGATGTGGACCGCCAGGCGATCCGGCAATGCGTCGACCGAATGAAGAAGGCCCACCGCCTGGAAGATCCGACGCAGGAGGGCGATGCGGATGTCGACCTTCATCTCCTGATCTATGAGGCGAGCCACAACGTGGTCTTGCTGCATGTCATGCGGGCGCTCGCCGACCTCTTGCGCAACAACATCTTCTATGGCCGCGCGCAGCTATACCTGCGCGAAGGCGTGCGCGATCAACTGCTCGAACAGCATGTGGCGCTGGCCGAAGCCGTGATTGCGGGGAAGTCCAGGGATGCCGAAGCCGCCGCGGCAGAGCACATCCGCTTTACGTTCGAAACGGTGGAGGAGATCCGGCGCGACAGCGCGCGGCTGGAAACGTCGCTGAGCCGTGTGAACCGGAGCGACTTCCTGGCCTGAAAACGGTGTGTCGCGAGCCTGTGGGAAAACCCCGGGCGGCTTATCGCATCACACCGCTTCCGATATCAGACTTCTTAGACTTGTGTGGTTTCCGCGAAGTGCAGATCGGCGCCGCCGGTCGCGAATTTCGGCACGTCGGCCGCGGTGACCTTGCCCTCGGGACTGGCGAAAGCCGCACCGATGGCCGCCATGCTGTCGAACGTCAGCGTCGCGATCAGGTGCAGCGGCGATGGTCCGCCCGGCGTCGCGATCGGTCCCTTGGTGACGGTGTATTTCCGCAGGCCCGGCAATTTCTTGGCGAGCGGAATGTGGGTCTCGTAATAATATTTATCGAAGGCGGCAGGATCGGTCGGCATCTTGTAGAGCACAACGAGGTCGGCCAAGGCGCTTCTCCCTTTTGTTGTCGTTTTGGAATTCCGAATAGAGCTTTTCCTGACGCGTTTTTCTTTACGCGAACCGGTACCCACCCACGGATCAAGTCCGAGGGCATGCTTCGCTCGAAAACGCTATGGGGCACTATAGCGCCGGTTTCATGGCGTCGGCCAGATAGCCGTGTAGCGCCGCCACCACCTGGGCCCCCTCGCCGATCGCGCCGCCGACGCGCTTGACCGATCCGGAGCGCACGTCGCCGACCGCAAACACGCCGGGCACCGTCGTTTCCAACAGCGGCACCGGACGGCCCTGGTTCTGTTCGGACTGCGCGCCCGTCACCACGAAGCCGCCGCGGTCGAGCGTGACGCCGCAGCCCGCAAGCCAGCCGGTGGCGGGATCGGCGCCGACGAACAGGAACAGGTTGCGGATGTCGAGAGAGTGGACTTCATCCGGTGCAAAGCGGCTGCGCCAGCGCACCCGTTCCAGCGAAGCCTCGCCCTCGAGCCCCACCACTTCGGTGTTGAACATCAGCTCGATATTCGAAGCCGCCTCGATGCGGTCGATCAGGTAGCGCGACATGCTGGCCCCGAGCCCGCCGCCGCGGATCACGAGATAGACTTTTCGCGCGTGACCGGACAGGAACACCGCGGCCTGGCCTGCGGAATTGCCGCCGCCGACCAGCACCACGTCCTGATCCGCACACAGTCTCGCTTCGATTGGCGAGGCCCAGTACCAGACACCGCGGCCCTCGAAGGCGTCGAGATTTTCGATTTCGGGGCGGCGATAGCGCGCGCCGCTCGCGACCACGATCGAGCGCGCCCGCAACTGCTGGCCGCATTCGGTCGCCAGCGCAAACGCGCCGCTGTCGTTCGAACAGTCGAGCGAGGTGATCGCAACCGGTATCAGCATGTCGGCGCCGAATTTCTGCGCCTGGGAGAAGGCGCGGCCGGCCAGCGCCTGGCCGGAAATGCCGGTCGGAAATCCCAGATAGTTTTCGATCCGGGCGCTGGCGCCGGCCTGCCCGCCATAGGCCCGCGCATCGAACACCGCGACCGACAATCCTTCGGAGGCTGCATAGACCGCGGTCGCGAGCCCGGCCGGGCCCGAGCCGATCACGGCGACGTCGTAGAGCTTGTTGCGCGCATGGTTGCCGATCATGCCCATCGCCATCGCAAGCTCGGTCTCGCTCGGATTGCGCAGCACGGTGCCGTCGGGGCACACCACCAGCGGCAGATCGGCGCGCGAGGGCGCATAACGCGCGACGAGGTCGGCGGCATCCTTGTCGGCGGGATCGACCAGATGATGCGGCTGGCCGTTGCGGGCGAGAAAATTCTGCAACCGCGCCATGTCTCCCAGCGACGCCGGCCCGATCAGCACCGGGCCGCCGATGCCGCCCTGAATCAGATTGACGCGGCGCAGGATCAGCGCCCGCATGATGCGCTCGCCGAGATCGGCCTCCGCCACCAGCAGCGCGCGCAATTTTTCCGGCACGATCAGCAGCGTTTCGACATCGCCCTCGGCATGGCCGTCGACCAGCGCGACACGATCCGAGAGCTGGCCGATCTCGGCGAGGAATTGCCCCGGCCCCTGATCGATCACGGGCGTGACGTGACCAAGTCCGTCGCGCTGGGTGATCGCGACATGGCCGGACAGCACCACGAACATGCCGGGACCGACCTTGCCGGTCTCGAACAGCGCCTCGCCGTGCTTGAAACTGCGCGGCTCGCCGAACCGGCGCATGCGCTCGATTTCCGATGGCGTCAGCGTCGGAAACGTCTGCTCGTGACGCGGGAACACGATGGAAGCCGCGCCGGTCACCGGGGCGGCCGTGGTGTCTGCACTCATGGTTGTCGCCCGCACGTTGAGAGAACCGGAGGGAGAAGCGCGCCCGGACTTGCCGCCGAGCCATCGGGCACCGCCCGACAACTACAGGTCCGTTTTTTCTCCGCCTGCGTCATCTAGGATGGCATCACCGGGTTCGGAAGATGCGCCGCCGCGATCGTCGCGGCCCCGCGCCTGCGACTTTCGTCGCTTGAGATTTTCGCGCAGCGCCGCCTTGAGGCGATCCTGTCGCACATCCCTGGCGGCCGCGCCCGGCTTGCCCTCGCCCCTCGCTTGATCGTTTTTCATGCCGGTCCGTCACCAAGCGTTTGATCGGAGCGTCCCGGCCGATGGGAGCGGGCGCCTGTCCGGCGGACCATAATGGGTTTCAGCGGCCCCAGGTACTGACTCAAGGTACCGGCGCCGATGAAAGCCCGGATCGGGCCGCGAATCGGGGGCTCGCGACCCGAAACCACGCCGATGGTGGCCACCGGGAACCGGAACGCCGCCGCCACGGCCAGCCGGCGTCATTTTTGCCGATTTTGGGCCATTCCCGGCCGGTCCGCGCGCTTGCGCCAGAGGGGCCCTTGTGGCAAGAACCGCCCGCCTGTGGGGGCCTTTAGGGCCGATTCCCGATACCGGCATGCTGCCGTAGCTCAGTGGTAGAGCACTCCATTGGTAATGGAGAGGTCGACAGTTCAATCCTGTCTGGCAGCACCATTTTTCCTAAATGGAATCAGCACTTAGGAACGCAACCACTCCCCTTTCCCCCGCGTCTCGAAAGCGAACGAGACCTGAACCTCCATTCTAAGCTGGGGGAAAATCCGGGGATTGTGTTCTCCGCACGTTCTGCAATTTCGCAACATCGGTGGTTATTCCGCGATAGCACCAAAGCCGATGGTCGGCTTGCGCCCTGCGCTACGGAGCCGTTCGAGACGCGAGCCGCTACCGGCAGTGATCGTGTCGCCCCCTTCGCGGACGAAACCCCGCATCAGATCGCGCGGCATCGTGAGATTGCTAGACGCTATCGGAGCCGTCGAGACGGTTCTCTAATTACACGCCTACGTGTTGCCGAATTGGAACGCGCTTTCGAATCAAATTACGGAGGTCGGCAGTTACCTGACGACGACGCGGGCCGTGCCGACTTGCGCCTGATCGCCGATCATCTTGCCCAGATCGACCCGTGCCGGATCAGACGGTGGGCAGCGGAGTGGATGCCAACGCTGACACAGACGGAACTCGACAACCTTATCGCTGAAGTCGGGTCCGGCAGATGGTGGAAAGCGGACGCGCTCGCCCGCGAACTTCGACTCGATGACGCAACCCGAACTCGCCTCAATATCAGGACGATTGGGGCGGTCGATTGCAAAAAGGCGAAACGTAAAGCCCGTCGCCGCCGTAAACGCATCGCCGCCGAGCGCGAGCGTCGTTTTAAGGCTGGGGCGAACCCGCACGCGGAATCCGCCGAACGCCAGAAGCCTTGGGCGGAAATGGGCATTTCCAGAGCAACATATTACCGGCAGCGCGCGCAAAAAACCGACAATAGTGAGACCGTTGAGACTGAAACGAGGCCAATAGTACGTAGTACTTATACTGAGAAAAATGCCAGTCTCAGCGGTCTCGATGTAGGGGGGACGCATAGTGTCGCAGCCAGTCCCCCCATCGCTAAGCCCCTTCCGCTTCGTTTTCGCGTCGGCGGTCCGTCCGATCAAGCGGCAGCCGCCGATGCTGTTGGCCTCGAAAAAATCGCGCGCACCTGCCTAGAGGTGGTCGCTTCTTCAATAGCCTGCTCGTCAACCCCCGAAAAGCTGAACCACCTGCTCATCGCCGCGTCCGGCGTCTGGGCGCGCGCAAAGCGTGAGAGCAACACTTCATTGGCTGCCCTCCATGACAACGCCTAAAGATGCGGGAATTAAGCGAGGTCGGCCCTTTCAGCCGGGACAGGGTGGAAGACCAGTCGGCGCGCGAAATAAGACAACGCTGGCCGTCGAAGCTCTGCTGGATGGCGAGGCAGAGAAGCTGACCCGCAAGGTTATCGACTTGGCTCTGGCTGGCGACACGACCGCCCTCCGCCTGTGTCTGGAACGCATTGCGCCGCCCCGGCGCAGCCGCCCGGTGAGAATTGCGCTGCCCGAGGTAAGAAGCGCGGCCGGTCTCGCAGACGCACTGGCCGCCCTTGTAACCGAAATGAGCGCCGGTGTGGTCAGCCCGGAGGAGGCAGCGGCCGTCTCCGCCGTCCTCGAAGGTCAGCGGCGGGCACTGGAGACTTTGGACTTGGATGCCCGACTTCGCCAGATCGAGGAGCAGATTTCAAATGCGGAACATTGATCGGCGATTGGCTGCCGCCGAAGATAGGGCGCGCGCCAAGTTTCCTGCCTTCCACATTATCAGGGTGACAGGTGGCTTACCCGGCCCAATCCGCTGCGCGACGGCTGGCGGGTTGCATTGGCAACGGCTCCCCGAGGAGCCAATGGACGTTTTCGAAAAACGGGTCATTGAGGCTGCCGAGAGTGTGAAATCCAAAACCGTCGTTATCGGTGGACTGTGCGGGTGCGCGTGGAAAACATCGGCAAATTTTGAGGCTTACCTCGCCGGACCCGATTTTCGAGAGCCTGACGAAGTATCACTAGTTTTGTCAGAGAGGGGGACTGAACATGAGCAAGCCAATGAAGCGTCGGATAGCCATGGCCGAGCAGAGACTGACACCGCCGAAGCGCCCGATTAGGGAAATCTTTATTGAAGGCGGGGGTCTGGATGCAGGTGTCCGCGCTCAAATCGTAGGCGGAGCTTCGTTCGAGGGCGAGCCCGGTGAGACGCTAAAATCTCTGCAAACGCGGGTTAGGGCCGTTGCAGAGGCCGAAGGTGCGACGTTTATCGTGTACGGCGGCCCGCCGTTTCCGCCTTACGAATTTGCTGAGCCGCCGGGAATGATGGAGGCTTTGGCCCGCACTAGTCGTCCGACCGATGAACTCGATACCGAGCTCGGCGACGATCCGTCTCTGTAGGTCGGCTAGATTGGTCTTGGTTGGAGGGCGATGGTTGGCAAATATACTCTTATGCTTGTCGCGGGTAAGTTCGATTAATTCTTGGCGTCTTCAAACGTCTTACTCGCCATTGCAGGGGAGGCTAACGCGTCAAGCTCGGGGATAGCCCTGCGCATCGAACCGCGTTGCAAGCCTTCTCATAAAGCCGCGTACTGCTGAGAAGATGTCGTGAGCCTCTTCTAGAGTGTATTTCTTGTCTACATGCATGGTTGCGTTACGCCACACATTTCGTACCGCATCTAATGACGCATAAGCTTCACCAAAAAAGTCTTGGTCCGCGCCATTCCAGCGCGGCGGCTGCTGTTTGTTGCGTAGTTCAAATTCTTCCCTGAGCTTCCGCAGCATCACACCCCAGTTACGATCAGCCGCCTTGATGGGATCAGGAATACTTAAGCACTGTTGGACTGCTCCAATGCCTAACTCCATGATTCGCATGAGATGAAAAACAGCAGCAGTACTTCGCTCCAAAGCGAGACATTTCCCAGCTTCATCCAACTCATAAGAAGCGTTCGGAAATTTTAGAGAGAATTCATTGCCGAACAAGGCGATGGCTCTGTAATACGTTCGATTTTCGGCGGTAAGTGCAAAGACGTACTTATGACTAAGTTCGTCAACAAGGCGACTTTCGATCTCATTGATCAGTGCAATTGCCTCGCCGTAGGTGGTTTGATAGCGTGTTTGAGGTCGCAACCGCGCGTACAGGCGTTGTAATGCGATTTTAGTCACGCCCGCCTGCAAGACCTCCACCTCATTCTCCAGTCCGGCGGCCGTACTAATCAATTCATCGGCATCAGCCCGTTCCACTTGATCGTCTAATTTATGACGTTCAGCCTGTATTGCGGCACGCATAGCCGCCAATTCGGCGGCGGCTCTATAAAATCCCTGAACGTTGATGTGAAGCATAGATTTCGTCTTCAAGTCCGTGGGGATGTTGTCGCGGTTTTTAGCTCGGAGCACTGCCTAAGTGGAGAGTGTAACGCAAGCAAATCCAAGTTTGCGCCGCCCGGCTGCGATATTATTTTAGTGCTGCAACGGTCTCAGTCATGTGATTCACGAGGAATTTGCTCTCGCCCGCACCTGCCTATTTCCGCTTTGTCACCTCAGTAGCCACGAATACAGGCACGGTGATCGGCGTGCCCATGCCGTCGCTATAAATTCCGCCTCGCAGTTGGATTCGGTCTCCGGGTTTCAAAGCAAAAATTATATCGGCTAGTGCCTTTCGAGCAGCAACGTAGTTTCCGCCCGCCAACCGCTCGGCCTGAGGATCAGTTACCACGAAAAGCACGTGGGTGCGCTCCAACCCGTAGGCTGGCGGAGCATTTGAATTCAGGTATTCGACAATCGTCACGACGTTACAGTTTGCATAATCAGAAGAGAAAGCTGGGTTCATGACCTTTGCGAACGGGACAAGCGTACCCGGAGGAGGACAGGTGCTGGGAGTTGCCGCCGCTGCGGCTACGGGAGCTGGCTCACTTGGTGTCGTAGAGCAGGCCTGAAGGATCAAAAAATTCGAAAGTAAGAACAAGAAAGCTGCAATGCGTCTTTTCATGTGATCCCCCGAGCGAATTATTGCACGTTTGTGATATTCCGTTCTGTCGGCCCCGGTGGGGTGACGTGAGCGCCTAAATTCCGCAAGTCTCGAATTGCCGAGTCCCAAAGCTGACGATTGTTATCGTAGTCGCCGACAACAATCGTGCAACCATCGCTGGAAAATAGGCCGCCGACTTCTATGCGGAGCGCATGCTGGACCGGAATCGAGAGAAGGCGTTGGACCACAATTCGAAACTCGCGATAGCGAACGAGTCTTCGTTCGCCCGTCTCCTTGTTGGAAAAAATTATTCCGAGTTCATGCCACTCACACTCTGGATTGAATGAGCGAATGTGCAGGAGCGCCTCCGAATTCCCCTGCGCGTAGAGCTGACCCTTGCTTTGTGCAAAGAGCAACATAAGGGCTCCAACAAGGCTTCTCAAAAACACGTTGTTCTCCAGCACGGTCGGCAATGATAGCGCGGCGTAAGGCAACTTTTAATTTTAGTTTGCTACCCTATTGAGAGAAGCCAGCACGCTGCAAAGGTATCGGCATCACGTCGCATAGGTGACATTTCGCGGATTACCCTCGCGCTCTGATTCCCTCTCGCCGTGCGCTTTCAAGAATTTTCTTCACAATCATGGGCAGATATTCTTTGTCGTTAAGCGCAAGAAATGCTGCGGCAAACTGATCAATGTACCGTTGTCCGTAAGGCTCAAGTCCGTTGACTATCCGTCTGATGTCATCGTCATGATCAACCAGAGCATTCCATCTAGCCCTGTCGTAATCATAGCCTGACGATGCGTACTCGGTACAAGAAGCTTCAATTGAGCTTCCGTCGTGCCTTTGGGGTGGCGCAGGAGGATTGAGCAAATATGGTTTCGCTCTCCGCCGGACTTGTGATTGGCTTGTGTCATCGGCCGAGAATTCATAGTTGCAAAAGTAGCAAACTAAGGCTCGCGACTTTATCTGTTCTGCGCAATTCGGGCATGTCTTCTCCGCCGCAGCCGCGGCGCGAAGCTCGTAAGTTACTGTCAATGTCCCGTTGGGCTTTACAACGAGCATATAAATAAAAACCAGAACGCCAATAAAGAAAACGAAGCAGAGAAGGAGGGCGACAACAAAGTGACCAGTTCCCCACTGCCCGGGAATCCAATTTTGCGAGGCTGGGAAATAACTATGGGAGGCCATTTCTCCGGCCTCTTTTTGAAACGCAGCGTAGGTCTCGGTGTGAGAACCCTTGTACGCCCTCACGATCAACGGTTGATGTTTGCCTTCCAAAAACGCTCGCCATCGCTTTGCGTCTCGTCTTCGGAAGTATGAGAGGGCAAAAATAATTGCCAGCGCGATAAACACGCTAATGAGGAGGACCACACCGTTACTTGCGGTTTCCGCATTCAGCACACTTGTTTTTTGAGCGAATGCGTAGGTGCTGGAGGCAGCGAGGAAGAGAGCGGACCCGGCCAAGTTGCCGAGCTGGCGCACTTGTGGGCGTTGCTGTCCAAAATTGAACATTCCCTCGTCCCCCCGCTTCAACTCAGGATAGCGAAAGGTGCGGGAAAAATGCAACTTGCGCAAAATCAAAACGAGCGTATAGTTCTTGCTCAATAGGCGGGGACGGCACCATGAGACCCATTGTCAGCTACATTCGGGTTTCGACCGGCAAGCAGGGCAGGAGCGGTCTGGGGATCGAAGCCCAGCGGGAGGCCATCGCCCGGTTTGCCGCTGCCGAGCGGCTGGAGGTTCTCGCCGAGTTTGTGGAGGTGGAGACCGGCAAGGGTAGCGACGCTCTAGAGCGCCGCCCTAGGCTGGATGAGGCGCTGAAGAAGGCAAAGCGGGCGAAGGCACCCTTGGTGGTGGCAAAGCTATGCCGGTTGTCCCGCGACGTGGCCTTCATTTCCGGCCTGATGGCCCACAAGGTGCCGTTCATCGTGGCCGAATTGGGAGCCGACGCGGACCCATTCATGTTGCACATCTATGCCGCACTGGCGGAGAAAGAGCGAGCTTTGATCGCCGACCGAACGCGCGCCGCTCTTGCTCAGAAAAAGGCACAGGGCACCGTTCTGGGAAACCGCACCAACCTCGCGGATGCACAGGCAAAGGGCGTGGCGACCAACCGGAAGGCTGCCGACGACTTCGCGACCAACGTCCTACCCATCGTGCGGCAGATACAGGCGGCTGGCGCAGTCACCCACCGTGCCATCGCTCAGGCACTGAATGATCGCGGCGTCCGCACCGCCCGAGGCGGGGATTGGCACGACTCCACGGTTCGGAACCTGCTGGGACGGGTACACTGAACCCCGAGTCGACTTTGTCATTGGGTGGCGTGGGTGAGTCTCATTCCCGAAGGCCGGTTCGACCGTCGGCTCACCGCCGCCTGACCGATTCATTCGCGCGTATCACACAGCTAACCAACTGTCGGTCGCAGTGTTTCATGCACTTGTTATCCCACACACCTCCACCGGGGTTGGCACACCTCCCTATGCAATTCGCCGCATTGTTCTCGCATCGCGGCGCGTCGTTCACTGCTTGCGCCGGTGAACTCAAGAGACCTCCAAAGACCATTAGGGTGATAGCGAAAAGGTGTCGTGCCATCCTTGAAGCTCCTGTTTAGGTAACAGGAGCACCTTCGCAGATAATGGTTCATAGCGACAGGGCTAGTCGCGGCAAAAATGGCGTGGCTCTCAAGGCCGCTGAGCAGCCGATTCGACACCAGCGCGGCAGCGGCAACCACCAAAATTTTGAAACCGTTCTTTGAACCTTTAGTCGCCAGAAGCGACCCATCGCTCAAGGGTCGTGAATGCAGGGTATCGCCATTTCTTAGGCGTTGGTCGTCGTCTGTTATGACCTAATCGAGTTTAGACTCAACCACCGGCGTTGGGATTTAAACTATGCCAAGTATTCAAGCGATGCTAAATCGAATTGCCCGCGCGCAACGCTTCGCGGCAGCTATGTCCACTGAGGAAGCGCGAGATAGGTTCTCAGCGATAGCTGCCGAGCTTCTCTACGAACTGGAAAAGATGCAAGATCAATCCGAGTCTGACAGCGGCGCGCCATCAGACAGTTGCATGTTAGGCATGGCA
>Ga0209023_10005919_pt1 | contig 13129 bp, 11 predicted proteins | sample LakOneMetagenome_FD_187468 | JGI IMG/M metagenome (GOLD analysis project Ga0209023, IMG submission 187468) | Freshwater and sediment microbial communities from Lake Erie, Canada (SPAdes) (version 2) | ecosystem: Environmental > Aquatic > Freshwater > Lentic | place: Lake Erie, Canada... | reverse complement strand
CCGCATCTTGTGCACGGCATCGGACTCGTTCTCTCGCACGCGAGGGTCCTGGTGCCCGAGCACCCGCCGCTGTTCGTGTGCGTACGCCAGCAAGACCAGGGCGACGGCGCCCGATGGCGTGGCCACGGGGGCCGGTGCCGACTGCGCCGGCACACGATCCCCGAGTGCCCGGGCGAGCTTGGAAGCATGGGATGAGGACTCGAAGCCCCCGGCGTGAAATAGTCGGCGACCGTGCTCGAGCAGATCGATCGGTGCGTCGATCAGCTCCAGCTCCCACTCGCGCCACGACGCATGCGCCGGTTCGGGAACCAGTCGATCCGCCTCGACCCGGTCGTCGCAGACATCGGCAAGGTCTTCCCCATCCGGGCCGATGAGGCGGTGCACGATGCGTCGGGTGCGCAGCAGCACAACCGCCACCAGGGGGCGATCGCGCACATGCACCCGTACCAGCCGAGCGAGGGCCTCCGGCACAACAGCCGAATCCCCGGTCAGCGGGGCGTGCACCTCCTGGCGCTCGTGGTCGCCGATCGGCAGTTTGAGGTGCCAGCCGGCGTCGTCGCCCCCGGCTCGTCGGCGCAGGGTGATGCGATGCGCGGCAAGGACCAGGTCTTCGGTATCGAAGTAGACGGCCTCAAGGTGGTGCTCACGAGCACCTTCGACGCCCGCAACCCCGGGCAGGTCCTCCAGCCTCGGCAACTCGGCGGAGTCGTCGACGTCAAACTTCATCTCAATCTCACGGCCGCTCGAAGTATCCACACGTCACCTTATCGCCGTGAGACCTGGCCGCGACGAGAGACCTGCCGACTCTCAGGAGTGGGCGCCGGCCAGCCACAGGTCGGGGCCGAACACTTCGTAGTGGATGCGCTGAGCGGGAACGCCCGATGCGAGTGCCTGTGAGCGGATCTTACGCATGAAGGGGAGCGGGCCGCAGAGATACATCGACGCGTTCTTCGGAAGGCTGAGGCCGTCGAGGGACATGGTGCCCTCGTGGGAATCATCGGCAGGTTTCGTGAGCCAGAGCTGCAGGGACGCCGAGTCGAGACGAGCGACATCGGCTCGCATCTGGTCGCGAAGCGCCCAGCGTTCGAGGTTGTTTTCGGCGTGCAGCACGAGGACCTCGCGCGGAGAATCTGCCTCGGCGAGTGAGCGCAGGATGGATGCGCTCGGGGTGCATCCGATTCCGGCCGATGCCAGGATGAGTGGGCCGTCTTCCTCATCGAGGGTCACGTCGCCGCACGGGTGCGAGAGGGTCAGCTGGTCGCCGACCTGCACGTCGTGGTGCAGGGCGGGGGAGACCTCGCCATCGGCATCCAGCTTGGCGGTGAAGACGCGAACGTCGCTTCCGGTTCCGGCGGACAGCGTGTACTGGCGCACCTGGTGGATGCCGTCAGGCATCTTCACCGTCACGCCCACGTATTGCCCGGGCTTCGAATCGGACACGGCGGTGTCGTCGGCGGGAACCAGGGTGAAGGTGATGGCATCCGTTCCAGCCGTCTCCTTCTTGATGACCGTCCAGGGGGCCAGAGCCCGATCACTGGCGAGGCCGGCGTAGAGTCCGGCCTCCTGTTTGATCAGCGCGTGGGCCATCAGCCAGTAGACCTCGGTCCAGGCGTCGGCGATCTCGGCGGAGATAACGTCGCTGAGTTCGTCGGCGATGGCTTCGAAAAGATACGTGTAGACGATGTCGTACTGTTCGGGACGTATCCCGAGCGAGACGTGCTTGTGGGCGATGCGGCCCAGCATGATTTCCGGCGCACTGTCGGGGTTCTGCACGAGGTGCGTGGCGAACATGGCGATACTGGCGGCCAGAGCCTGCTGCTGGGTGCCGTTCTTCTGGTTGGACCGGCTGAACAGCCCGTCGAACAACTCAGGGTGTGCGGTGAGCATGCGGTGGTAGAAATTCCGTGCGATACCGGGCATCCGCTCGCCGACCACGGGGAGGGTGGCTTCGATGATGGGGACTGATTGAACCGAAAGCATATGAACTCCTTCTGTGTGGGGACACTTTCAAAAGTAGCATTTCATATACGAGTTTTAGCGTCTTGTTCTACAATGCGTAGAAAGTGAGGTCTTAAGACCCGGGTTGGTTCAGGGACAGCGTGATCGGAACGGCCCCGACCCGGTGAGCGGGCGCCAGGTCGGCGATCACGAGGTCGTCGAGCTGGGCGTAGAACGCCTCCCTGGCTGTGCTTAATGCCCCGCGAAGGCCGCAGCCGGCCAGGAGGGGGCAGGGACCCGCAGGTGTGTGGCAGCTCGCCAGATCGACTCGATCATCGAGTTGGCGCATCAGCCACCCGACAGTTGCGGTGCGCCCGGCCGCGCTGATTCGCACCCCTCCACTGCGACCGCGCTCCACGTGGACCAGGCCCAGCTCGCGAACACGAATGATCGCCTTGCTCACGTGGTTGTAGGGCGTACCGACGCGCTCCGACACGACCCTGCTGGTCAGCAGTTCCGATTCCGTCGTCAGCAGCATGACCACCCGCAGGCAGACGTCGGAAAACGCCGTGATTCGCATGTCTTCAGGATAGGCGTGTGCGCCCGGGCGCCGTCGTCAGCGGGACTGTGCACATGAATGCCGTCGATGCGGGAGAATGGAGCAAGTGACGTTGGACTCAGTGGCGATATTCGAGGTAATACGTTTCGTCGACCTCGCGGGCGTTCTCGCGAACGCCGTCCTCGGCGGGGTGGCAGCGCGCTCGGCCCGACTGGATATCGTGGGATTCGTCGTTCTGGCGATCATGTCCGGGCTCGGCGGCGGAATCATTCGCGACACCCTGCTGCAGCAGGGTCCACCTGCGGCGCTCACGGACTCGGCGTATCTCGTCACCGCAGTCCTTGGCGGTGTCATCGCTTACTTCGTGACCTTCAACGGCCGGTGGTCCCGGCGGGTTCTGGTTCTGCTGGACGCGCTTGCGGTGGGGTGTTGGGCGGCGGTCGGGTCGCAGAAGGCGCTCGATGCGGGGCTCGGTTGGATGCCCGCTGTACTTCTGGGCATCACCACGGCCGTGGGCGGCGGCATGGTGCGCGACGTGATGCTGCTGAAAGTACCCACGATTTTTGGCGGTAATACCTTGTATGCCACGAGCGCCGTTCTCGCCAGCATCGAGATGGTGGTGCTGAGCGAGCTCGGTTTCGTGGCACTCGGAACGGCCGTGGCCATTCTCAGCGGCGCCGTGCTGTCGCTTCTGGCCCGCCGGTACGGGTGGGTGCTTCCGACCGGATACGCCCTGCGTATTCCCAAGCCGATCTTCCTGATCAACCCCCGGGTGTGGCGCGAACGTCGACGCAGCGCACGGGATTCCCGAAAACGCCCGGAGCCTCACTAGACGCAGTTAGTCACGCGTGAGTCCGACAGCGACGGTGCGGGGCCCGGACCGACGGTCCGGGCCCGTTCTCGGTCAGCGGATGTCGAAGCGGTCCAGGTTCATCACCTTGACCCAGGCTGAGACGAAATCGTTGACGAATTTCTTCTTGGCGTCATCGCTGGCGTAGACCTCCGCGACGGCTCGCAGTTCGGAGTTGGACCCGAACACGAGGTCTGCACGGGTGCCGACCCACTTCGCCTCGTCGGTGGCATAGTCGCTGCCGCGGTAGGCGTTCTTGCCCGAATCAAGCGCACTCCACTTTGTGCCCATGTCGAGCAGGTTCGCGAAGAAGTCGTTGGTCAGTATGCCGGGGGCCTCCGTGAACACGCCATAGGACGAGCCGTCGTAGTTCGCACCGAGTACGCGCAGGCCACCGACCAGAACCGTCATCTCCGGGGCGCTCAGGGTGAGCAGATTGGCCTTGTCAACGAGGTGGTTCTCGGTGGAAAGGACGGCGCGCGGTCCGCTGTAATTGCGGAACCCGTCCGCGACAGGTTCCAGATACGCGAATGCTTCCACGTCCGTCTGCTCTTCCACAGCGTCCACGCGCCCGGGCGTGAACGGCACAGTCACCGTAAACCCGGCGTCTTCCGCGGACCGCTCGACACCGACACCGCCGGCGAGCACGATCAGATCGGCCAGTGAAATCTGTCGCGCCGAGGACGCGTTGAAATCAGCCTGGATGCCCTCCAACGTGGTCAGCACCGTAGCCAGCTGGGCGGGGTTATTGACCTCCCAGCTTCGCTGCGGCTCGAAGCGGATGCGCGCGCCGTTCGCCCCGCCCCGCTTGTCGCTGCCGCGGAACGTCGACGCGGAGGCCCACGCGGTGGAGACGAGTTGGGACACGGTGAGGTCGGACGCCAGCACGAGTTCCTTCAGGGCGGCGATCTCGGTGTCACCGATCGGCTCACCGACCGCCTCGGGCAGCGGATCCTGCCAGATCAACGTTTCGGACGGAACCTCCGAGCCCAGGTATCGAGCCTTGGGTCCCATGTCGCGGTGGGTCAGTTTGAACCACGCGCGGGCGAAGGCATCCGCGAGCGCGTCCTGATCCTCGGCGAAGTGGCGGCTGATCGCCTCATAGGCAGGATCGACCCGCAGAGCGATGTCCGTGGTGAGCATGCGCGGCTCACGGTGCTTCGAGGAATCGTGGGCGAGCGGAACGAGATCTGATCCCGCGCCGTTCTTCGGTCGCCACTGCTTGGCACCGGCCGGGGACTCCATCAGCTCCCATTCGTAGGCGAAGAGGATATGGAAGTACTCGTTGTCCCAGCGCGACGGGTGATAGGTCCAGGTGACCTCAAGACCCGAGGTGATGGTGTCGTCACCCTTGCCGGTACCGAACGAATTCTTCCAGCCCAGCCCCAGCTCCTCGAGCGGCGCGGACTCGGTACTGGCGCCGAGATTGCTGTCAGGAGCAGCACCATGGGTCTTGCCGAACGTGTGTCCGCCGGCGATCAGCGCCACGGTCTCCTCATCGTTCATCGCCATGCGCTTGAACGTCTCGCGGATGTCTCGTGCGGAGGCCAGCGGATCAGGCTCGCCGTCCGGACCCTCCGGGTTCACGTAGATAAGGCCCATCTGCACCGCTGCCAGAGGCTTCTCCAGCTCACGGTCACCGGTGTACCGCTCGTTGCCCAGCCAGGTGGTCTCCGGACCCCAGTAGACGTCGTCATCCGGCTCCCAGACGTCGACCCGACCGCCGGCAAAACCGAAGGTCTTGAAGCCCATCGATTCGAGGGCAACGTTTCCGGCGAGAACAATCAGATCTGCCCAGGAGATGCTCTGGCCGTACTTCTTCTTGAGCGGCCACAGCAGGCGTCGCGCCTTGTCAAGATTGACGTTGTCCGGCCAGCTATTGAGGGGGGCGAAGCGTTGCTGGCCGGTCCCGGATCCACCGCGTCCGTCGTGTACCCGGTACGTGCCGGCGCTGTGCCACGCCATCCGGATGATGAAGGGACCATAATGGCCGAAATCGGCGGGCCACCAGTCCTGAGACGTGGTCAGAAGCACGGCGATGTCGGATTTCAGGGCGGGGAGATCAAGCGACGCAAACGCATCTGCGTACGTGAAGCCCTCACCGAGAGGATTGGCTACGGCCGGATCCTTGGCGAGAAGCTTCAGGTTGAGTCTCTCGGGCCACCAGGCGCGATTTCCACCACCGCGGCTCGGCTGTGGTGCGCGCTGTCCGTGTGGAACGGGGCATTCGTTGGCCATCGGTTCGGTCGTGTCATCTTCGGCTGCGACGACGCCATGATTTTCGGGCATCAGGGTCCTTCCATGCTGGTTCAGTTGTTATTAAGGTTAGCGTCGGGCGCATACGAAGAACCTGTGCGGCGCTCTCCGCAGACGGTTCCGCCTGCATCGATCACAACCACTCCGCTGCTGGCAGGTCACGAGTAGATCTGAATCTCGCGGCGTGAACGGGACATTCACGCGTGCAAGCATGAATCGAGTCTGCACTCTTTTGGGGGTGGTTTCAAGACAACGATGTCTCTAGAATTCGCGAACCGGAATCAGCGCTGGTAGGCGGCAGGGTGGTTCAACCCCGGGCCTTGGCCCGCGCGGCCGTCAAGGTGCGTTCCCGCATCGCGAGGAACAGTGGGAAGGTGAACGCGAAGGCCGTCAGACCAGAGAGGGCCACATAGAGCCAGCCCCGCTTCATGCCGAGACGTCGTGCCTCAACGATGATCAAGATACTGCCGGCCACCGCCGCGATGAGCAGATCAACCGTGAGCGACGACACGGCAGGTCCGCTGTTGACCACGTCGCCAAGAAAATCACGTAACTGCACGATCGCGAAAATGTTATACGTCCAGGTCCCGGCGAGTCCGACAAGGCTCAGGGTCAGGTAGGCGAGCGAGAGCGGCGTCCAATGTTTGGTCATGCCGATATTATCCCTGCCGGAGGTATCCGAACGGGAGTCCGAGACCCGAAGGGCCGCAACCACTAACCGAGGCCAGGTCGAGCGCTATTTCACGGGCGGCGTCCACACATAGGGTGTTGTCGTCGTGAGAGCGATGAATCCGAGCCGAAGAAGCACGGGTTGGCTGTCATCTGAAGCGTCCACCTGCAGATACTTCGCGCCTCGGTCACGGGCTATCTGAGCTCGGCGTGCGACGAGCGCCCGATAGATTCCTTGGCCTCGCCACGGGGCCGACGTTGAGCCGCCCCACAAACCAGCGAAGTCCGTGCCGTCCCGAAACGTGAGCCAGGCAGCAGAGACGATCTGGCCGGCAGCTTCGGCCACGAGCACAACGACGCTGTTCGGCTCAGCCGCGATCCGGCTGTGCAGGTCGTCGGCGAGCCAGCCCAGATCCTCGCCCCACACGTCGGACTCCAGCTCCGCGATCCGATCGAGGTCGGCACGCGTGTGTACCGTTCGGAGCGCAACGCCATCGGGGAGGTGCGGTTGCACGGCCATGCTGTGCGTAAGGCCGACCATCACTGTTTCCTCGTCTTCGGGCACGAAACCCGCGGCCAGGAGACGTGCCGGGATGTCGGCGGGAACGTCGTGCGCGCGGGTCTTCCACTCCACGGCTTCACCGCGGCTGGCAAAGAAGTCGCGGTTGGTCCTGATCAGGTGGTCCAACTCGGCGCCCGCAACGGCGAGAGTCTGGGCCGTCTCAATGAACCCGCGGTTCTGGCCGGTGACCCGCAAGACGAAGCCATCACTGTGGAATTCCTGCCCGAACGGTGGGTTCGTGGGGACCACAAGCCGCAACTGGGAGTCATACGACGAGAGCAGCTGAGTTTTCGTTGTCATCACCAGGATCCTACGCGCACCCCGCAGGGAAGCCCGTCGAGCAGATCGGGCTGCCCGCACAGTCAATTCGGGCGAGACTTGTGCCGACGTGCGCCAGACACGACGTGCCACACCGGCGCGAGGGGATTCGGAGTACCGAACGACCTGTGCCCTTCAGGGCCTGAGCACGGCGAGGGTGGCTTCGTGCAGCAGCCCATTGGTAGCCAAAGCAGTGCCATGCCACACACCGGGCTGTCCGTCGGCGGCCGTGAACACGCCCCCGGCCTCCTGAACGATCGGTGCCAGAGCGGCCATGTCGTAGGGTTTGAGATCGAATTCCCCCACGATGTCCAGATGACCCTCGGCGAGCAACATGTACGACCACATGTCTCCGTACGCCCGGGTGCGCCACACTTGCCGGGATAGGTCGACGAGGGCGTCCAGCTGCCCGGCCTGGTCCCACTGCTGGATGCTGTTGTAGCTCAGTGACGCGTCGGCGAGCGTGCCGACGCCGGAGACACGTAGGCGCACGGGCGTGGCGCCGGGCATGCGTTCGTCGGTGGCCCAGGCGCCGCCGCCGACACTGGCCCACCACCGCTTGCCGAGAGCGGGGGAACTCACCACGCCGAGCACGGGGACACCGTCGACGGCGAGTGCGATCAGAGTCGCCCAGATCGGGATGCCACGCATGAATCCGGCGGTACCGTCGATCGGGTCAATGATCCATTGGCGCTCGGTGGAACCCTCGGTGCCGAACTCCTCGCCGAGGATGCCGTCGGTGGGGCGATGTGCGGCCAACAGGGCACGGATCGCTCGCTCAACGGCCTGATCAGCGTCGGTCACCGGGGTGCGGTCGGGTTTTGTCGTTACGACAAGATCCAGCGCGGTGAATCGCGATCGAGAGATGGTGTCGGCCGCATCGGCGAGCGACAGGGCCAGGGCGAGATCGTCGGCGAGGAGGTGGGCAGAAGGCGCAATTCGGGGCTCGGTCACTCTCTCAAGGATAGTAATTCCACGACATGACACGCGGACGGCCGTTCGATTGGCGCCGAGCCCATTCGGGGTGTTAGTGTTGACCGTTCCCGCAGGTAGCTCTGCAGAAATAACATGCACCTCTAGCTCAATTGGCAGAGCAACTGACTCTTAATCAGTGGGTTCCCGGTTCAAGTCCGGGGGGGTGCACCATCCACGAAAATCCCGCATGTCTTCGGACATGCGGGATTTTTTGTACCCAATAGCGATTCGCCGGAGCGGATGCGGGAATCAGTCCCGGCGCCAGGAGTACTCGTTTTCGGGACGGCCGGGCGTGCCGAAGCGCGGCCCACGCAGCACGGGTCCGGTATCGGCGAGAAACTCAAGATAACGCCGGGCGGTGACCCGCGACATCCCGAGGGGGTCGGCCACTTCGGTGGCCGACACGGGCGAGCCTTGCGTCTGCAGGAACTCGGTCACCCGGCGCAGCGTGTCGTCGGCCAGGCCCTTGGGGCGGGGCAGGTCCGTGGGGGAGCGCAGGCTCGCGAAGGCCTGGTCGAGGTCTGACTGGCTGGCCACGCGCGACGCCGATGCCAACTGCCGGTGAAAGTCCCGGTAGCTCACGAGTTTCTTCGCGAACGTGGAATACGTGAACGGCTTGATCAGATACTGCACGACCCCGGCCGCGATCGCTCCGCGCACCGCTTCCAGCTCCCGCACCGCCGTGATCGCGATGATATCGGTCGTCAATCCCGCAGAACGGATGCGCCGGCTCACGTCGAGCCCATGCAGGTCCGGCAGATTCATGTCCATCAGTACGAGGTCGATCGGTGTGCCGGCGTGGGCGGCCGCCGTGAGCACGCGGAGCGCGGTCTGCCCCGTGGCGGCGGTTCCTACCAGCACGAAGCCCTCAATTCGACCCACATAAGCGGCATGGGCCTCGGCGGTGAGGGGCTCGTCTTCAACCACGAGCACGCGAATGTCTGCGGTCACGAGAGCACGGACTCGGAAATGCCTGTCGGCGCGAGGGGAATGGTCACGGTGAAGACGGCACCGTCGCGGTGCCCGATCTGCAGTGTGCCACCGAGTCGGGTGACGGCTTGCCGCACCAGGGCCAGCCCCAGCCCTCGTCCATAGCCGGCGTCCGCTTTGGTGCTGTACCCGAACTGCACGACACGATCGGCGGCATTCGCGTCGATCCCCGGCCCGCTGTCGGCGACGTCGATCACCACGGCATTCGTGGTCCGGCTGACAGTCAGCTGCACGGAGCGCGGCGGGGGAGCGGATGCAGCGGCGTCGAGGGCATTGTCGATCAGGTTGCCGAGAACGGTCACGAGGTCCTGCACGGACAATCCGGAGTCAGAGATAGTGCCCGACGCGGAAACCGTCAGAGCGATGCCCAATTCGTTGGCCTGCGCGGATTTGCCCATGATGAGGGCACTGATCACGGGTTCGTCGACAGAGCTGACCATCTCGTCGGTGAGCTGCTGGCTGAGCTCCAGGTCTGCCGTCGCGAATTCGAGGGCCTGTTCGGTGCGTCCCAGTTCCATCAGCGAAACGATCGTGTGCAACCGATTGGAATGCTCGTGCGTTTGAGCGCGGAGGGCATCGGACAGCGTGCGCATCGACTGCAGCTCGGTGCCGAGGTTCTGCAGGTCGGTGTGATCGCGAATTGTGGCGACACGGCCGATCACAGCTGGCTTGTTCCGGGCCGATGTGGGGGACGTGACGGCCGGCTCCTGGCTGACCACGAGCACACGCGTGTCAGTGAGGAAGACCTCGTCGTGGGTTGTGCGGCCGGTGCGGAAGAGATCGGCGAGGCCCGCAGGCAGGGGAAGCTCGTCCAACGGCGGGGTCGGGTGGGGTGAACCCGGTTCTCTGGCGGGCACGCCCAAAAGCCCGGCGGCCTGATCGTTGTACAGCACGAGCCTGCCGTTGAGGTCCACCAGCACGAGCCCCTCACGCACCGAATGCAGCACGGAATCGTAGTAGACGAAGAGCTGGGCGAGGTGCTCGGGACCCCAGCCGAGGGTCACCCGGTGCAGGTACCGCCCGAGAACAACCGAGATGAGGGACCCGGCTACGAGCAGCGCGACGGCGAGGGCGAGCAGGGCGGGCAACCGCGCGTTGAGGGCGATCGTGATGTTGCTCGTCGTGACACCCGCGGCGACGAGGGCCACCACGGTTCCGCTCTCGTTCACGACGGGAATGACGGCCCGCACGGAGGGGCCCAGCGTGCCCGTGCTGACCTCGGTGAACGGTTTTCCGGCGAGGGCCGAGGTGATCGAGCCGATGTACGGCGCGCCGATCTGCTCGGGATTCGGGTGGGTCCACCGCGTGCGGTCGGGGGCCATGATCGTGATGAAGTCGAGGTCGGCGTCCTCGGTGACTTCGAGTGCATACGGCTGAAGCAGCGCCGTGGGGTCGCCCGAGGCAGCGGCGGCGACCGTGAGCGGACTGTCGGCGATTGCGCTCGCCACCGACAGCATCCGCGCTTCGGTCTCGGTGAAACTCTGGTCGCGGGCGTCCACGAACAGTGCCGTGCCGATGAAGACGGTGAGTACGGCGACTGAGAGCGTATGGGCCACGAGCAGCCGGCGGGCGATGCTCCATTCGTGGCTCACGGATCTCGCCCTTCGAGTTTTCAGCACAAAACATGCCCATGAACAGTATGACCGCAACCGGGGCGGGGGACGCGTTGTGGGCCAGTGTGAACACACAGCAGTACCCACTGACCCCACTCGGGCCCCCAGCACAATCAGGACAAAGGAGTCTGCCATGGCATTGTCGCCATCCACTCGCTCAGCAAAACCACGAAAGCGCATCGACCGCTCGCACTACCTCTATATGGCCGTCATTGTGGCCGTTCTGCTTGGAATCGTTGTGGGCCTCGTGTGGGGTGGACCTGACGGTTTCGCGGTGAAGCTCAAGCCCATGGGTGACGCCTTCGTCAACCTGATCAAGATGATGATCGCCCCGGTCATCTTCTGCACGATCATCCTGGGCATCGGGTCGATCGCCAAGGCCGCCACGGTAGGCAAGGTCGGTGGCCTCGCCCTCGGCTACTTCGTGATCATGTCCACTTTCGCCCTCGGTATCGGACTCGTCGTGGGCAACATGGTGCACCCCGGCACCGGCCTCGACCTCTCCGACGCGAATTACGTTCCGCCCGCCGGTACCGAGAATCCCAACTTCCTGATGAGCATCATCCCGACGACGCTCGTTTCCTCGCTCACCTCGGGCAGCATCCTGCAGACCCTGCTCGTGGCCCTCATCGCCGGGTTCGCCCTGCAGCGGATGGGACCGGCCGGTCTGCCCATCCTCAGGGGGATCGCGCACGTGCAGGCGCTGGTCTTCCGCGTGCTGATCATGATCATGTGGCTGGCACCGATCGGTGCCTTCGGTGCCATCGCGGCGGTCGTCGGTTCCACCGGGATCCAGGCCGTCGTCAGCCTCTTCACGCTGATGGGCGCTTTCTACGCCACCTGTGTCGTCTTCATCGTGGTCATTCTGGGCGGGATCCTGAAGGTCGTCACCGGCGTCAACATCTTCAAGCTGATGCGCTACCTCGGCCGCGAATACCTGCTCATCGTGTCCACCTCATCGTCCGAGGCGGCGCTGCCGCGCTTGATCGCCAAAATGGAGCACCTCGGTGTGTCCAAGCCCGTCGTGGGCGTCACCGTTCCGGTGGGCTATTCGTTCAACCTCGACGGCACGGCGATTTACCTCACCATGGCCTCGATCTTCATCTCCAACGCGATGGGCCAGTCGATGAACCTCGGCGAGCAGGTCGGCCTGCTCGCGTTCATGATCATCGCGTCGAAGGGTGCCGCCGGCGTCTCCGGTGCCGGACTCGCGACTCTGGCAGCCGGACTCCAGTCGCATGCGCCGGAGCTGGTCGGCGGTGTCGGCTTTATCGTGGGAATCGATCGCTTCATGTCCGAGGCGCGAGCGCTGACAAACTTCACCGGTAACGCGGTGGCCACGGTGTTGATCGGAACGTGGACCCGGGAAATCGACAGTGCCCGGGTCGATCGCGTCCTGAACAAGCAAGAGCCGTTCGACGAAACCACAATGACGACGCAGCACGGGTTCCAGGCGCCGGTTGACACGGACGCCGCCGTTCTTGCCGAGAGCCGCAAGCCGGCCACGATCGGCGCGTAGCCGCTGCACCGCACAGCCGCTGCACCGCACAGCCGCTGCACCGCGCAGACGCACGGGTGCCGCCGGGAGGAGTTATCCCCGGCGGCACCCGTCTTTTCCGCCGGGTCTCGGGCGTGCTCTGGCCGCCGATACCGATGGACTGCTGATGGACGAACCCGTCGTGGCGCAGTGGATTGAAGACCACCAGGAGTATGGGAACGGCCTCACCAGCTCGTCACGTTTTCTGAACGAAAAACGGCCTGCGTCTTGCGACGCGGGCCGTTCTGGTGTGATTCGTGTTTACAGAGCGTCGAGCTCGCTCACCTGCTTGATCCAGCCGTCGAAGAGAGCGTCATCCAGGTCGTCCATGCTGCGCAGCTTGAACTCGGCCATCTCGGCCGAACCGCTGGCATTGAGCTTGCCGGAATCATCCGAGATGGCCTGACCGCGCCAGAAGAGCACCGTGACGAACGTCGGGTAGGCCTTGAAGCCAGCCACGGGAATACCGTCATCGAGCCAGACCGGATGCCCGTGCCACAATTCCGTCGAGGTGTTCGGCAAGCCGATGTCGAACTTCGCCCGCACGGCGTTCACAACGCCCACGAGCGGCTTGGCGGCCGCTTCGACGTAGGCGGCGATGGTGGTCGGCGCCGGTGTGGGGGTGACCATGGCGGGAAGATCGGAGGGGGTGGTTTGCAGCGTGGATGTCAGGTGAGCTTCTTTCTGAGAGTTATCCGTTGAGTCTCCACACTGTCACGGATGCGTTGCATGTGGCTGGGCACGTACTCAGGAAGGAGAACTCAGGAAGCGGGAATGAGGAACGCGGTCAGTGCCGCGGTGCTCTGCAGCACCGCGGCCACCGGTTCGCGTTCGGTCTCGGTCAGCCGGCCGGGGTAGGCGC
>Ga0209023_10005918_pt1 | contig 13129 bp, 11 predicted proteins | sample LakOneMetagenome_FD_187468 | JGI IMG/M metagenome (GOLD analysis project Ga0209023, IMG submission 187468) | Freshwater and sediment microbial communities from Lake Erie, Canada (SPAdes) (version 2) | ecosystem: Environmental > Aquatic > Freshwater > Lentic | place: Lake Erie, Canada... | reverse complement strand
GTGCACTCCTTGCCGGGCCAGCGCCGGCGCCGCGACGGCAACGGTGATCGCAAACGCGGCTCCGCCGATCAGCGCGCCGATCCCTGCTGAGGTCACGACTTTGGTGATGATCACGCTGCGTCTCTTCGGAGTGATCAAGAACGTCGGGATGCTGGTGCCGTGGCGGTACTCGGAGGCAGCCATGCTGATCCCGATGGCAAGCGCGACGAGGGTCGTCATCGCGCTCGTCGACAGGATGTGTCGGATCGTCAGGTTGGTCCCGAGGGTTGACTTGGTCTCGGTGCTGCCGGCGAAGATGTTCGCGAACGCACCGACGGGCCCGACGAGCATGGTCACGGCCACGGTGATCGGGAACCAGCGGGTGGTGCAGAGCTTGCGGAGCTCGCTGCGGATGAGTGCGTTCATGACGTCGCCTCCTGGACGTTGGTGAGTTCGTGGAAGACCTGCTCGAGTCCGTCGCGGGATTCGGACAGTGCCAGGATCGTGAGTCCCGCTCGAGCTGCGAGGCGGCCGACCACTTCTGGCGAGACGGTCGACGCGGTGATCTCGTCGACGGCGGTGCGGCTGGCGCGATGTCCAGCGGCGACCAGTACGGCAACGAGCTCCTCAGGGTCCGGGGTGCGGGCGACGGTGCGAGCTCCCCCGACGAGGTCGGCGAGCGAGCTCGCTGCAACGAGTCGGCCTCGGTCGATGACGACCACGTCGTCGACGGAGTTGGCGACTTCGCCCAGAAGATGGCTCGACAGGAACACGGTGCGGCCCTCGCCGGCCAGTTGACGGACGAAGGTGCGTACCCACACGATCCCGTCGGGATCGAGTCCGTTGAGGGGCTCGTCGAGCACGATCACCTCGGGGTCGCCGAGCAACGCCGCGGCGAGGGTCAACCGCTGCCGCATGCCCATCGAGTAGCCGCCGACTCTGCGGGTTGCTGCGTGCTCGAGGCCGACCAGGGACAGCACGGCGCTGACCCGGGTGTGGGGGAGGCGGGCTGCTGTCGCCATCACCTTGAGGTGCTGGGCCCCACTGCGCGACGGATGCATGGTGTGCGGATCGATGGCGGCACCGACGCGACGTATCGGATCGGGGAGCTCGTCGTACGGCTGGCCCCAGAACGTCGCGCGGCCCGAGGTCGGATGACACAAGCCGAGCAGGACTCGCATCGTCGTCGACTTCCCGGAGCCGTTTCGGCCCAGGAAGCCGGTCACCCGGCCGGCCGATACCTGGAAGCTGACGTCGTCGACCGCGGCGATGTCGCCGAAGCGCTTGGTCAGGTGGCGGATCTCGATCGGTTTCATGCCGAGCATCGTCAGCCGGCCTGCTTGGCCCGGACTTGACCCGCCGACCCAAGGGTCCATCAAGCTCACCGGCCGACTGTCGCCACGTGGCGCCGCACCGACCTGCTCGTGATGCCGGGGTCGCTGCGTCAGTATTGGGTGTGCACGATCTCCCGATCGACGTCGATGCCGTTCGTGAGGCAACGCCGGGTTGCCGCGATCAGGTGTTCCTGCTCTCGGCCGGCTCCTCGCTTCCGACCCAGATCACCCTGGACGCTGTCATCGGGCACCTCCGGCTCGAAGCTGAGATCGGCGGGTACGCGGCCGCGGACCGGGTCGTCGACGTGCTCGAGCATGGCCGTGCCGACCTGGCGGCGCTGGTCGGGGGTGCCTCCGATGAGATCGCCCTCGTTCAGAGCGACAGTGCAGGATGGGTGAAGGCGTGGTGGGGGTGGGTGATGGGTGGCAACGTTCCCGCGGGCAGCACTGTTCTCGTCGACCGCCTCTGCTACCACTCGCACTACGCAGCGCTCGACCAGACCCGCCGCATCGCCGAGTTCGTCATCGAGATCATGCCGTCCCTTGACGATGGCACGGTCGACGTCGACGCGCTGCAGATCGGCATCGATGTCAACGCGTTGTGCGTGACCATGGTCGGCACGCACAGCGGCAATGTGAACCCGGTCGCGGCGATCGGTCGAGTCGCCGCTGCGGCGAGCGTGCCGATGTTCGTCGACGCGTGCCAGGCGCTCGGCCAGCTCCGGCTCGATGTGAGCGAACTCGGCTGTCAGGTGCTCACTGGGACCGGACGCAAGTATCTCCGCGGGCCACGCGGCTCAGGGATGCTGTGGGTGTCGCGATCGATCGTGGATCGTTTCAGCCCGCCGGGCATCGATGCGACGAGCACACCGTGGACTGCAGCGGGCGGCATGCAGATCGAATCGGGCACACGGCGCTTCGAGGAGTACGAAGTGTCCTACGCGTCGATGGTCGGCCTCGCCGCTGCTGCACACCAAGCGCTCGCGATCGGCCCGCCGGCGATCGAGCAACGCGTGGTCGCCTTGGGTGAGCAGCTGCGAACCATGCTGGCAACGGTCGAGGGGGTTCAGGTCCGAGACACCGCGGCGCAGCGGTGCGGGATCGTGACCTTCACCGCCGGCGACGTCTCATCGGCCGATGTCGTGACCGCCGCATCCGAAGTCGGCATCGTGATCAACGTATCGACTGCGACGTGGGCAGCCATCGACATGGACGCCAAACAGACCCCCACCGTCGTGCGTGCCTCCCCGCACTACTTCAACACGGCCACCGACCTCGCCCGACTCACCGAAGTCGTCGCTGACCTCCGAAGCCGCCGGATCCGGACCTGAGTCGGACCAACGACGCGCCTTGGCCAGCCGCGCAGCAGCTGCCCAAGCCAATCTCAAGTGGGCCAGCGCAGCATGCGCGGCATGACCCCCCACGCTGTCCCGTCGGATGCACGGCCCACAGGCGCTGACCCGCGCCATGATCATCGGCCTCACCGCAGGCATGGTCTGGCAGTTCGTGTTGACGATGACGCTCGTCGCCCGCGAGCAGCGCACGCTGCGGTGGTCGACGGTTCGAGACGTGCTCTGGTTGCGCTCGCCACGCAACCCGCGCACGGGCCGCATCGGCGGCCGCTCATGGCTGGTCATCGTCCCGGTGCTCGTGGCGACCGCCATCGAGGAGCTGATCCCCACGCTGCCGCACCCACTGAGCCGGGCTCCGCACCCGGGCGGATCGTGGGCCTCGCTGCGAGGGATGACCAAGGACCACAGCCGGCGCAAGGAGCTCGGCTTCCTCCTGCTTCGCTTCCCGGCCGCGATCACGACCTTCGGCGTTGCGATGGGAGCACTCACGGCGCTGTTCATCGTGGTGGCGGCACCGTTCCAAGCCCGTTACGGCGGCCGACATCGATTCGGGCACTGGGCCGGCGCCGCCCGGATCGAGGCGGTCGCGTCCGGCTCGCCCTGGTCGTGGGCACTGGTGTCCCTGGGCGGGGTGCTACTGATCGCGGCGGTCCATCTCCCCCGACGCAAAGGCCGGCGCGTGCGGGCGTTCGGCACATGCGTGGCTCGCGCCGGCGACCCCGTCCACCCGGACCCGGGCGTTCCACTCGGCATGTAGTGCTTCGCCTTCTCCGATCCGCTGACCAACTCATGGACGGAGCCATGGAATCGCCGACCGCCTTCGACTCCGTCGTGACGCGTACCTGTGCGTCGCCGACGTCGCCTGCGCTGCTCTCAGCAACGCAGACGTCATCGCCCGTTGGAACAGCGACTCGGTGCTCACCGGATGGAGCTGCGGACTCCTCGCCGCGCACATCGCGAGGTCGCTGCTGCAGGTCGAGTGGTTCCTCGACGCCGAGGAACCATGCGTCACCAGTATCGACGCCGTCACGTACTACGCCGCCCTGCGAGACACCGACTCACCGAGCTCGTCTCTCAACGTCGGAGTGCGTCAACGCAGCCAGCAGACCGCCGACCTGGGGGCAAACGAACTTGCGAGGCTGACCACCGCCTCACTCGACGCGCTCCGTGCGCGGCTACCGAACGAATCTTCGGACCGTCGGCTCACATTGTTCGGTCGGGCCATGCTGCTCGATCAGTACCTCATCACGCGCACGGTCGAGTTGTGCGTGCATCTCGACGACCTCGTCGAAAGCACCGACGTATCGATCAAGCTGCCCTCGACGGCGATCGACATCGCCAACGAGACCCTCATCCGGGTCGCACGACGCCGGCACGGCGACATCGCGATCCTCCGGGCCCTGACGCGATCTGAGCGAGATTCCTGACCAGCGCTTCGCGTCCTGTGAACGACACGCAGCCTCCGAAGCAGACGAGCGCTGCCGCAGAATCACCTTCACGGTGGCGACCGATCAACACCGAATGTCGAAATACACTCTCTGAGTTCGATCTGCCTGTCTGTGGAGCTGGGGGGAATCGAACCCCTCCGCGGGTGCGTGGGTCGTACCTGCTCAGGGGCTATCGCCCCTGGCCAGAGTGTGATTTCGAGTGTCCTGCAGTGACCGCCAGTGCCCTGGAATGGCCTGCATTTGACGCCCTTTTGCCGCTCCGTCCGCCCTTTCGCCGCCCTCCTCCGACAACCCCGACCGCGGCCGTGCATGGAACGGCTGGGCTCATTGAGGAGACACGGTGCCGCTGACTCGTCGGTGGCCCCGATCTGGAGATTCTCCTGGACCGTGCAGATGAGCCCTTAGTTCAACGGGCCCCTGGACCCCAGCCGTGGACGGTGGAAACGGCAGGCACGTCACGCTCATTGGCAGTCGACCTGTCTCGAGACCAACGGCAGCCTTGACCGCGGCGCACAATGCAGTGGTGAGCTCGAACTGGTCACCCTTCCTGTGCGCCGGGGGCGACACGGCCCACACCCTGCTGGGCAGCCACGACGGGCACGAGTCGTGGACGATCTTGATCGGACTGGCCCGCGACGACAACGAGCGGCTGCTGGTGTCGCTGCACGAGAAGAAGCATCAGGAGCTCCAAGACGAGTCCCCGTGGGGCTTGTTGATGATGCTGGTGCAGGCAGGAGCCAGTGACCACACGACGTTCCCGGCGCTCGCTCGGCGATGCAAGCGGGTGCACGAAGTGTTCGCGACGTACTTCAGCGTCGGCACGGACCGTGACTTCCTGGAGTTGCTCGACGGCAACGAGCTCTACGAGCGCCACTACTCCGCTGGCCGCCGACTCGCAGACCCGTCCCGAGGAGGCTCGCCGCGCCTCGCCGACGCCATCCTTCGCCTCACCATGGCACCTCGGGAACTCACGCGACTCACCCTCGCCGAGATCATCGGCGGGCCCGCGAACAGCTACTCGGACCGGTTGTCTCCCGACGTCCGGCTGCGACGGATCGAGACATTGCTGCGCAACCCGGCAGTTGGCGTCGCTGAGCGACTCGCCGGCCTTGCGTCCCTACCTGTGGACATGGACGGTCTGACCGCCTTCCGCGACCACATCGCAGCGTGGATGACCGAGGCCGGGTTGGACACCATGACCGTCGCCGAGCACGCAGCCTGGGCTGGGCGGCTCGTCGCCGAGATCGATGAGCGCGGTAGGCAATCGACGTTCCGGCTCGCCATTGAGGACCGGACCGTCCGGGACGTCCTCGCCTCCGACGTCGACGACATGGGACGGGAGCGGCTGCAGCTCCATCCGCAGCGACTTCCGCTGGAGATCGTCCCGCCGGATGACCTCCAGACGAGAGCACGTGACTTCGCCCGCGGTCACGCGGAGTTCGGAGTGCACAGCCTGATCGTGTGGCTGCGGACCGACTTGCTCGCTCGACAGTTCGAGCTGCCGACCGCGGAGTTGACGTCGCAGGGCGGGTCAGTGCTCGGCCTGCTGGCGTGCGACCGGGTGCACGGCTCCCCGATCGCTCGGCTGTGCCCGTTCGTTGTCCCGCCGGCGGTGCTGTTCGCTGCGATCGCGAAGTCCAACCCGATCATCTTCCTGACCAGTCTCGCCAGCATCATCGACACAAACGCAACGGCGGACCTGCGCGGTGTCGCCCCGGTCTTCGCTCTCGTTGACCAGCCCGTTCTCGCGTTCTGCGCACACACGATCGAAGTGGGCGCCGTTTTGCGTTGGCGCACGCTCGCCATCGACGGCGACCGACCGCTCAGCCTCTTCCTGTTCGAGAACGATGAGATCGAAGACGTCTTCTACCTGCACTTCGCGACCGCTGTCGGCCGCCATCACCTGGTTCGCTGGCTCAGGCGTGAAGAACCCGGCGCCGAGTTCGTGGCCTCGCTCGCCGACGGCATTGAGGCTCGACTCTCGGCGCTGATCGAACACATCGTCGGGACATTTTGGCGCTTGGACCAGTTCGGCGGCCGAGCCAGCTGATCAAACTCGGCGTCGCTTCATCTCGACCGAGTCAGCATCCATACTTGCCATGTGAACCGCGGCGCTGATGGCCACCTCGAAGCACTGTTCTTCGGCGACCACACCAGCGGCGGCACGTACACGCCCACGATGACGGATGTCCGGCTGTCGGGTTTCGACCGCGTCGAGGATGCCGTCGTCATGCTCCACGAGACGCACCACGCGTCGCTGAACGACTCGACCGCGTGGGGCACCGCACTCCATGTGACGGCCCGGCTCGGCCTTCGTCACCGCGACAGCTTCCGCCACCTGCTGGACGCAGCCCGCCACGTGCACGAGAGCTACGCGACGTTCGCGAGCACACAGCTCGCGCTCGTGGAGCATCACAACGCCGATGACGTCCTCGCCGCGTACCCGATGTACCGGCAGCTGTATCAATCGACGCTCAGGTTCGTGCGACAGGTCCCCGGACCGCATCGGAGATATCTAGTGGCCACAGCCGCGGCCCGTGTCTCGATGCAGACACCGATCCTGGAAGCGCTCATCGCCGGCGATCTGGAACCGCTGAGGCTGGCAGACACCCGTGAGATCGACACTCCAGACGGCAGATGGCGGTGGCTGAATCGTCGACTCCAAGGTGCGCTCGACGAGATCTGCCTCGCAGCCGACCGCGGTGTCGCCGATCAGTTCGGCCACGACGCGCTGCCACCCGACAGCTTCCAGAGCGGCCAGACCTCATCCCACGAACAGTTCGATCCGATGTGGGCATGCTGGGAGCTGACGATCTACGACGAGTTCGCCACTCGGCTCCGCAGCGCAGGTGCGACACCCCTCGCATACGACGGCCACGTCCTCGCGTCGAACACGGCAGTCGCCGCCGCCCGGGCACGCGACGCGAACGTCGAGCTCCGCACCGTCGACCCTGCCGCTCCACGAGCCTCCGACCGGGCCACGGCCGCAGCCGCGATCGGCCAGATTCGCTTACATCTCGCGCCGGCCCGATGGCGAGCCGCAGTCGCTGCCAGCGACGTCGACGAGATCGAAGTCGGCTCAACGCGCATCGGCGGTCACCCGGTGCTGATCGTCGATGCCCGTCTGGGCACCAGGCTGGGTGAACAGTTCGCCTGGGACGCGGACTACGGGTGGGCAACCACACGGCGAGGACCGATCATCGCCCACCGTGCGATCGAGTCCGACCGGGCGGGAAGTCTGATCGTGCACACCGTTCTCGACGACCCGAGCGAACTTGGGCGACTGATTGCCCGGTGCAGCGACACCGTCCGTTCAGCGGCGATCGTCGCCGTGAGCTCCCTCATCGACCGGGAATGGTCCGCCAGATGGATGAGCACGTTGGGCAGCGCCGACGCTCTCGTCTTCCTGATCGATGTGGAGCTCGATCGGTTCGTCAGGAACTTCACAGGTACGGAGGTGACGATCGAGGTCGGTCTCGTAGATCTCGACGACGCCAGCGGTGTCCGCCGACGCGCCGCGATCATCGAGGCATCGAACTCGTCTGCGCTCTGGATCTTCATCGCCGACGACATCGCGACTGGGCTCCTGCTTGCACAGTTGCGGCTGACCGACGGCGTCAACGTCGTCACGGACGCTCCGATTGGCGAGCGGCACCGGGACACCATCACGATTGCGGCAACGCATCTCCTCGCGACGGAATCCTTCGTCGACCTGAACGGGCTGGAGGGCCACCTATGAGCGAACCCGATCAGTTGGCGCCGTTGCTCGAAGCCGTCGGCATCACGGAGAACTCCGTCGGCCCCGACGACATTGCGCGCCTGTGCGGGCTGCTCGGCCTCAGCGGCGACGACGCGCTCGTCGACGAAATGATCGACGAGATCGCCCGATCCCATGCCACCGACGGCGACCCCACACACGACGAGTACGGGTTCAGGGTCGGGCAATGGAAGATCGAGGTAGGCGCTGGCGGAGTCCGCGCCGGGATCCTCATGGCAATCGCCGCCGTGGCATTGATCCAACGCGGGATCGGCGAGATCGGTGTCGCGTTCGCAACCGCGGTCCTCCCGACTGTCCTCGACGTCGAGCGGATCGAGCTGGAACCAGGGGACCGTCGCCTGCTGATCGACCTCAGGCTGAAACCTGGAATCCGAGACGGGTTCGCTACCGAAGATGAGCTTTACAACTCGCTGCCAGCCGACACACGCCGCACGATCAACCGCTACGACTTCGCCGACTTCATCCAGCGGCTCCGTGACGCCGGGATGGTCGACGGCGACGAAGACAAGGACTGGCTTCACGTGCGCGACCCGGACACCAAGCAACCCCTGATCAAGTTCAAGTGACCGACGATCCGAACGACCCCGCGAGCGGACACTTCGATCATCACGGCTGGTGGATCAACGCCGGCTCCGCCGACCCGGACTCCGTCGTCCTGGCGAGCGCCCACGAATCGAACCACCGGCAACTACAGCACTCGACGGCGTTCGGCGCAGTCACGATCGCACTGCATCGCCTCGGAACCGACTCCCGGTTCCCGGCATCTCGTGCGGTGGTTGGTGACATGGTTCGCAGCAGCGAGGCGATCCACGAAGCATTCGCGACGTGGGCGTCCCTGACGTCCCTTGCCCGCTCTCGCGACGAGCTCACCGCATATCCGCTGTACGCGCGCCATTGGGATGCGATGCAGCGATGCCTCGAAGAACTATCAAGCCCGTACCTGCGGCTCCACGCCGCGCACGCCATCGCACGAGCCTGCATGCAACCACCGGTAGCCGAGATCGCCCTAGCGGTCGGGCTGCAACACCTGACTCTCGCCGACCTCTCCGAACGTCTCCGGCCGGACTTTCGATTTCGGCTCCTTCGCCGCCACGGCACCGACTGGCAAGCCGCGAATCCCCGACTCGACGCTGCCGCCGAGGATCCGGCGATCGAAGAACTCATCGCTGCACCTTCGCTCACCGCCGAGATGTTCGGCAGCGAACACCACGAGCGCTGGGAGCACGTCAACACCATCGTTTACGACCACATAGCGACCGTGTTGGCGAGCCACCGCTGCCCGACCATCGCCTACGACGGCCACCTCGACTGGACGCGGCAGCTTCTTGGTGAGACCGAACAACTCCTCGGTCGCCAGATCGACCTCCTACCCGGCAGCAGACGTGAACAGCGCGACGTCGCTCGGGTCGTCCTTCGGAATGTCGAGGCCGAGGGGTTCAGCAATGGCCCCCTCCTCCGCGCACGGCGGCTGCCGAGTGACACACCAGTCGCTCATCTCGTCGCGGCGACCGACCACGACACACACCTCTTCCTGACGATCAGACCTGCCGCGTCGCAGACACTGAGCTACAACTTGCCTCCCGGGGACCCCTCCGAAGCGACGGCGATGCTCCGCCGAACGGTGATAGACGAGGACGGCGCCCCGACCGTCGAGTTGCTCGATGTGAGCGAACGCGTCGCCCAGTTGTCCGACTCCGAACGGCGGGTCGTGGCGCTCATTGCGTTGAGCGCCGTCAATGGCCGACTCGCTGCTGCGCTCGGAGTGGATGCCGGCCCGAGCCGGGCCGTGCTCATGATGGACGTCTCACTCGGCGCCCATCTCGATGTCTGGCTCCGCGCCCCCGGCGCTCAGTTCGGCTACACGCTGCTTCGCACTGAGTCGTTCGGACGGCGACTACCGATCCTCGTTGGGCGCCTGCGCGTCGGCGGAGCGGGCGAGTCTCACCTTCTCGTTCGGCCACTCTCAGACGCAGCCGTGCGCATCCACAAGACCGCGCTGGAAGAGCTCGCCGAAGCCGGCGCTCACGTCGTCGTTGATCACTCGATTCTTGAGGACGGTGCTGCCTACCTGCCGCTTGTTCTGGCGCACCTCGCGGGAGAGGAAACCCGATTCCCGGCGGTCGGTTAGGAGCGCCCCCCATCTGCCGCCCTTCTGCCGCCCCGTCCGCCCCTTTGCCGCTCACTGGCTGCGAGTAGCTGAGCGAGCCGGGCACGGCGACGCGTTCCGAGCCGGTCTCATCACCGTCCCACAGACACGAGTCGTCGCTCGTCGCAGCGTGAACTGCACCGAAATCACCGATATCGGTTCCGGGTACGGGCGACAATGACAACGTGGACGAACGGGAACTCTGGGCTGGCAAGATCACGCTTGCATTCGATGAGCTTCCGCCGTTCGCCGCGCCCGGCCGTGTGTGGACCACGCTGACACCCACGCCTGTGAGTCGGTTCAGCGTTTCTTTCTCTGGAGACGTCGATGGTGTCCCGCAGCTCCGGACCGGTCCGGCGACCATGCAAATCGACGGCAGTCCCTACGAGCACAGCGTGGTCGTCTCGCGAGTCGAGTCGCATGCGTTGATCGGCCGGTTCAACGGTCCGCCACCGGTTCCATCGGGCGGCGCGGTGTCGGTCGAGTTCGGTGTGCTGAACCTCGATCCGAACAGCTTGTGGCTCGAGGAGATGGTCGTTGGCGACTGGACCTTCCGGCTCACTGCCGTGGCCGACCTCGCTCACGGTCGAGAGCAGCTCCGTGACGTCTTGGGCGTTGCCGAAACTCACGATGCAACCCTGTGCCGTTCGGATGGCAGCAGCTTCGCAGCCTCAGAGGCAATGAGGGTTCTCGACGGTTGGCGTCTCGCGATGTCGTTCGCGACGGGTTCCCGGATCGGCCTGTGGCGACAACTCATCACGTGTCCCAGCGGCATGCGGGATGACGGTTGGCGAGCGTTCGCGTCGCCATCGGTTTCGCCATGGCATGACCATCATCGAATCATCGACGCGCACGACAGCACGGGGATCGCCGAACTGGTCAGGCTCGTTCTGGATCGCCGCGCCGCCGTCGGTGCTGATCGAGCCGCGATTGACGAGCTCGCAATGAATTTCGCGCTGGAGGCAAATGGCACGGCCCCGACCGAGATGCGAATCGCAGCGTCCGGGGCTGGCCTCGAGCTTCTCGCGTGGGACCAACTCGTCGAAGACGCGGGAGACGGCGCGGTCTCGAAGGCGGAGCGCAAACGCAGCTACTCCGACCGCGCTGCAGCCGAGAACATCGCAGTTCTTCTGTCTCGGGCCCGGATTGACCCGAGCGTGCCCGCTGTCTTGGAGCCCTACGCGAGCGTTGGCGCGGCCACCTCGGGTGCCGTCGCAGTCGCAGCACTACGCAACCGCGTGATGCATCCACGTCGACGGGAGGGCGAGCTATCGCTTCCTGGATCGGTCTGGGCTGAGGGATCGCAGCTGGCCGTGCAGTACCTCGAACTTCTGATCCTTCATCGACTCGGCTACCTCGGCAGATATTCGGACCGCTTTCGGTCTGGATGGGTGGGTACAACATTCGACGTTCCGTGGGGGCCAGTCTTCGCTGAGTTCAACGAGTGACGGCTGGCATCGTCGGATACGTGGTCCCCGGACTCGGAACCGTCGGCACCTGCTGCCGGATGTAGACGTCCATGCCGAGAGCGGCGATCGGCGGCGATGCCAGGCGACTTTCACTGTGCGTCGCCGCAGCGTTGCAGCAGGGGCACGGCCCTGCCGCTGCTGACGGTTCGGGGCATGCCGTTCCCTTGGCGCGAGTCCGCAAGGCTCCATCAGGCGACAGCCCTCAGGTCTTGGACGAGGGCCAGGCCTTCTCTGTCACACCCCTTTCGTACCGTTCAAGGATCGGCCGGCAGTCCGCCGAACGAATACGAGGATGAGGTGATGCATGACTGCTCGAAGCTATTCGGATCGCCTAGATGTACTCGGCCATCAGGTTGGTGACGGGAGTCTGAGCTGAGACCCTCGTAGTGGTCCAGGTGTTGTGCGACTGTGATGCCCGAGAGATCGGGCAGGAAGCAGCGCAACGTCATGACGAACAAGCGCCGCCGGCACACGCCGGATCAGATCATCCGCAAGCTCGCCGAGGGCCACAAGCTCCTCGCCGCCGGCAAAGAACTCGACGAGGTCTGCCGACATCTGGAGATCGCCGAGTCCACCTGGCATCGCTGGCTCGCCCAATACGGCGGAATGAAAGCCTCCGACGCGAAACGGCTCAAGGAACTCGAGGCCGAGAACGCCCGACTGAAGAAGCTGGTCGCCAACCAGGCGTTGGACATCGACATGCTCCGAGAGGTCGCCGAGGGAAACTTCTGACCCCGAACCGCAAGCGCAGCGCCGTGACGATGCTGCGCGACCGCTTCGGGGTCTCCGAACGCCGAGCCTGCACCGTCGTGCAGCTGCATCGCTCCACCCAACGCCTCCCAGCGCCGCCGATCAGCAACGACGAGCAGCTGCTGCGCGAGTTCCTACGCGAGTTCTCCACCGCCCGTCCTCGTTGGGGGTGGCGACGAGCAGCGAAAGCGGCCCGCAAGGCCGGCTGGACCGTCAACGACAAACGGGTCCGGCGGCTGTGGCGCGACGAAGGGCTACGCGTGCCTCACAAACGCCGCAAGAAGCGGCTCACCGGCATCGGCGCACATGTCGGGGCGATGTGCCCGATCCGCCCCAACGTCCTGTGGGCCCTCGACTTCCAGTTCGACACCACCGTCGACGGGCGCACCTTGAAGCTATTGAACGTGATCGACGAGTTCACCCGAGAATGCCTCTCGATCACCGTGGACCGCTCCATCGACGCCGACGCCGTCGTCGCCGTGCTCGATCGGCTCGCCCTCCAGCGCGGTGGGGTGCCGGTCTACGTCCGGTTCGACAACGGCCCCGAGTTCGTCGCGCACGCCGTCGCCGACTGGTGCCGCTTCGCCGGCACCCAGAGCGTGTTCATCGACCCCGGCTCACCGTGGCAGAACGCCTGGATCGAGAGCTTCAACGGCCGGCTACGCGACGAGCTCCTCAACGGATGGCACTTCGACAGCCTGCTCGAGGCCCGCGTGATCATCGAGGACTGGCGCATCGACTACAACATCAACCGACCCCACACCGCCCACGGTGAACTCAGCCCAGCCGAGTTCGCCGCCAAGTGGACCACCACCCACCCCAAAGCCGCATAACACCTGGACCACACAACGGGTCCCTCTCATGAGCGCATCG
>Ga0209023_10005917_pt1 | contig 13129 bp, 12 predicted proteins | sample LakOneMetagenome_FD_187468 | JGI IMG/M metagenome (GOLD analysis project Ga0209023, IMG submission 187468) | Freshwater and sediment microbial communities from Lake Erie, Canada (SPAdes) (version 2) | ecosystem: Environmental > Aquatic > Freshwater > Lentic | place: Lake Erie, Canada... | reverse complement strand
CGGGGTGGTCCACACCGCCCGGATCGCCTACCGGTCCAAGGGCGACCCGCGGGACTCCGACTTCTTCTCCAGCAAGGGCGCCCTGCTCACGCGGATCCGGGTCCACCCCGACCTTCCCGAGCTCGACGTGGTCTCCACCCACCTGCTCGCCGGCGGCGATTTCTTCCCCCTCCCCGGCGCCGACGACGTCGACCGTCACCACGAGCTGCGGATGCGCCAGGTCGACGAGCTGGTGGCGTTCCTCGAGGAGGAGCGGCGGCCGTCCAACCCGATGCTCCTCGTCGGCGACATGAACGTGCCGGCCTTCGATCCCACGGCGGTCGAGCCCACCGCCCAGTACGACGACCTGGCCGTGCGCCTCGAGCGCATCGGTCTGGTGGATCTGTGGGCCACGCAGGGTGTCGGCTCCGGTCACTCCTGCTCGTTCACGACGGCGTCCGACCTCCCTGCCGACCCCGACGAACCCGACCGGTTGCTGGACGATCCCGACAGCGGCACCGACGCCCCGGGCGAGCGGATCGACTACCTCTGGCTGGCACAGCCGCTCGACGGCAAGGTCAGCGTCGAGGCGGCCCGACCACATCGTTGGTCCTTCCCCGGCCGGACCCCGAAGGGCGGACCCGCCGGTTCGCTCTCGGACCACCTGGCCCTCTCCACGGTCCTCACCTACCGATAGCGCTCGCTCTGCCAGGATGCCCGCGTGCGACCCGTGCCGGAACGATCCCTCCTTCCCTATCCCCCGCAGCCCGACGGTGTGCCATGGCCCACCGAACGATGGGAGACCGCCGACGCAGCCGACGTGGGCGGTGACCCCAGGTCGTTGGACGCCCTGCTCGATGAACTGGTGTCGAACCAGCCCCACCCGGTGATGGGCCAGACCTACGCCGCTGCGGTGGTGGCCGGTGGCCGCCTGGTGGCCGAGCGCTACGGCCGGCGGGTGGTGCAGGACCTGCGTTCGCTGGGCGACAACCCGCCGTTCGACGAAGTGGACGCCGACGCCGACCTGCTGTCGTGGTCCATGGCCAAGAGCATCGTGAACCTGGCCGTGGGCGTGGCGGTGGCCGACGGGCTGATCGACGTGAACGACCGCGTGCCCGAGCGCCAGTGGGTGGACCCGGCCGATCCGCGCCACGCCATCACCTGGCTCGACCTGCTCACCATGCGGCCGGGGCTGTCGTGGCGTGAGGAGTACTTCGACCTCGAGGGCGACACCATGCCCGACGTCATCACCATGCTCTTCGGCGACGGCGCGGCCGACATGGCCACCTTCGCCGCCTCGTTCCCGCTGGTGGCCGAACCCGGCTCGCCCGAGGCCTTCACCTACTCGTCGGGCACCACGAACATCATCGCCGCCAACCTCCAGCGGGTCCTGGGCCTCGACGCCGACGGCATGAACCAGTACCTGATCGACCGAATCGTGGGTCCCATCGGGATGCGTTCGTTCCGGGCCGAGTTCGACGAGGCCGGCACCTTCGTCGGGTCGTCCTACGTGTGGGCCAACCTGCGCGACTGGTGTCGCTACGGCCTGCTCGCCCTGCGCGGCGGCCAGTGGGACGGCACGCCCATCGTGACCACCGACTGGATGGACCTGTCTCGCGTCGGCCGCTCCTGGGAGGACGAGCTCCTCCACGGCGCCCAGTGGTGGACCTGGGATCAGGACCAGATGCCCTTCGGTGCCCACGGCTTCGAGGGCCAGCGGATCATCGCCTTCCCCACTCGCGACGTCGTGGTCATCCGGTTCGGCAAGACCGGCCCCGACCACACCCCGGCCCTCAACGCCCACCTCACCAAGATCGCTGCCTGCTTTCCCGAGCGCTGAAGATCCGAGCAGTCACTCCGTTCTGGTACGGTCGTTCGACGTCAGGGACAGGATCCGGGGGAACCGAATGACCGCCAGCAGCAGCACCACCACCGACACCAAGCCGATCCGCCGACGGGGTCGTCGGCCGATCCAGCTGGCGCTGATGCTGGTGCTGCCGTCGGTGCTCCTCGGCGCCTGCTCGATCACCGACGTGATCACCAAGCCCATCGAGATCATCGGCAACGTGTTCGGCCTCGGGTCCAACGAGGTCGCCACGCCGGAGTTCACCATCACCAACGGCATCAAGGTGCAGGTGGTCATCAAGGCCCCGAAGGATCAGGCCGGGGTGCCGATCACCGTGCACGTCCGCTGCGCAGGCGGCACCACCGCGGCGGCCACGATCACGCTCCACGACAGTGGCGACATCTCCATCGGTGATGTCACGTTCGACCAAGGATGGCCGGTCGGCGCCGACTGCGTGGTCAGCCAGGAGATCGTGCAGGGCGTGGAGATCGCCCAGCAGACGCTGACCTGGCTCAACGCCAACAACGTGCAGGCCAACTTCCTCAACATCTGAGGACCCTCGGTGCCGTGACCGCCGGCCCTGGGTCCCTGCGGCTCTCCGGGCTGCGGACCGTGGTGCCCGGCCCGGGGCTGCCGGCCGACGTCGAGGTCGGGCGGTCGAACAACAACCTGGACGTGGTCGACTTCGCCGGTCGACGGTGGATGGCATGGCGTACGGCCCGATCGCACTTCGCGTCGGCCGACGCCCGGCTCGAGGTGGTGAGCAGCCCGGACCTGGGGACCACGTGGGAGCACGAGACCACCATCGCCCTGGGCCGCGACATCCGCGAACCGCGGTTCTTGGTCTGGGACGGACGACTGCTGCTGTACGCCTTCGAGGGAGGGACCAACCCGAGGCGCTTCGAGCCGGGCCGGGTGCTGGTGATCGAGCACTGGGCCGACGACGGCTGGACCGCGCCCAGCTTCATCTCGCCACCCGGCTGCGTGGTGTGGCGGGTGCGGCTCATCGACGGTCACCCGGTGATGTCGCTGTATCGCGGCGCCGAGACCCTGTTCACGGCGCACCCCCAGCCGCTCACCGCCGAGCTGTGGACCACCGACGACGGGTTCGCCTGGGGACCGCTCGATCCCTCGCGGGAGGTGCTGGTGGCGGGCGGGACCGAGACCGAGCTGGCCGAACTGGCCGACGGCCGGGTGGTCTACGTGTGCCGCAAGGAGGGACCCGATCACGGCTGGGGCACCGACATCGGCATCGCTCCGGCCTACGACCGCCTCGACGTCACCTGGCGCTCGGTCCCCGAGAAGTGCGACTCGCCGCTGCTCGTGCGGCATCGCTCCGGTCTGCGGCTGATCACCCGTCGGCAGTTGGCCTTCGCCGGCCGCTTCGATCAGGGCTGGAGTCGGGGCAGCAACCTGCTCAAGACCCGCGCCTACCAGGCCAGCTACTCCCTCACCCGCAAGCGCACCGCGGTCTACGACGTGGACGTCGACCACCTGAGCCTCACGCACCTGGGCGACCTGCCGTCTCGGGGCGACACCGCGTTCGCCGCGGTGGTGGACGCCGACGGTGGCGATCCGGTCGATGCCGATCGTTGGACGGTCTACAACTACACGTCGCCGCTCGACGGGCCCGATCTGCCGTGGCTCGCTTCGCAGCTCCGACCCACCCAGATCGTGGCTGTCGACCTGGATCTGGAACCAGAGCTGCCAGGCTGATGCGGTGAAGGTACGCATCGGGTTCGGGCTGGGCACCACCACCGGCATGCACGACCCCTCCCGCTTCGCCGACCTGGTCGACGCCCTCGAGGAACTGCGGTTCGATTCGCTGTGGCTGTCCGAGCGGCTCAGCGGCGACGCCCCCGATCCGCTGGTGGCGCTCACCTTCGCGGCCGGTCGGACCACCCGGCTCAAGCTGGGCACCAGCGTGATCGTGGTGCCGGGCCGCAACCCCGTGGTCCTGGCGAAGCAGATGGCCACCCTGGACTGGGTGTCCGGTGGTCGGTTCCTCCCGGCCGTGGGCCTCGGGGCGCCGATCCCCCGCGAGCACCAGGCCTTCGGCATCGAGCGCACCGACCGGGCTCCATGGTTCGACGAGGCCCTGCCCCTCATGCGCCGGCTGTGGACCGAGGACGAGGTCAGCCACCAGGGCGAGCGGTTCACGCTGGATCGCTTCACCCTGCTCCCCCACCCGATCCAACAGCCGATCGAGGTGTGGCTCGGTGGTCGGGCACCAGGCGAGCTGCGGCGGGTGGGGCGCCTGGGCGACGGGTGGCTGGCCAGCTTCGTCACCGTCGACGACGTGGCCACCGGCTGGGACGCGATCACCGCGTCGGCCACTGCGCACGACCGGACGATCGACCCCGAGCACCTCGGCGTCCTGGTCCCCTACAGCAACGGTCCGCTGCCGGACTCGGTCGCCCAGTTCCTCACCCGTCGTGCGCCTGGGGCGGATCCGGTGGACCCGGCCGACGTGATCCCGGTCGGCCTCCGTGGGCTGCGGACCCACCTCGAGGCGCTCATCGGCGTGGGTGCCTCCAAGTTCGTCGTCCTGCCCCTGCCATCCGGCCAACCCGAAGCCGATGATCTCCCGGCCGAGCTGACCCGAATCCGCGATGGCCTCTTCGACCTCCAGACCTGACGACGACGACCAGGTGGCCGAGCGGGAGGTACACCTGGCCACGGTGGGGTGGGGCGACGTCGGTTGGCTGATGGCAGCGGGGTTCGACCCCGAGCTGGCCGGGGTGCAGTACCACTGGGCCGAGGCGCCGCTGCAGCTGGTGATCAGCCCGCTGCGGGCGATCACCGCACCGTTCGCGACCGCGAGCTTGGTGTGGGTCGACGGTCGACGGGCCGGCTACATCGGGACCGCACCGCTGTCGGGCAACTACGAGTACCTGCTGCGCCCGTGGGCTCGGGGCGGCGGCGTCGGCCGACGGATGATCGTCGACTTCCTCGGCCACCACCGTGTGGGCGACCGGTCGCGGGCCTTCTTCGTGAGCGCCAAGAACCCCCGATCGATGACCGCCCTGCGCCGGTCGCTCGACGAGCTCGGCTGGGAGGAGGGCACCGACTACGACGTGGTGCAGGTCCGCTTCGGGCAGCGGGTGCAGGTGCGCGCCGGCTGACCCGTACCATCCGGTCCATGCCCGAAGCGCTGGACCCGCTCGCCGCCTTCCGTCTCGACGGGAAGGTCGCCATCGTGACCGGAGCATCGGTGGGCCTGGGACGACGCTTCGCTCGGGTCCTGCACGCCGCCGGGGCCACCGTGGTGGTGGCCGCCCGGCGCGGCGAGCTGCTGGTCGATCTGGCCTCAGAGCTCGGACCTCGCATCGTCGCCGTGCCCACCGACCTGAGGTCGGCCGACGATCGCCAGGCGCTGGTCGAACGGGCGGCCGACGTGGGCAACGGCCGGCTCGACGTGCTGGTCAACAACGCCGGGATCAGCCGCATCGGCCCGGCCGAGACCGAGTCGCTCGAATCGTTCGAGGAGGTGGTCGACGTCAACCTCACCGCCTTGTTCCACCTCTGCCAGCTGGCCTACGAACCGATGGTGGCAAATGGCAGCGGCGCCATCATCAACGTCTCGTCCATGCTCGGGCTGGTGGCGGCCACGCCGGTGAAGCAGGCCTCGTACTGCGCGTCCAAGGGCGGCGTGGTGAACCTCACCCGCGAGCTCGGCGCCCAGTGGGCCCGGCGAGGGATCCGGGTCAACGGCATCGCCCCCGGGTGGTTCCGCAGCGAGATGACCCAGGTGATGTGGGGCGACGAGGCATCCGAGGCCTTCGTGGCCCGAGGCGCGCCCATCGGTCGCGAAGGCGCCGAGCATGAGCTCGACGGCGCGCTCTTGTTCCTGGCCTCGTCGGCCAGCACCTACGTGATCGGCCAGACCCTCGCCGTCGACGGCGGCTGGACCGTCATCTAGGCGGACCGGTCAGGCGGTCGAGACCGTGGTCAGGTCGACGCCCATGACGATCTCGCCGCTGAAGGTCTCGGCGGCGAGGGCGATCCACTCGTCGTCGGTGCCCGGCGCCGGGGCCGGAACCTGGTGGGTGAAGACCAGCTTCTTGACGCCAGCGCGCTGTGCGGTGTCGGCCGCCTGCTGGACCGTGGAGTGGTAGTCGATGGTGTCGGTGAAGCGCTGGAACGGGACGGCCCGCACCAGGTCCTCGCGCAGCACGGTCTGCACGTAGACGTCGGCTCCCGCGCAGAGCTCGTCGAGCCCGGCACACGGCACCCCGTCGCCGCCGATCACCACGACCGCGCCCTCGTGCTCCACGCGGTACCCGAGGGTGGGCTCCACCGGACGGTGGTCGGTGGGTGCGGCGGTGATGCGCACACCGCCCTGATCGAACACCACGCCACCGCCGTCGACATCTGTCACCACCGGTTCCGGGCCGACGTCGAGGTCCTCGTGGTGGGCCAACCGGTAGCCGATGTCGGGCTCGAGCATGGCCAAGATGGCGTCGACCACGCGTGCGGTGCCCACCGGACCGGTGATGGGCAGAGGGTTGGGCTCGGGGCTCATCACCCACCGGCCGGTGATCATGTCGTTGAGATCGGTGATGTGATCGCTGTGGAGGTGGGTCAGCAGGATCGCCGTCAGCATGGGCGGCACCACGCCCGACGCCGCGAGGCGCATGTTCACGGCTCGACCTGCGTCGAACAGGAGGTTCAGGCCGCCGGCCCGCACCAAGGTGGCGGGCCCCGCTCGATCGGGCGAGGGCAACGGGCTTCCGGTGCCGAGCAGGGTGACGTCGATGGTCATGGGTTCTCCGATGTGGGGTGGTCGGCGGCGCGATCGAGGTGGCCCAGCACGGCGGCGGCGAAGCGCTCCGGTGCCTCCACCATGGGGTAGTGGCCCACCCCTTCGAGCGTGGTCAGCTGCGCGTCGGTGCGGGTGGCCACGAACCGCTGGGCCATGGCGTACACGGCCACCGGGTCCTGATCGCCCCAGACCACGTCGACCGGCGATTGGTGGTCTTCGATCCCGCCGGTGAAGCGCGATTCCTCGGCCAGCCGGTCCTCGATGTAGCGGATCGTGCGGGGCATCATGCCCAACCCGCCGTTGCGCAGGCCGAGCTCGGCCAGGGCGTCCATCTCGTCGTCGTCCACCGGACTGTCGGGCGAGAACGTGCCGATCAGACCGCCCTTGTAGGCGGTGCCGCCGTCGGCCCCCACCAGATCGTTGGCCTCGTCGGGTAGGCCGAGCAGGAGCTGCTGGCCGATGGTGAGCTGCACCAGGTCCATGTAGATCGAGCCATTGGTGAGGACCCGCTGGCCGATGGTGAAGCCGAGCGTCCCCTCGTTGGACCGAGCCAGGAGTTCGCCACCCACGGAGTCGCCCAGGTCGTGGGTGACCAGGTCGACGTGGTCCAGCCCGAAGTGGGCCACCACCGCCTCGACCCCGTCGGCGTAGTTGCGCAGGGAGTAGCGCTGGTCGGGCTTGTCGGAGAGCCCGAAGCCGATCAGGTCGAGCAGGATCACGTCGCGTCGGGCGGACAGAGCCGGCACCACCTTGTGCCAGTCGAACGAGCAGGTGGGGAAGCCGTGGATCACCAGCAGCGGCGGATTGCCGACGTCGGCGGCGGCCGGCACGCGCCGACACCAGACCTGGTGGCCGTGCACGGTGACGCGATCGCCACCCCGCTCCCAGTCGCTGACCGTGGTGGACGTCATGTTCCTGCTTTCATCCGGTGAAGGTCGGGCTGCCCGAGACGGGAGCGGCGCCGGGAGCATCGGGGACCGTGGTGCCTGATCCATCGGCCGGCGTGGTGGTCGAGGGGGGCTCGCCGGCACCCGGGGCGGCCGTCGGCAGCTCGCCGTCGGCGACGGTGTAGCTCTGCTTGGTGACGGCCACCGCGTGCTCGTCGAAGGTGTCGATCACCCGGAGATCGACCCGAGCCTCGGAGGGGGTGAACGTCACCACGCCGTAGCCCTGGTTGAGCAGGTCGATGTAGTCGACCTGGGGGTTGAGACCCAGGAAGGCACCCTCGAGCCCGTGGATGGCCGCCTCGGCCTCAGCCTTGGGCAGGGCGGGGAAGTACTGGGCCCGAGGATCGGGGTCGGCGGTGAGCGATCCGCATACGAATTCGCGGGCCACGATCGGCGAGTGGTCGAGGTCGTCGTAGTCGGGTCGGAGGCCAGCGGCGAAGTAGATGTGGGTGTGCCCCGAGGTGATCACCACGTTGGGGACGTTGAACTCCACCAGGTGGTCCATGAGCTCCCGGCGCTCAGCCCAGTAGCCGTCCCACGTCTCGGTGGATGCGTACTTGCCCCCGTTGACGTGGAAGCCGGCCGGTGGGTTGGCCCGCGCTTCGGGCGTGTCGTAGTCCTCGAGGCGCAGCGGGATGAACGGGTAGCCCTGCCCGATGTGGCGCCAGGTGAAGTCGCCTTCGGTGAGCCGACGCTTCAGCCACGCCTTCTGGTCCGGGCCGAGGCAGGTGCGCCCCTCAGCGAAGATCGCTGCTCCGCTGGGCAGGTTGGTGTCGGTAGTGGGCAGCAGCGTGGTCTGATCGTTGCTGTCGATGAGTCGGTCGCGGTTGGTTCGCACGTCGAGCAGGGTGAAGTCGACCAGGTCGCCCCACGGGATGGCCCGGTAGATCTGCTCCGGGTCGTCGGTGCGGCGCACCACCGGCTGGTAGTCGAACCAGGCCTGGCGGGCGGCGGCGAAGCGGACCGGCTCCATGGTGCGGTCGATCCCGTTGACGAACTCGCCGTCGTCCCACATCACCACCATGGGGTAGGTGGCGTGGAGCTCCTGGAGGTACGGGTTCTCCTTGAACCGCTTGTACACGCCCCAGTAGTCGTCGAGGGTGAGCGTGCCTCCGTCGGAGACGTAGATGTAGTCGCCGTAGTGGACCACGAAGTCGAGGTCCTCGGCAGCCATGGCGGCGTGCGCGACGTAGAAGCTCGGGTTGATCTGCTGGCACGAGCACCAGGCGAAGCGGAGCCGATCGGGCGATGAGCCAAGCGCCGGAGCGGTGCGCAGGCGACCGGTGCGGCTGACGTGGGTGCCGTAGGTGAACCGATAGGAGTACCAGCCGTCGGGGGCCAGGCCATCCACCACGGCGTGCACGGTGTGGTCCGACGCCGCCGACGTGGTGACGTTCCCCGACGCCAGGATCGCGGCGAACGTGTCGTCGGCTGCCACCTCCCAGTGGACGTCCACGCCCGCACCGAGGTCGGCGGCCGGGTCGACGCGGGTCCAGAGCACCGTGCCATCGGGCAGCGGGTCGCCCGAGGCGATGCCGTGGGGGTAGGCCGGATCGATCTTCGGGGCGTCGGCCGCCAGCGCCGGAAGCGAGAACCACCGCGGGCCCAGGCCAGCGGTGGCGCCAGCCGCTCCTGCGGCGCCCAGCATGGCAAGGAACATCCGCCGGTTGAGGCTCGTCGACTCGGCACCGGGCGCGGTCAGCGGGGCCGGCACCTGAGCCGGTGGCTGGTCAGCGGTCATGCGATGGTCCCCTTGTCTCACGCAGGCGGCCAGTGTGCCACCGCCCCACGTAGGGTGACGCCGCTGACGCGATCGCGGGCCATCAGGGAGGCCACCATGCAGGTTCCGTTGACCATCCGAGACTTCCTCGATCGGGCTGCCGCGGTGTACCCGGAGCGCTCGGCGTTCGTCGACGAACCCGACCAGCCGGGACCCTCGTGGGGATCGATCACCTATGCCGAGATGGCCACCCGGGCCAAGGCCCAGGCGGTCGCGCTCGACCGCCTCGGGGTGGCCCAGGGCGCGCGGGTGGCCGTGGTCTCGCACAACGCGGCCCGGCTGCTGACGTCGTTCTTCGGGGTGAGCGGCTGGGGCCGGATCCTGGTGCCCGTCAACTTCCGTCTTGCCGCCGACGAGGTGCGCTACATCGTCGAGCACTCCGGCGCGTCGGTGCTGCTGATCGACCCCGAGCTCGACGAAGCCCTCGCCGACGTGACGGCCGAGCACCGCTTCGTGATCGGTGACGAGTCCGACGCCGAGCTGTTCGGGCTGGACGGCTCGCTGGCCGGCCTCGAGCCCGAGCCGTGGTCGCCTGACGAGAACGCCACCGCCGTCATCAACTACACCAGCGGCACCACGGCCCGACCCAAGGGCGTGGAGCAGACCCATCGGTCGCTGTGGCTCAACGCCAGCATCTTCGGCTGGCAGGCCGGCGTGAACGACCGCGACGTCTTCCTCCACACCCTGCCGATGTTCCACTGCAACGGTTGGGGCATGCCGTACGCCAACACCGGCATGGGCACGAACCAGATCGTGATCCGCAAGATCGACGGTGCCGAGATCCTCCGTCGGGTGGACGAGTTCGGCGTCACGCTCATGTGCGGTGCCCCAGCGGTGGTCAACATGATCCTCGACGCCGCCGCCACGTGGGACGGGCCCATCCCCGGCGCCGGGCGAACCCGGATCGTGGTGGCCGGCGCACCGCCGCCCACCCGCACGATCGAGCGGGTGGAGACCGAGCTGGGCTGGGAGTTCATCCAGATCTACGGCCTCACCGAGACGGCGCCGCTCATCACCATGAACCGAGGTCGGGCCGAGTGGGACGACCTCACCCCCGCCGACCGAGCGGCCAAGCTGGGACGGGCCGGCGCGCCAGCGCTGGGCATGCGGGTGGCGGTCGACGGCGAGGGCGAGATCACCGCCCGCGGCAACCACGTGCTCGAGGGCTACTGGGAGCAGCCCGAGGCCACCGCCGACGCCATCGTCGATGGCTGGTTCCACACCGGCGACGGCGGCGTGATCGATGACGAGGGCTACCTCACCATCTCGGATCGCAAGAAGGACGTGATCATCTCGGGCGGCGAGAACGTGTCGTCGATCGAGACCGAGGACGCCCTCTTCTCCCATCCCGCGGTGGCCGAGGTGGCGGTGATCGGCGTGCCCGACGAGCGCTGGGGCGAGCTGATCCTGGCCTTGGTGGTGCTCACACCGGGGACCATGGTCTCCGAAGACGAGCTGCGCGATCACTGCCGCACCAAGCTGGCCGGCTACAAGGTGCCCAAGCGCATCGAGTTCCGCGACGAGCTGGCCCGCACCGCCACCGGCAAGCTGCAGAAGTTCAAGCTCCGAGCGCCCTACTGGGAAGGCCGGGAGCGCCAGATCAACTGACCCCAGACGCGACACCGGCCGATCGCGGCGCCCTCCCCCTTGGGGGCAGCCAGGCGATCGGCCAGAGCCGTACGGCCAGCGATGTTGCAGCTCACCGGTCGTGACCCCCGTCACCGTAGTCCCACCTCAGCGTCGACTCCAGCCAGGGGGCTACGGTCCGCACCATGCGCTTCGGCATCGCCTTTGCCAACTCCGGTCCCCTCGCCCAGGGACCCACCGCGGCGGGATGCATGCGCGCCGTGGAGGCCGCCGGGTTCGACTCGGTGTGGACCATCGAGCACGTCCTGGTGCCGGCCGCCTACGAATCCACCTATCCCTACGCCCGTAGCGGGCGCATGCCTGGCGGCGAGACCGTGGCCATACCCGATCCGCTCATCTGGCTGGCCTACGTGGCCGCCGTCACCGAGAGGCTGCTGCTCGGCACCGGGATCTTGATCCTCCCCCAGCGCAACCCGGCCATCGTCGCCAAGGAGGTGGCCAGCCTCGACCTGCTGTCGGGCGGTCGGGTGCGCCTCGGCATCGGCGTCGGGTGGCTGGAGGAGGAGTTCGACGCCCTCGGCGTGCCCTTCGCCGGACGCGGAGCCCGCACCGATGCCTACGTCGCCGCCATGCGAGCGCTGTGGACCGGTCAGGAGGTCACGCTCGACGATGGCTTCCACACCTGGGACCGGGCCATCTCCCTGCCCGCCCCGCCCAACGGCACCGTGCCCATCGTGGTGGGCGGCCACAGCGAGGCGGCGGCCCGCCGGGCTGGCCGACTGGGCGACGGCTTCTTCCCGGGCAAGGGCTCACCGGAGGTGCTGGCCGGGCTCTTCACCGTGATGCGCCGGGCCGCCGAGGACGCCGGGCGCGATCCCGACGCCATCGAGATCACCGCCGGCACAGGCGCCATCGGCGGTCCAGACCCGATCGGCGCGGTGGAGGAGATGGCCGCCCTCGGGGTCCACCGCCTGGTGGTCCCGCCCCTGGCGTTCGATGCCGACTCGGCCCCGGACGCCTACGGCCAGTTCGGCGAGGCCGTCATCTCGAAGTGCTCGTGACCCGAGGGTCGACCAGCTAGGAGCGGAAGACCTGGATGGTGTCGCCGTTGGCGACCAGGTTCGGGAAGTACTCGGCGATCGGCATGGGGATCCGGACGCAACCGTGGCTGGCCGGATGGTTCGGCACCGATGCGGCGCCGTGCACGGCGATGCCGCCGGAGAAGTACACCGGGTTGTAGAGCTTGCCCAACGGGGCCACTCGCCAGCCCGGGACCCGACGCTGGTAGCGGAAGGTGCCGGTGGGCGTGATGGCGTTGCCGCAGTTCCTGCCCTGGTCGGTGTCCTCGCAATAGGCGTGCTGGCTACCGGTGGACACGTGGCTGATCAGGGTCGGTTGACCGTCGCGGAACACGAGGATCACCTGACGGGTGAGGTCGACCTCGGTGTGGGTGGGGCCGAGCTCGGGCTTGAGCATGGGCTGGGGCGAGCGGGCCAGGATCTGCTGCTCCAGGGCGGGCGACACCGCACCGTCGGTGGGCAGGCCGTGCAGCGCTTGGAAGGCCCAGACGGCGAGGCGGACCTGGCCGCCGTACTTCCCGTCGATCGGACCTGGGTCGTAGTGCTGGTCCTTCAGGGCCTGCTGGACCGCCATGGTGCGCTTGCCCTTGCTGCCACCGTCGAGCGGTCCGGGAGGCTCGGTCTGCGCCTCGATGGGCAGGGTGGTGGTCGTGGTGGTCGACGTTGACGTTGTGGTGGAGGTCGAGGTCGAGGTCGAGGTCGACGTGCTGGTGGAGGTCGACGTCGAGGTGCTGGTGGACGCCAACGTGGTGCTGGCTCCGTCGCCCGAGTCGGCCGCGGCCGACGTGCCGGAGTTGCCGCCGGAACACCCGGCCAGCGCCAGGGTCAGCACAGCCAGGCCGGCGACGAGGACGGCCACAGGGCCGCGGGAGGTGGAACGGGTGGTGCTCACAAGTCCTCCAGCTTCGCACACCGACCCAGCCGTTCCCAGGTCACGGGGGTGGCCGGGCCGCGACCCAGGTGCCCGGTACGGTGGGAATCCGGTGACCGCCAACAGCGATCCCCCCTCACCCGACACACCCGGGGCCCCAAGGCCGAGGTCGGGACCGGTCGACGTGTCGGTTGACACCGTCGTGGCGGCCCGCGCCGGCGATGCCGCGGCGTTCGCCCGGCTGCTCGAGCATTGGGACGTCCACCTCCGGCCGT
>Ga0209023_10005916_pt1 | contig 13130 bp, 9 predicted proteins | sample LakOneMetagenome_FD_187468 | JGI IMG/M metagenome (GOLD analysis project Ga0209023, IMG submission 187468) | Freshwater and sediment microbial communities from Lake Erie, Canada (SPAdes) (version 2) | ecosystem: Environmental > Aquatic > Freshwater > Lentic | place: Lake Erie, Canada | collected... | reverse complement strand
TGATGAAGTTCTCCTCGCCTTCCTTCATCGAAATCGAGTTGACGACACTCTTGCCCTGCACACATTTTAGGCCCGCTTCGATCACGTCCCACTTCGATGAGTCGATCATCACCGGCACGCGCGAAATGTCCGGCTCGGTGGCGATGATGTTCAAAAATTTCATCATCGCAGCCTTGCTGTCCAGCATCGCCTCGTCCATATTGACGTCGATGATCTGAGCGCCGTTGGCGACCTGCTGCCGCGCGACTTCAACTGCGCCAGCGTAGTCGTCATTGAGAATCAGTTTCGCGAACGCCCGCGAGCCTGTGACGTTCGTGCGTTCGCCCACGTTCACGAAAAGCGATTCGGGGCCGATTTCGAGGGGCTCAAGGCCCGAAAGATGCATGATGCCGTTCATGACGTGTATTTTGGCCTATCGCGTCAGGGCGCACCATGAACAATGGTTTGCGCTCGCGTTGAGCACATACTGGACTCCGTCGCGGCACGACGGAGCAATTTGTTGCGTCAGTTTCTCTTAGGCGAGAACGGCTCTCGGCGAAACCCTGGCGACCGCGTCTGCAATCGCCGCTATGTGCCCCGGCGTTGTCCCGCAACACCCGCCCACCAGATTCACCAGTCCGCTTTGCGCGAACTCTTTCAGGAAGCCCGAGGTCATCGCCGGGGTTTCGTCGTAGCCCGTCTCTGACAGCGGATTGGGCAACCCGGCATTGGGATAGACGCTGATAAACGCTTCCGGTGCGATCCTGGCGAGTTCTTCGATGTGCGGCCGCATGGCGACCGCGCCTAACGCGCAGTTGATGCCTATGGAAATTGGTCTGGCGTGACGCACGCTGGTCCAGAACGCAGCGACCGTTTGCCCAGACAAAGTACGCCCAGAGGCATCAGTAATCGTGCCAGAAATCATGAGTGGTGGTGGGTCAGACACATTCTCAAACACCGACGAATAGGCGAATAGTGCTGCCTTGGCGTTGAGCGTGTCGAAGATGGTTTCCACCAGCACGAGATCAATGCCACCTTCGACCAGCGCTTCGAGCTGTTCGGTGTACGACACAACCAGCTCATCAAACGAAACGTTGCGCTTCGACGCATCATTCACATCCGGCGAAATGCTCGCGGTACGATTGGTCGGGCCAAGCGCACCCGCAACAAAGCGCGGCTTATTGGGCGTCTTTTTCGTCCATTCGGCGCAGCACTCGCGTGCGAGTTTGGCTGCTTCGCGATTCATGGCGCGCACCATGTTCTCAAGCTTGTAGTCGGCCATCGCAATCGACGTGCCGTTGAAGGTGTTGGTCTCGATAATGTCGGCGCCCGCCGCGAGATAGCCATTGTGAATCTCGCGGATCACCTCTGGTTTGGTCAGCACCAGCAGATCGTTATTGCCCTTGAGGTCGCAACTGTGATCGCGGCAGACATGACCGCGGTAGTCCGCTTCGCCGAGCTTGTACTGCTGCACCATCGTGCCCATGCCGCCATCGAGAATGAGGATGCGCTGGCGGAGCAGGTCGGTGATGCGTTGGCGGCGGTTCATGGTTCGGCTTTACAACTTTCAGGCCGGTATTTTCTCACGTCGTACCAGCGGGCGCGTGGCAGCGGCCACGGGCTTGCGCGGAGGCGCAATGCGCAGACCGGCCAGCAGGACATCAACCAGCGGCTCCGCATGTTTCGCGAGATCGTAGGCCTTGGGATCAAGCAGCCATTCGTGCATGAGCCCGATCATGAAGGCGTGCAAAGCCTGCATCGCCATCGGCGTATCGGTATCAGCAGGAAGCTGACCGAGCTTGACCGCCTGCCGGAACAGCACCTCAATCTGGCTGTGGCATTCGCTGCGGCTCTCCTGTTCGCGCTCGAACATGGGCGCCATTTCGCCCGTCTTTTCGCACTTGTGAAACAGGATATCGAACACCGTTTGCTGCTGTGGTGACACTGCGACCTGAGTCAGCGCGTGAACGGTCAGCCGGCGGATTGAACCCAGCGGGTCGTCGCCGACCACTGAAGTAATCTCGTTAAACATGGCCTCCATCGGCAGCGTCGCGCGCTCGCACATCGCGTGCACGAGTTCGCTCTTGTCGCGGAAATGCCAGTAGATTGCACCGCGCGTCATGCCCGCGGCTTTTGCGATGTCATTCAGGGTTGCGGCAGCGACGCCCTTCTCCTTGAATACGTTCTCTGCCGCGTCCAGCAGCGCAGTGTGTGTCTGTTCCGAGCCTTCTTTGGTCTTGCGAGCCATGGTTCCACCTTGTTGGTCCTCGTCCGTTCATGTCCAGTAGCTGTACCGGCCATCTTGTCGAGACCTTATTCGCGCATGTTTTGCCAGCCGCGTTTCTGCTTCACCTCAAGGGTCCGCACGAAAACAACGGAAAATTAAACAAACATTCGTGTATGTTTATGTTACGCTTTGTGCTTCAAGATTGCAAACCAGACGCGCCTTTGGCGCGCTTCACCATGCCTCATTCCCCATCGGTCCCTCGTCTGAACGCACAAATCCGGCCACTCACGGTAGCGCTGCTCCTGCCGGTCGTTCTTCTTTCCGCCTGTGGAAAATCCGACGCACCGGGTGCCGCCGGCGGCCCGCCCGCCATGCCGCCGCCGCAGGTAAGCGTCGTCACGGTGCAGCCAAAAGATGCCCCGCTCACCTATGAATACACCGGCCAGACCGCCGGTTCGCGCGAGACCGAGGTTCGCGCCCGTGTCGCGGGCATCCTCCAGCGTCGCCTGTTTGAAGAAGGCTCGACCGTCAAGGCTGGCGCGTCGCTGTTCCAGATCGATCCCGCGAACCTGCAGACGCAGGTCGCTTCAACCGAGGCAACGATTGCCGTCGCCGAAGCGCGCCTGAATCAGACCAAACGCGACATGGCGCGCCTCGCGCCGCTCATCGCCGAAAAGGCGATCAGCCAGAAGGAGTTCGACGACAGCAAATCCGCCGTTGAGTCCGCCGAAGCGACCCTCAAGCAGGCGCGTGCGCAGGCAGCAGAAGCAAGACTCAACCTGGGCTACACGCGAGTTACTGCACCGATCAGCGGCGTGACTGGCACCGCAGCAAAAGCCGACGGCAGCCTCGTGAACTCGGCCGACATGCTGACGACCATCGTGCAGGTAAATCCGATTTATGTGAATTTCAGCGTGTCTGAAGGCGACATGTTGAAACTCAGCAAGCAGATGGCGAACGGTCAAGTCGCTGTGCCCGGCAAGAAATCGAACAACGGCAGCGTAGCCTTTGGCGTCACTGTAAAGCTTAGCGACGGAAGCACTTTCCCGCGTCAAGGCAAGATGAATTTTTCCAGCGAAAAACTGAATTCAACGACCGGCAGCTACGATGCCCGCGCCGAAATTCCGAATCCGGACGGCAGCCTGCGCCCCGGCCAGTTCGTGCGCGTTGTGCTCGGCGGTGCCAGCCGCACGCAATCGATCACCGTGCCGCAGCGCGCGATCATCGACGGGCCCATGGGCAAGATGGTGTTCAAGGTCACGCCGGACAACAAGCTAGCGCCGCAGCCAGTCGAAGTTGACGGCTGGTCGAACGGCGAATGGATCATCACCAAGGGCCTCAAGGCTGGTGAGCGCGTAATGGTTGACGGCGTAATCAAGGCCCATGATCCCGGCATGACGGTGACACCGGTACCGTTCGTCGCAGGCGCAGCGCCCGCAGCCGCGCTGCCGCCGGGTGCCGGACCTGCGCCGAAAACGGATGCCGCGAAGCCGGCCGCCGAGGGTAGCGAGAAGCCAGCGCCCGGCGCGACCCCGGCCTCAACCTCCGCACCGGCAGCCAAGCAGTAGGCCCATCATGTTTTCAAAATTCTTCATTGACCGTCCGATTTTCGCGACGGTGCTATCGCTGCTGCTGGTCCTTGCCGGGCTCGCAGCACTACGCGTCCTGCCGGTTGCGCGTTACCCCGAAATTGCCCCACCCGTGGTGACCGTACGCGCCATTTACCCCGGGGCCTCTGCCGAAGTAATCGAGAGCACGGTCGCTGCGCCGATCGAAGAGCAGATCAACGGCGTCGAAAAGATGCTCTACATGAGCTCGGTTTCGTCGGGCGACGGCGTGGTGAGCATCAACATCACGTTTGAGGTCGGCACCGATCTCGACATCGCTGCAGTCAACGTCAATAACCGTGTGAATCAGGCGCTGACCAAGCTGCCGCAGGAAGTGCAGCGCCAGGGCGTGACGGTAGCCAAAAGCTCTGCGAACTTCCTGGTAGTCGCGTCGTTCTTTGCGCTTGATGACCGCTATGACACGCTGTTCATTTCGAATTACCTGAGCCAGAACGTGCTGGACGCGATCAAGCGCGTACCCGGCACGACCAACGTGCAGATTTTTGGTGCCAAGGACTACGCCATGCGCGTATGGCTCAAACCGGATCGCATGGCGCAACTGGGCATCACGGTGGCGGACATCGGTGCCGCGATCACCGAGCAGAACGCGCAATACGCGGCCGGCAAGATCGGTGCGCCGCCAAACAACACGGAAGAGCTAACACTCACCGTCACAGCGCGTGGTCGTCTGTTGCAGCCTGAGCAGTTTGAAGACATCATTCTGCGCACCGGTGACAAGGGTGCCATCGTTCGCCTCAAGGACGTGGCGCGCGTCGAACTGGGTTCGAAGGATTACAACTTCTATGGACGCACCAACGGCCATCCCTCAGTGCCGATTGGTATCTTCCTGCAGACTGGCGCCAACGCGCTGGACACGCGTGCTGCCGTCGAAAAAACGCTGATCGAACTCAAGGCCAAGTTCCCGGAGGGGATGACTTATGCAACGCCATACGACACGACACCATTCGTGACCGAATCCATCATGGAAGTGATGAAAACGCTCGCCGAAGCGATGATTCTGGTGTTCCTCGTCGTCTATCTGTTCCTGCAAAGCTGGCGTGCCACGATCATCCCGACACTTGCTGTTCCGGTATCGCTGATCGGCACGATGGCGGGCCTCAAGCTTTTGGGCTACAGCATCAATACGCTGACACTGTTCGGCATGGTGCTGGCCATCGGTATCGTGGTCGACGATGCCATTGTGGTGCTCGAAAACGTAGAGCGGCTGATGTACGAGGAGAACATGAGTCCGCGCGATGCAGCCGTGGAAGCCATGCAGGAAGTTACAGGTCCGGTAGTTGCCATTGTGCTCGTGCTGTGTGCTGCTTTCATTCCGATTGCCTTCCTCGGCGGATTGGCGGGTGAGTTGTACCGACAGTTTTCGGTCACGATATCAATCGCCGTCGTTCTTTCGGGATTCGTTGCCCTGACCCTGACGCCGGCGCTGTGCGCTGTGTTCCTGAAGCCGGGCGCCGAACAGAAGAACGCCTTCTTCAACTGGTTCAACAAGAGCTTTCACTGGGTCACCAAGCGCTACTCGCACGGCGTCGCCTTCTTCCTGAAACGCGGTGCACTGGGTATTGCACTTTTCGTCGGCATGCTGGCGCTGATCGGCGTGCTGTTCAACGTCGTGCCACGCGGACTGGTGCCCGACGAAGATCAGGGGTATTACCTTGGTGCGGCCATCCTGCCCGAGGGTGCAGCGCTCGCACGCACCGACGCAGTCGTGAAGCAGATTGAAGGTGCAATGAGCGGCAACAAGAACATCGAGACGGTGTTCAGTCTCGTTGGCCTGAACTTCCTCGGTGGCGGTGGCCTCAAGTCGTCGGCGGCGACGATGTTCTTCCCACTCAAGCCGTGGCATGAACGCACGCAGTCGGCGCAGCAGCTCGTGGGTGAGAGCTACTACAAGACTGCCGGCATCAAGGAAGGGCTGCCGCTCTTTTTCGCGCCGCCCGCAATTCAGGGCCTCGGCCAGACCGGCGGCTTCGAGTTCTACCTGCAGAATCGTGGCGAAGGCGGTGTGCGGCGTCTGGCGCAGATGCTGCCGCAACTGCTCGCGGAAGCCAACAAGCAACCCGAACTTCAGGGCGTGAAAACGCTGTGGCAGGCAAGTTCGCCGCAACTCTTCGTGAACGTCGACAACGAAAAGGCGCGGTCACTGAATGTGTCGGTCGCGGATGTCTACAACACGCTTGCCGCGACCCTGGGCAGCTACTACGTCAACGACTTCAACAAGAGCGGCCGCATCTATCAGGTGCTGCTGCAGGCGGAGGGTAGTTTCCGCGCGAAACCGGATGACATAGGCGCGCTGTTCGTGCGTTCGCGTACCGGCCAGATGGTGCCGATCCGTTCGCTGGCCGACGTGCAGTTTGCGTCGGGGCCCGATTCGGTGGAGCGCTTCAACGCATTGCCGTCGATCAAGATTCTCGGCGAACCGAAACCCGGCTTCAGCTCGGGTCAGGCAATCACCGCGATGGAGCGTGTCGCCAAGCAGGTGCTGCCGAGCGACATGGGCTACGACTGGGGCGGTGAATCGTTCCAGCAGAAACGTACCAGCAGTGCTGGCGGGATCGCGCTCGCTGCGGGCATCCTGATGATCTTCCTGATCCTCGCCGCGCAGTATGAAAAGTGGTCGTTGCCGTTCTCGGTGCTGCTCGCCCTGTTCTTCGGTATCTTCGGGGCGCTGGCTTCGGTGTGGATCCGTCGTGCGTTCGGCGGTGCATTCGCCAACGACGTCTACTTCCAGATTGGACTGGTGACGCTGTTGGGGCTATCGGCGAAAAACGCGATTCTGATTGTCGAATTTGCGACGATGAAAGTGCATGAGGGATTGACGCCGGTGGCCGCTGCGCTGGAAGCGGCGCGCCTGCGGTTCCGGCCAATTCTCATGACGTCACTCGCCTTCATCCTTGGCGTGGTGCCGCTCGCGTTTTCCACCGGTGCGGGCGCCGCAGCGCGACAGTCCATTGGCACCGGCGTGATGGGCGGCATGATCGCGGCGACCTTCCTCGCGATCTTTCTGGTGCCGTTGTTCTTCAAACTGGTCAATGACTGGAATCTGCGCAGCAACCCGGAGGACTATGACTACGTCGGTAAAGTAGCGCCACATCCTGCGATCGCTCCGGTGCCGCCGCCGCGCACGCCTCACGGCCACGCGCCGGTAGCGGGAGAGTGAACATCATGAGATATATCTATGCCTTCTCTGCGCTGGCTTTGGCGCTCACGCTCGCAGGCTGCGGCACACTGGGGCCCAACTACGCGCGCCCGGCGCAGTCGTTGCCAACTGCTGCGATCAAGCCGCAAAGCTCGCACACTGCGACCGATGTTGACTGGCTCGCGTGGTGGAAATCGTTCCAGGATCCGGCGTTGAACACACTGCTGGATGAAGCTGCGGCCAACAGCCAGGATCTGGCGCTGGCCGCTGCCCGTATCGAAGAATCACGCGCGTCGCTGGCGCTCACCCATTCGAGCCGCTTTCCGACGGTAGACGCCAGTCTGGGCGCCAGCCGCTCGCAGGTGAGCGAGCATGCAGGCAAGTTGCAGCCGGGCGCGAACCCGCGTTACAACGATTTCCAGCCCGGCATTTCAACCGCGTTCGAAATCGATTTCTGGGGCAAATTCCAGCGTGCGGATGAAGCCGCACGTGCGCGCCTGCTCTCGGTTCAGGCCAATCGCGGAACGGTGCTTGCGAGCCTGTATGCCAATGTGGCGCAGAGCTATTTCGCGCTGCGTTCATACGACGCGCAGGTCGCGCTGGCAGAACAGACGCTCACCACGCGCAGGGAAAATCTGCGCCTGCAAAACAAGCGCTTTGAAGGCGGTGTCGTTGGCGAGCTGGATGTACAACAGGCTGCGGCCGAAGCGGCAGGCATCGAAGCCACGCTGCTGCAGGCGCAGCAAAATCGCCGCGCAACCGAAGCCACGCTGGCCGTGCTGCTGGGTCGTGGGCCGGCTGCCATCGTGCAGCCCAACGTTGCGCGCGGTACTGCGATTGATGCGCTGTACAGCCGTGCGACGGTGCCCGCAGAATTGCCGTCGGACATCCTGAACCGCCGACCTGATCTTGTCGCCGCCGAGCAGTTGCTGGTTGCCGCAAATGCAGACATCGGTCAGGCCAAAGCGGCGTACTTCCCGACCATCAAGCTGACGGCAAGCATCGGCTACGAGTCGCGGCAATTGAGCGACCTGTTCAATCCAAGCTCGTTGTTCTGGAATCTGGCGTCGGGCATCACGCAGCCGCTGTTCCGCGCGGGCTCGATTGACGCCGTGGTCGCAGGTGCAGACGCTCGCAAGGCGCAGGCTGCGGCGCAGTACGCGCAGGCGGTGCAGGGTGCGTTCAAGGACGTACACGATGCATTGAACGCGATTTCGTCAAGCGAAGCATTGGTGGTCACGGCTGACAAACGCATCGCGGCGCTGCGCGAAGTGCTGCGGCTCGCCAATCTGCGCTACAGCAATGGCTATTCGAGCTATCTTGAAGTGCTCAACGCGCAACGCGATCTGTCGCAGGCCGAATCCGGCGTGATTGATGCGAAACGCGCGCAGCTGGCGGGTGTCGTTGCGCTTTACAAGGCCGTCGGCGGCGGCTGGGCCGTCCCGCAGTAGCGGAAGCGAAACGGCTCACGGTCGCAACGGCCGGCGAAGGGGGACAATAAGCCTCTTCGCCACCGGTTGCGCGTGGCCCGCGCGGAACAGTCGACCATGAAGCACCTGACCCCGAAAGAAGCACACGACTTCCTGCATACGAATACTGATGCCGTGTTCGTCGATGTGCGCTCCGAAATCGAATTCTTCTATGTCGGCCATCCAGTCGGCGCCGAACACATCGCATGGCAGGAGCCGCCGGACTGGGACACCCAGCCGCAATTCGCACAACACGTCAAGGCGCTGGTGGCGGGCGTCAAGACGCGTCCGGTGGTGCTGATCTGCCGCAGCGGCAAGCGGTCGGTGGACGCCGGTAACGTGCTGGAGAAAGCGGGGTTTTCTGACGTGTACAACGTGCTGCACGGCTTTGAAGGCGATCTCGACGAGAACTTCCATCGCGGCCACAAGAGCGGTTGGCGATTTGAAGGTCTGCCCTGGGCGCAGATGTAGTGCACGTTTGCGTTCGATTGCCACCTGCCCGGTAGCAATCAGCTTCTTACTGGAAGAACCGCTCTATAAGGGCTACAGTCGCATTTATGGCAAATGTCGACTTTCGCTATTTTACGCTTTTAGCCCATATGCAATAGTCTTTCCGCCAAAAAGTCATGGAACTCACGCACCTGCACCCGACTTAACCGGCGTCAGTCCCGCGTCACCCCCGCTCAGCGATAATTGAGGGCTAACCCGCGCCTACGGCGCTCTACCTCCTCTACGCTTGCCCGCATGACAACGCCTACCGCGCCTTCCGCCTCCGCCCTCCACACCGCCGCCAACGCCATCCGCATCCTCGCGGTCGACGCCGTGGCGCAAGCCAAGTCCGGCCATCAGGGCATGCCGATGGGCATGGCGGAAATCGCGGTTGCGCTGTGGAGCAAGCATCTGCGCCACAACCCGGCCAATCCGCACTGGCCGAATCGTGATCGCTTCGTGGTGTCGAATGGCCACGGCTCAATGCTTCCGTACGCGCTGTTGCACCTCTCAGGCTACGACCTGCCGATGTCGGAAATCCGGAATTTCCGTCAATTGCACAGCAAGACGCCGGGGCACCCCGAAGTCGGCATGACGCCCGGCATCGAGACGACCACCGGCCCGCTCGGGCAGGGCCTTGGTAATGCGGTCGGCATGGCGCTCTCCGAGAAGCTGCTTGCGAAAAAATACGGCAACGTCATTGATCACCACACCTACGTTTTTCTTGGTGACGGCTGCATGATGGAAGGTGTGTCGCACGAGGTCTGCTCGCTCGCAGGTGTGCTGGGTCTCAACAAGCTCATCGCGTTCTACGACGACAACGGCATTTCGATTGACGGCCACGTGACGGGCTGGTTCAAGGACAACACGGCAGAACGATTCCGCGCCTACGGCTGGAACGTGATCAATCCCGTCGATGGCCAGAGCATCGAAGCGGTCGACGCCGCCATCAATGCGGCAAAGAAAGAGTCGTCACGCCCGACGCTGATCATCTGCAAGACCGACATCGGCCATGGTTCGCCGAACAAGCACGGAACCGCCGACGCTCACGGCACGGCTGTCATGGGCGACGAAATCGCCGCGACGCGCGCCAATATCGGCTGGACGCTGCCACCGTTTGAATTGCCCGCCGAAGCCTACGCCGCACTTGACGCGAAAGCGAGTGGCGCCGCGCTGGAAGCCGACTGGAACAAGACGTTCGCGAGCGCTGACCCCGAGCTCAAGCGTCGCCTCGCCAACGAACTGCCCGCGAACTATGCGGACATACTGAAGTCCGCGATTGACGCCGCTATCGCTGTCGATAAGGAAGTTGCCACCCGCAAGGCCGCACAAAACGCACTCGAAAAATTCGGCCCGGCGCTGCCGGAAATGATCGGCGGCTCAGCGGATCTGACCGGCTCCAATCTCACCAATCACAAGCAGTCCACCGCCGTGCTGGCTGATGGTACGGGCAACCACATCGGTTACGGTGTGCGCGAATTTGGCATGTGCGCGATTGCCAACGGAATGGCGCTGCACGGCGGCGTGATTCCGTACGTGGGCACTTTCCTCGTGTTCAGCGACTACGCGCGCAACGCCGTGCGCATGGCCGCGCTCATGAAGCAGCGTGTGATCTACATCTTCACGCATGACTCGATTGGCGTTGGCGAAGATGGCCCAACGCATCAGCCGGTGGAACATGTCGCCTCGCTGCGTTTGATCCCCGGTTTGCATGTCTGGCGCCCAGCCGATTCGCTGGAGTCAGCAGTGGCTTACGCGAGCGCCATCGAGCGCAAGGACGGCCCGACCATGCTTTGCCTGTCGCGGCAGAATACCGCGGTCATCAAGCGCGATGCAACGCATGAGGCGCTGATCCGACGTGGCGCTTACATCGTGTCTGAAACGCTTAAGCCAGTGTTGGTGCTAATCGCCACGGGCTCTGAAGTGGGCCTTGCGCTCGCCGCACAAAAAGTGCTCGGCGAACAGGGTGTTGAAGCCCGCGTCGTGTCGATGCCGTGCACCCAGCTCTACGACGCGCAGAGCGCCGAATACAAGGAAGCGGTACTGCCGCCGGAACTGCCGAAGCTGGCGATTGAAGCGGGTGTCACCGACGGCTGGTGGAAGTATGTGCACGGCGGCCAGACGCCGGGCGCGGTGGTCGGCATCGATACGTTCGGCGAATCGGCACCAGCGCCGGTACTGATGAAGCATTTTGGATTTACGGTAGAGAACGTGGTGGCGAAGGCGCGCCAGTTGATATGAGGCGCTCTCGAGCAGCTTGGTGTATTGGGACGGTGCTATCGCTCTCGAATCCTGCCCTTGCTGGCTGTACTTACGAAGGAAACGACTGTTTGAAACTAGCAGTCTCCATCTCGCTCTTTGTGGCGCTGGCAGGGGTATTCGCGTCGGTAACCGTTACGATAATTTCGTTAAAGATCCTCAAGGCAATTCGTCAACTGCGCGCAAACCAAAAGCAGGTTGACTAGTTTTCGTAGGGCGGGCACTGTCCGCCTCGTTTACCCGGCGGGCCGTGCCCGCCCTACTACTGGAATAACAACATGGCAATCAAGGTAGGCATCAACGGATACGGCCGCATCGGTCGCAACATTCTTCGTGCGCTGTATGAATCGGGTCGCACCGATATCGAGATCGTCGCGATCAACGATCTCGGCGACAGCGAGACCAATGCGCACCTGACGCGCTACGACACGGCGCATGGCCCGTTTGGCAAGAAGGTGGCCGTTGAAGGTGACAACCTCGTGATCGAGGGTGACCACATCAAGGTGTTCGCGGTTCGCAATCCTGCAGAAATCGCCTGGGGCGCACATGGTGTGGACGTCGTGCTCGAATGCACGGGCCTGTTCACCAGCAAGGCCAAAGCCGGCGCGCATATTACTGGCGGCGCAAAGAAGGTCATCATCTCGGCACCGGGCGAAAAAGACGTTGATGCGACCGTTGTTTACGGCGTCAACGACAAGGTGCTCAAGGCCAGCGACACGGTCATCAGCAACGCAAGCTGCACCACCAACTGTCTGGCCCCGCTTGCGATGGTGCTGCACCAGCAGATCGGCATCGTCAACGGTCTCATGAACACGATCCACAGCTACACCAATGATCAGGTGCTGACCGACGTGTTCCACAAGGATCTGCGTCGCGCCCGCGCCGCCGCTCACAACATGATCCCGACCAAGACCGGCGCCGCAGCCGCGGTCGGCCTCGTGCTGCCGGAACTCAATGGCAAGCTCGACGGTTTCTCGGTTCGCGTGCCGACGATCAACGTGTCGCTGGTGGACCTGTCGTTCGTCGCTGCGCGCGACACCACGGTTGATGAAGTCAACGCGATCATGAAGGCGGCCGCAGACGGCCCTCTCAAGGATGTGCTCGCCTACAGCGACGGTCCGCTCGTTTCCAGCGACTTCAACCACAATCCGCACAGCTCCGTGTTCGACGCGACCTGCACCAAAGTGTCGGGCCGTCTGGTGAAGGTCTGCTCGTGGTACGACAACGAATGGGGGTTCTCGAACCGCATGCTCGACACCACTGTGGCGCTGATGGGGGCCAAATAATTGGTGACGCTCGCAAACACCGTCTGGCCAGCGCAATCCGCCAACGCGCGGACCGCGCGCAATGTGCTGCTCGCACTCGTAGGCACGCTCGCGCTGACGGTTTCCGCGAAAACGCAGATTCCGTTCTGGCCGGTGCCGATGACGATGCAGACCTTTGTCGTGCTCGTGATCGGCATGGCGTACGGCTCGCGGCTCGGCGTGGCCACGGTCGCGCTTTATCTGCTTGAGGGTGTGCTTGGCCTGCCGGTGTTCGCTGGAACGCCCGAGAAAGGTGTGGGCCTCGCCTACATGATGGGGCCGACGGGCGGTTATCTGCTTGGCTTCGTTGTCGGCGCGTGGGTCTGCGGATGGCTGGCCGAACGCGGTTTTGATCGCTCGCCATTGAAGACCTTCGTTGCGATGAGTGCCGGTCATGCGCTGATCTTCGTGTTTGGCGTGGTCTGGCTCGCGCAGTTGATGGGACTCGAGAAAGCCTTCATTGTCGGTGTCGCGCCGTTCTGGGCAGCGACCATCGCAAAAACGTTACTCGGCGTGGTGACGCTTCCAGCGGCCTGGAAACTGATTTCCCGGATCAAATAAGTTCTGACTCATTCAGCGCGCTTCGGCGCGCTTTTTCATTGCCTCTATGAAATTCCTTCGCCTCACCGATCTCGATCT
>Ga0209023_10005915_pt1 | contig 13130 bp, 9 predicted proteins | sample LakOneMetagenome_FD_187468 | JGI IMG/M metagenome (GOLD analysis project Ga0209023, IMG submission 187468) | Freshwater and sediment microbial communities from Lake Erie, Canada (SPAdes) (version 2) | ecosystem: Environmental > Aquatic > Freshwater > Lentic | place: Lake Erie, Canada | collected... | reverse complement strand
TCCGGGCGCGGACAAGGTGCTGGCGCAGATCGACAACCCCGCCACGCTGCAACGCAAGCGCGTCGGCCTCGTGGCGCTGGAGCGCGTGCCCGTGCGCGAGCACACCGAACTGCAGAGTACCGACGGCCAGAAGATCGGCGAAGTCACCAGCGGCCTGCTGGGCCCCACGGTGAACGAGCCCGTGGCCATGGGCTACGTCACCCCAGAATTTGCCGCCATCGGCACGCGCGTGAACGCCATCGTGCGCGGCAAGGCCGTGCCGATGGAGGTGCGCGCTATGCCGTTCACCCCCGCGCGCTACTACCGCGGCTGAACCACCGCGTTCGTTTACGTCGCATTGCATTGCCTGCGCCCCGGCCCGGCTACAGTCGCAGCTGGCATCGGCACTTTTTTAGATAACCCTTTTTTCTGGAGCCCCCATGACTGTCAAGTATTCCAAGGACCACGAGTGGATCGACATCTCCGACCACGAAGCCGCCACCGTCGGCATCACGCTGCATGCGCAGGACGCGCTGGGCGATGTGGTGTTCGTGGACCTGCCCGCTGTCGGTACCACCTTCACCCAGGGTGACGTGGCCGGCGTGGTCGAGTCCGTCAAGGCTGCGGCCGACGTGTACATGCCCATCACCGGCGAGATCGTCGAAGTGAACGAGGCGCTGCGCGCCGATCCGTCGCTGGCCAACAGCGACCCGATGGGCGCTGGCTGGTTCTTCAAGGTCCACGTGACCGACATGACGCAGTTCGACGCGCTCATGGACGAGCCGGCCTACGCCGAGTTCGCCAAGAACGCCTGATCGGACCGCCCCTCCCTTCGCGGCCCGGCAGCCACCTGCCGGGCCATGTGTCCCCGCCTTTGCCGCCGCCGCCGATGACCTCCCAAGCCCCCCTGCCCACCCTCGCCGCGCTCGAGAACGCCACCGAATTCCTGCCCCGCCACATCGGCATCGACGCTGCGGATGAAACCCACATGCTGTCGGTGATCGGCGAGGCCTCGCGCAGCGCCCTCATCGAAAGCATCGTGCCGCGCTCCATCGCGCGCACCACGCCCATGGACCTGCCCCTGCCCGTCACCGAAGCGGCGGCGCTGGCCGAGCTCAAGGCGATTGCGGGCAAGAACAAGGTCCTGCGCAGCTTCATCGGCCAGGGCTACTACGGCACGCACACGCCGGGCGTCATCCTGCGCAACATCCTGGAAAACCCCGCCTGGTACACCGCTTACACGCCCTACCAGGCCGAGATCTCGCAAGGCCGCATGGAGGCCCTGGTCAACTTCCAGACCATGGTGTGCGACCTGACCGGCATGCCGATCGCCAACGCGTCGATGCTGGACGAAGCCACCGCCGCGGCCGAGGCCATGACGCTGGCCAAGCGCTCGGTCAAATCCAAGAGCAACGTCTTCGTGGTGGCGGGCGACGCGCACCCGCAGACCATCGAAGTCATCCAGACCCGCGCCAAGCCGCTGGGCCTGGAAGTGCGCCTGGCCAACTCAGCCGAAGAGTGGAACGACCTGCTGGCCGGAGACTACTTCGCCGTGCTGGCCCAGTACCCCGCCACCAGCGGCCGCATCGAAGACCTGCGCGCCGATGTGGAAAAAGCCCATGCCAAGCAGGCCGCCTTCATCGTGGCCGCAGACCTGCTGGCGCTGACCCTGATCACCCCCCCCGGCGAATACGGCGCCGACATCGTGGTCGGCACCACGCAGCGCTTTGGCATGCCCATGGGCGCGGGCGGCCCGCACGCTGCCTACATGGCTTGCCGCGACGAGTTCAAGCGCAGCCTGCCCGGCCGCCTGGTGGGTGTGAGCGTGGATGTGCACGGCAAGCCCGCCTACCGCCTGGCGCTGCAGACCCGCGAGCAGCACATCCGCCGCGAGAAGGCCACCTCCAACATTTGCACCGCGCAGGTGCTGCCCGCCGTCATCGCCAGCATGTACGCCGTGTACCACGGCCCCGAGGGCCTGCAACGCATCGCCCAGCGCGTGGCCAGCTACACCGCCATCCTGGCGCAGGGCCTGGTGCAACTGGGTGCGCCGGTGCGTCCGCAAGCCACCTTCGACACGCTGAGCCTGCACACCGGCAATGCTACCAAATCAATAGCTTCTCGCGCAGTCCAGGCGGGCGCCAACCTGCGCATCTACTTCGAAGAGTACCTGTGCATCTCGCTGGACGAGACCACCACGCGCGCGGACATCGAGCTGCTGTGGAAGGTCTTCGCCCAGGACGGCCAGGCCCTGCCCACGTTCGACGCGTTCGAGAACGGCGTCGAGCCGCTGATCCCGGCTGCACTGCGCCGCACCAGCAACTACCTCACGCACCCGGTGTTCAACACCCACCACTCCGAAACCGGAATGCTGCGCTACATCCGCCAGCTGTCCGACAAGGACCTGGCGCTGGACCGCAGCATGATCCCGCTGGGCAGCTGCACCATGAAGCTCAACGCCACCAGCGAGATGATCCCCATCACCTGGCCCGAGTTCGCGCACATGCACCCCTACGCGCCCGCCGACCAGCAGACCGGCTACCGCGAGCTTGATGAACAGCTGCGCGCCTGGCTATGCCAGGCCACCGGCTACGCCGGCATCAGCCTGCAGCCCAACGCCGGCAGCCAGGGCGAATACGCGGGCCTGCTGGCCATCCAGGCCTACCACCGGGCTCAGGGCGAAGGCCACCGCAACATCTGCCTGATCCCCAGCAGCGCACATGGCACCAACCCCGCCAGCGCGCAGATGGTGGGCATGCAGGTGGTGGTGACGGCGTGTGACGCCGCCGGCAACGTGGATCTGGCCGACCTCAAGGCCAAGTGCGAGCAGCACAGCGGCAGCATTGCCTGCGTCATGATCACCTACCCCAGCACGCACGGCGTGTTCGAGACGCAGGTTAAAGAGCTGTGCGCCCTGGTGCACAGCCACGGCGGCCGCGTGTACGTGGACGGCGCCAACATGAACGCCCTGGTGGGCGTAGCCGCCCCCGGCGAGTTCGGCGGCGATGTGAGCCACCTGAAACTGCACAAGACCTTCTGCATCCCCCACGGCGGTGGCGGCCCGGGCGTCGGCCCGGTGTGCGTGGTCGAAGACCTGGTGCCCTACCTGCCCGGCCTGCCGGGCCAGGGCGACCAGCCGCTGGCCCCCGCCGACGGCAAGGTAGGCCCGGTGAGCGCCGCACCCCTGGGCAACGCCGCCGTGCTGCCCATCAGCTGGATGTACATCCGCATGATGGGCGCCGTGGGCCTGCAGGCCGCGACCGAGACGGCCATCCTGTCGGCCAACTACATCAGCGCGCGCCTGAAGGACCACTACCCCACGCTGTACGCCAGCGCCAACGGCCATGTGGCGCACGAGTGCATCCTGGACCTGCGCGGCCTGAAGGAAACCAGCGGCGTGATGGCCGAGGACGTCGCCAAGCGCCTGATCGACTACGGCTTTCATGCGCCCACACTGAGCTTCCCCGTGCCCAACACGCTGATGGTGGAGCCCACGGAGAGCGAGACACTGTTCGAGATCGACCGCTTCATCGAAGCGATGATCGCCATCCGCGAAGAGATCCGCCAGATCGAGGCGGGCAAGCTGCCGCAGGACAACAACCCGCTGAAGAACGCGCCGCACACGCCCGAGAATCTTCTGACTGGCGAGTGGGCCCGCCCGTATAGCCGCGAGGCCGCCGCCTACCCGGTGGCAGCCCTGCGCCAAGGCAAGTACTGGTCGCCTGTGGGACGCGTGGACAATGTGTATGGGGATCGGAATCTGTTCTGCAGTTGTGTGCCGGTAGACGACCTGGCGTAAGCCAAATATCACGCACCGCACCCAAGCCTGGGCTATCACAAGGACTCTCATTCTGCAGACCATCTTCACACAATGAGTAAGTCACAACCGTCTGTTTTGCCTATCCGAACGGTCTGTCGGGACGGCCAAAAGCTCCGTTTCGCGTTCACCGCATTGACTGCGCTTCTTGCCCTCCCGAGCACTTCAATTGCAGACGCGGCTGACAGCTATCACGCGTTGGTAGCGCCCTGCAAGAGCGTCCTTCACGACTCCGATTTTGAATTGAATATTCCGATCGCCGAAGGTCAACGTCGGGTCCGCGCCACTTGCGAGACACGGCAGGTTTCGTCGGGTCCGAAAAAACGCCATCGCACTCAAATGGAGGTACGGTTCAACTGTCGCACGGCTCCTGCAAAGCCAGGAGATGAATCCACTGAGTTCTACGCAAGAAAGATCCTCTACTTCACATTGCGCAAGTCGGAGTGGCGCATTGAGTCCGCTGAGCTCAATCTGACTGGAATTCCGCCAACCCCATCAGCGATTCAGACGGAAAAAATACCAACAGCATCACTGGGTCTTCTGCTACCTCAAGCAACCGCATGTCTTGGGTCGCCATGACGCCGTGAGACTCACCAACGGGTCAAACACACTGCGGCAATATGCAATGCGTTAAAAGCGAAAGGCCCTAACATCAGGCCTTTGTTTTTTCCTTGGAGTTTTCTTCATGCGCGTTCTTCTCGCCCTGCTGGCTTCGCTGGCCCTTACCCCTATCGCCATGGCACAGACCGCCCAGCCTGTCACCACGGCCAGCGGCCTGGTCTATGAATCCCTTAAGGAAGGCACGGGCGATTCGCCCAAGGCCACCGACACCGTGAAGGTGCACTACAAGGGCATGTTCCTCGACGGCAAGGAGTTCGACAGCTCCTACAAGCGCGGCGAGCCCACCGAGTTCCCGCTCAATCGCGTGATCCCCTGCTGGACCGAAGGTGTGCAGCGCATGAAGCCCGGCGGCAAGGCCAAGCTGACCTGCCCCCCTGCCATTGCGTACGGCGCTGCGGGCGCAGGTGGCGTGATTCCGCCCAACAGCACGCTCAACTTCGAGATCGAACTGATCTCGGTGCGCAAGTAAGAAGAAAACCCATGCTGCTGAAGGTCGGTGACCTCGCGCGGCGCACCGGCCTCACGGTGCGCACGCTGCACCATTACGACGAGATCGGGCTGCTCAAGCCTTCGGGCCGGTCGGACGCGGGCTACCGGCTGTACAGCCAGGCCGACGTGCAGCGGCTGCACGGCATCCAGACGATGCGGCAGATGGGCCTGCCGCTCAGCGACATCGGCGACCTGCTGGTGGGCGACACCATGGCGCCCGAGCGCATCATCGGCCAGCAGATCCGCGCGCTGGACCAGCAGATATCGCAGGCCACCGAACTGCGGGGGCGCCTGACCATGCTGCGCGACGGGCTCATGGCGGGGGCCGAGCCCGACATGGGCAACTGGCTCGAAGCGCTAGCGCTGATGACCACCTACGGCAAGTACTTCAGCTCGGCCGAGCTCAAGCAGATCTTCACCAAATGGAGCCTGATCGAAGCCGACTGGCTGGTGGTGAAGGAGCTGGTACAGAACGCCATGGACCGCCAGTTGCCGCCCGACGCCCCTGAAGTGCAGGCGCTGGCGTACCGATGGATGGCGCTGATGCTGCACTGGATGGGCGGCGACATGGACCTGCTGGAGCGCTGGGGCCATATGTTCCGCACCGAGCCCACCACCCATGGCCGCAACCATGCGCCGCCGGGCGAGATGATCGAGTACGTCGAAGTCGCCATCAAGCTGCGCATGAATCTGCTGGACAAGTACCTGACCCGCGACGACCTGCGCGCGCTGGGCCATGTGCCCCATACGCAGTGGGCGGCGCTGGAAGACGCGGTGCAGCAACTGCTGGCGCGCCGTGTGGCCCCGCAGCATGCTGACGCCGCGGCCGCTGCGCAGCGCTGGGATGCGCTGTTCGGCCAACTCACACGCAGCGACACGGCACTGCGCCAGAAGCTGCTCACCGCGTCGATGCAGGAGCCCTTGCTGCAGGCGGGCTCGCCACTGAGCGCGCCCGTGCGCGCCTACCTGCACGCCGCCCTGGCCCACGCACGGGCTTCGCACGCAGTGGCAACCTCGCCACCCCAACGAAAAAAAGCAGCAAAAATCGCTTGACCCTCACGCAACGTGAGGCTTGACAGTCGGTCTCTTGATGGACCGACACATGACTGCTGACCCCTCCCCCTCGCCCTCCCCTGCCGCAGCCTCCGGGCGTTTGCATGCGCTGGACCACCTGCGCGCCGCCATGATGTGGCTGGGCATCGTGCTGCACGCCTCCATCGCGTATATGGCAGCACCCTCGCCCCTGCCGTGGCACGACGACCTGTCTACCCCCGTGGCCGACCTGCTGGTGGCGGTGATCCATGCGTTTCGCATGCCGCTGCTCTTCATCCTGGCGGGTTTCTTCGTGGCGCTGCTGGTGCAGCAGCGCGGCTTGGCCGGCATGGCGCGCCACCGGATGCGCCGCCTGGGCCTGCCGTTCGTGGTTTTCTGGCCGCCGCTGTTCATTGCGACGGCGCTGCTCGGGCTGATGTTCCTGTACCGCATGGCGCACGGTACCTGGGGCGTGGACCGCAGCCTGCTGCCGCGCGGCCCCAACGTGCCGCAAGGCCCGCCCACCATGCACCTGTGGTTTCTGTGGATGCTGCTGTGGCTGAGCATGCTCACCCCGCCGGTGTGGGCAGCAGCCCGGGCGCTGCCGCAGGCCGTGCAGCGCACGCTGCAGGCCACGGTGGCATGGCTGTGCGCAACGGCGCTGGGTGGCGTGCTGCTCACGCTGCCTCTGGCGTGGATCGGCGCGCACTACGACCACGGCATCGTCACACCCAGCGGGTCGTTTCTGCCGCCGCTGGCGGAATGGGTGCACAGCGGCCTGTTCTATGCGTTCGGCCTGTGCCTGTACACCCAGCGGCGGCTGCTGATGGCGCGCTATGAAAGGCATTGGCCGGTGTTCGCCGCTGCGGGGCTGGCGTGCTTTGTGGTGACGGGCGTCCTGTCGGAGGTATTGGCCCAGCCCGAAGCATCGGCCTTTGCGCTGGTGCTGCTGACTGGCGGCTTCACCGACGTGCTGGCCGCGCCCGTGTCGGCCACCCGGCATCTGCAGTTCTGGATGGCGCTGACCTACAACGCCGCGTCGTGGCTGTGGAGCTTTGCGCTCATCGGCCTGTTTTTGCGGCATGTGGCGCGGCCCCAGGCCTGGCTGGCCTACCTGGCAGACAGCGCGTACTGGGTGTACCTGGTGCACCTGCCGCTGACGGTGGGCTTTGGCGCGCTGCTGTATGGCGTGCCGATCCCCGCGACGGCCAAGATTTTTGTCAACGTGCTGGCGACCACGGCCCTGTGCCTGGGCAGCTACCACCTGTTCGTTCGTTTTACCGCGGTGGGCCAGTTGCTCAACGGCCACCGCCATTCCCGCACCTTACTCGGAGAACCTGCCCATGCCCACTGATACCCCCACCCGCGACAACCCGCCGCCGCGTGCCGGAGACGCCCAGCCTGCACCCGCAAGCCCTGCAGGCCCCGACCAGCGCGCCGCGCTGCTCAAGGACCGCAACTTTCGCTGGCTGACCGGCGGCGCTTTCCTGTCGATGCTGGGCGACCAGTTCACGCTCATCGCCTTGCCCTGGCTGGTGCTGCAGATGACCGGCGACACGCTGGTGCTGGGCACCGTGCTGGCGCTCATCAGCGTACCGCGTGCGCTGTTCATTTTGATCGGCGGTGCGCTGGTGGACCGCCACTCGCCCAAGCAGGTGCTGATGATCACCAAGTACATCAACCTGGTGCTGCTGGCCGTGCTGGCCGCCCTGGTGCTGGCCGGCAGCCTGACGCTGTGGATGGTGTATGCGCTGTCGCTGGGCATTGGCCTGGCCACGGCGTTCAGCATTCCGGCGGGCGTCGCGATGATGCCGCACGTGGTGACCCGCCACCAGCTGCAGGCCGCCAATGGCGTGAACCTGGGCCTGCGCCAGCTCACGATGTTCCTCGGGCCGCTGCTGGCGGGCGTGCTGATCGCGCTGTTCGGCGATGCCACAGCGGTGCACCCCAGCGGCAGCGGCGAAGCGCGCGCCAATGCCACCGGCATCGGCCTGGCGTTTGCGCTCGATGCGCTGAGCTTTGCAGTGTCGGCCTGGACGCTGGCCCAGGTGCGCACGCTCGGCGGCGGCGCACCGTCTGCCGCAGCACCGGTAGCACCACCACAAGCCGTGCTGGCATCGGTGGCGCAGGGCCTGGCGCACTTCTGGCGCGACCGCGAGCTGCGCACCTGCTTTCTTTACTGGAGCGCCATCGCCCTGTTCATCATGGGCCCCATCCACATCGCCATTCCGGTGCTGGCCAGCAGCGCGCCCGAGCTGGGTGCCGCTGCCTTCGGCATCATCGTGGGCGCCCACGGCGCGGGCACGCTGCTCGGCATGGTGGTGTCGGGCATGGTGCCTCGGCTGCGCATCGGCAGCCTGGGCATGACCATCCTGGCGTTCGACGCGGTCATCGGCGCGCTGTTCATGCCCATGGGCCTGATCACTGCCGTGTGGCAGGGGGCGGCGCTGATGCTGGCCATCGGCCTGCTGGGCGGCTTCATGCAGGTGAGCGTGTTCACCTGGATCCAGCAGCGCGTACCGCCCATGCTGCTGGGCCGCGCGATGAGCCTCTTCATGTTCATCTTCATGGGCTTGGCCCCCATCTCCGCCGCCGTCACCGGCTGGCTGATGAAGAGCGTCACGCTGACCCAGCTGTTCGTCGCCAGCGGCGGCACGCTGGTGGTGCTGGCTGCGCTGGCCCTGGTACTGACGCCCATGCGCCGCGTGAGCGACACGCCTGCCGCTGCGCGCTGAAAAGCGAAAGCCCGGCTGCTGTTGAAGCGGCCGGGCTTTGCGGGTAGCAGTTGCGGTACTGACGCCGGGCACCAGGCCGCGCCGCCCATCAGGCAGCTCTGGCGCTGGCCGGAGTCGTCCTCAGACTTCCGTCACGAACTGTTCGCGGGGGCGGCGCACCTTCTTGAGGTTCACCAGCCAGTCGCCTTCGTCCGCGCGGTAGCCCAGCGGCAGGATCGACACGCTGCGCAGGCCGCGTGCCCGCAAGCCCAGGATTTCGTCCAGGGCGTTGGGGTCGAACCCTTCCATGGGGGTGGAGTCCACTTGCTCGAAAGCGGCAGCGATCAGGGCGGCGCTCAGGCCGATGTAGGCCTGGCGGGCAGCGTGCTGAAAGTTCACTTCAGCGTCGCGCTGGGGGTAGCTGTTCAGCAGCATCTGGCGATAGTTTTCCCAGCCTTCGTTCTTGAAGCCGCGCTGGTCGTTGGTCAGGTCGAACATCATGTTGATGCGGTCGGCCGTGTAGTTGTCCCACGCGGCGAACACCAGCAGGTGCGAGCCGTCGGTGATCTGGGCCTGGTTCCACGCGATGGGCTGGATCTTGGCGCGCACGGCGGGGTCGGTCACGACGATGATCTCGAACGGCTGCAGGCCGCTGGAGGTGGGGGCCAGGCGTGCGGCCTCCAGAATGCGCTCGACCTTGTCTTGCGGAACCTTCTTTTCGGGGTTCAGCTTCTTGGCGGCGTAGCGCCATTGCAGTTGGTCGAGCAGCGGCTGGGCAGCGGCAGCGGTGGTGGTGTTGTTGGCAGTGGTCATGTTGGAATAGTCCTGTGATCTGGGCCGTGATGGTTGCGCGTGCCTTGTGTGAGGCTGCGGCCTATGAAATGTAAGCAAGGCCCGGCCGCCCGGTAAGCCCCCAACGGGAAAAGGATTGTTCGCGTTTGATCAACAATCGCTGCTTTTGCAGCAGCCCGGTGCGGTAAGTAGAGCAGGTTTGCAACGCGCCTGCAGCCGGTGGTCTTGCACGCATCCGCCCCCATGCCGCGCCATGCCGCTACCTGCGGGCGTACACTTCGGCGCATGCCTTGCGGCCCCTTCCGCAAGCCCGGCACTGCCGGCAGCGCACGGCACAGGCCCTGCACTGCACTTGCGCGGAGACCGCGCGGCCTTCTTCCCATGAGCGAACCCGACCTGTCTTTTCTGGACCCTTCCCGCCGCATGCCCGCCCAGGTTGCCGGTGCGCCGGGCCCGGCGGCGGCGCGCCCCGGCCCGCCCGCGCTGCCGCCCGGCGTGTCTGCCGAGGGCCTGGTGGCCGAGCTGCGCGCCTACCAGGCCGAGCTGGAAAGCCAGAACAAGGTGCTGCGCTACAGCCAGACCGTGGCCGAAAGCGCCTACGAGCGGTTCGAGACGCTGTTCGCCAGCGTGCCCCTGGCCCTGATGGTGGTGGACGAGCACGACCTGGTGGTGCAGGCCAACTCCATGGCCCACCGGTCGTTTCAGCCCACCGAGCGCGACCGGCCGCTGACCGCGCTGATGCCCTTCGTGCGCGCGCAGGACGCCCGCCGCGTGCGCGAGGCCTTTGCGCTGGCCGAGGACCTGGGCCACAGCGAGGTCAAAGAGGTGGTGTTCAGCATCAATGACGACACCCGCATCACCGGCGACCTGCACATCGCCCACATCGAGGCGCCGCAGGCCAGCGGGCCGCCAATGCCGCAGTTTCTGTGCGCCGTGATCGACCAGGGCCCCGTGCTGGCCGAGCGCCAGGCGCTGCAGCACAGCGCGCAGGCACTGCAGCAGCGCAACCAGCAGCTCTACGCCAGCGAAAAGCGGCTGGAGGCCATCATCAATTCGGCGCTCGACGCCATCCTGTGTGTGGACCAGCACCAGCGCATCACCGTGTTCAACCCTACGGCGGCGGCGCTGTTCCAGTGCAGCGCGGGCGACGCGCTGGGCAGCACGCTCGACCGCTTTCTGCCCGACGCATCGCAAGCGCTGGCGTTTGCGCAGCTCACCACGCAGGCCATGCTGGGCGAGATGACGGCGCTGACGGCCAGCGGCAAGGAGCTGGCGGTGGAAGTCAGCGTCTCGTTCGAGCGCCACGCCGAGGGCGAGACCACCACGGTGTTCGCCCGCGACCTGACCGGCCGCAAGAAGGCCGAGGCGCACCGCAACGAGCTGGAGGCGCAGCTGCGCGAATCGCAAAAGATGCAGGCCGTGGGCACCATGGCCGGCGGCATTGCGCACGACTTCAACAACATCCTGGGCGCCATCCTGGGCAATGTGGAGCTGGCCAAGGCCGACTGCGCACCCGACTCGCCCGTGCTGGAGAGCCTGCTGGAGATCGACAAGGCGGGCCGCCGCGCGCGCGACCTGGTGCGCCAGATCCTCACCTTCAGCCGCAACGAGCCGCCCCGGCGCACCGCGGTGTCGCTGGCCGAAGTGGTGCATGACACCGAACGCCTGCTGCGCGTGACGCTGCCCCCCGCGGTCGAGCTGCACATGCACCTGCAGCAGGGCCTGCCACCCGTACTGGGCGACGCCACGCAGGTAGAGCAGGCCCTGCTCAACCTGTGCACCAACGCGGTCCACGCCATCCAGGGCCAGGGTTCCGAGCGGGGCAGCATCCATGTCGAGGCCGCCGCGGTGCAGCCCGACCTGCGCTTGTCCGAGCGGCTGGGCCTGGCGTCCGCCGACTACGTGGCACTGACGGTGCGCGACAGCGGCCAGGGCATGGACGCCGCCACGCTGGAGCGCATCTTCGAGCCCTTCTTCACCACCAAGCCCGTGGGCCAGGGCACGGGCCTGGGCCTGGCGGTGGTGCATGGCGTGATGCGCACGCACGAAGGCGGCGTGGACGTGCAAAGCGCGCCCGGCCAGGGCAGCCGGTTCACGCTGTACTTTCCGGTGGCACCGGCCAGCACCCTGCCCACCCCGCCCCCCGCGCTGCACACCCCGCCAGCCGCACCGCCCCCCGAGCCCGAGGTGGCCGACTGCGCACCGCCACCGCGCAAGCCGCATGTGATGTACGTCGACGACGACCAGGCGCTGGTTTTTTTGGTGCAGCGTCTGCTGCGCCGCCGGGGCTACGAGGTCAGCGGCTTCACCGACCCGCACGAGGCCACGGACGCGCTGCGGGCCGCCCCCCACTGCTACGACCTGCTGGTGACCGACTACAACATGCCCGGGTTCTGCGGCGTGGACCTGGTGCGCGAGGCCCGGCTCATCCGCCCCGACCTGCCGGTGGCGCTGGCGTCGGGCTACGTGACGGCCGAGATCGAACAGGAAGCCCTGGCCGAAGGCGCGCGCGCCCTGATCCACAAACCCAACGACGTGGAAGAACTCTGCGCCACGGTGCAGCGGCTGATTGCCGGTAATGCAGCAGGCGATGACGCGGCCTGAGCCGGCGGTGCACGCTATGCACGCCAAGTCGGCAGCGCCCGGGGTGCACGCCGTGTACGAAGACGCCGACCTGCTGGTGCTGCAAAAACCCTCAGGCCTGCTGTGTGTGCCCGGCCGCGGGCCCGACAAGCAGGACTGCCTGAGCGCCCGCGCGCAAGAGCGCTGGCCCGGCGCGCTCATCGTGCACCGGTTGGACCAGGCGACGTCGGGCCTCGTGATCATGGCGCGCCACATCGACGCCCAGCGGCGCCTGAGCCACGCCTTTGCCGAGCGCCAGGTGCACAAGCGCTACCAGGCGGTGGTGCAAGGCTGCATGCAGCCCCACCCGAGCGATGCCACGGCCTGGCAGGACATCGACCTACCGATTGCCGCCGACTGGGAGCGCCGCCCGCTGCGCGTGATCGACCCCATGCTGGGCAAGTCCAGCCTCACCCGCTGGCGACCCCAGCGCCACGACGCTGCCACCGACACCACCCATGTCGAGCTCGAGCCCGTGACCGGCCGCACCCACCAGCTGCGCGTGCATCTGGCCGCGGTAGGCCACCCCATTCTGGGCGACGCGCTGTATGCCGACGCCGCCACGCAGGCGCAGGCGCCGCGGCTGCTGCTGCATGCAAGCCACCTGCGCTTTTTGCACCCGGCCACTGGGGCTGAGTTGGCGCTGGAATGGCCGGCAAATTTTGAATAAAAAAAGGGCCTACCGCTCTCTGATAAAGCGCTAGCAGCTATTACTTCAATAGCAACTGCATGTGACCGCTCCGTGCAGCAGTCCGGGTAGCCGCACCCCTGGCTACGCCGCCGCAGGCCGCGACATCGCCCACTGCACCGCCAGGATGCTGACCAGCACCACCAGCATGCCCACCAGCGAGATGCCCCGCATCGACTGCCCCAGCAGCGTCCAGCCCAGCACCACGGCGGTCACCGGGCTCAGCAGGCCCAGCGACGACACTGCCACCGACGGCAGCCGCGCAATGCCGCGGAACCACAGTGCATAGGCCAGCAGAGCGCCCGCCACGCTCAGGTACACATAGCCGGCTACGTTGGCGGCGGTCAGCGCGGGCAGCGGCGGGTCCACCAGCCAG
>Ga0209023_10005913_pt1 | contig 13131 bp, 13 predicted proteins | sample LakOneMetagenome_FD_187468 | JGI IMG/M metagenome (GOLD analysis project Ga0209023, IMG submission 187468) | Freshwater and sediment microbial communities from Lake Erie, Canada (SPAdes) (version 2) | ecosystem: Environmental > Aquatic > Freshwater > Lentic | place: Lake Erie, Canada... | reverse complement strand
TGCTGGGCAAGCTGGTCGACCACGTCATCGACCCGCAACAGGTTCTGTTCGGTCCCCGTCAGCTTCAGCTCCGCCTCGTGGCGGCGCTGGTACAGCCCCGAAATCCCCGCCGCCTCTTCCAGGATCCGCCGCCGGTTCTTGGGTTTGGCGTTGATCAGTTCGGCAATCTGCCCCTGGCGGACAAGCGCCGGCGAATGCGATCCAGTCGAGGCATCGGCGAAAAGCATCTGCACATCGCGGGCGCGCACATCCTTGGTGTTGGCCTTGTAGGCCGAGCCGGCATCGCGGGTAATCCGCCGCACGATCTCGAGCTGATCGAGATCGTTGAAGCCCGAAGGCGCCAGCCGTTCGCTGTTGTCGATGGTGATCGCGACTTCCGCGAAGTTGCGTGCCGGCCGGGTGGCGGCGCCGGCGAAGATCACATCCTCCATCCCGTCGCCGCGCATGGCGGTCGGGCGGTTTTCGCCCATCACCCAGCGCAGGGCCTCCAAGAGGTTCGACTTGCCACAGCCATTCGGCCCGACGACACCCGTCAAGCCTTCGTGGATCACCAGATCGGTGGGGTCCACAAAGCTTTTGAAGCCATTGAGCCGCAGGCGGGTGAAGCGCAAAAGACAAACTCGCGGATGATTCCTCGGGGTTGGAAATCCTTGGGCGGAAGTGCCCGCCTGTCAACGCCGTTCCACCGGATATGGAGCTTTTCTGCAAGTTATCCACAAAATGTTGGTCGCTCGCGGTATCTTGACCTTGCCGGCGCTTCCGCGCCAAATCTGCGGAAAGGAGCCATCATGCCACTGACCATTGCCGTCGAATCCCCGCTGTCGCCCGATGGGCGCGCCCTTGTCGAAGGCTCGCAGGCCGCCCTTCTGGCGGTGTTTTCGGCCGACGAAATCTTTACCTTTTCGCCCGAGGAACTGGCGACGCCGGACGCGACCTTCCTTGTCGCGCGGGATGGGCCGGTGCCACAGGGCTGCGTGGCCATGGTCGATTGCGGCGACTATGCCGAAGTGAAGCGGCTATATGTGGCCCCGTCCGGGCGCGGGGGCGGCGTGGCACGGGCGCTGATGGCCGCGCTGGAAGCCCGGGCCCGGCGGGCGGGCAAGGCCTTCGTGCGGCTTGAAACCGGCGATCGGCTGGTGCCGGCGGTGGCGCTCTATCGGGTGCTCGGCTATCATGTGCGCGGCCCCTTCGGCGACTATCCCGACCATCCCGCCAGCCTCTTCATGGAGAAGGCACTGTGACACCGCCCGACACCCGCATGAACGCCGGCACCGGCCGCTGCCTGTGCGGTGCGGTCGCTTATGAATTTACCGGCCCGCCGAATTGGCAGGCGCATTGCCATTGCGAAAGCTGCCGGCGCAATTGTTCGGCCCCGTTCACCAGCTATTTCGGCATCAGCCACGGCAAGTGGCGCTGGACCGGCGCGGTTCCGGCCATCTATGCCTCGTCACCCGGGGTCAGGCGGCATTTTTGCGCCACCTGCGGCACACCGATGGCTTTCGAAGGCGAAACCTGGCCACACGAGATCCATTTTTACGCGGCAAGCCTGGCCGACCCCACCGCCTTTCGGCCGACCGCACATGTGAATTTCAACGAACACCTGCCCTGGGTCGTACTGGACGATGGGCTGAAGCGTATCCGCACGCCGCGCCGGATGGCGGCAGACGAGGAGTTCGCACCCGTGCTGGCGCTGATCCGGTCGACCTTTGCCTTCATGGCTGGCCGGATAAACCCGCCGTCGTCGGCCGAGCGCCTGACGGTGGCCGATCTGGCCCGCAAGGCCGAAACCGACGAGGTCTGGGTGACCGAGGATCTGGGCAAGCCTGTGGGCTGCATGGTCCTGACGCCGAGGGTGGATCACCTCTACCTCGGTAAGCTGGCCACCGATGCGGCCTTTCGCCGTCAGGGTCTGGCGCGCGGGCTGATCCGCCATGCCGAGGCGCGCGCCAAGGCGCTCGGCCTGCCGGAACTTCGGCTCGAAACGCGGGTCGAGCTCGGCGAAAACCACGAAACGTTCCGCGCGCTCGGCTTTGTCGAAACCGGCCGCAGCGCCCATCCCGGTCATGACCAGCCGACCAGCGTCACGTTCGCCAAGCGGCTCTGAAGCGCAAGCCCCTATGCCGGCCCATGCTTGTGGCCCCTGACGCGCGCGCGCCAGAGGGTGAATAGCCCTGCCCCAACGACGATTGCCGCGCCAAGGATCAGGCTTGGCCGCAGCGCTTCGTGGAAGACGGTCACCCCGAGGATGGCGATGAACACCAGTTGCAGAAAGGCAAATGGCTGAACCGCCGATGCCTCGGCCACCTCGTAGGCGCGGATCATCAGATAGTGCCCCAGGGCCGCCGTGCAGCACAGAACACCCATCCAGACCCAATCGCCGCCCGACATCGGCTGCCAGTTCCATAGGCCAAGCGGCGTGATCGCCACGGCCCCGACGACGCCCACCCAGAAGAAGGTGACCGAAGCGGCGTCCTTGCGCGCAACGAACCGGGTCAGAAGCCCGTAAAGCGCAAACAGAAAGGCCGCCGCCAGCGGGATCAGGGCATTCGGCGAAAACACCCGCACACCGGGTTGCAGAACGATGAGGATGCCGACAAACCCGATTGCGATTGCGGTCCAGCGCCGCCAGCCCACCCTTTCGCCGAGGACGGGGCCCGAAAGCGCCGCGACCAGCAGCGGGTAGCAGGTAAAAACCGCGTGACTTTCGACCAGCCCCAGCCGGATGAAGGCCGCGATCATGACGCAGACCTCGGCGACCAGCAGAACGCCACGCAGGATCTGCCGACCGGGATAGTGCGTATGAACCGCCGCCCTGATGCCGCCGGGCTGGCGCGCCGCCATGACAATGACGAAGGCGGCAAAAAACCAGAAGCGGATCGTCACCACCATGAAGACGTTATATTCCCCGGCCAGATGGCGCGAGATCCCGTCCTGAAGCGAAAACACAAGACTTGTCAGGCTCATCAGCAGGATGCCAAGCCCGGTATTCTGCTTTGCGCGCATGGTCGACACCGTCATTTCGCACCGTCGCCTGCACGGATGCCCCGGCTCATGTGCCGCTTGCGCCCGTATCCCGGTTGCCGCTCTACCTGAAAGCCCGCAGCCTGCAAGCCCCGGCGCACGAAACCCGCCGCCGTATAGGTGGCGAAGGTGCCGCCCGGCGCGGTGCGCCGCGCGACCCCGCGCAGAATGTCGTCGCCCCAAAGTTCGGGATTCTTGGCCGGTGAAAAACCGTCGAGATACCAGGCGTCCGCCTGCCCCGACCAGAGCGGCAGGGTCGCCCGAGCGTCACCTTCGATCACCTCGACCGCGACCGATCCAATGTCAAACCGCCGCAGGCCCTGCCCCCAGGCAGCCAGAAGCGGGCCTGCCGCGGCCCGCGCCTCGGGGAAGGCGGCAAGCGCCCGCGCCATGTCACCCGGCGCCATCGGATAGGCCTCGAAACTGGTATAGCAGAGTCGGCCGGGCGCGCCCGCGCCCTGCCAGGCAATCAGCGTCGCTGCAAGATTGAGCCCGGTGCCGAAGCCGAGTTCGCCAACCGCGAACCCGTCGCGGAACCGCGCCGGCAGGCCGTTGCCGGCCAGAAACACTTGGCGCGTTTCGGCCAGCCCGTCGCCGAGCGAGAAATAGGGATCGTCGAACAGGGTCGACAGGGGCGTTCCCCCATCACACCACGCCACCCGTTCGCCATCGCCCTGACCCATTGCCCGAACCCCAGTTTCCTTCGGCCGCCCGCGACCTTGGCGGACGGCGGGGGGAAATGCAAACCGTCCGGACAGGTAGCACCTGGGGCTGGTTTCGGCCCCGGCTCTGGCCTATGGCTGGACCGGGCTTCGGGCAAAGGGCGCATGGCGGATCTGACGATTTTCGGTGGCGGGATATTCGGGCTGGCGATCGGGTGGGAATGCGCCCGGCGCGGCGCGAAGGTGCAACTGATAGAGCGTGCGCGGATCGGTGCGGGCGCGTCAGGCGGCATCGTCGGGGCGCTGGCGCCGCATGTGCCGGAGAACTGGAATGCCAAGAAGGAATTCCAGTTGCAAAGCCTGCTGATGGCCGAAGACTTCTGGGCCGGGGTGCGGGCGGCATCGGGGCTCGATCCCGGATATGCGCGCCTGGGGCGGCTGCAACCCCTGGCCGATCAGGCGGCCGTGGCGCACGCGCATGCCAGGGCTGCCGGTGCGGCGGCGCTGTGGCGCGGTCGGGCGGATTGGCGGGTCGAACCTGGGGGCGACATCTGGCGCGGGGTCAGTCCGACCGGGCTTTGGGTCTTCGACAGCCTGTCGGCGCGCCTGCACCCGCGCATGGCGACATCGGCACTCGCAGCCGCGATCCGGGCGGCGGGTGGCAGTGTGACCGAGATGGAAACCTCGGCCGACGGCCACTGGCCGGGGCCGGTGGTCTGGGCGACCGGGGCTGCCGGCCTTGCCGCCCTGTCGTCCGATCTTGGCCGGACGGTCGGCACCGGGGTGAAGGGGCAGGCGGCGCTTTTCGCCTGCGCCGCCCAAGGGCAGGCGCAGCTTTTCGCGGACGGGCTGCATGTGGTGCCCCATGCGGACGGGACCGCGGCGGTCGGATCGACGACCGAGCGGGATTTCGCCTCGGGCGACGAAACCGACGGCGGACTCGATGCGCTGATCGAAAAGGCACGGGCGCTGTCGCCGATGCTGGCGGCGGCGCCAGTGATCGAGCGCTGGGCGGGCGTCAGGCCCCGTGCGGCAAGCCGGGCGCCGGTTCTGGGCCGCTGGCCGGGGCGGCCAGGACATTTCATCGCCAACGGCGGCTTCAAGATCGGTTTCGGAATGGCGCCGGGCGTGGCCCGCACCATGGCCGATCTTGTCCTTGAGGGGCGCGATACGGTCCCGCCGGGCTTTCGGATCGAGGATTGCCTTTAGGCGGCACCGTCAGCTCTGCCGCAGCACCCAGTCGAGCACCCGCCCGGGCAAAAGCCGCCGGGCGAAATTCATCAGATAAGTCGGGGTGGTGACGAAATAGCGCCCCCGTGGCCGGGGGCTTTCGAGCGCGGTGAGAAGTTTTGCCGTCACGGCCGATGGCGGCAGCTCGAACCGATCTGCTCCCCGGCTTTCGTAAAGCCGCTTCAGAAGCCCGGCTTCGTAGGCGGCCCGGCGCGGGCTTTGCCGCCAGTCAATCCAGCGTTCGAAATGCGGAACCGAATTGGCCCGGATGCGGCTGGTGACCGGGCCAGGCTCGATCAGCACCACCCTGATTGGCGTGTCCGCCATTTCGAGCCGCAAAACATCGGTCAGCCCTTCCAGGGCGAACTTCGTCGCCACATAGGCGCCGCGCCAGCGGATGCCCACCAGCCCCAGCACGGAAGAGCAGTTGACGATCCGCCCGTGGCCCTGCCGGCGCATGACCGGAATGACCAGCCGCGCGAGCGTATGATAGCCAAAGACATTGACCTCAAATATTTCGCGCAGGGCGCCGGTCGGCAGATCCTCGACCGCGCCCGGGCAGGCGAAGGCGCCATTGTTGAAGATCGCTTCGAGCGTACCCCCACTCCGGGCCAGCGCCTCGTCGACCGCGGCACTGATCGACGGCTCGTCGGCATAGTCGAGCCGGAAGCTTTCCAGCCCCTCGCCCCGCAGCCGCTCGCAATCGGCCTCGGCCCGGCAGGTGGCGAATACGCGCCAGCCCGCCCGTACGAGGCCATGGGCCGCGTCATAGCCGATGCCCGACGAGCAGCCGGTGATCAGAATTGTTTTCGCGCCCATTGCCGATCCCATCTTTTGGGCCCGCCTAGCGCCTTTCCGGTTGGCGGGCAACCAGATGGCGCCGGGTCACGGCGCGGGCGGGCCTTGGCAGCCCGCATTTTGGTGGGGCGGACGGAAAAGCACCCGCGTGGCCGTTCCACCACAGAGATCAATATGTCTGGCAGCCGTGACGAGGGGAGCGTTGCCGGCGGTCCTTTGCTGCAAGAGCGTCGGGCCCATCGGTTGCTGGCCGGCCTTGCGAAAGTCGATCGCCGCCCCCTGCGGCGCGCCGGCCAGCCGGGGCGCGCGAAGCTGATCGGTGCCGAAGCCGGTCGCAGTTTCGTCGGGCCGAAGCGGGGTGGGTGCCTGCCAGAGTTCGGCGACCCGGAGCGGCTGCGGGGCTGCCAACCCCGACTGCGCCGCCATGACGGTGCCGACCATCCGGGGACGACCGCCCGGCGGCGGGCGAAGCCCAACCGGCACCGACAGAAGACCGGCGCAAACCAGCGCCAACCAGAACCAACCCGAGCGCAACATGCCCCACCCACACGCCATTCCCCAACGCGGAATTAAATGTGCCGGCCCCGCACCTGCAAGGATATTTTCGAAGACGATCCGATAAACTTTCCGTCTGGACCCGACCGCGTGCGCGAATTAGACCGGCAGGCATGACCGACGCGCCTGACGATCCGATCCAGTTGCCCGCCACCACCTCCGAACCGCTGTCGCGCGCGATCGGCGAGCGCTACCTGACCTATGCGCTGTCGACGATCATGCACCGCGCCCTGCCCGACGCACGCGACGGACTGAAGCCCGTGCACCGGCGTATCCTTTTCGCGATGCGCGAACTGAAGCTGTCGCCCACCGGTGGCTTTCGCAAATCGGCCAAGATTTCCGGCGACGTGATGGGGAATTACCACCCCCATGGCGATGCGGCGATCTACGATGCGATGGCGCGGCTCGCCCAACCCTTTGCCATGCGATATCCGCTGGTCGATGGCCAGGGCAACTTCGGCAATATCGACGGCGACAATCCTGCCGCCAGCCGCTATACCGAGGCCCGCCTGACCGCTGCCGCCGAGGCGTTGATGGAGGGGCTTGCCGAAAACGCCGTCGATTTCCGCCCCAATTACGATGGCACGCTGGAAGAACCGGTCGTGTTGCCGGCCGCCTTCCCCAACCTGCTGGCCAACGGATCAGCGGGGATCGCCGTTGGCATGGCGACGAACATTCCGCCCCACAATCTGCACGAGCTGATCGACGCCTGCCACCTGCTCATAAAGGACCCGAATGTCACCGACGCGGCACTTGTCGCGCTGGTTCCGGGGCCCGATTTCCCGACCGGCGGCACGATCGTCGAGCCGCGCGAGAATATCCTCGATGCCTATCGCACTGGGCGCGGCAGCTTCCGGTTGCGCTGCAAATGGCAGGTCGAGGATCTGGGTCGCGGCACCTGGCAGATCGTGGTGACCGAAATCCCCTATCAGGTGCAGAAGTCGAAGCTGATCGAGCGGCTGGCCGAAGTGATCCAGACCAAGAAGGTGCCGGCGCTTGCCGATGTGCGCGACGAAAGCACCGAAGATGTGCGCATGGTGCTGGAGCCGAAATCGAAGAATGTCGATCCCGAGATGCTGATGGGCATGCTCTTTCGCAATTCAGAGCTCGAGGTGCGGTTCTCGCTGAACATGAACGTGTTGATCGACGGTCGCACGCCGAAGGTCTGCTCCCTGAAGGAAGTGTTGCGCGCTTTCCTTGATCACCGGCGCGACGTCTTGCGCCGCCGCAGCCAGCACCGGCTGGAAAAGATCGATGCCCGGCTCGAGATCCTCGAAGGCTTCATCATCGCCTACCTGAACCTCGACCGGGTGATCGATATCATCCGCTACGACCCCGAGCCCAGGGCCGCGCTGATGGCCGAAACCTGGGGGCGGGCCTTTCCGCGCGCCCTTTCGGAAAAGGACTATGTGCCACCAGCCCGGGGCGAAGGCGAGTTGACCGAGGCACAGGCCGAAGCGATCCTGAACATGCGCCTGCGGTCCTTGCGCAAGCTGGAAGAGATGGAACTGCGCGGCGAGCGCGACCGGCTGATGGAGGAACGCGCCGATCTGGCCGACCTTCTGGAGAGCGAGAAGCTGCAGTGGAAGCGGATCGCGGCCGATCTTGGCGCGGTGCAGAAGGCATTTGGCCACGCCGCACCCGGCGGGGCGCGGCGCACCCTTTTCGCCGATGCGAAAGAGGTCGAGGAAGTTCCGCTGGAAGCGATGATCGAACGGGAACCGATCACCGTCATCTGCTCGAAGATGGGCTGGATCCGGGCAATGAAGGGCCATCAGGCGCTGGATGCCGACGTGAAGTTCAAGGACGGAGACGAAAGCCGCTTTGTGCTTCATGCCGAAACCACCGACCGTATCCTGCTGGCCGGTTCGAACGGGCGCTTCTACACGCTTTTGGGCGCCAGCCTGCCGGGCGGGCGCGGCATGGGCGAACCCGTGCGCCTGATGGTCGATCTGCCGAACGAGGCCGACGTCGTCGATCTTCTGATCTGGCGCCCCGGCGACAGGTTGCTCGTCGCCTCGTCCGACGGTGACGGGTTCGTGGTCAGCGCCGAAGAGGTGATGGCCCAGACGCGCGCCGGCAAGCAGGTCATGAACCTTGGCAACGATGGCCGGATGGCGGTTTGCAAGCGCATCGAGGGCGACCATGTCGCGGTGATCTCGAAAAACCGCAAGCTGCTGGTCTTTCCGCTGGCCGAGCTGCCCGAACTTGGCCGCGGCAAGGGTGTCAGGCTGCAAAAATACAATATGGTGCGCGGGCGTCAGGGTGTGCTCGAGCTGGATGGCGGCCTCGCCGACCTGACCACCTTCGTGTTTGCCAGGGGGCTGTCGTGGGCCATGGCCAACGGCAACACGAGAACCGAGGACATGACCGACTGGATCGGCAAACGCGCGGGGGTCGGCAAGACCCCGCCGCACGGCTTTCCGCGCAACAACCGATTTGGCTGAAGGGCGGGGGGCGCTGCCCACCGGCGCCTGCGGCGCTCCCCCCGGGATATTTGGGCCACAATGAACTTTGGCTGGCCGTCTGGGGTCTGGCAGTCAGGTTCCGAGTGACGGGGTGCCGATCTGGGCATGGATCTGCGCGACGGCGCCCGCGCCAAGGCCGAGGCCGGCGGCAAGGCTGCGCAGATAGGCGGCCTCGTTCTGATTGTCGAGATCGATCGCGGCCAGGGACATGGCGTAGATCTGGGGCCCCATGCCGGGCGGCACCTGGGCGCAAAGCCCCGGAATGTCGATTGGTGCGGCCAGTTCGGCGCGCACGAACTGCATTTCTTCGGGGCTGGCGCCCTCAAGCGCGTCGGTCAGGCGCTTCTGTTCACCCGCATCGATCCGCCCGTCGGACTTGGCCGCCTGGATCATGGCGCGCAGCATCAACCCGGCCGCCACCTCGTGTTCGGGCGCGGGCGGGGTCGCGGGTTCGCCGCCAGTGCCAAGTGCTTCGCTCAGCAGATCGCCGAAGCCTTTCGACCCGGCGCCGGATGCCGCACCGCCGGCCGCCCCGGCCACGAGGCCACCCAGAAGCCCGCGAAGGCCACCACGGGACTGGCCCGAGGATCTGGCCAAGGCCACCCTGTGCGCCGCCAAGCTGGTTGAGGAGACCGCCGAGGCCCCCGCCCCCGCCGGAGGGCTGGCCCACCACCACCGGATCGATGGGATTGCCGAACGGATCACCCGAGGTTCCCGGCGCGGGGCCGCCCGAGCCGCCAGCCGGGGCGCTGCCCAGCACATCCTTCATGATGTTTTCGAGATCGGTTGTCCGGCGGCCCGGCGAATAGTCGCTGCCATAGCGGCCGTCCGCACCGACCGACCCAATCGAGCCGCCCGATCCGACGGACCCGCCCGGCAGGCCATTTCTCAACATGCCGCCGACGCCCTTGACGACGGCGACCCCGATGGCGACCTTGGCCAACGTGCCCAGAAGACTCATATCTCACGCTCCAAAACAGCTACAGCACCCCTGAGCCTAGATGTTCAGTCCCGGCATCTGGTGGATCGGGTCGAGGATGAATCGATCTGGTTCTGATGTCCAGATTTTGCAGATGTATTCGTAGGGCGTGAGGCCGTTCAGCGTCTTCAGCCTTCGCGCAAAATTGTAGGCTGCGAGGAAGTCGGCGAGATGGGTTCGTAGCTGATCGTGACTGTCGTAGTGGAAGCGCTTCACGGTCGCGTCCTTGATCGTGCGGTTCATTCGCTCGACCTGGCCGTTAGTCCACGGATGATTGGGCTTGGTCAGCCGGTGCTCGATCCCGTTCGCCTCACAGATCATGTCGAAGCGCATGGGCCGGGAGTAGATGGTGTTGCGGTTCCGGGGCTGCTCTGCGAACTGTATCCCGTTGTCGGTGAGAACTGTGTGGACTTGGTAGGGCACGGCTTCGAGCATGTGCTGCAGGAACTCCCAGGCCGTCTTTCTGTCAGCCGTTGCAACGAGTTGAGCGACAGCGAACTTGGCTGTCCGGTCAATGCCGACGAACAGGTAAAGCTTCCCTTCGGCGGTCTGCACCTCGGCGATGTCGATGTGAAAGAACCCGATGGGGTAGCGCTTGAACTTCTGCCGTCTGGGCTTGTCTCCCTCGACATCCGGAAGGCGAGAAATGCCATGACGCTGAAGGCACCGGTGCAACGCTGACCGTGTCAGGTGCGGGATCGATGGCTGCAGGGCATAGAGACAGTCATCCAGCGGTAGCAGCGTATGGCGCCGGAACGCCACAACCGCTGCCTCCTCGGCCTCAGACAGCACGGTGGATCGGGGTTCCGTCGGTCCTGTCTTCAGACCCTCGACTGTCGCCCGTTTCCGCCATTTCGCGACCGTCTTGGGGTTGATGCCCAGCTCCCGGCTCAGCTGCGCGAGCGAAGCTTGCGATCGCTGTATTGCTGCTCTGACGGCGTGCGTGGTCGTGGCGCTCCCGTGACGAACTTGTCCCATAGTGCTTCCTTCCATTCATGAGAAAGGATCGCACCATCAAACCGTGGGATCAAACACCTAGAACGAACCGGGCCTGCTTGCCTACGGTCAATCTGTGGCCGCGCGTTCAACCCCGCGCGTCGGCGACATTCAGCCAGACCCCGCCCTCGGGGCGCAGGGTCAGGATCAGGACGGGCTTCGGATCGCGCCCCGGAACCGGGGTGAACCGGAACCGCGCGAGCAGCGTGGCGAGCACGATCACTGCCTCTTGCAGCGCGAAAGAGGCGCCGATGCAGATGCGCGGACCGCCGCCAAAGGGCAGATAGGCGAAGCGGTCGATGGCGCGCGCATCGGCGAAGCGGTCGGGATCGAACCGGTGCGGGTCGGGCCAGAGAGCATGGCTGCGGTGCAGCGCATAGACCGGGAGCATCACCGTGTCGCCGGGCCGCACCTCGCGCCCGCAAAGCGTGTCATGCACAAGCGCGGTGCGCGACAGGAAGGCGGCGGGCGGATACATCCGCAAGGCCTCGTCGACAATCTGGCGGCAGAAGGGCAGGTTCGCCAGATCGGCCACGCTGGCCGCGCGCCCACCCAGGGCTGCCTGCGCCTCGGCCCGCGCCCGGTTCTGCACCGCGGGATCGAAGGCGCAGAGATAAAGCGCCCAGGCGAGTGTCAGCGCCGTCGTCTCGTGCCCGGCGACGATGAAGGTCAGAAGATTGTCGCGCAGTTCCGCCGTGGTCATCCGACGCCGGGTTTCGGGGTCTTCGCCGTCCAGCAGCAGGTCCAGAAGATCGGGCACCGGGCGCGGCCCCGTGACCCGGCGCTGGTCGATCGCCCGGTCGGCCATCATCTTCATTTGGCGCATGGCGGGGGCGTTCATCAGGCGCGAAGGACGCGGCACCCACGCCGGCGCCCCGATCACGTCGAGAAACGAAACCCGCGCGGTCGAGCCGATATAGGCGTCTATCGCCCCGTGCACGGCATCGCGGTCGAACGCGTCGCTTCCCGAAAGGGTCACGTCCGAAATCACCTCGAACGTCGTGGCGACCATTTCCTCGAAAAGATCTGCTTGCCCGCCTGCCCGCGCCCCGACCCGGTCCGAGGCGCGTTCGGCGGCGTGTGTCATCACCGGCGCAAGGGCCTGCACGTTTCTGACGGAAAATGCCGGCGCCGCCGCCCGGCGCTGCCAGTGCCAATGCGCACCCTCGGCAATGAACAGGCTGTCGCCGATCGCCGGCGCGAGGATCATCTTGGTGACATCCGATTTGGGGTAATTTTCGATCCGGTCCTTGAGTATCTGCCGGTTGGCGCCCGGATCCATCACCATGTGCCAGCGCTTCCCGGTTCGCCCGGAAATGATCGGCTGGCGGGTGGCGATCTCGGGGATCAGCTCGAGCAGATTGCGCCGCGCGGTCAGGAAACTCTCCCACACCCCCTTGGGCCGAGTGTGAAGCGGCACTTGCACGGGCAAACCTGCGGGCGAACGATCCTGCATCTGGCCTCCCTCCCCCCGAGATCAAGATAGGCGTCAATTCGGCCAGGTCAATGCGACGCCATTGCCCGGCCCCCACCTCTGGGCTATGGCAGGACGAAAGAGGAGAGCCGAGATCATGGCATTTGCGCGCGCTGCATTCTTTGTTCTGGTCGCGGCTCTTGCCGGATGCGCGACAGACGATCTGTCCAAACCGCCGACCCAGTTTGGCGACTTCCACCTTGGCTATGACATCGTCGTGGCCGACAATGCCAAGTCGACCGGCCCGTCGCGGCAGGCCACGCCCGAAGAATGGCAGGCCGCACTTAAGACCGCGATCGACAAGCGGATGGGCCGCTATGACGGCGACAAGCTTTACCATCTCGGCGTCGGCGTGGTCGGCTATGCGCTGGCGGTGCCTGGCATTCCGGTGTTGCTCAGCCCGAAGTCGGTGCTGGTTGTAACGGTGGATGTCTGGGACGACAGCGCCCAGCGCAAGGTCAACGCCGAACCGAAGCGGCTGACCGTGTTTGAAGGGCTGTCGGGGTCGACCATCATCGGCTCGGGCCTGACCAGCAGCAAGCAACAGCAGATGCAGCGGCTCTCGGACAATGCCGCGCGCCAGATCAACGACTGGCTGATCGCCAACAAGGCCTGGTTCACGCCCGAGGCGGTCGCCGCCCGCGCCACCATGCCGCCAACCCCCACGACACCCGATGCCGGCGTCACACCCCCACCCTCGGCCCCGGCCGCCCCAGCCAACTGACGCTTGATTTTCCCGGCGTCTGCCGATAGGCAGCGCGCGATGTTTAATCGGGCCCCGATCCCACCGGCGAGGGGCCCCCAACCACGAGGCCCCGCGCGATGGCAAAGGCGAAGTTTGAACGGAATAAACCGCATGTGAACGTTGGGACGATTGGTCACGTTGACCATGGCAAGACGACGTTGACGGCGGCGATCACGAAGTATTTCGGGGAATTCAAGGCCTAC
>Ga0209023_10005912_pt1 | contig 13132 bp, 18 predicted proteins | sample LakOneMetagenome_FD_187468 | JGI IMG/M metagenome (GOLD analysis project Ga0209023, IMG submission 187468) | Freshwater and sediment microbial communities from Lake Erie, Canada (SPAdes) (version 2) | ecosystem: Environmental > Aquatic > Freshwater > Lentic | place: Lake Erie, Canada... | reverse complement strand
GCAAATGGACATGGAAATGGTGGAACTGGATGCGGAATTAAAAAACATAAAAGTACTGGTAGTGGAAGATATTGCCCTTAACCAGTTACTGATGAAAACGCTGCTGGATGATTTTGGGTTTGAGCGTGACATTGCAGCCAACGGGAAAATAGCCATTGAAAAATTACAGACCAAATCATACGATGTAATACTGATGGACCTGCAAATGCCCGAAATGAACGGGTTTGAAGCCACGGAATACATCCGGAACGAAATGCATTCAAAGATCCCCATCATTGCGCTGACGGCCGATGTAACCACCGTTGACCTGGCAAAATGCAAAGCCGTTGGCATGAATGATTATATAGCAAAACCGGTTGATGAGCGGTTACTCTACAGCAAAATAATCAGCATAGTAAAGAAGCCACAGATCATAAAAAACAGCGGGTTTAAAGAAGAGGAGCATTCAAAAGATAAACAGGTAAAATGCATTGACCTGGAATATTTAATTCACCGGACAAAAGCCGATCCAAAACTGATGATCGAAATGATCTCCCTTTACCTGGAGCAGACACCGCCATTGGTGAAAGCGATGAAACAGAGTTTAATGGACAAAGACTGGGACCTGCTTCATTCCGTGGTACACAAAATGATCCCCTCCTTCTCCATCATGGGTATCAGTACTGATTTTGAGAACATGGCAAAAAAGATCCAGGGATATGCAAACACCCGTCAGCAGTCTGATGTGATACACGATATGGCATTGCAGCTTGAGAATGTATGCACACAGGCATGTAAAGAACTGGAAGTAGAGTTAAGCATGATCAAAAAAACAAACGCATGAATAACAAAGAAAAAATAAAGCTCTTCCTGGTGGATGACGATGCCGTATTCTTAAAAGCACTGGAAATTGAATTTCTGCAGCACGGCGATTTTGGCATTGAAACATTTCCAACCGGTGAAGGTTGCCTTGAGAACCTGGTAAATAACCCTGATGTGATCATTCTTGACTATATGCTGGATGGCATCTATAAAAATGCCATGAACGGGATTGAAACCCTGGATAAAATAAAAGAATACAACCCCGATATCCCGGTGGTAATGCTGTCGGCCCAGGATAAGATCGAGGTGGCCATCAACTGCATGCATCACCGGGCGTATGATTACGTGGTTAAAAGTGAAACCGCCTTCATGCGCATACAGAAGATCATTACTTCCATTTTCCGTTATAAAAAAATGGAAAAGGAATTACACTGGTACATGGAGCGTATGTGATCAGCAGGCACCGTATAATTATTTCCGGATTGGATCGATCAGCTCAAATAAACTCCGATGCGATGAAATCAATTTTACTGATCGAAGATGATCCCGATATTCTTGAAAACCTGGTTGAGTACCTGGAGATGGAAGGGTTTCGTATTTTTTCTGCCAACACAGCCGAAAAAGGAATTGAACTGGCCGCCCAGATCATACCCGACCTGATCATATGCGATACACCAAAACCCGGGATCGATGGATACGAAGTTTTAAGGTTTATAGTCAATACAACTGATACTTGTGAAATACCATTTATTTTCTGCACAACGCTTTGCCAGAACTTTTATAAAACCGAAGCATATGAACTTGGTGCAGACGGGTTCATCATAAAGCCTTTTGAACTTGAAAAAATACTGCAACTGGCAAGAAACTGCATGAAACAGGGAAGTAAAAGACAAAAATATATGCTTTGACAAATGCAGTACCATATAACAAAACAGGGCCTGGTTTAAAAAAGATGCGCCGGCTGCATATACTGCTGGCAGAAGATAACCTGCTGAATATAAAGCTGGCCTCCCTTGTGTTCGCACAATATGGTTTAACATTCCAGGTAGCCGAAAACGGAAGTATCGCGGTTGAAAAAATAAAGAACGGCCATTTCGACATTGTACTTATGGATATGGAAATGCCGGTATTGAATGGTTACCAGGCCACAAACCTGATCAGGCATGAATTAAAGAATGATATCCCCATCATTGCCCTCTCCGCTCATACCCGGGATGATGAAAAAGAAAAATGCCTGCAACTGGGCATGAATGATTACATCGAAAAACCCATTAATGAAACACTCCTCTTCCGTTCCATATTGAATTTAACGGGCAGTAAAAAGAAAACTCCGAAAAGAGAATTTAATACCCGGTCACCGGGAACAGCCCCACATCTCCGGAAAATATGCAACCTCGATTATCTTATTAAGATCACCCGGGGAGACAAAAACAACCTGAACAGCATCCTGGATATATTACTGAAAGAAACGCCGGAAGAAATATCCATCCTTGATGAAGCGATCGAAAAAACAAATTATGTGCTCATCAGCGACATTTCCCATAAGATAAGATCTTCCTTTTCCATGCTGGGCATCTCTGTACTTAATCTCATATTGGAAGAAATGGAACGCCTGGGCGCTGTTGCAACCGGCATTGAACGGATCGCTAAACTGAACCGCCGGGTACATACTGTTTTTATAAAGGCTATGGAAGAAGTAAGAGCAGCGGTCAATATAGCCTGAACAAGACCTGTATCCGGATCATTTTTTCTACATTAACACAAGGCATACCGTATTATTTTTCACAAGTTCTTCCTTCCCAATGTGTGAATCATATAAATAATTCTATGGGTTATATAACACAGTAAGGTAAAAACGGGCGCACCTTTACAGCTATCATCATAAAATAATTATTATGCCTTTACTTACTGTTTTTATTGTACTCGTTGTTGTGGGTGTTGTTCTCTGGCTGATAAACACTTATATCCCGATGGACCGCAAGATCAAAAGCATTCTGAACGTGGTGGCCGTTATCCTCGTCATAATCTGGCTGCTGCAGGTATTCGGGATCCTGGGTTCTTTAAAGAGTCTGAAAGTCTGAGGAATATTTTGAACAAATACTTTACAAGTAATCAACCATGAAACAATTCACAAAAGCGGGGATCGCAAATATATTACAGGTAGCTGCGGTGCTCATTCTTTTTTGTTACCCGGGTTGTTCTCCGGATAAAACATCATCCAGATCTTCAGCAAAAGTCAACGCTCCGCAAACTGCTGATACAACCAGGCAATTAAAGCCGGTCGATCTCAGATCGCTGGAAACTGAAAAGAAAGCGATCGTATTAAAACCCTGACTTACTGAAAAAGGCTGTAGTATAAGAACCGATTAATTGAACAAAAAAAAATGAAATGTTAGCTGGCTATTTAAAGAACAGGTTTACGGATGCAGGCAATATTTCACTATTCACTGCCAGGTTCTTTAAAGAGGTCTTTACGCTTCCTTTCGAGCTAAAAGAATTTCTCCGGCAATGTTACATGGTCGGGTATAAATCGCTTCCGTTGGTTGGCATTACCGGTTTCATCATGGGACTCGTGCTTACACTTCAATCCCGGCCAACATTAGCGGAGTTTGGTGCAGAATCCTGGTTGCCCGGCATGGTGGCACTTTCCCTGATAAGAGAGATCGCCCCGGTGATCACCGCATTGATCTGTGCCGGGAAGATCGCTTCTGGTATTGGTGCCGAATTGGGTTCCATGAAAGTGACCGAACAGATCGATGCCATGGAAGTATCTGCTATCAATCCTTATAAATATTTGGTGGTTACAAGGATCCTGGCCACCACGCTCATGATCCCGGTATTGGTTGTATTTGCAGATGGCGTAGGTATTTTGGGAGGATATGCAGGCATTAATATTCACAGCGATGTTACCCTTTTCCGTTATTTATCGAAAGTACTTGACTCACTCGATTTCCTGGATATACTTCCCGCCACGATCAAAACATTCTTCTTTGGTTTTTTCATTGGCCTGATCGGTTGTTATAAAGGTTATACAGCTGCCAATGGGACCGAAAGTGTAGGCAAGGCTGCCAATTCAGCCGTAGTGGCAGCATCCCTTACCATTTTTATTATTGACATGCTGGCCGTTCAGATAACAGATCTTTTTTTCTAAATAAAATGATAACAGAAGAAATAAATAAAGAGAAAATAAAAGAACCTGGCAATGAGACCCCGGTAATAAGCATCATGGAATTGTATAAATCCTTTGGAGAACACAATGCTGTATTAAAAGGTATTACCCTCACGGTAGGCAAAGGAGAGAACCTGGTGGTACTGGGCAAATCAGGTTCGGGCAAATCGGTGGTCATAAAATGCCTCGTAGGTTTGGTAACGGCCGACAGCGGCGAAATAAAAGTATTTGATACCGATATCAACACTTTAGACAATGACCAACTGAATGCAGTCAGGATCCGGATCGGTTTTCTTTTCCAGAATTCGGCCCTGTACGATTCCATGACGGTAAGAGAGAATCTTTTATTTCCATTGAAGCGCCATAAAAAGAAATTATCTGCTAAAGAAGCAGAGGATGCAGTGATAGATGCTTTAGAAAGTGTGGGGCTGGCAGAAGCCATTGATAAAATGCCATCTGAATTATCAGGGGGTATGCGCAAACGGATAGGGCTTGCTCGTACGCTTATCTTAAAACCGGAGATCATTTTGTATGATGAACCAACAACCGGCCTGGATACCATCACGTCCCGGGAGATCAGTGAACTGATTTTGGCCATCCAGAAAAAAAGCAAGACATCCTCCATCATAATCACGCATGATATGGCCTGCGCCAGGCTAACCGGCGACAGGCTCGTGATCTTAAAAGACGGGGTGATCCATACCGAAGGCAGTTATGAAGAACTGGAAAAAAGCAAGGACGAATGGGTACGTTCATTTTTCATTTGATCATTTATTAAAAAAATTAACGTATGAAAAAAGAGTCTGGGTTAACATGGAAACTGGGATTATTTGTAACAATAGGGCTGCTGTTATTTTTTTCCACCATCTATTTTGTCGGAAAGCAGAAAAATATGTTCGGTTCAACCTTTCACCTGAAAACCCAGTTTAAAACGGTGAGTGGTCTACAGGTTGGGAATAATGTACGCTTCTCGGGAATAAATATAGGCACCGTAAGTGAAATAGACCTGGTAACAGATTCTTCCGTACTGGTTACTCTCGTCATTCAGGATGACGTGAAAAAATTCATTAAAACGGATGCAACAGCAAGCATTGGCTCAGACGGGTTAATGGGCGACAAAATACTCATGATCTCACCGGGTACCGCTTCCAGGAATACCGTAAAAGACAATGACCAGATCAGTTCCAAAAGCCCCATAGAAATAGCCGACGTAATGAGCAGTTTAAAAGCCAGTGTAGACAATGCCGGTGTCATTACTTCGCAACTTGCACAATTCAGTTATAAAATGAATAATGGCAATGGCGCCCTGTCAAAGCTGATCTCCGACGAAGGATTTTCCAACAGCCTTAAAAGCACCTTGACAAACCTGCAAACCAGCACCAACCAGTTCTCCAAATTCACCACCAACCTGAATAACGGGCAGTTAGCCAGCAAACTGGATTCTACCATGTCAAACCTCCAGGCCGGAACCAAGGGACTGGATGATAATATGAATGCAGTAAAACATAGTTTTTTACTGCGTGGTTATTTTAAAAAACAGAAGAAAGCGGATGCGAAAAAACAGGCCGATCTGAAAAAAGCAGCTGACCTGAAAAAGAAAACTGTCCAGACAGTTCCGGCACCAAACAGGAAAGACAGCATAAAGCAATAAGATCTATCCCTGAAAAAAGCAGGCCCCGGGGAATATGTGAATCATGTAATTCTTTCAGGCAATTCTGTAACGTATATAAAGGGCTGATTATCCATCTTTGTAAGAGATAACATCTAGCAAATAAATCATACCATCAATGAAAAATCTAACGGAATTAAAAGGAAACTGGAACGAAACAAAAGGGAAATTAAAACAGCGGTTCAGCATGCTCACTGATAGTGACCTGCTGTTTGCAGAAGGCAAACAAGAGGAGATGTTAGGAAAGGTCCAGGTCAGGCTTGGCAGGACCAAAGCGGAGATCCTTAAGATCATCGCCGATCTGTAGGTCACCCTTACCCTGATAAAAGCAAAATGAATAGCACTACAAAATTGCGCAGGCAAATAAAAATATTTGTTATCCATCAGAAGCATACCTGGTGGGTAATGAAAATAACCGGCACTCAAAAAAAGGTGGCTGTTAAATAACAATCCTTATTTCACAAAAAAACTATACAAGATCATGGGTAACTTACTTTACATTCTTGCCGTAATACTGATTATTTTCTGGTTCATTGGCTTCCTGGGCTTCCATGCCGGCGGCATCATACACCTTCTGCTGGTGATTGCAGCGATCGCCATTTTACTGAGGATCATCCAGGGCAGAAAAATTCTTTAATCTTTAAAATATCATAAATCACGCCGTCACAATATTGCAGTTGTGCAGGCAATTAAAACAAACAAATGAAAAATTCGAACAACAACGGAAAACTGGTCGGTGCATTATTACTGGGTGCCGCAATTGGCGGAGCACTGGGAATCCTTTTTGCTCCCGATAAAGGCAGTGAAACGAGAAAGAAGATCTCAGCAAAAGGCAATGACCTTACGGATGCCATGAAAGAAAAGGTTGAGGAACTGCTTAATGAATTTAAAAAGGATGCAGGAACAGTGAAAGAAAAAGCAACTGAATTCATGGAGAACGGGAAAGCGGCAATAGAAGAATTTAAGGCGGGCTGATCATAAGCAACGAACTAATCAAGGGCATAATTAAAATCATTAACCATGGACACAAATTTAATTGAACCGTTTTTTGAAAGAACGGAGCAATATGGCAGAACGGGTATTGAGTTATTAAAACTGAAATCGGTTGATAAAACAGCTGATCTTGTTTCATCGCTTGCTTCCCGGTCCATATTAACCCTGGCCGTATCGTTTTTTGCCATTATGCTTAATATAGCCATAGCGCTGTGGCTTGGCGATCTGCTTGGCAAATATTATTACGGGTTCCTGATTGTTGCTTCATGTCATGCCATTGCTGCGATCGTATTACTGGCCATTCATCCTTTTATCAAATCAAAGATGAATGATTCCATTATCAGAAAATTACTTAGCTGACCCATTATGCAAAAGATCAGTTCACGTGCAGAGTTAAAAGCAGCCATCCAGGAGTTAGAGGGCAAACTGGATAATGAATGGCCCTTACTTAAAAAAGATTTTTTCAATACCTATGAAAGTCTGAAGCCGATCAATATTTTAAAAACTACTTTAAAGGAAGCTATTGCAAGCCCGAATTTAAAGACTGATGTGATCAATGGTGCAATAGGATTGACCACGGGAATACTGGCCAAAAAGGTGATACTCGGTAAAACACTGAATCCCCTTACAAAATTATTGGGCATCATCCTGGAAATGGCAGTGGCCAATAAGGTCACAAAAAATGCCGATGGGGTCAGATCGATCGGAACTTTTATCATGAAGAAAATATTTACCAGGCAGCCTGCTGTGGAAGAAAAATAATGGACATTTTTGTCAAACCTCCTTTTTATGCAAAAGCTGCGCTAATCTTTATCAGCGTTTTTGCTTTCATATTCACGATGCGGATCGGGCAGGATATCATCATTCCTGTGGTATATGCATTACTGATTGCCATTTTACTTAACCCGCTGGTTAATTTTCTGGTCCGGAAAAAAATAAATAAAGTAATTGCCATCAGCATTGCCGTATTTCTAAGCATTTTTGTAGTGATCGCCATCTTTTACATTATCTCCTCCCAGGTAAGCCTGTTCAGCGAATCCTATCCAAAACTGAAGGAGAAAATGGATGTCACCAGCAATAACCTGCTGAATTGGGTCTCAGAGAAATTCAACATCCGCCAGTCAAAGATAAATGCCTGGATCAGTGAAACACAAAAAGAAGCAATTCGTGATTTTGCGATTGCTGAAAAACTTTCTGAAGCCGGGCAGGTAATGGTAACGATAATGCTGCTGCCTGTTTATTTATTTCTTTTCCTGTATTACAAAACATTATTACTGGAATTTATCCGCAGGCTTTTCCGCTCAGAACATCATGGTGTGGTTGCTGATGTATTGGTAAGCACCAAAAAGATCACACAAAGTTATTTGTCGGGTCTCTTTTTTGAAATGCTGATCATGGCAGTACTTAATTCCGTAGGACTTTTATTGCTCGGTATTGAATATGCCGTATTGCTTGGTATCATCGGTGCGCTGCTGAATGTGGTCCCCTACCTGGGTGGCATCATCGGGGTGTTATTATATATGGCCATTGCACTGGCAACTAAATCGCCGGTATATGTTATTTACGTAGCGGTGCTTTATGCCATCATACAGTTCATAGATAATAATTTCATCGTTCCCAGGATCGTTGCATCAAAGGTTCAGTTAAATGCCCTCATTTCCATTATAGTCGTTCTGATCGGTTCCGCGGTATGGGGAATTTCGGGCATGTTCCTTTCGATCCCGTTAACGGCAATCATGAAAGTGATCTTCGATCACATCGACCCTTTAAAACCCTGGGGATTCCTGCTCGGGAATATGGTGCCCACCAAATCGAAAATATCTTTTCTTAAAAAGGGGGGTAAGTAGCCAAAAGAAAAAAGCTGTGAATAATGCAACCTATTCTGCTGAAGATGTAATGATTCTCACAGTAATGATACGCATATTTACATCCTGAACATTCACTTAAAAAATAATGTATGAAAGCAAACGTTTTGACTTCGCTCATAAAAAACACGGTTTTAACTATCCTCTCACTTGTGATGGTATTAACTTTTAATGCCTGTGTCACAAAATCGGCTTTTTTAACTTCATCTGTAGTTCCGGCAGCACGGGGCGATGTAAAAGTGAAAAAAGACAATAACAGGAACTATGTAATTAAGATAAAGCTTACAAACCTGGCAGAACTAAAAAGGCTGGATCCCTCTATGCAGGCTTATGTGGTATGGATGGAATCGGATGGCACGTTAACAAAAAACCTTGGGCAGATCAACAGCTCTTCAAGCATGTTGTCTAAAACATTAAAAGCCTCTTTTGAAACAGTTTCCTCATCAAGGCCAACTAAAATATTTATTACCGCTGAAACGCAAGCCAATGTTTCGGGCCCTGGTTCAATGATCATTTTATCAACCAGTGATTTTTAAACCATTTGCATACCTGTCATTGTAAGAGGGCTCATATCAGCTAACAATGCTTAACCTGTGGATTATACAATTTCTTCGCATAATCCTGTAACAGTTCCCATCGGTAACGTATGCAACTTTGCATTATCAGTTTCTGTTTAAAACGAAAAAAGATAAAATGAAAAAAGCAATGTTACTAGTAGCCGTATTGTTAAGCGGTTTTCTGTTTAATTCAGCCGGTGCACAGGTTCGTGTGGGTGTTGACATCAACATCGGTACGCAGCCCGTTTGGGGGCCAGTAGGATATGATCATGTAGAGTATTATTATTTGCCTGACATTGATGCCTTCTACTATGTTCCCAATCATCAATACATATACCAGCAACGTGGGCGCTGGATATTTTCAGCCTCATTGCCTTACCAGTACCGGAACTTTGATTTATATAGCGGCTATAAAGTAGTGATCAATGAGCCAAGACCCTACCACAATTATGAAACTTACCGGAGAAAGTATGCTGGTTACAGGGGCAACCACAGCCAGGAAGTGATCCGTAACAGTAATGATTCAAGGTATTTTGAAAACAGGGGACATCCGAAATACAACGAATGGAAAAAAGAGCACCACGACAATGGCCGCAGGGGAAATGATGGTCACAAAGGAAATGATCATCGCCGCGGAAATGGACATAACGGCAATAATTAAAAACCCGGGTATCACACTATTCAGGGCAAACAAAAAATTCTATCAATAATCAATAAAAAAAACAAAAAAATGAAAGCAGCAAAAATAAGTACACGGATAAAAAATATTTTTACCGGTATTTTGGCAACACTCCTTATTTTTTCATTTGGATCATGTGCCAAGAAAACAACTTCCCTGGCCGAATCAATGGTTCCTGAATCAAACGGGCATGTGCAGATCAAACGGGACGTAAACAGCAATTATATCATCCACATAGATCTTTCCGACCTGGAAAATGTAAAGAACCTGAGCCCCGCCAAAGAAGCCTACGTGGTTTGGATGGTGTCTGATCAAAAACTAACTAAAAATATCGGGCAGATAGAAGGTGCCAACAGCTGGCTCAGCAAAAAATCAAAAGCTTCTTTTGAAGCAACCTCAGCAGCAAAACCAACAAAGATCTATATCACAGCCGAAAACGACGTCACTGTTAAAAAGCCGGGCAAACAGGTGGTATGGTCAACAAGTAGTTTTTGATTGTATTTAAATACAATTATGAAACAAGGTTCATCAGAGATGAACCTTGTTTTTATTTATGGATACTTATTCTGTCTTACTTCAGTTTACCCTGGTAAAAATCCAGCACTTTGGTCCGCAGTAAATACTCGTACCTGGCAGACGTAAGATTTACCGTTGCCCGGTCGAGATTATTCTTTACGATGAGGTACTCCACACTGTTCAAAGCACCGAGGTTAAAGCGAATCTCGGCCGCCCGGAATGACTCTTTAAAAGCAGTTACCTGGCCGCCAAGTATTTTGTACCTGTCCCATGCCGTGGTCATGTTCAGATGTGCCTGCTCAATGGCCTGGCGAAGCTGTATCCGGGTGTTCTCAGCCACATAACTGGTTCGCTTCTCTTCCAGTCTTGCCAGTTTCACTTTTGTCCTGGACTGGAAGGAGGAGAATATCGGTACCTGCAGGCTTACACCAAAAAAAGTTCCCAGGTTATTATTGTACTGTTTAAAAAAGTCGATCTTCTGGCTTTGGTAATTTGTTTGCTTGCTGATAACAGGGCTGTTGTTTCCATTCACCACCACGTAATCACCGGTTACAACATCGGTAGAGCCGATTGCCGTGGAACTCCGTGCAGCGCTTGAGAAATTGGTACCCAATTGCCCAAACAAAGAAAGTGTTGGATACAGGTCGGAAGCCGCAACCCGTATGGCTTTACCGGCAGCCTTAGTACGCAGGTCGGCCGCTTTTACAAAAGCAAGATTTTGTAAAGCCACTGTATAAATATTCTCTGCTGTTGCATCATAGAGTTCCATCTTCATATCCATACCTTCCCGGTCGAGTTGCATATTTTTATCATAAGGCACATTCATGTACTGCGATAAGGTGAGCTTCGACATTTCCAATGCACGGCTTGCATTGATCACTGCCAACTGGTCGGATGCATATTGCCCCTTCATGTCGTACAGTACGGCGGGTGCGATGGCCCCTTCTTCATTCAAAAGATCAAGCCGTTCAACTTGCTTCTCTGTTACGGCTATTTGTTTTTTTGTAAGTGCCAATACGTCTTCATCATTCATCACCTGCAGGAAAGAAAGGATCACATTCAAGGTCAGGTTGTCCTTCTCCTGCTGCAGTTCCATCTTTGATGCCTGGTAATTATAAGAAGCCTGCTGAATACTGTTCTGCGTTTGAAATCCTTTGAATACCGGTATGGAAGCCGTGATGCCCGAATTGGATGAAGACAACTGCTGGTTGATATAACTGTTGGTATACGGATCAATGCTGCGGCCGTTGTTGATGCCATAGTTCAAACTGGCCGATACATTAGGCAGCCGGTTCATCCTTGACTGGTTCAGGTTCAGTTTTGCATTCTGCTCAAGCAGTTCGCTTTGCTTCACCGGAATGTTATTGGCCGTTGCTATATCCAGGCAGGCTTTCAGGGTTAATTTCGATGTATTGTTCTGTGCATACCCGTTTACAAGACCGGTAACGGTCATCATGCACCACATCATTCCAACTTTTGCTTTCATCATTTTTCTTTTAATTATTTTTATAACTCAATGCGCCCGTCGAGCAGGTTGATTATTTTAGACCCATAGGATGCATTTTTTTCCGAATGAGTTACCTGTATGATGGTCATTCCTTCTTTATTTAATTCACGGAACAGGTTCATGATCTCCTCGCCCTGTTTTGAATTCAGGTTGCCGGTTGGTTCATCAGCCAGCAGCAATTTTGGTTTGGCGATCAGCGCCCTTGCAATACCCACCAGTTGCTGCTGCCCGCCGGAAAGCTGTGATGGAAACAGGTCTTTCTTGCCAACAATATTGAACCGGTCGAGCATATCGGCCACCATGGCTTTACGTTCCGATGCCTTTACATCCTGGTAGATAAGTGGCGTTTCAATATTTTCATACACCGTGAGCTCATCAATAAGGTGGTAAGCCTGGAACACAAAACCGATGTATCTTTTATACAGGCCGGTACGTTGTTTCTCTTTCAGCTTGTGTACGGGCTCATACAGGAATTCGTATTCCCCTTCATTGAATTCATCCAGCATCCCGATCACATTCAGCAGGGTTGATTTGCCCGAGCCTGATGGCCCCATGATGGAGATAAATTCCCCTTCCTTTACGGTTAAGTTGATGTCTTTTAAAAGAAAGATGCGGTTATTACCGTTGTTCACCCACTTGAAGATCTTTTTTAACTCTAACATGATTTATATTTTATTCTGTTCGTAAACTTTTTACCGGGTTTACCATCGCAGCACGGACCGTACGTATACTTAATACGACCATTGCGATCAATAACATACTTATTCCACAGACTGCAAATATCCACCAGCTTATTTGTGTGCGGTAAACAAAATCCTGCAGCCATTTATTCATGGCCAGCCATGCCAGTGGTGCCGCAATTACAAAAGCAATCAATACCAGCGACACCAGGTCTTTGGATAATAAGGAAACGATCTGTGCAACAGATGCACCCAGCACCTTACGTACACCGATCTCTTTTGTCCGGGTATTGGTTGTGTAGATGACCAATCCCAGTAATCCAAGACAGCTGATAAAAATGCAAAGCCCTGCCGACCAGTTCAGCAATCTCGAAATATCCTGCTCTTTCTTATAAAATCCGGCAATGGTCTCATCAAAAAACTCGTACGTAAAGTCATTGTCAGGATAAAGTATTTTAAACTCTTTCTCGATCTTCGCCAACCCTTCCTTCCATAACCCGGGCGAACCCGCCTGCGGCCTTAAGGCAAAGTGAATGGCATAGCTTTGCTTGTCTGCGCTGGAATACGCCAGCGGCAGAATGGCCTGGTGTGTGGATTTTGTATGAAAATCTTTCAGCACCCCAACGATCGGGAACTTTTTATTATTCCGGTTCACGAATTTTCCAACCGCATCCGTGGCATTGGTAAACCCGATCG
>Ga0209023_10005910_pt1 | contig 13134 bp, 9 predicted proteins | sample LakOneMetagenome_FD_187468 | JGI IMG/M metagenome (GOLD analysis project Ga0209023, IMG submission 187468) | Freshwater and sediment microbial communities from Lake Erie, Canada (SPAdes) (version 2) | ecosystem: Environmental > Aquatic > Freshwater > Lentic | place: Lake Erie, Canada | collected... | reverse complement strand
TACATGGCTCGATCAAGCGTGGTTCCAGGCCCACGGTGTCAGCGGGATGTCGACGCCTACGACGCTGGGCCTCGACGACACTCTGGCTTCTGCATTCGCATCAACCAGCCTTCCGTCGCTCCTCCGTTTCGAGGACCGCAACTCCATGCGCTGGTCCCGCGAGAGCCGCGTGCCGTTCCTCGATCAGGACTTCGTCGAGGCGGTGTTCCGTGCACCGCTCAGCGCCATCATCAGCGATGATGGCCTGACCAAGTCGTCGTTCCGGTCGGCCATGCGTGGGATCGTGCCGGACCCGATCCTGGATCGACGCGACAAGATCGGGTTCACCACACCCGAGGACCGGTGGATGGCGACGCTGGCGCCGTGGATCTCATCGGTCCTGACCTCACATGCAGCGGAACGTTTGCCCGGCCTGCTCGCTGGAGTGGTCAGCGACGAGTGGCGACGGATCCAGGTTGGTCGCGCAGCATTCGACTGGCGTGTCTGGCGTTGGGTCAATGCCGCCTTGTGGGCCGAGACCTTCGACCTCACCGCCCCATGAAATCACGCCGACAACACCGTCGCCACGGTCACCCGATACGTGTCTTCATCGGACTCTCAGAGGTAGCTGGCTACTACAGCCATCTCAGCCTTGGGATGCAGGCTGAAGGAGCCCGCACCGAGTTACTGACGCTACGACCGCATCCATTCGCGTATGAAGGCCCTCAACCCAGCGCGCTTCAGGTGTGGGTGCACAAAACCATCGCCCTCGGCGATAGGAGCGGACCCTTCCGTGCGCCAATTGAGGTGGTAACCAGACTCGCACTCCTCGTGTACGCGATTTTTGCGTTCGACTCATTCGTGTTTGGCTTCCGGAATTCATTCTTGATTGGCTGGGACCTCCCACTTTTGCGGCTCTTCGGCAAGACCGTGGTGTCCATTTTCCACGGCTCTGACTCCAGACCGCCCTATCTTGACCCTGTAACCTCCCGCGACCTCTCGGATCGAATGCTGACGGCCAGGACGAAGACGGTATGGCGTACGTGCCGGCGCTTCGAGCGCTGGAGCAACTGGATTGTCAGCAATCCACTGTCGTCACACTTCTTTGAACAACCCGTCGTCGCATTTCAACACATCGGTGCCCCAACATTGGTCGCCGCACCCTCGGCACCACCGCCACCCGGACCACCAAAGATCGTGCACGCTCCTTCGGACCGAGATGCAAAGGGAACCGAGGATATCCGTGCGATGATCAAGGACCTTCGCGAGGATGGCATGGAATTCGAGTATGTCGAGCTGACCGGGCGACCGAACCGCGAAGTGGTATCCGAGTTGAAGTCTGCGTCTTTTGTCATCGATCAGATGCACAGCGACACCACCCTGGCTGGGTTCGCCACTGAGGCAGCTAGCCTCGGTCGCGCAGCCGTCGTGGCCGGAAGTTGCATTGACGAATTGACCGCTTTCCTCGGCCCCGAGCACGCGCGGGTGGCTGTATTCGCAACCCCTGCCACCATTGAGTCAGTCGTGCGTCAATTGCTCGCCGACCCTGAAGGGGCGCGCCAGGTCGGCGTGCGTGCTCAAGAGTTCGTTCGCCGCGAGTGGACCCGCGAGCTGGTCGCACGCCGGATACTCACGCTGATCAGCGGGCATCCTGATCCGAATTGGCTCTTCGATCCATCCGACCTTCGCTGCGCATGTGGCCTCATGCCTCCGGGGCGATCAGCGGAACTGATCCGCAGGGTCATGAGCGAAGACGGCCGCGACGCCCTTTGCCTCAGCCACCATCCAAGGCTGGAGCAGATGATCGCCGCGGAGTGCGACCCGTCCACCCGAGCGCATCGACATTGAGTGAGCGCTGAAGTCAGCATCGCATCGTCATTCGATTCGAACAACATTGCCATCCACGGTCACGCGTCCTATTAAGCGAGCGGGAGAACCCGCCACAAACGCTGACTCGGGGACCGATTCGCTAACGAACGAGTTGGCGCCAACAATTGATCCAGCACCGATCTCTACATCTGCTGCCACGATGCTCTGTGGCCCTATGTAACAGTTAGCACCGATGGAGACGGGACCCGTTCGACGATTGATAAGTCCGCCCGACACTGCCCAACCAACCGTGTCATGGGTATAGATCTGTACTCCAGCGGAAATCGAACAGAAGCTGCCGACTGTCAAGGACCCACCCGACCCGTCCAACAGCACCCAAGGTCCAATCCACGTATCTTGTCCAACGGTGACGTCGCCGTACACGAGTGCACTGCCGTACACACTTGCTCTTGAACCAAAACCCAATCGATGCGCACGCTCCCACCGGTCAGATACCAACTCATCGGCGGAGAGGCTCCGATCAAAGGTTTGACGAAGCGTCTCATCTGCTTCCTCAAGTGCCCTGGACACCATCTCGAGGATGGAATCCTCCGGGCTCAAGTTATCGCCCGACATCAGTAGCGCCTCCAGAAATGAAGATACCCAGGAACTCCTCCAGGTAGAGCAGTGACCACAGCAGCAGTCGGAGGTTCTTCCTCCCTTCGAGGTGATCATTCACCAGCTTGCGAACACTATTCGGATCAAGATACGAGAATATGGCAGCATCGCCCTCCATGAGCGTGCGCCTGACATACTCGATGCTTTCGCCGCGGAACCAGCTTGCGTCCGGGGCAGAGAAGCCTTGCTTTCTGCCGCTCGCTATCGACTCCGGGACGTATGACGCCATCATCCTTCGAAGCAGGATCTTTCCGTCGCCTGTATCGGATTCGTACTTGCGTCGCTTGAGACCAGGCTCATTTTCATCGAACGGCATTGCAGTGCGACCTGGGTGATGGAGGCGCAAGTGCGCCGGAAGTCTCTGTGCAAAATCCACAAGATCGTTGTCAAGAAATGGCACTCGAGTCTCGAGTCCATGTGCCATGGAGAGCTTGTCCTCGACAATGAGAAGTCCTTTCAGAAACGTCTTGGCCTCCAGGTACAGCGAGCGGTTCAAGTAGTCAGCGGGCGACTCGAGCCCACTTCTCATGCGTTCCGCAAAGACCCCACTCAGGATGTCCCGGCCAACTGAACCATCCGCGGCGCCAAGCTCGGGTCGAAAGAGTTTGGTGGCGAACTCATCGGGCACCAGCCGACGCCAGTACCCGTAAGCACGATCAACGTAGTCATCGAAGCTGACGACATCCATGGACTGGTAGTAGCGCCATGGATAGCCAGCAAAAAGCTCATCTCCACCCGTTCCAGCCAGCACGACCTTCCCGAAGCGGCCAGCCAGCCCGGCCGCGTAGTAGTTGGGATAGCTCTGACCGACTCGAGGCTCTTCGAGGTGCCAGACGAGCTGACGCATGCACCGCTCCATGTCGCCTGCCTTTAGAACCATCTGGTAGTGCTCCGTGCCGAAAAGGTACGACATGTGCTCCGCCGTCGCACGTTCATCGAATGCCAGCTCGAGCCCAGACGCTGATCGGAGGTCGAAGCCCACGGTGAATGTGCGCATACCCGGATTGTGCTGGGCGGCAACCTTGGTGATCGCGCCAGAGTCCATTCCACCACTCAGATATGACGCAATAGGCACGTCACTCACGAGCTGCCGGTCGACCGCCTGTTCGAAGAGATGGCCCAGCTCGTCAAGGTACGACTCATCAGACTGGACCGTGCCGTCCCCAGCAAAGTCAAAGTCCCAGTATTGCGACTCATGGACAGATCCACCGCAGATCTCTGCCGTTGTGCCGGCGGGCAGCAATTCGACTCCATCGAACAATGTTCGCTGGGTGAAGAAGTTCTGGAACGTCAGGTACTCGACGAGCGCCTGCTCGTCGATCTTCGGATCGAGACTCGGGTGGGCCAGGAGTGCCTTCACTTCGGATCCGAAGAGGACTACACCCTGGGTTCTAGCGACGTACAACGGCTTGATACCGAAACGATCTCGCGCCAACAGCACCGACTCGCGGAGCGTGTCGACAAAGGCGAGTGCGAACATGCCGTTGAAGCGTTTGATCGCCGCGGTACCCCACTCGACCAACGAGTGGAGCACCACCTCAGTGTCAGACGCGGATCGGAACCTGACGCCGGCCCGCTCGAGTTCGAGGCGTAGCTCCCTGTAGTTGTAGAGCTCACCGTTGTAGACGAGGACGAATCTCCCGCCGGGAGCCACCATCGGCTGACGACCGCCGGAAGTCGCGTCGATGATGGCGAGTCGTTGGTGCGAGACAGCAATCGGCCCCGCGCTCCAGGAACCATGATCGTCCGGACCTCGATGGGCCACGGCTGCACCCATCTGCATCGCAGTCCGCTCGGATGCGTCCCTGCCGTCTAGGTTGATGTATCCAGCAATTCCGCACATAGATCAGCGACTCCTATCGAACATGGAGGTAAGCGAGCGGAGTTCACCCACGCGGACTACTCCAGCAGCGACGAGGACGGTCGGAAAGACGAGGGCCAGCAGTACTCGTGCAGAGAGCCAGAATGTTGTGGGAGGGACCCACGACAGGCTCATGGCCGATGCCGTCACTACTGTCAATACTCCGAGGCGAGTCCAGGGATAGTCGACTGGATCGATCCGCTGAGCAAAGACGAACGTCAACACCAGCTGAACGAGGAAGCCCGCAACGGTTGCAAGGGCGGCACCCATGAGCCCGAAGTAGCTTGCCAAGGCAACGACGCCAGCGGCATTGACGACTGCAGCGACACACGCCGGCCATGCCAGGAGGCTCGTGCGAGCAGTGACCAGCATCGAGACCTGAATCACAGGCATGGGGGCCAGCAGCAGGAAGGCGGCCGCGAGTACCGGAACCAGGTCTGCGGCCTGGGCGAAGGCCTTGCCACCAAGGACTCCGACCATGGCAGGAGCGAGCAGCGATGCCGCGACCGCAATCCACGCGACTGAAGCGAGGTATAACACGGAAGTGCGGGCGCGCATAGAGCGAGCGCCAGGGGCATCGTGTGCGGTGGCTTCGAGGACCACTGGTGTCCAGCCCCGGTTGAACGAGTAGATGACGAGGGTCAGGAGCAACGAGACCTTGGCGGCGAGCGCATAGATCCCGAGTTCTCGCAATGAAACGATCCGTACGAGCACCAGTCGATCGACGAACATCACAGACCACCCGGCAAGGCCAGCGAACAGCAAGGGAAGGCCGATCGTCAAGATCCTCCTCATCTGCGCGCGTCGGACTCGGAGCCTGAGGAGACCACCGGAGGTGACGACGTTGTAGGCCAGCGACGCGAGTGAACCGATCAGCCATGCCGCCATCACCTGGGGAACGCCACCATCGAACCGGACGACCCACACGACGCCGATGAGAAGCTGCACCCCAGACAAGATGACCACCGACGCCAGATAGCGCCATGGCTGTCGACGTGCCCTCAGCGCTTCAAGTGTGAAGCGCGCGACTGTCAGAGCCGGGATGACCGACGCAGCGAGACGGACCGATGTCAGTGCACCCGGCTCGCTCGACATTGCGCCGGCGATCGGTCCAGAAGCCGCGTACGCGGCGCAAGCGACGACGAGGCCAGCAACCAGCGTCCAGACTAGACCGCTCGAGAAGACCCCCTCCCGCTCGGCGGGACCATCAGCGAGGAAGTACTGCTGCAACGCAGCAGTATCGGTTCCCGCGATAGCGACGAGGACAGCGAGATTCACACCCGCCAGCAGCAGATCCAGCTCGCCGTAGCCGGCAGGACCGAGTGTGCGGGCGAACACCGGCGTTGCGATCACCACCGCCCCTTGGGCGATCAGCGAAGCTACCCCGTATACGGCGACGTCACGGCCTAGCCCGCTGGCCGTGGTCCGCTCTGTCACTCGACGCCCACCTACAGTCAAAGAGAGCGAATCGCTGCCACGACGTACGCGAAATCGTCGTCGGACATCCGATTGTGCAACGGAATCGCCATGGTGGACGCTTGAAGCCATTCTGCTGTCGGGCAGCGGTTGGCGGTCGCACGGTACGCCCCGAGAGCCGACACGGCGTGTGTCCCCGGCCGGGTACTGACTCCGGCAGCGTGCAGCCTTCCCATCAGCTCGTTCCGCGGCGCCGGGCTCGTCTCCTCGTCGACAAGCGTGACGTAAGACTGCCAAGCGTGCTTGTAGCCGATAGGCTCAGAAGGCTGACGAAGCCAACCCACGTCCGAAAGTTCTTCTCGATACCAGGCCGCTCGCTCGCTCCGCTCCGCGAGCAACGTATCGAGGCGACTCATCTGGACTAGGCCGACCGCACCCTGCATGTCCGTCATACGGAAGTTGAACCCGACCTCCTCGAAAGCGGGTAGCAGGTAGGGCTGCGGCCCGTGATGACGGACCTCTTCGGAGACGGTCGCGCCATGATTTCGCAGGATCTCGGCACGGCCGGCAAGCTCCTCGCTGATCGTGGTCAGCATACCTCCTTCCCCAGTCGTGATTATCTTGCGCGGGTGGAACGAGAACGCAGCGGCATCGCCGAGACCACCCGCCGTTCTATTTCGCAACTCCGCTCCTGTCGCGCAAGCGGCGTCTTCGACTATTGCCACAGAAGGCGGAAGGACACTCCTTAGCTCATCCACGTCGACACAAAGGCCAAAGAGGTGAACGGGAATGATGGCTTTCGTTGCGTCGGTCACAAGCGCCGCCGCTGATGACGGGTCAATATTGAAGGTGACGCCGTTGACATCTGCGAACACCGGGGTCGCACCACACAACCGCACGACGTTGGCCGTGGCCACCCAGGTGAACGCGGGAATGATGACTTCGTCACCGGGGCCAACACCGATCGCAGCGAGAACAAGTTGCAGTGCCGTCGTACAGGATGTCGTGGCCAACGCGTGAGGAACAGAATGCCGCTCAGCAAACGACCGCTCAAACTCACCCACGGCTGGGCCCTGGGTCAACCACCCTCGATCGAACGGGGCTCTCAGTGCCTCAAGTTCTTCAGGACCGGTGAAGGGCTCAGCGATTGGGATGAATCTTGCGGTCATGAATCGGCGACCCGACGTCGCGACTCGACCTCGTCCTGGTGCGTGCGCCGCCACTCGATCAGAGTCGTCAGACCAGTCTTCAGCGGTACCGATGCGTCGAACCCGATCTCTTCAGATGCCTTCAACGGACTTCCGATTCTGTTCTTTACGAAGGTCAGCCCAGCTGGTTCAAACTCGATACCTGCGGTTCCGCCAGTGAGCTCGACCAGCAATTCGGCCAACTCGAGCACGGTCGTGCGAGTTCCCGTGCCTACGTTGTAGAACTCGTCGACGACGTCCGCCGACATCGCACGGACGTTTGCATTTGCGCAGTCATGCACATGTACGAAGTCATAAGCTTGACTGCCATCTCCATACACTCTGAGCGGCTCGCCGCGATCGATAGCGTCAAGCATCTTCATTATGACCGCGATATAGGCACCCCTGTAGTCCTGCCGGGGACCGTAAACATTCATGTAGCGTAGTCCCACGTAGTTCAGGCCGTACCTGTGATGAAGCGCCCTCGCCATCGCTTCGCCGGCGATCTTCGTCGCCCCATAGAAGTTCTTGTTATTGAACGGATGGTCCTCCGTCATCGGCTCTTCGACGGCGTCTCCATAGACCGACGCAGATGACGAGTACACGAGGCGCTCGACCCCCGCAGCCATGCAGGCTTCGAAGACATTGAAGGTCCCCGCCACATTCACGTCAAAAGCAGCTCGAGGAAAGTCGTGGCACTGCAGCAGCCACAATGCGGCGAAGTGGAACACCCCATCAGATCCCCGAAGCGCTGCCGCCAGCACGTCGGTCTGTGTGATGTCACCCCCAGCTTCGAACAGGCTGACCCGCCCGTCCTGGAGCGCGCCGGTGAGGTTCTCATGGACGCCACGAGCGAAGTTGTCGTAGACGACAACCTGGCCGGCGCCAGCCTCCAAGAGTGCATCGACTGTGTGGCTCCCGATGAGTCCCGCACCTCCGATCACGACAAACCGCTTATCGCGAATCTCCATACTCGCCACCTCCATCGGCTCTGAACGTCGGTCATCGGCGGTGAGCGAATGCCGCCGTTCCCAAATGCGCGGACTCTTCGGAGATGCCCTTGCGATCGGTCACCCCAGGATAGGCCCTAGTGAGATCATCCCCTCGCCTAGCCCTGATTCTTCAAGGGGCTGATTTGGGGTGAACTGATCGGCGGATTCCGGCTGTGAGCCTGGAGGCGGTGTGCGAGCGTGGCTGGCGGAGGGTTCTGTCGGTGGTCAGGACCCGGATCGTGAGCGTTGCCTGGTGTCGGAGCGTGCGTGGTCGGGGTGGTGTCGCCCGTTGTGGTCGGTGCGTGCTGGTCGTGGTCAGCTGATGAGGTCGATGCGTTGGTAGGCGTCGAGGAGTACGTCGGCGGTGGGCCAGCCGTCGATGAGGCGCACGATGCGGCGCCGGGCTCGGTGCACGAGGCGGCCGGGGGCGTGCAGGATCGCCCAGCGCAGCGTCTTGGGTCGGGCGTCGGCCCAGGTGCCGGTGAGGCACAGGAGTTGGAACCAGCGCAGCAGGTCGGCGGCGAGGGCGAAGGTCATCATCCACGCCGTGTTGGCGTCGAAGTTCGTGAACGGGAACCGGCACAGCCCGGAGTCCTTCAACCGTTGGATGTGTTGTTCGACATGCGCGTGGGCTCGCATGGTGGCGTCGAGGTCGCGGGGGTCTCCGGGCTGGTCGGTGTAGAAGCCCCAGTAGCGGAACTCGAAGGAGGGGAACAGGCTGCGCTGGGCGCCGGGGTGCAGGGGTTCGCGGCGCACGATCAGGCGGGTCCCCGACGGCAGCTTGTCGTCTTCGATCAAACAGGTGAGCTCGGCGACCGCGGCGTCGTCGGCGCGGGGTTCGCCGTGTCGGTCCAGGGCGGGGAGCCACACTTGGGTGATGCCTTCGGCGTCGAAGATCGCTGCTGTGACCTGGGTGTTCGAGCGTGCGGTGACGTAGAACCCGACGTTGCGGGCCCGGCACGCGGCCAGGAACCCTTGGGTGCAGCCAGCGGAGTCGGCTCGCACTACGACGTCGCGTTCGACCGCCACGGCGTCGTCGCCGGGTCGGTGGCCACGGCCGATCGTGGCGGGGAGCTGGCCGATTGCTTGGTCCAAGACGGTGACGTGATCGGCGACGGTGTTCGCCCCAGCGTTGCCCGGCCGCAACAGGCCAGCGAGGGTCTCGCCGGTCGCGTCAGCGAAGCAGAACATCGGGTGGAACCCGAACCCGCCCTTGTACGTGGCCGCGGTCTGGTCCTGGCTTCGAACACCTGCAGAATCCCATACCAGAGGGGCTCTTCCGCGCACGCGGACCAATCACCTCAATGAGCCCCGTGAAGAATCAGGGCGAGAGGTCTCACCTCAGAGGTTCGCCCAAGTGGGTCATGCGGCGCGGGCTGCGGGTCACCATGGCCTGCCGCCACCGCACGGCCGTCTACTCCGACCGGCTCCCGCCACGGCGGACGATCGGTCGCAGCACACGACCCTCATGATCCCTGAGGCGCCTGACCTGGCCCGATCAGGCCGCAAAGCCGGCGGCAAATGTTGGTATCGTCCGAGCGTGATCGTCAGCCGAGGCGGTATCCGACGACGAAGCGGTCACCTCGCCATCGCGGCTTCGGCGGCTTTCGTGTTCGGCGCGCTGCTCGTCCATCTGTCGCCATGGCTTGCTGCAGGGCTCGGCTACTCCCACGATGGCAACAACGCGGCAGTGTGGGGTCTCGGCGCACGCGGCGCGGTGGAAGACCCCATCGGCAACCGGCTCGGTGGCGTGCAGCCCGATGGAACTGAATATGCGAACCATCCACCTCTTCTGCTCTGGTCGCTGATCCCATCGACGGCGATCGCCGAGGACTCAGCGCTCGGACTCCGCCTGGTCCCGCTCGCTGCAAGTGTCGCGACGATCGCGTTGGCCGCACTTGTGCTCCTCGATGCTGGCGTCTCCAGATGGGCAACCTCGGCGGGCATCATCCTGGCCGGCACGACGGCGATGTACCTCACCTATGCAGCGTTGGTCGACACCCCGGTGTTCGGATTGCCGTTCGCGCTCGCATCACTCTGGGTTGCGCAGCGAGCGTGGCAGGGGCGCCCTCCTGCCACGGCGGCAGCGATCGCGATCGGCGCGCTGGCAGCGCTCGCCGGTTGGCAGGCACTTCTCATCGCCGTCCTGGCAGGCGCCTGTGCCACGCTGGCCCCTACACGATCGATCCACAAGGTCCGAGTTGCGGTTTTTGGACTTCTCGGAGGTGCAGCCGTTGGCCTGACCATCGATCTGCTCTGGACCAGTTGGGTCGACGGTGGGTTGTCTGCGCTCCTCGACCAGGGTGCGAGCAGAACACGGCTTCCTACGAGCATGTGGTTCGATCAGCAGGTCAGCTACGCCGTTGAATTGTACGGGATACCCCTGCTCGTGTTCGTCGTTGGCGGCATCGCTGCATCCCTCTTGCAGTCAGGCGACCGCGGAACCGACATCTCCGCACGAATTCCATCCGACTCTCCCGTGGAACCGATGCAGCTGCTCTCAGCGCCCCCACGCCGCGGTTGGGAATCCACTCGACCGGCGATCTTTGTCATGATCGTTGGACTCGCCGGATACTCAGCGCTGTTCAAACATGGCGCGTGGGTGCACAGCTACTGGAACTTTTATGGGGTTGCGCTCGTTGCGATGACCGCTGCCACGCTCCTGGATGCCGTCGCCCGAGCAGTGCAACAGTTCAGCCCGATCACCCGCACCATCACGATCGGAGGACTCGTGGCGATCGTCGCGGTGATCGCCACGACCGGAGCCGGGAGCCGCAGCCTGTCGGACCTCCGCATCCGGCAGGGTCTCGAAGTGGTGCCGCTGGTCAACACGCTGCCCACCGCCACATCACCTGACAAGGTCGTCGTGAACACGATCGGTGGCAACGCCAGCAAGCCGTGGCTGAAGTGGACCACCCACGGCCAGTTCCGCGACCTCTCGTTGGACCAGATCAGCACACTGGCACCAACTGAGCTCACCCTGGTGACTTTTCCGACCGCGCCCAGATCTCTGAAACCTGCCTCCGGCAAGCTGAACGGGCACTTCGCCCTCGTCGACGGTTCCAGCCTACGGCTGCTCAGTGGGCGGTGAACTGACGGCCGGGGCCGATCACCAAGCCGTGCACATCCCGTCGATCAGGACGATGGCCAGGGTGACCTCGCCCATGCCACAGACCCCTTACGCGCAGTGCACTCCTTAGAATCAAGGTTCAGATGACCAACAACCTGCCCCAGCGTCAGTTCTCCCTCCACAAGTGGGCAGGATCGCTCACGGCGCACGCAGTCGTGCTGGGAATCGTGCTGTTCGCGTTGATCCCATTCGTCGACACCGGAGCCTTCGGGTTCCCAGATGAAGCCCTCTACGCAGCGCAGGCCGATGCGCTCAACCACGGCTCCTGGTCAGTGGATCGCCCCGCAGCCGACATCGATCCCGACGGGATGTTCAGCGCCCTCGGGCCGCAGACCATCGTCGGCGACAAGATGATCCCGTACTCCCGTCGTCCTCTGTACCCCACGCTCCTCGCACCGTTCTGGTCGATCGGCGGAACCGCGGGGGCAATGGTATTGAGCGCCGTTGGCGCGCTCGCCGCCGCCTTGTTCGGCGCGCTGATCGCGGGCTACTTCGACAAGCGACTCGCCATTCCGACGTTGTGGTTGCTGGGGATCGGCTCACCGCTGCTCTTCGACGCTCATTGGATCGTGGCGCACGCCCTTGCGGCGGGCGCAGCAGCGGCAATGGCCTACTTCGCCATCATCGCCTCGGATCCCGGTCGGCAACCCGCCGCCCCTTTTCGTTGGCGCAAGACCGCACCTACTGCCAGCGCTGCATGCTTGGCTGCAGCGCTACTCGTGTTCCTCCGCTCCGAAGGCGTGCTCATCGCCGGCATCTTTGGCGGCGTCATCGCCGTGTCGGGCATTCGTCCCAGAAGGTGGCGCCCGCACTTCGAGTGGGGCCGGGTGCTGCTGGGATTCACTATCGGCGCCGTCGCCTCCGCTGCCTACCTGTTGAACAACATGTGGGCCCGCTCCGTGACGCCAGGCAGCGGTGGCGACCCGTCATCGTCAAACCGCGAGCCGGACGCGGTCTGGGCCGCCTGGACCGGACTCATCCGCCCATGGTTCCCAGACGCCAGGTACGCGACAACGTCCATGGCACTCGTTGTCGCGTGCTGCATCCTCGCTCCGGTCGCTGCTCGATTCCTCCCACGTCAGCATCTGCTGTCTCTGTCGCTGCTGTGCATCGCAGCAGTCTCTGCCGGATTTCGCGTGTTCGAGGACCACAACTTGATCAGCGGTCTGCTGGCCTGCGCACCGTGGCTGCTGCTGGGAGGCATCTCGCTTCGCAAGCATGACGTCGACCGAGCGCCGCAAGCTTGGCTTGTCACCACCACGGGGTTGGCAACCCTGGCGATCTTGTTGACGTCGTACGGCGTCGGTGGTGCCGCTGAATGGGGTGGAAGGTTCTTCCACCCTCTCCTCCCCCTGATCGGCCCGGTTTGCGTGGTCGGCCTCAGCCGGTTGCTGTCAGGGTATGAGGGTCGTCAACGCATCGTCGCCGGCGTCGCGGTTGGAGTGCTCGCGCTCAGCATGGCGGGAACAGCCGTCCTCGCGAACCGTGATCTGCGAACATCAGCTCGCCAACTCCAAGATGCGGTGTTTGCTGTCGGCGGCAAGGGCGGCACACCCAAGACCGTGGTCCTGGTTGAGCTCCAGTCATCGGGCGGGTCGAGGCAACTGTGGCGGGCGAAGGACCACAACATCGACGTCCTTCACTCGCCGCTCATCGGGCTACCAATCCTGCTCCACGACGTACCAGCGAACCGCCAGACGATCACGTTGATCACCAACATCGAGCCCAAGCTCATGGACAAGTTCCTGGAGCTACGTCACGTCGGCGGGTGGAAGGTGTCCGATCACTACCCTGCCAGCGACACCTACGGCCTAGAGACCATCGTCCTTGAGCGATCGACCTGACCGTCAGTTCAGCGACCACGCACCGAACGCGTCCAGGAACGGTTCGGCGACCACGACCGCAAGGAACGCTGCGGCGAACAGCGACGGCCCCCACGGAACCTTGGCCTTACGACCTCGAGCGCCCATCGCGACGATGCCGACGAACAGACCGAACACCGACGCTGCGAACAGCACCAGGACCGCCAACAGCGCACCTGCAACGGGCTGGGTCCCGCCGTAGAACCCGACGGTCCAGCCG
>Ga0209023_10005909_pt1 | contig 13135 bp, 10 predicted proteins | sample LakOneMetagenome_FD_187468 | JGI IMG/M metagenome (GOLD analysis project Ga0209023, IMG submission 187468) | Freshwater and sediment microbial communities from Lake Erie, Canada (SPAdes) (version 2) | ecosystem: Environmental > Aquatic > Freshwater > Lentic | place: Lake Erie, Canada... | reverse complement strand
ATGCCCCAGCGGTAGTCGCGCATCTTCACGTGGCCGAACTGGGCCCATCCCTGCGGGTCCACGCTCACGGCGGTGCGCAGGTAGACCTCGTGGTCGGTCGAGCCCTCGGGGCCCACGTCGTCCCACCAATTGATGAAGTTGGGCTGCCAGCCTTCGAGCGCGCGCTGCAGCGTGCGGTCTTCGCCGAGGTTGACGTTGTTGGGGATCTTCTCGCTGTAGTTGATCGTGCTCATGGCCAGTCCTTCAAGTGGAAGTTCATATCCGTTCGGCCTGAGCTTGTCGAAGGCTTGCGCAGTGCTTCGACAAGCTCAGCCTGAACGGGTGGGGAGGTCAATCGGTTGGGTGGGGGGTTGGGGTCAGACGCGGTTCAGATCGAAGCCCGCTTTTTCACCGGTACCGTAGACCTTGAGCGCACCCTTGTCGCCCACCGCGTTCGGACGGTTGAAGATCCAGTTTTGCCAGGCGGTCAGGCGGCCGAAGATGCGGGTGTTCATGTTCTCCTTGCTGGCAAAGCGCAGGTTGGCCTCCAGCCCGGTGAGCGAGTCGGGCGACATCGCGGCGCGCTCCTCAATGGCGATGCGGATCTCGTCGTCCCAGTCGATGTCGTCCGGGGCGGCGGTCACCAGGCCCAGGGCCAGCGCGGCGTCCGCATCCAGGGGCGTGCCGGCCGCGGCGCGCGCGGCTTCCAGCGGTGCGGTTTCTTCGTAGAAGCGGCGCTGCAGGCGGCTTTGGTCGTTCACCATCGGCAGCAGCCCGAAGTTGAACTCGTTGAGCGTGAGCTTGGGCGCGCGCTCGGCGTCGTCGGGCAGGGCCAGCATGTAGGTGCGGTCGGCGGCCAGCGCCAGCTCGGCCAGCGATCCGGCAAAGGCCGAGCCCGACTCCACCAGCGCGAACAGGCTGCGCGAGGACACATCCAGCCGCGCGAACGTGCGGCGCAGCGCGCCGATGGTCTCGCGCACCAGCCAGTGATCCTGGTGGGCGATCAGCGTGGCGTCGCTGGCCAGCACGGCCTGGGCGTCGCCCTCGGTCTTGAGCAGCCAGGTGCCGATGTCGAGTTCGTTGGTGCGCAGGTTCAGGATGGCGTCGTCCAGCTGGCGCGCCAGGGCCAGCGGCCACCAGGCGGCGCCTGCGGCCTCGATGCCGGCGATGTCCGTGGGTTGCGCGCCGGTGGGCGCCTTCAGCGTGAGCGTGGCCGTGCGGCGGGTGCGGTCGATGTCGACGCTGACATGGGCGTAGCGCAGGCTGTCGGCGCTTTCTTCGCGCTCCACGCGGGTCAGGGCCACGCCCTGTGCGTTGGCGGGGCGGTGGCTGCTTTCGGCCAGGCGTGCGGCAGTCTCATCCACTGCGGCCGCGAACTGCGCCGGCTTGGCGATGCGGTCTACCAGGCGCCAGTCCACCGCGCGCTGGCCGCGCACGCCTTCCACGCTGGTGCAGAAGATGTCGGCCAGGTCGTGGCGCACGTGGCGCTTGTCGGTCACGCGCGTCAGGCCGCCCGTGCCGGGCAGCACGCCCAGGAGCGGCACTTCAGGCAGCGACACCGCCGACGAGCGGTCGTCTACCAGCACGATCTCGTCGCAGGCCAGGGCCAGCTCGTAGCCGCCGCCCGCGCAGGCGCCGTTGACGGCGGCGACGAACTTCAGGCCCGAGTGCTTGGACGAGTCCTCGATACCGTTGCGCGTCTCGTTGGTGAACTTGCAGAAGTTCACCTTCCAGGCGTGGCTGGAGACACCCAGCATGAAGATGTTGGCGCCCGAGCAGAAGATGCGGTCCTTGGCGCTGGTGACGATCACCGTGCGCACGCCCGGGTGCTCGAAGCGCACGCGGTTGAGCGCGTCGTGCAGCTCGATGTCCACGCCCAGGTCGTAGCTGTTGAGCTTGAGCTTGTAGCCGGGGCGGATGCCGCCATCTTCGGCAATGTCGAGCGACAGGCGGGCGACGGGGCCATCCACCGCCAGCTTCCAGTGGCGGTACTGCGTGGGGTCGGTGCGGTAGTCAACGCGGGCGGGTGCGGTGGTCTGGGCGGTCATGGGGCGTCTCCGTCAAATCTTGCAACAGGAATAATAATGCATCAATTGATCTGTTGATGTGCATCATGGTGCATGTTTGCGGGCAAGTCAATGCATGCGCGAATTTTTCCGAGGATTTTTGTGGCCGCCGGGCGAGTGGGTCGCGCCGATGAGCCGGTCAGCAGGCGACGTCGGGGAGTGCCCGGACACGGGCGAACGTGACCCCACGTGAATGGACGGCACGGGCGGAAGGGGCGTGCGGCCCCAGAGGCCGCGCGTCCCGCGTCTACCAGTTGGGTGTCAGTCGGGTCGGTCGACCATGAGCCTGCGCACCCCGGTGCGCAGCTGCCGCAGGCTGTCGTCCACGGCCTGCCCCGAGGTATCGATGGTGAAGTCCGCCTTCGAATAGAAGGCTGCCCGGCCTTCCAGGATGCGGCGCAGGTCGTCCATGGCCTCCTTGCTGGCGGCCATGGGGCGCATGTCGCCCTGGGCCAGCACGCGGCCCATGTGCTCCTCGGGCGCGGCGCGCAGCCACACGGTGGTGCAGTGCGCCAGCAGTTCGTTGAAGGTGGCGGGGTCCGAAACGATGCCGCCGGGCGTGGCGATCACCACCTCGCTGTGGATCTGCACGACCTCTTCCAGCGCACGGCGTTCGTAGCGGCGGTAGGCCGTGGTGCCGTACAGGTCGTGGATCTCGCGCACGCTGCAGCCCGCCAGCGTTTCTATCTCGCGGCTCAGCTCGATGAAAGGCACGTCCAGGTCGCGCGCCAGCAAGGGCCCCAGCGTGGACTTGCCCGCGCCGCGCAGCCCCACCAGCGCAATCCGCCGGTGGCGTGCCGAGTCGCTGGCGCCGTTGTTCAGCAGCTCGTGCAGCGCCAGCCGCGCGCGGCGCAGCTCGGGCTCGCTGCGGTGCTCCAGCAGCTCGCGGATCAGCAGCCATTCGGGCGAGCGGGTGGTGAAGTCGCCCACCAGCTCGGCCAGCGAGCAGTGCAGCGCGCCGGCCACCTGCTGCAGCACCAGGATGGACGCGTTGCCCGTGCCGTACTCCAGGTTGGCCAGGTGCCGTTCCGACACATCGGCCGCCACCGCCACCGCCTTGCGCGTCAGCCCGCGCTGCGCCCGCAGGTTGCGTACCCGCTCACCCAGTGCGGTCAGCAGGGGGTTGCGGGCTTCCTCGGTTGGCCCGGGCGCGCCCTCTCCGTGGGCGGGGCGCAGGGTGGCCGTGTCTTCTTGCTCGTTCATGTCCATCCTCATCCTCGTTCACATCGGCTGCGGCGCGACATTTTGCAGTGCGGCACTGGGCGGATTCCCGCCGCCCCAGCGCGTAGGGGAAAACGCCATGCATGCACTATAGTGCTTGACAGTGCATCAAGCATTACTTATTGTTCATGTGAAAGCAACATACTGCACATTGGGGAATCCGACAAGAACAGATCTCCAGCAACGTGCACGCTGTCCCCATTGTCCCAGCCACGAACGAGCCGCCATGTCCGATAAAGCAGCATTTCATGAAGCCCTGGCCGCACTGACCGGACAGATCGCAGGCCGAAGCCTGGACGGGGACCTGCAAACCTGGCTCAACCAGACGCACGGCCCCGCCAGCGATGCCTACCGGCAGCTCAAGGCGGGTTGCCTGGCGGGCGTGGCGCAAGGCTGGCTTTGCGAGCGCGAGGGCGGCGGCATCCGCCACGGCCGGGTCTTCAAGGCAGACGACGCCCTGCACCGCTTCTCGGTGGATGTGGTGGATATGCAGGACATCGCCGGCCCGCACCACACGCACCCGCTGGGAGAGATCGACCTGATCATGCCGCTCGAAGGTGACGCCACCTTCGACGGGCATCCGGCCGGCTGGTGCGTGTACCCGCCTGGCAGTGCCCACCGCCCCACCGTGGCCCAGGGCCGCTCGCTGGTGCTCTACCTGCTGCCCGAGGGGCAGATTCAATTCACGCGCTGAAGGCGCGGCGGGCTTGCCGCCCGACTTGTCCGCTGCATCGCTGCCGCCACCGACATCGCCACCGCGAGCGCTGCCGGCCACCAACAAGAAAGATCCCCATGACCGAACTGCTCCCCAACTACGCCGCCGGACGCTGGCAAACCGGCCAGGGCCCGGGCGCCGTGCTCCAGGACCCGGTGCTGGGCCACGACCTGGTGCGCGTGGATGCCACCGGCCTCGACCTGCCCGAGGCCTTCCGGTTCGCCCGCGAACAGGGCGGCTCGGCCTTGCGTACGTTGACCTATCGGCAGCGCGCCGCTCTGTTGGGCGCCGTGGTCAAGGTACTGCAAACCCACCGCGACGCGTACTACGAGATCGCCACGGCCAACAGCGGCACGGTGAAGAACGACTCCGCCGTGGACATCGACGGCGCCATCTTCACGCTGGGCCAGTACGCCAAATGGGGCGACGCGCTGGGCGATGTGCGCGCGCTGCGCGACGGCGACGCGGACAAGCTGGGCAAGGAGCCCGTCTTCCTGTCGCAGCACCTGCAGGTGCCCACGCGCGGCGTGGCGCTGTTCATCAATGCGTTCAACTTTCCGGCCTGGGGGCTGTGGGAGAAGGCGGCTCCCGCGCTGCTTTCGGGCGTGCCGGTGATCGTCAAGCCCGCCACGTCCACCGCCTGGCTCACGCAGCGAATGGTGCGCGACGTGGTCGATGCCGGCGTGCTGCCGGCGGGCGCACTGTCGGTCATTGCAGGCAGCTCGGCCGGGCTCATGGACCAGCTCGGGCCGTTCGACGTGGTCTCGTTCACCGGCTCGGCGGACACGGCCGGCATCATCCGTGCGCATTCTGCGGTGGCCCAGCGCTCGGTGCGCGCCAACATCGAGGCCGACAGCCTCAACAGCGCGCTGCTGCTGCCCGATGCGGCGCCCGGCAGCGACGCCTTCAACCTGCTGGTGCGCGAAGTCGTGCGCGAGATGACCGTCAAGTCGGGCCAGAAATGCACCGCCATCCGCCGCATCCTGGTGCCGGCGGGCGTTTACGGCGCTGCGGCCGAGGCCATCGGCGCCAAGCTCGCGGGCGTGACGGTGGGCAACCCCCGCAACGATGGCGTGCGCATGGGCGCGCTCGTCAGCACTGCCCAGCTGCATGCCGTGCGCGAAGGGCTTGCGCAGCTGTGCGCCCACGCCGACATCCTGCACGATGGCCGCCACCAGCCGCTGGTGGACGCCGACCCTGCCGTGGCCGCCTGCATCGGCCCGGTGCTGCTGGGTGTGCGCGACGCCGATGCGGCGGCGGTGGTGCACGACGTCGAGGTGTTCGGCCCCGTGGCCACGCTCGTGCCTTACCGCGATGTGGACCATGCCCTGGCGCTCGCACAGCGCGGCCAGGGGTCGCTCGTCACGTCGCTGTACGGGGCTGATGACGCGGCTTTGGCACACGCAGCCGTGCAATTGGCGGCCAGCCATGGCCGTGTGCACGTGGTGACGCCCGACGTCGCGCAGGCCCACACCGGCCACGGCAACGTGATGCCCATGTCGCTGCACGGCGGCCCGGGGCGCGCAGGCGGCGGCGCGGAGCTGGGGGGCCTGCGGGCGCTGGGCTTCTACCACCAGCGCAGCGCCGTGCAGGCCAGCCCTGGTGTGCTGGCCGCGCTGGGCCTCTGACCGCCCAGGCGCAGACCACGGCAGCCGCCAGCCAGCACGCAGCACAAGAAAAACGCCAGCGAACCACGGAGACATCGCCATGACCACCCTGCCAGAGCGTTTCAACTTTGCACAGCACCTGTTCGACCTGAACCGCGACCACGCGCAGCGCACCGCCTACATCGACGACCGCGGCACGCTGAGCTACGGCGACCTGCAGGACCGCGCCCGGCGTTTGGCCGGTGTGCTGGTGGATGCCGGCCTGCGGCGCGAAGAGCGGGTGCTGATGCTCATGCACGACACCAGCGACTGGCCCGTGTGCTTTCTGGGCTGCCTGTACGCCGGCGTGGTGCCCGTGGCGGTCAACACCCTGCTCACCGCAGACGACTACGCCTACATGCTGGGCCACAGCCGCGCGCAGGCCGTGCTGGTGTCGGGCGCGCTGCTGCCCATCCTGCACAGCGCCATGGCACTCGGCCCGCACGAGGTGGCCGCGCTGTGGGTGTCGCAGCCCACGCAAACGCTCGGCAAAGGGGCGGTGGACCTGGAAAACGCCATTTCTTACGCAGAGCCACTGCCTGCGCCTGCCGCCACCGGGCCCGACGACCCGGGCTTCTGGCTGTACTCGTCGGGCTCCACCGGCAAGCCCAAGGGCACGGTGCATACCCACGGCAACCTCTGGTGGACGGCCGAGCTGTACGGCAAGCCCGTGCTGGGCCTCACGCGCGACGATGTGTGCTTCTCGGCCGCCAAGCTCTACTTCGCCTACGGGCTGGGCAATGCGCTGACCTTCCCGCTGTCGGTGGGCGCCACCGTGGTGCTGATGGCCGAGCGGCCCACGCCCGATGCCACCTTTCAGCGCTGGGTGGCACACCAGCCCACCGTGTTCTTCGGTGCGCCCACCGGCTTTGCGGGCATGCTCGCATCGCCCCGGCTGCCGGCGCGCGCCCAGGTGGCGCTGCGCATGTGCTCGTCGGCTGGCGAGGCGCTGCCCGCCGAGATCGCGCAGCGCTTCAAGGCGCATTTCGGCTGCGACATCATCGACGGCATCGGCTCCACCGAGATGCTGCACATCTTCCTGTCCAACCGCCCGGGCGACATCCGCTACGGCACCACGGGCAAGCCCGTGCCCGGCTACGGGGTCGAGCTGCGCGGCGAGGACGGCCGCCCCGTGGCGGACGGCGAGGTGGGCGACCTCTACATCCAGGGCCCCAGCGCCGCGCTGATGTACTGGAACAACCGCGACAAGACGCGCGACACCTTCCAGGGCGGCTGGACCAAGAGCGGCGACAAGTACGTGCGCGACGCAGACGGCTACTACACCTACGCCGGGCGCAGCGACGACATGCTCAAGGTCAGCGGCATCTATGTCTCGCCCTTCGAGGTCGAGGCCACGCTGATGCAGCACACCGCGGTGCTGGAGGTGGCGGTGATCGGCAAGCAGGATGGCGAGGGCCTGACCAAGACCAAGGCCTTCGTCGTGCTCAAGGACGGCCAGGGCGCGACGGAAGAGGAGCTCAAGGCTTTCGTCAAGGACCGTCTGGCTCCGTACAAGTACCCGCGCTTCATCGAGTTCGTGCCCGAGCTGCCCAAGACCGCCACCGGCAAGATCCAGCGCTTTCGCCTGCGCGAGCAGGAGGCCCGCGCATGAGCGCCACGGCCAGCTCCGGCGACGCGGCGTCTCTGGCCAGCATCTCCTGGCGGGGGCAGGCCGTGCAGGTCGAGTACCAGTGGATAGCGCCCGAGCGCACGACCGCGCCGCTGGTGGTCTTTTTGCACGAAGGCCTGGGTTCGGTAGCGATGTGGAAGGACTTCCCGGCGCAGCTGTGCGCGGCGGGCGGGTTTCGGGGCCTGGTGTTCTCGCGCCCTGGCTATGGCCGCTCCACACCGCGAGCGCCCGATGTGCACTGGGGCGTGGACTTCATGCACCGGCAGGCACACGAGGTACTGCCCGCGCTGCTGCAGGCCCTGGGCGTGGTGGAAGCGCCCTGGCTCTTCGGCCACAGCGACGGCGCGTCCATCGCGCTGCTGTACGCAGCGAAGTTTCCGAACCACGTGGCCGGCCTGGTGCTGCTGGCCCCGCACATCTTTGTCGAGGACGTGACCATCGCCAACATCAAGCTGGCACGCACGGCCTATGAAACCACCGACCTTCGAAACAAGCTTGGCCGCTACCACGACGACGCGGACTCGGCCTTCTGGGGCTGGAACCGCATCTGGCTCGACCCCGCATTTCGCGCGTGGAACATCGAAGCGGACATCGTCGCCGTGCGCGCCCCCGTGCTGGCCGTGCAGGGCCTGGACGACGAATATGGCACGCTGGCGCAGATCCGCGGCATTGCCGAGCGCGTGCCTGGCACGCAGTTGCTGGAGCTTGACGGATGTGCACATTCCCCCCACCGTGACCGGCCCGGCGACGTGATCGCCGAGACGGTGGCGTTCATCCATGGAGCATGTGGCACACGACCTTGAGTGCACGTGAACGCCACCATCACCATCCCCACCGTTTCCACCGTTCGGGCTGAGCTTGTCGAAGCCGGGTACAGCGCTTCAACAAACTCAGCGTGAACGGCTGTGGGTCGGTGAAACTACTCCACCCGCCGGCGCAAGCTCTCCAGATCCACCACGGTAATCCCCCCGTACTCGATCTGCAGCACGCCATCGGCCTCCAGCCGCTTCAGGGCCGCGTTGCAGCGCTGGCGCGACACGCCCGACAGGTTGGCGATCTCCTCCTGCGAGACCTGCAGGTGCGGGTCGCTGCCCGGGTGCAGAAAAGGGTGGAACAGCCCGGCCAGCGCGCGTGCCACCTGGCTGTCGGTGTCCATCAGGTGGTGGGCCGTGAAGTTGCCCAGGAACCAGTGCATGCGCTCGTTGATCTGGCGCAGCAAAAAGTGGTCGAAGCTGCGCTGTGTGGCGTGCAGCCATTCAAAAGTCTCCACCGGCAGCAGCGCCACGCGGCTCGGGCGCAGCGCAATGATGTCTGCCGTGCGCGCCACGCCGCGCAGCAGCGTGCCCTCGCCGAACCAGCTGCCCGCCGACAGACCGCCCAGCGTGACGGAGCGGCCGTTGTCGGACGTCACCGTCCACTTGAGCAGCCCTTCGATCGCGCCGTACCAGTGGCGGGGCACGTCGCCGCGCCGGCACAGCGCGCTGCCTTGCGGCACATCGACCTCGCGCAGTTCATCGAGCACGCGTTGCTGGGCCGGAGCGTCCAGCACCGGGAACCAGGCCGAGTCGGCCAGAAGCTCGGCCACCGTGGGCGGTGCCTTTTTGACCAGCATGGTGAAGCGTTCTCCAACGGGCAGGGCCGCACGGTTCCTCGTATACCCTGAGTCCAAATGTCATCGCAATGACTGAGTATGCAAGCGCCCGAAAAAATAATGCGTGCACTACCATTTTCTCTCAGCCGATGCCATGACAAAGCGCAAAGTCATCGTGACCATCGCCCCCACGGGCGGCATGGCGCACAAATCGCAGAACCCGCACCTGCCCACCCAGCCCGCCGAGATCGCCGACGACGTGCAGCGCTGCTGGAACGCAGGCGCCAGCGTGGTGGCCATCCATGCGCGCAGGCCCGATGACGGCGCCACCTGCAACGCCGACATCTACCGCGACATCAACACCCGCATCCGCGCCCAGGGCTGCGACATCGTCATCAACAACTCCACCGGCGGCGGCGTGCACGGCGACATGGTCAAGCCGCTGCCCGGCAACCGCTGGGAGATCGCCTGGGAAGAGCGCATCAAGGGCATGGACGCAGGTGCCGAGATGTGCACCCTGGACGCCACCACGCTCAACCTGAGCTTCGACGGCCGCGAGATCCTGATGGACACGCCGCTGAGCCGCGGCCGGGAGCTGGCCGCGGGCATGAAGGCGCGCGGCATCAAGCCCGAGTGGGAGGTCTTCAGCCCCACCCACATCCTGCAGGACACCACGACGCTGATCGAAGAGGGGCACGACGATGGCCCGCATTTCATCAACCTGGTGATGAACGTGCACCGCGCGTTCCAGAACGCCATGCCGTACTCGCCGCGCCACCTGCAGATGATGGTGGACACGCTGCCCAAAAACAGCCTGTTCTGCGTGAGCGGCATAGGCCCCTCGCAGCTCGAAGCCAATGTCGCGGCCCTGTTGCTGGGCGGCCATGCGCGCGTGGGGCTGGAGGACAACCTGTACTACCGCCACGGCGAGCTGGCCACCAACGTGCAGCTCACCGAGCGCATCGTGCGCGTGATCCGCGAGCTGGACATGGAGCCCGCCACACCCGCCGAGGCCCGCGCGCTGATGGGCCTGCCGCGCGTGGGCGGCCCCCGCCCCGAGTTCGCGCTGCACTGAACAGCACCTTCCCGCCACCGCATTCATCCGCCGCCGCACCCATCCCAACCAGAAAGTATTAGGAGACAAGAAATGATGAAGCCGACACGCCGCCAGTTCATGCACCACGTGGGTGCTGCCACCGCACTCGGGGCCCTCGCGCCCTGGAGCGCCTTTGCGCAGACAATCGAGCAGATCAAGATCCTGTATGGCTTTCCGGCCGGCAGCGCAGGCGACAGCGTCGCGCGGCGCGTGGGTGAAAAGCTGGCGGGCTCCGCGTACACCCGCAACAGCGCGGTGGTGGAGAACAAGCCCGGCGCAGGCGGCCGCATCGCGCTGGAGTCGCTCAAGGGCGCCCCGGTGGACGGCAGTGTGCTCACGCTCTCGCCGTTCTCGTGCACGTCGATCTACCCGCACATCTACAGCAAGCTCAGCTACGACCCGGTCAAGGACTTCGTGCCCGTGTCCATCGGCGCGGTCATGCACCATGGCCTGGCCGTGGGCCCGCTGGTGCCCGCCTCGGTTAAGACCGTGAAGGACTACCTGGCCTGGGCCAAGGCCAACCCGGGCCAGGCCAACTACGGATCGCCTGCCGCGGGCTCCACCCCCCACTTCATCGGCGCGCTGCTGGGCCTGAACCATGGGGTGGACCTGAAACACGTGCCGTACCGTGGGTCCATTCCTGGTGTGACCGACGTGGTGGGCGGGCAGATCGCCTCCATGGTCACCCCCAGCGGCGACTTCATCCCCAACCACAAGGCGGGCAAGCTGCGGCTCATCGCCACGTCCGGCCAAGCACGCTCGCCGTTCTCGCCCGAAGTGGCGACCTTTGCAGAACAAGGCTTCCCCGAGCTCACGACCGAGGAATGGTTCGGCTTCTACGCCCCGGCCCGCACGCCGGCCGGCGTGGTGGCTGCCGCCAACGCGGCCATCAACCAGGCCATCAAGGAAAAGGCCGTGATCGACAGCCTGGCCGTCGTGGGCCTGATCGCCAAGGGGTCGACGCAGGCCGAGATGGCGGCATCCCAGCAGGCGGAGTTCGAGCGCTGGGGCCCGCTGGTCAAGAAGATCGGGTTCACGGCAGAGTCTTGACACCCCCCTGGGCCGCCGCGCAACAACGACAAGGAAAATCTCCGATGGATTCAACAGTGAAGCGCGTGGCCGTGGTGGCCACCGGCGTCATCGGCGCCAGCTGGGCGGCTTACTTTCTGGCGCAGGGGCTGGATGTGGATGCCACCGACCCTGCGGACGGCGCCGAGCAGCGCCTGCGCGATGCGGTGGGCCGGCACTGGCCCGCGCTGGAGCAGCAGGGTCTTGCGCCGGGCGCCAGCCTGGAGCGGCTGCGCTTTCACGCGCGGCTGGAAGATGCGCTGGCGCAGGTGGACTTCGTGCAGGAGAACGGGCCGGAGCGCGTGGACTTCAAGGCCGACCTGATGCGCCGCATCGATGCGGCCGCGCCGGCGCACGCCATCGTGGCGTCCAGCTCGTCGGGCCTGTCGGTGTCGGCCATGCAGGCCCGGTGCGCCCGCCCGGAGCGCATCGTGCTCGGGCACCCGTTCAACCCGCCGCACATGATCCCGCTGGTCGAGGTGGGCGGGGGCGAGAAGACGTCGCCCGAGGCCATCGCCGCTGCGATGGCCTTCTACACCGCCATCGGCAAGCGCCCCATCCATGTGCGCCGCGAGATCAAAGGCCACATCGCCAACCGCCTGCAGGCCGCCCTGTGGCGCGAGGCGTTCCACCTGGTGAACGAAGGCGTGGCCAGCGTGGCCGACATCGACACCGCCATCGCCCAGGGCCCCGGCCTGCGGTGGGCGCTGATGGGGCCGTTCATGAACCTGCACCTGTCCGGTGGCGACGGCGGCATGGCCCATCTGCTGGCCCACCTGGGCGGCCCCATCGAAGGCTGGTGGGACGACCTGGGCGCGCCGCGCATGACGCCCGAGCTGCAGCGCCGCGTGGTCGAGGGCGTGGACCAGGCGCTCGGAGGGCGCACCCAGGCAGAGCTGGCGCAGGCGCGCGATGCCCTGCTCATCGGCCTGCTGCGCGCCAAGAGCGCATCCCCCGGGCTGGACACGCCGACCTGAGGCGCCGGGCGCTTCCATCACCTGCCTCACCCAGACACCGCAAGAGAGACACCACGCCATGCACCCCGGATTCCTTGACGACGACACCCAGATCGCGCTGGCATTGACCACCCAGACCCGTGCGGACGACGGCTCGATCACGCTGCAGTCCCCGGTGCCGCTGGGCGACTATGCGCGCTGCATCGGCGAGTGGCTGGAGCACTGGGCGCGCGAAACGCCCGACGCGCTGGCCCTGGCCGAGCGCGATGACAAGGGTGAGCACTGGCGCCGCCTGACGTATGGCGAGTTGCGCCATGCCGTGGGCGCCGTGGCGCAGTCACTGCTGGACCTGAAGCTGCCGGCCGACCGCCCCGTGGCGATCCTGTCGGACAACGCGGTGGACCACGCGGTGCTCATGCTCGCAGCGATGCACGTGGGCCTGGCCTCGTGCTCGCTGTCCAGCGCCTACGCGCGCTCCAAAGACCCGGCGCGGCTGCACAGCATGCTCGCGGCGCTCGGGCCGTCGCTGGTCTACGCGTCCGATGCCCGGGCGTACGCGCCGGCCCTGGCGGGGTATGCATCGGACGCGCTGCAGGTCTACAGCCGCCACGCCGACGAGGTATCGGGCGCGCTGCCGTTCGCACAGTTGCTGCAGGGCGTGGAGACCCCGGCCGTGCGCCAGGCGTTCGACGCCATCGCGCCCGACGACCATGCCAAGTACCTGCTGACGTCCGGCTCCACCGGCCGGCCCAAGGTGGTCATCAACACCCACCGCATGCTCTGCGCCAACCAGCAGATGATGGCCCAGACTTGGCCCTTTCTGACCCACGAAAAACCGGTGCTGGTGGACTGGCTGCCGTGGAGCCACACCTTCGGCGGCAACCACAACCTGAACATGGTGCTGTGCCACGGCGGCACGCTCTACATCGACGAAGGGCGGCCCGTGCCCGGGCTCATCGAGAAGACGGTGCGCAACCTGCGCGACGTGAAGCCCACCATGCTGTTCAACGTGCCGCGCGGCTTCGACATGCTGTTGCCCTTCTTAGAAGCGGACGAGCAGCTGGCCGCCGAGGTCCTGTCGCGCATGCGGCTGGCCTTCTATGCGGCCGCGGCGCTCGCGCCGTCCACCTGGCAGCGGCTCGAAGCGCTGGCCCTGCGCGTGCGGCC
>Ga0209023_10005908_pt1 | contig 13138 bp, 11 predicted proteins | sample LakOneMetagenome_FD_187468 | JGI IMG/M metagenome (GOLD analysis project Ga0209023, IMG submission 187468) | Freshwater and sediment microbial communities from Lake Erie, Canada (SPAdes) (version 2) | ecosystem: Environmental > Aquatic > Freshwater > Lentic | place: Lake Erie, Canada... | reverse complement strand
CTGTCCTAATGTCCAGATTGCCAAACTTTTTCCTATCACACAAGCGCGTGAGAGTCCCCGGCGAGACGCTTTCCAGCCCCCCGTGACATCTCCGCCATGCCGCAGGATTGAGGCATTGCCGCCGTGATCCGGTCCTAGCTCCGCCGAATTCGGAAACGAGTTTTAAAACCGCTGCGGCTGGCCAGAATGGCTGTGCTGCCGTGGCTCGGACTTCAGGGGAGCAGATACACAATGACACTGTTTTGCAGAACGCAATCGATCGTACGGACCGCCGCGGCCGTTGCGATTTTCGCCGCCGGGGCGGCCGTGAGTTCGCCGGTCCGCGCGGCAGACGACTTGCCGATTGTCGGCGATATCCGGATCGAGATGCCGCGTGTGCTGGAAGATGAAGCACCGCCGGCGAGGGTCTACGAGCGCTCGCCGTATGAGCGGCCTTATGCCCAGCAGCCTTACCGGCCAGGGCCCTACGCGCCGGGGCCGTATGCAGCTATTCCGTCCGGCCGCTATGACCGTGCGTTGCCCGGTGCGCGTCCGCTGCTGCCGCCGTCACAGGTCGCATACGTCCTGCGCTCGTCCGGTTATTCGCTGCTCGGTCCCGTCACGCAACGGGGCTGGATCTACACCGTCGCCGCGCTCGATCAGAACGGCGACGATGGCCGCCTGATCGTGGATGCGCGCACCGGACGGGTCGTGCGCTTCGTTCCGGCGATGGCTGTCGATGAACGGTTCAACGACCGGATGGCGATGGTCTATGGCCCACCCGGAGCGCCGCCATCGGACGTGCGCTACGATACACGCCGGGGTTCGCTGCTCGATCTGCGCCGCGCACCGCGCCCGGCAGTCGCAGTCCCGAATGTCACGCCACGCACCGCGCCCAAGGTCGCAACCCGTTCGGCTCCCATTCCTGCAGCGCGACCGGCTGCGGCCCCTCCCGTTCAGCAGCAGGCCGCGCCCGCGGCACAAGCTCCCGCGCCGGAGCCCGTCACGACAACAGCCGAGAGCGCGCCGCCGTCCACGGTCGGCGTGGCGAGGACGGAAAAGCCCGGAGCAATTATCATTCAGCCTGCGGTGCCGAACACGCCACCGCCCGCGGCGGCAAACTCTCAACCGGCAGTGAACCTGCCCGCGGTCCAGCCGCTGGATTGATCGCACAAAAGAAAAAGCGCCCCGGGGCACCGGGGCGCTTTCGTATTTGTGGAGGTTAAAAGCCGAAAGACTTAGGCGGCTTGCTCGGTCACCTGCGGCGCAGGGGCTGCGGTGGTGATCGTAATCTGGCGCGGCTTCTTGGCTTCCGGAATCTCGCGGACCAGATCGACATGGAGCAGGCCGTTCTCCAGCGACGCGTTCTTCACCTGCACGAAATCGGCAAGCTGGAACTGACGCTCGAACGCGCGCGAGGCGATACCGCGATAAAGCACTTCGGCGCCTTGGCCGTTTTCATTCGCGGCTTTCTCGCCCTTGATCGTCAGGTTGTTTTCCTTGGCGACGATCGAGATTTCATTCTGCGAAAAGCCGGAGACGGCGACCGAAATGCGGAAGTTGTTCTCGCCGGTGCGCTCGATGTTGTAGGGCGGGTAGCCCGACGCGCCGTCGCCGTTTGCCTGATCGAGCAGGGAAAACAGACGGTCGAAACCGACGGTGGAACGGTAAAGGGGATTGAGATCGAATTGACGCATGATAGTCCTCCAAGTTGAGCGACCGGCGCGTTCTCAAGCGAGAATTTAAGGCTGAGCGTCGCTCGAACCTGTCTCGCATGCACAACGCGCCACTCTTTTGCTAAGAGCAGACAACCCGCCATTGGGCCGGGTTTTCGTTCTGCGTGCAGCCTTAACTGGCCTGCACGAACCTGATATGGGAGGGCCTGATGGCCCTTCAAGGGGTTCTCCTAAATCGGATTTGGCAGATTTTTGCATGACGCTCGTTTCAATTCCCGCCAATCCCGTTCCGGACAATGTCGTCAGCGGCACCATCAAGACGCCGGACGGCGCGGAATTGCGCTTCGCGCGCTGGGCACCACCGGCGAGCCGCAAGGGCACGGTCTGCGTGTTCACCGGGCGCGGCGAATGCATCGAAAAATATTTCGAGACGGTGCGCGACCTGCGTGAGCGCGGCTTTGCGGTGGCGATGATCGACTGGCGCGGGCAAGGGCATTCGTCCCGGCAATTGCGCGATCCGCGCAAAGGCTATGTGCGGAATTTTTCAGACTTCGAGGTCGACGTCGAAACTTTCGTGCAGCAGGTGGTGATGCCGGATTGTCCGCCGCCATATTATGCGCTGGCGCATTCGATGGGCGGCGCAGTGATGCTGCGCGTGGCACATGCGGGCCGGCGATGGTTCGACCGCATCGTGCTGTCCGCGCCGATGATCGATCTGCCGGGCTACGCCACCAAACTGCCGACCCGCGCGCTGGTGCGGACGCTGCGTCTGCTCGGCATGGGCGGCAATTACGTGCCCGGCGGCAGCAACGCGCTGACCGGCACCACGTCTTTCGTCAACAATCCACTGACATCCGATCCGGTGCGTTACGCACGCAATGCTGCGATCTATGACGAGGACCCGACGCTCGGCATCGCGTCACCAACGATTGCGTGGGCCGATACGGCGTTCAAGGCGATGATCGGTTTCCGCGCGGTGGATTATCCGTCGCAGATCAGGCTGCCGATCCTGATGATGGCCGCCAGCCACGACAGCGTTGTGTCGACTGCTGCCATCGAGGAATTCGCCTATCACCTGCGCGCCGGATCGCATTTGGTGATCGCGGGCGCGAAACATGAAATCCTGCAGGAGCAGGACCGCTATCGCGGCCAGTTCTGGGCCGCGTTCGATGCCTTCGTGCCGGGCACGCCGCTGTTCAAATAAAACGCAGCGTCACTTCGCGGCGGGCTGTGCCGCGGCCTGCGGCGCGCGGCCGACGCTGACGCTGAGCAATCCCTCGCCCCAGATCCGCTGCGCCACGCGCTTGCAATCCTCGAGTGTGACGGCGTCGATCAGCCCGGCGCGCTTCTCGATGTAATCGATGCCGAGATTGTCGTTCTGATATTGCAGCAGGGCGGTGGCGAATTTCGGCGAGGTATCGAGCGCCAGCATCTGCGAACCCTTGAGGAACGACTTCGCCTCATCGAGTTCGGTCTGCGTCGGGCCGTCCGCACCCATGCGAGCGATTTCGATGGCGATGGTGTCGAGCGTTTCCTTCGCCTTGTCGGCGCGGGTGGCGGTCGATCCCGCAAACACCGAGGATTTATTCATCCAGATCAGGTTTTCCGACACGGAATAGACGAGACCACGCTTTTCGCGGACTTCCTTGTAGAGCCGTGTTGCCAGCGTCCCGCCGCCGAGAATGTGATTTACGATATAAGCGGCGAGAAAATCCGGATCGTTGCGCATGATGCCGGGACCGCCGAAATTGATCGAGGTCTGCGGCACGTCCACGATGGCCGATGTGCTTTTCGGTGGCCTTGCAGCTTCGACCTGCGGCACCGGCGTCAGCTTCGCTTTCGCGGGCAGCGATCCGAAGGCTGTGTCCAGGAGCTTGCCGAGCGAGTCCGGATCGATGTCGCCGACGACAGCCACTTTCAGAGTGTCCTTGGCCAACACGCGCTGCGCGTAGTCCTTCAGGTCGGCTGACTGAATGGCCGCGATGCTTTCCAGCGTGCCGTTCGGTGCCTGCGCATAGGGATGCGTGCCGAAGGCCTGTTCCCAGAATTTCCGGCCCGCAATCGACACCGGATTGGTGGTTTCGCGGCGGGCGCTCGACAGCATCTGTGCGCGTACGCGCTCGGTCGGCTCTGCGTCGAAGCGTGGCGCAGTCAGTGCCAGCTTCAGGAGGCCAAACCCTTCGTCACGGTTCTCCTTGAGCATCTTCATCGAGCCGCGCAGATAATCGCGGGTCACCGAAAAGGTCATCTCGATAGCACGCCGCTCAAGGCGCTCATGGAATGTTTTCGAGTCGAGATCGGCTGCGCCTTCGTCGAGCATATTTGCGGTGAAGCTGCCGGTGCCTGCCTTGTCGGCGGTGTCCTGCGACGACCCACCGTTGAAGGAATATTCCATCGCCACGAGAGGCACGGTGGCGTCCTGCACCAGCCAGGCCTCGATACCGCCCGGTGAAATCACGCGCTGGATTTTTGCGGCAGCCGATGCCGGCATCGAGAGACATGAAAGCGATGTGGCTGCGACGAATGCGGCAGCGGCAACACGCGACAGGTGACGGCGAGTGACGATCACGAGCGTTTCTCCTCGCGCTTGGCCGCCGTCGCGGTGGTGTCCTTGATCAGATAGCCGGTGACCGAGCGCTTCTTTTCCAGCCATGTCCGCGCCGCGTCACGCACCTGTTCGGCGGTGACGGCACGAATGCGATCCGGCCATGCGCGCACATCATCGACGCTGAGTCCGACGGTGATGGCGGCACCATACCAGCGCGCCAGCGTTGTCTGGCTGTCCTGCGCGTAGGTCGACTCGGCGATCATCTGCGTCTTGATGCGCTCGAGGTCTTCGGCTGGCACCGGATCGGTCGCGAGCTTTGCAATTACTTCGTCGATGGTCTGCTCGATCTGCGCGAAATCGACGCCGGGCTTGGGCGAGGCGGAAATGCCGAACTGGGTCTGATCGACGCCCGTGCCTTGATACCAGGAGCTGGCGCTGACTGCGATCGGCTTGTCCACGACAAGCGCGCGATAGAGATAGGCATTGCTGCCGTTGCCCATCAGTTGCGCCAGCACTTCCAGCGCAGCACCTTCGGCAGGCGCTGCCGTGACGGACGACGGTACGAGATAATAGCGGCGCATGGTCGGCTGTTCGACGCGCGGATCGGACAGCGTCACCGTGCGTGGCGCGACAGGTAGCGGCTCCTGCGGACGAATGCGCTGCGCCGGGATCGACGGCTGCGCCGGGATCTTGCCATAGGCCGCTTCTACCATTGGGCGGACTTCGTCGGCGCTGACATCGCCTGCGATGATGAGTGTGGCGTTGTTCGGTGCGTAAAAGCGCTTGTAAAACGCCAACGCGTCTTCGCGGTTGAGCTTCTCGATCTCGCCGCGCCAGCCGATGGTCGGGCGGCCATAGGGATGGTTGAGGTACAGCGCCGCCATGATCTGTTCGGTCAACTGTGCGTCGGGGCTGTTGCCGACACGCATATTGTATTCTTCCAGCACGACATCGCGTTCGGGCAGCACGTTCTCGTCTTTCAGGATGAGGCCGGTCATGCGGTCTGCCTCAAACTCAATCATGGTCGCGAGCTGGTCCTTGGACACGCGCTGGAAATAGGCGGTGTAGTCGGTGGACGTGAAAGCGTTCTCGTTGCCGCCGATGCGCGCGACGAGCTGTGAGAATTCGCCTGCAGGATGCTTTTCCGTGCCCTTGAACATCAGGTGTTCGAGGAAGTGAGCAAGACCGGACTTGCCGGGTGTCTCGTCGGCGGAGCCGACCTTGTACCAGATCATCTGCGTGACGACCGGCGTGCGGCGGTCCGGAATGACAACGACCTGCAATCCGTTGGCGAGCGTGAACGTCGCGGGCCGCTGCGGGGCCTGCTGCGCCATCGCATGATGGATTGCAGTTGGCGCAAGCAAAATCCCGAGCGCTGTCACGGCCCGGGTCAAAATTCGGCGGGAGAATGTCATGATGAAACGAACCGCGATGTATCGCCTGAGGAAAGCTCAAGCTCGCAAAAGGCGATATTGCGAAACTCGAATGATCGCGAGAAGCAGATCAGGATCGCGAGATGACAGCACGCCGGATGCGTTAGCATCGCATCCGTAACGATCAATCCCAGCGCTTCTCACACCTGTTGCTGGCCGAGTCGCAGACTTCCTTGGGTGCCTTCAATTGGCCCATGCCATAGGCGAAGTTCGGCGACGGTGTTTGATAACCGGACGGCGGCTGCGTGAGTTCAGAGCGCTCGGGCTCGCTGACGAATTTTTCGGTCTCGGTTTTCGTGCTGCTGCCGAACGGATTTGAGAAAAGACCGCCGTTATATCCGAGGTCAGACGGCATCATCATCAAAGGCGCGTTGGAATTGTTGCCGCCGGGCGCGTTGTTTTCCGTGCTCCTGGTGCGCGGAGCGCGCTTATTGAGTTCGCTCGGCATCAGCGGCATGCGAGCTTCCTCGGCAGACATCGGCTTTTGCTGCGCGGCCTTGCGGGCCGCTTCGCGCTCCGCCACATCGGGGTCCTTCGGCCAGTTCGGTGCCATTTTCGACTTGCCGGTCTGCGGGGGAGGCAGATCGAGTTTTGACGGTGCTACCAGCGGCGAGCGTTCGCGATAGTCGATGGAGCCGTCCTCGAGCTTGCGCCCGCCCAGACCGCTCATGAGATTGTCGATCAGCTTCCGCTCGAAGGTTCTGCCGTCGTCGCCGTCATCGTCCGAAGTCTGCGCGCGAACCGGACCTGCGCCGATCACGAGACCAACGCCGAGCAAAACCACGGCGAGCCGCATGGCGCGCATCGCGATCCGCGACGATGTCTGCAAACCTGAACCGCTGGCCTGACGCATTGCGCTCATCCTGATCCCGTTCATCCTGAGTCATGACCCGCTGACGCGGCCGAGGCATCGAGGCCAATCGCGTTGGGAAACAAGCGTATCCCTGCTTAACCGGGCCTTTTTGCGGCACCGGGGGTTACAAGTGAGTCATACAGGAGGGCCACAACCCCGGCAACGATGGCCACATCCGCAAGGTTAAACACGTACCAGTTGTAGGTTTTTCCGCCGATTTCCGCATGTAACAGGGCGAAATCGACCACCGCGCCATAGGCCAGCCGGTCGATGGCATTGCCGATGGCGCCGCCGATGATCAGCCCGAGGCCGATCACCGCAAGCCGGGTGCCGGATTTCGCCATCCAAATGGCCAGCACGATCACGGCCACGGCCTTGATCGCCAGCAGCACGGCCTGACCCACAGGTCCGGTGTCCTGGAACCAGCCGTAGCTGATGCCGGTATTCCAGGCGAGAACGAGGTCGAAGAACGGGGTGATGCGGACAGTGCCGCGCGGGCCGAGTTCATAGACATTCAGCAGCCAGAGCTTCGAGGCCTGATCGAGCACCAAAGCTGCGACGGCTGCAATCAGTCCGGGGCGGAGGAGGGGACTCACGCCCCGATCCCCAGCGCCTTCCATTCCCGCAGCGCCTGCGCATCGCGCGGCGACACGTCCGGATAGTCCGGATCGTCGCCGACCGTCGGCAGGATTTTCCAAGACCGCGCGCATTTGGTCCCGGCGGCTTTCTCGACCACCACGGCCACGCCCGGCACATCGTTCAGCGTGAACGCGCTCGCGGGCGCATCCTCGTTAGTGACCATCGCGTTGGATGTGATGCACACTTCGGCGAGATCAATATCAAAGAGCGTGGCGAACGTGGCCTTGTCGGACACGTAAACCAGCGGCGAGGCTTCCAGCGACGAGCCGATGCGCTTGGCCGCGCGCTCGACCTCCAGCGCGCCGGTGACGACACGGCGCACGTCGCGGATCGTCTCCCATTTTTTCGCCAGCACGGCGTTGCCGAAACGATCGAGATCGTCGCGGAACGTGGTCAGGTGCACCGACGGCTCTGCTTCGGGGCGATACAGCCGCCACGCTTCGTCGGTGGTGAAGCTGATCACCGGCGCAAGCCATTTCAGGATCGCGTCGCAGAGAATATCGACAGTGGTCAGCGCGGCCTTGCGCGTCACCGATGACGGCGGATCGCAATACAGCGCGTCCTTGCGGATGTCGAAGTAGAACGCCGACAGTTCGGTGTTCATGAAATTCGCCAGCGTCGCGATCACGGTCTTGTAGTCGAAGTTCGCATAGGCCGGGCGCACGATGGCATCGACCTCGGACAGGCGATGAAGGATCACCTGTTCGAGTTCGGGCATCTCGCTGTAGGACACCGCCTCGCTACGCTTGAAGTGATGCAGTGTGCCGAGCATCCAACGCAGCGTGTTGCGCAGCTTGCGATATGTCTCGATGGTGTTTTTGAGGATTTCAGGTCCGATGCGCTGGTCGTCCGCGTAGTCGGTGGCGCAAACCCAGAGCCGCAGAATATCCGCGCCGGAATCCTTGATGACCTTCGCCGGGTCGGTTGTGTTGCCGAGCGACTTCGACATCTTGCGGCCGTTCTCGTCCAGCGTGAAGCCGTGCGTGAGAACGACGTCATATGGCGCGCGGCCGCGCGTCCCGCTGCTTTCGAGCAATGACGAGTGAAACCAGCCGCGATGCTGGTCAGAGCCTTCCAGATACATCACGGTGTCTTGGCCGCCATCGATCTTGCGCACGATGTTGCCGAGCTGCGGGAAGTTCTGCCGGTCTTCCAGCACGAAGGCGTGGGTCGAACCGGAGTCGAACCAGACATCGAGAATGTCGTCGACTTTTGTCCAGTTCTCGCTCGCGCGGGAGCCGAGGAAACGGTCGCGCGCGCCTTCGGCGTACCACGCATCCGCGCCTTCCTGCATGAAAATCTCGACAATGCGCAGATTGACCGCATCGTCCTGCAGGATTTCGACCGAGCCGTCGCCTTTTTCGCGGACGAACACGGTGATCGGAACGCCCCACGCGCGCTGGCGCGAGATCACCCAGTCCGGGCGGCCTGCGATCATGCCGGTGATGCGGTTCTGGCCCTGTTCTGGCACCCAGCGCGTGACGCTGATCGCGTGCAACGCACGGGCGCGCAGCGTGTCGCCAGGCTTCGCCTTGCCATTGTCCGCCACGTCCTTGTCCATCGCGATGAACCATTGCGGCGTGTTGCGATAGATCACCGGCTTCTTGGAACGCCATGAATGCGGATATTGATGCTTGAGGCGGCCACGCGCGAGCAGCATGCCGCGCTCGGCCAGCGCCTTGATGACGGCCTCGTTGGCGTCGCCCTTTTCGCCTTTGTCGTTGATGACGCGCTTGCCTGTGAAGCCGGGTGCCTGTTCGGTGAGCGCGCCGTTCTCGTCAACGGTGTAGGGGATGACCGAACTGATGCCGCGCGCTTCAAGCTCGCGCGCATTCGCCGTCCAGATATCGAAGTCCTCGCGGCCATGGCCGGGCGCGGTGTGCACGAAGCCGGTGCCGGTATCGTCGGTGACATGATCGCCGGCGAGGAGGGGCACGACGAATTCATATCCGCCCGCAACACCCTTCAGCGGATGGCTGCATTCGATGGCGTCGAGAATGTCGGCGGAGACGTCGCCTGATTTCTCGTACGAAGTAACACGCGCCTGCTTGAACACGTCTTCCGCAAGTTTGTCGGCAAGAATCAAAAGATCGCCGGTCTTCGCCCAGTTGTCGGCGGGCGCATCGGTGATTTTGTAGAGGCCGTAGGAAATCTTCGGCGAGAAGCTGATGGCGCGGTTGCCCGGCAGCGTCCACGGAGTCGTGGTCCAGATCACCACCGAGGCCTTGGCGAGGCGGCCATGCGCGGCGTTGACCGGAAACTTCACCCACACCATGTCCGAGGTGTAGTCCTCGTATTCAACCTCAGCTTCGGCGAGCGCGGTCTTTTCCACGACGCTCCACATCACCGGCTTGGAGCCGCGATACAGCGTGCCATTTGCGGCGAATTTCATCAACTCGCGCGCGATCTGCGCTTCTGCCGGAAAGCTCATCGTGGTGTAGGGATGATCCCAGTCGCCCACGACGCCGAGACGCTTGAATTCCTCACGCTGGATGTCGACCCACTTCTGCGCGAAGGCGCGGCATTCCTGACGGAATTCGACAATCGGCACCGCGTCCTTGTTCTTGCCCTTGGAGCGATACTCTTCCTCGATCTTCCATTCGATCGGCAGGCCGTGACAGTCCCAGCCTGGCACGTAGTTGGAATCGAAGCCCAGCATCTGCTGGCTGCGCGTCACCACGTCTTTGAGAATCTTATTCAGCGCGTGGCCGATATGGATATTGCCGTTGGCGTAAGGAGGGCCGTCATGCAGCACGAATTTCGCGCGGCCTTCGGCGGTCTTGCGCAATTGGCCATAGAGGCCAATTTCCTTCCAGCGCGCCAGAATTTCCGGCTCGCGCTGGGGTAACCCTGCGCGCATCGGGAAGTCCGTCTGCGGCAGATAAAGGGTTTTGGAATAATCGGTGGCGTCGGATTTGGGCTTTTCACTCATGGCGGGGTGAATAGCGCGTTTTGGCCGGAAGTGGAAACCCGGTTTGGCTTATAAAATGCCGCAGCGGCGCATTGTTTCAGCCGATTGTCCCGAGTTTCGGAAACGCATCCGGCGCGGCAGCCAGTGCCGCGCGAGCTTTTGCGCTGTCGTCATTCATCTGCGCGACCAGCGCGTCGATGCCGTCGAACTTCAACTCGTCGCGGATGAAGCCGATAAACGCGACATCCAACGTCTTGCCGTAAAAGTCGCCCTCGAAATCGAACAGGAAAACTTCCAGCAGCGGCGCGCCGTTGTCGAAGGTCGGGCGACGGCCGAAACTCGCCACACCATCGATGCGCTTGTCACCGAGACCGGCGCGCACGGCATAGATACCGTGCTTGAGCCCGCAATGCTTATCGAGGCGGATATTGGCGGTGGGATAGCCCATGTCGCGGCCGCGCTTCTCGCCGTGAATCACTTCGCCGGATACGAACCATGGCCCGCCGAGCATGGCGGTGGCTTCAGTCACCTGACCCTCGGCAAGGGCTTCGCGGATAGCCGTCGAGGACACCGGCCGATCCAGAATATCGACATGCGACTGGACATGGACCTCGATGCCGAGGCGCGGCGCTTCCGATGACAGCAGCGATGGCGATCCGGCGCGTCCCTTGCCGAAATGAAAATCGTAACCGACCGCGATCCCGCTGATGCCGAGCCGCGCGATCAGATCGTGGTTAATGAAATCCTGCGCGCTGGTGCCCGCGCGCGCGCCGTTGAACGTCATGACCACCGCGCCGTCGAGGCCGGTGCCCGCCAGCAAGCGCAGTTTGGCGGTTTCGTCGCTCAGGCGGAATTGCGGTGTGTTGGGACTGAAGAAGTGCCTCGGATGCGGCTCGAAAGTGACCGCGAAAGCGGGCTTGCCGTGCTTGCGCGCCATATCGACAGCAGCGCCGATGACCACGCGGTGGCCAAGGTGAACACCGTCGAAATTGCCGAGCGCGACCACCGCGCCCTTGACGATGTCTTCGGCAGGGGTGCTGTCGCGGATGACGGTGAAGGGCGTGGTCATGATACCGGCGGGAACTTTTCAAGGAGCCGGCGGACCGTGGCCCCGGTCCGGCTCGGAAGTCAAGACAGCCCGCGCGGTAAGTGTTTGACGCAACTTCGGGCAATCAAACGGATGTCCGATTAACGGGCTGTTTAAGCAGCCGATGCTAGGTTCTGCCCGACTGTGAGTGGCAGAAGCCATTCGCAAGGTTGATAACGCAAGCCGGTTGCTGCGTTCGGGGGAGAAAGCAATGGCCGTGGATACGTCGATGCCGGTTCTGGTCGTGGATGATTACAACACCATGATCCGCATCATCCGCAACCTTCTCAAGCAGCTCGGCTTTGAAAACATCGACGACGCCAGTGACGGTTCCGCAGCGCTCAACAAGATGCGCGGCAAGAAATACGGGCTCGTGATTTCCGATTGGAACATGGAGCCGATGACCGGCTACGACCTGCTCAAGGAAGTGCGCGGCGATCCGAATCTCGCCACCACGCCCTTCATCATGATCACGGCGGAATCGAAAACGGAAAACGTCATCGCCGCCAAGAAGGCCGGCGTGAACAATTACATCGTCAAGCCATTCAATGCGGCCACGCTCAAGACCAAGATCGAAGCGGTGTTCCCCGATCACGCCAACGCGTAATCACGAGCGTCACTTCCAACGTTCAAATGCCCGGCTCACGCTGGGCATTTTGCGTTTTACCACTTCAAGTCTTGCATCAGCGCAATAGGCGGTTTGGTCTCACCGAACAGACGCCGGGCAGTGAGGTCATCGACCACCTCGACGCCTTCGAAGTCTGCCGAATGGATCCCGCGTGTCATGAACAGGCAATCCAGCTTCATCAAGTTCGCGCCGATGAGATCGGTGCGGACGGAATCGCCGATGGCCAGCACGCGATCATTCGGCGTCGTCGCGCCGCGTTTTTCCGCCGCAATCTCCAGCGCGCGGTCGTAAATCGGCCTGTGCGGCTTGCCGTAGAAAATCACATCGCCGCCGAGATCGCGGTACAGTTCCGCAATCGCTCCGGCGCAGGTGATGAGACGGTCGCCACGCTCCACCACAATGTCGGGATTGGCGCAGATGAAGGTGAGATTGCGCGTGAGCGCCTCCTCCATCATGCCGCGATAATCCTCGGCGGTTTCGACCTCGTCGTTGAACGGCCCCGTGCAGGTGATGTAGTCGGCCTTCTCCAGCGTCGTGAATGTCATGTCGAGACCGCGGAACAGCGGGTTGTCGCGGTCGGGGCCGATCTGAAAGACGGGCTTGCCCTGATGTGCGGCGACATAGTTGCGGGTCAGGTCGCCCGATGAGACGATCGCGTCGTAGGTGTCGTCGGAAATATCCATGTTGCGCAACTGGCGCTGTACGGAGTCCGCCGGGCGCGGCGCGTTCGTAATCATGATCACCGTGCCGCCTTGCGCGCGAAATGTCTGCAGCGCTTCGCAGGCGGGCACGAAGCCTTTCAGGCCGTCGTGGATCACGCCCCAGACATCGCTGAGGATCACGTCGGTCTTGGTTGTGAGGTCGCGCAGACGATCGACGAAACGCAACTCGGCGTCAGGCAGCTTCATGAAGACAGATCACTTCTGTGCGGATGCGCGGCGAGCCAGCGCGGCATTGCCGGTCTGACGATGTGCCTCTGCGACATCGACCCGGGTGCCGGGTTTGTCCCCGGTCCGCAGATGCGCGTCAACTGCTGTCGGGGCAGGGGCGGGCTTCGCTGTTGCATCGGCCGTTTCCACCGGAGCTGCAGCGCTTTCAGGCCGCAGCGGACGCGGCGGCGCGAACAGGAAGCCCTGGCCGAACCGAACGTCGTAATCCAGCAGGTCGATCACCGCGCGCTCGCCTTCGATCCGCTCGGCGACCAGATCGATGCCGTAACGCCCGAGCAGGTCCGACAGGTCGGCGGCATGAATGTCCGCGCTCGACAGTTGCTTCTGATCGAGCAACAGCGATGCCGGCACCTTGATGAACTTCACGCCCCGATCGCCCAGTTCGCGCGGATCGAACCGCAGGTCGGTGACGTTGTCGATGGAGAAGCCGTAAC
>Ga0209023_10005907_pt1 | contig 13141 bp, 12 predicted proteins | sample LakOneMetagenome_FD_187468 | JGI IMG/M metagenome (GOLD analysis project Ga0209023, IMG submission 187468) | Freshwater and sediment microbial communities from Lake Erie, Canada (SPAdes) (version 2) | ecosystem: Environmental > Aquatic > Freshwater > Lentic | place: Lake Erie, Canada... | reverse complement strand
AAGCCATTGTCCGACATCAGCGCGCCGGCCTCGCTGTCGTTGCGCTGCGGATAGAGCACACATACCATCAGAGTCGCCGAATTGATCCGCGTGTCGCCGCGCTCGGCGAGTTTCGACAGCAATGTCGCCATCGTTATACCCCCCGAGCACGCACCCGCGACATTGACCTGCTTGGCCCCCGTTACATCGAGGACAATGTCGATCGCCGCAATAATCGCATCGATATAGGCGTCGAGCCCCCAGGCGCGGTTTTCGATCTGCGGGTTGAGCCAAGAGATCAGAAACGGCTGGATGCCCTGATCGAGTTCATAGCGGATGATCGACTTTTCGGGCGTCAGATCGTTGATATACGCCTTGTTGATCTGCGGCGGGATGATCAGCAGCGGGATTTCATACACATCCTGCGTGCGCGGCTCATACTGCAGCAATTCCATAATATCCGACCGATGGATCACCGCGCCGGGCGAGTTGGCAATATTCTCGCCGATGGTGAACGGACGGCTATCGACCTGGCTGACGATACCGTCATTGTGCACCATGTCGTTATACGCGTTGGTCAGCCCGCGGATCAGCGAGCCGCCGCCGGTTTCCAACGCCTTTTTGAGCGCCGACGGGTTGCCGGCAAGGCTGTTCGTCGGGCTGAGCGAATCGAGGATCATCCCCGATACGAAATTGGCGCGCGCGCGTTCCAACTCATCGAGTTCGAGATCGGCAATCCAGCGGCTTACGCCGGATTGCGCCGCGAGATAATATTGCATCCCCATCCGGTAAAACGGGTTCGCCGCCCAGGCCTTGTCCAAAAACCGCTTGTCCTTGGGGTTCGGCGCGATTTCGGACTTGTTGGTCAAGATCTTGAGCACATCGTCCGAAAACAGCCGCATATGCTTCATCGTCGTCATCGGCTTGGCGGCAGTCTCGCGCAGCATCACCGTCACCGCGCCGAGCAGATCCTCGCGCGCCAGCCCGACAATCGGATTGAGCGCCACATTGGCATCGGCGCCGCTGCCATCACTACCACCGAGATTGACGCGCTTTTTGGCCATTTCGCCCTCCCCTGTTTGTTGCACCAACGCTGCCCCGATGCGCAGAGTGTGTCAACAACGCCGCGTTAAGCAGCCCCGCAATCGCCCAAAAATAAGAAGCCCGGCGTCGCAAAGCGACACCGGACTTCCAGCCGCGGGAAAAACAGGGGGAATTCCGCCGCGACAGTCATTGAATACCACCCATCGTGGTTGCTGCAAATAAGGGTTAATACCTAGTTACAAAAATTAACCTCTGTTGAAATGCCCCCACCGAAACGCCGCCGCCAAAACACCCCCGCCAAAGCAACCCGATCAACTGCCCGACGCACCGTCCCGCGCAAACACGGTCGTACCGTTCTTGATGGTCTGGTCGATCTTGATGTCCTTGATCGTTGCCGGCGCCACGGTCAGCGGGTTTGCTGATAGAATGACCAGATCGGCATCCTTGCCAACTTCGATCGAGCCCTTGGTCTTGTCCTCGAAATGCTGCCATGCGGGCCAAAGCGTCATCGCCTTCAACGCCACGGCGGGCGAAATCCGCTGGTCAGCGCCGAGGACAACGCCGCTACGCGTCGTCCGGTTGACCGCCGAATCGAAAATCCGCATCGAATTGGGGAATGTCACCGGCGCGTCCGAATGGATGCTGAATTTCATCCCGGCATCAAGCACCGCCTTGGTCGGCGAAATGAACGCCGCCCGCGTCGGCCCCGCCACCGAACTCGCATGCCAGTCGCCCCAATAATAGGTGTGCATCGGGAACAGCGCCGGGAATATCTCCTCCTTTTTGAGCAGCGGGATCTGATCAGCGCGCAGAAACTGGCCATGGATCAGCACCGTCCGCCGGTCGGTGCCCGGATAGGCCTTTTCAGCAACACCAACTGTCTGAATAAACTGGTCAATCGCCGCATCGCCATTGGCGTGCGCCAGCAACTGCCAGTTATTCTTGAACGCCATATCGACCCAGCCCTGCGTCTCGCCAGGCTTGGCGAACGCCGGATAACCCGCATAATCGGGCTTTTGTCCCGCCGGCACGACAAAGTACGGCTGGGTGAACCACGCCGTCTTGCCCTGCGGCGAACCATCGAGCGTCAGCTTGACCCCGCCGATGCGGAAATGATCGGTATAGGTCCGCGACATATACGGCCCGTGCAGCACCGGATCATCCTTCATCGTCACCAGATCGGCATATTCGACAATATCGAGCTTGAGCCGCTTCGCCTGCGACGCCGCAATCAACGCTTGCGTAAAGGCGGCCGAAGTCTTGCCATCCTGCGCGGTGGTGAAACCATTCTCCAGATAGACCTTCTGCGCCGCATCAATCTGCGCCATCACCTGCGCCGGCGTGAATTTGGGGATCAATTTGAACGCGATCAGCCCCAGCGCGCTTTCTTCGACAACACCGTTGGGCGTCTTGCCATCGGCCTCGCGCTGGATCACCCCGCCTGGCGGGTTCGGCGACGCCGCCGTAATCCCTGCCATCGCCAGCGCCTTGCTGTTGAACGCCCCCAAATGCCCCGATTGGTGGATGACCATGATCGGTATCGCCGTCGAAATCGCATCGAGTTCCTGCCGCGTCGGATGGCGCTTTTCGGCAAGCTGCGAATCGTCATAATCAAACCCGATCGCCACCCCCCAAGCCTTCACTTCGGGAGACGTCGCGATAAAGTCACGCATCGCGCGTTGCAGATCGGCAATCGAACTGACCGGCCCATCGGGCGGAGGCAGCAAATTCGCCGAAACAGCCTGCAGCCCGACCCCGGTAAAATGGCTGTGCGCGTCGAAAAACCCCGGAACGAGCGTGCGCCCCTTCAAATCGACGATTTTGGTCTGCGGCCCATGCTCGGCCTTGTGCACCGCCGCGCGACTGCCCACCGCAACAATCTTGCCATCCTTGACTGCAACCGCCTCGGCAGTCGGCGCCTTGTCATCCACCGTCAAAATCGTGCCGCCAAGGTAGATGGTGTCCGCATTCGCCGCGAACGCCGCGGTCGAACCCAACAACGCCGTGGCCAGTAAAGCAAGCTTGATTGTCATGAAGCACCTTCCTTGTTTTGGGCAGGCTAACGCATACCAAACACTTCGCATAGCGCGGGCATTTGACGCGGCAGAGGTTGCAGAAAATGGCGCCGGCGGGCAGGCTTGATGCCTGCACCCGATTGTCTTGCGCCTTTGCTGCATTCTGCTCCCCTCCCTGCAAGCGAGGGGTCGGTGGTGGGTCTCATGGTTGCTTTCGAGCGCAACGGAAGGCCGCCCCCCCCTGCTCGCTGAACCGGTCCGTCCCTCGGCCGCACCAAGGGCAGTAAGCCGGGCAAAGGCCTCAGGCCTGCCCGCCGGAGGCCCTTACCAACTAAACCTTAGCGCAGCGCGCCGGCGAGCAATTTGTGCAGCTTGCTATGAATCTGATCGTTACCCGCAACGATTTCGGCGCGTTCCACGGGCTTGTCGCCGCCGCGATAATCGGTGACGAAGCCGCCCGCCTCGCGCACCAGCAAAATGCCCGCCGCAACATCCCAGGGCTGCAAATCAGCCTCGAAATATCCGTCAAAGCGCCCGGCCGCGAGCCAAGCCAGATCGAGCGAGGCGGCACCGAAGCGCCGGATGCCGGCGACCTCAGGCGCGACCGCCGCCATAATCTTGTTGAATTTAGCGCTGTCACCATGGCCAGCGAACGGAATGCCGGTGGCAATCAGCGAGTCGGTCAGGTCCTTGCGTGCGCTGACGCGCAGGCGGCGGTCCTGCAACCACGCGCCCTTGCCTTTTTCAGCCCAGAAGCTCTCGTCGGTCAGCGGCTGATAGACCAATCCCGCAACGACTTCGCCCTGTACTTCGGCGGCGATCGAGATCGCGAAATGCGGCAGGCCGTGGAGGAAGTTGGTCGTGCCATCCAATGGATCGACAATCCAGCGCGCCTGCCCCTGCGCGCCTTTGACTTCGGCGCTTTCCTCCATCAGCAGCCCCCAATCGGGGCGCGAGTGCGTCAGGATTTCGCGGATCGTCGCTTCGGCGGCATGGTCGGCGTTCGATACGAAATCGGCGACGCCCTTGCGCGACACTTGCAATGCCTCGACTTCGTTGAAATCACGACGCAACCGCGGCGCCGCCTTGCGCGCCGCCTTTTCCATGATCGTGATCAGCGCCGATTTGATCGCCATGGCTTAATCCGCACGCCGCACATATTCGCGCGCATAGGTATCGACAACGATCTTCGTGCCCGCCGTCACGAATGGCGGCACCATCACCCGCACGCCATTCTCCAGCGTCGCGGGCTTGTAGCTCGATGAGGCGGTCTGCCCTTTGACCACCGCTTCGGTGTCGCGGATCACCGCCTCGATCTGGTCGGGCAATTGCACCGAAATCGGCTTTTCCTCATAGGTTTCCATCACAACATCCATGCCGTCGGTCAGGAAGTCGGCGGCATCACCCAGCAAATCCTTGTCGAGCGTGATCTGGTCGTAATTGAGCTTGTCCATAAAGGTCAGCGTCTCGCCCTCGGCGAACAGGAACTGGAAATCGCGCGTATCGAGCCGGACCTTCTCGACCGTTTCGGCCGAACGGAATCGCTCGTTGGTCTTGCGCCCGTCGATCAGATTCTTGAGCTCGACCTGCATATACGCCCCGCCCTTGCCCGGCTGCGTGTGCTGGATCTTGACCGCGCGCCACAGCCCGCCCTGATATTCAAGGATATTGCCCGGACGGATATCGACGCTGTTGATCTTCATGAAAATTGGCTCACGGCTCGCAGGAAAGCGCGGCTTCTAGCGGGTTGCGGGCGTGCTGCCAAGTTTTGCCCGCGCGAGATACGGCAGCACGTCGACATTGACAAAGCCCGGCACATTATTGGCGAAATGCCGCAACCAGAAACCATGCCCCGAGCCATAGACGATCAGCACGCGGTCACCGGGCTTTGCCACGTGCATCGCCTTGCCGAAAATCTTGGCGTTGCGCAGATACCAGGCGGCGTTGAGATCGGCGCCGGCCTGATCGTTCGCATCACCAATCGGCAGGATGTCATAATAAAACGCCATGCCCGAAATCGGCGTACCCGGCTCGTTCATCATCGTCAGCAACTGCGCGACGCTGCTCGTTTTCTGCGCCGCCTCGAACGCCTGCATAAACGGTGCAATGCGGGCATTGGCATGGGTGAGTAGCGCGCCTTGCCCGAACTTCTTCGCGCTCGCTTCGACCTTGTCATAGGGGAAATAGTCGGGCTCGCCGTCCTTGGGCTGCTCGTCGATGCCGTTGACCGTCGCGAGCCCGGCGCGTTTAGCGATGCGGAAGCCGATCTGGGTGATTTCATTGGCGTCGGTGGCAAGACTGGCGGGGGTAAAACCTGCATAGGATTTGACCGCGAAATCGGGCGCATCGCTCTGCATTTCGACCATGACAAGCGTCGGCCGGAATTCGGATAGCGCACGCGCCACAGAGTCAAGTTCGGCTTGTCGCGCCGGCGTCAACACCGAATCGACCTTGAGGTTGTTGAGGTCGAGCCCCGGATTGCCAAAGTGATACGTTCCCAGCACCATTACCTGTATTGGCGCTGGCGCGACGGGCGCACCCGCCGCAACGGCCAATGCCAAAAGTGCTGCTGTAACAATCCGCGTCTTCACCGGCGCATCCTTCACTGTATTATTATGACAATACAGTGAGCTGCGAGACGCCGCTTGTCAACCCAGCGCGGCGCCAAACGCCGCCACCCCTGCCCCCGGCCCTTGAGGGTGCAACCAAACCGCGTTGACGCACGCGATGAAATCCGCCCCCGCCGCGATCAAAGGCACCGCATTGACCGGCGTAATCCCGCCAATCGCCACGCACGGCAACTGGCTGATCGTCGTCCACCAACTCAAAATATCGGGCCGTGGCTGGTAATGCGACGGCTTGGTCGTCGTGTCATAAAATGCCCCGAACGCCACATAATCGGCGCCTGCCTCGCCCGCTTCCATCGCCAGATGCCGGCTGTCATGGCAGGTCACGCCAATCTGCACATCGGGCCCGAGCAACGCCCGCGCCTCGCGCACCGAACCATCACCCTGCCCCAGATGCACGCCATCGGCGCCGCACTGCTTCGCCAGATCGGCGCGGTCGTTCAGAATGAACGCCACATCAAACTTTGCGCAAACCCTCTGACAGGCGTCGGCAGCCGCAAGCACCGCCGCATCATCGATGCCCTTCAATCGCAACTGGAATGCCGCTACCGGCCCGCCAGCCAGCGCATCGGCCAATTTGTCGGGAAACGCCGCGTCAAACACCGGCGGCGACACCACATAAAGCTGCGTCTTCGGCCGGCGCTCGCGTTCAAAGCGCGTCCCGAATTCGGGGTCGAGCGGGATCAGATCATCGGGTTCATCGGTCATGCCGCCCGCTTATCGCAGATTGGCGACAGGCTCAATCACCGCCCGCCACGTTCAACATCGCCATCTGCGCCGCGCTAAGCTCCAGCGTCATCGCGGCGGTCAAATCCTCCAACTGCGCAAGGCTCGTCGCCGAAGCAATCGGCGCCGCAATCGCCGGCCGCGCCATCAACCATGCCAGCGCCACCTGCGCCGGATTGCGCTTCGTCGCCGCCGCCACATCATCGAGCGCCGCCAGCACCGCCAATCCGCGCGCATCGAGATACGCTGCCATCCGTCCGCCGCGCACGCTCTTGCCGAAGTCGTTGGGCGACCGGTACTTGCCCGTCAAAAATCCCGAAGCCAGCCCGTAATACGGTATCGCTGCAATATCTTCCGCGACGCACAACGCCTGCAACTCCGCCTCGAACCCGGCGCGGCTGTACAGATTATACTCTGGCTGCAGCGTCTCATACCTCGGCAGGCCATTCGCCGCACTCACGTCCAGCGCCTCGCGCAACCGCTTCGCGCTGTAATTCGACGCGCCGATCGCCCGCACCTTGCCCGCCGTGATCAATGCCCCAAACGCCGCCAACGTCTCCTCCAGCGGCACGCTGTCATCGTCACGATGCGCCTGATACAGATCGATGCTTGCAACCCCCAGTCGCTGCAAACTATCATCACACGCCGCCGCAATATTGGCCGCCGACAGCCCGTTGCGCGCCGGCCACATCCCGACCTTTGTCGTTATCAGCACCCGCGCCCGCAGCGCCGGCCCACGCGCGCGCAGCCATTCACCAATCACCGTCTCGGATTCACCGCCCTTATGCCCCGGCGCCCACATCGAATAAACGTCGGCGGTATCAATCAGATTGACCCCCGCATCGACCGCCGCATCGAGCAAGCGGAACGACGTGGCGCGGTCCGCCGTCCAGCCAAACACATTGCCGCCCAGCACCAGCGGCGCCGTCATCAGCCCCGAACGCCCAAGTTTCCGCATCTGCATCGTCAGTCTCCAAAGCTACCACCCCTCGCATTCAAGCGCGGGGTGGATCACGCATCAGCGCAGCGCAGGGCCTATCAAACGCCCCCGCGCCGTACACCGGATCAGGCGAATTCCAGCCCCTCGAACTTGCCCGATTTGCGCCATTCGTCGATATATTTGAAGAACGCCACCGCGCCCGCCGGATGCCCGACGCCGAACAATTGCGCCGCGCTACCGCCCTTGCCCTCGTTATTGTAATAGCCCGGCGTGCAATCGGGGGCGACTCCCGCCATCCCGCCAACGCCGGTCATCAAAAACTCGACCCATTTTTTCTGCGCCTCTGGATCGGCATCTACCAATCGCTTGCCGCTGTCCTGCGCATGGCGAACGATCGCCGCGATGGTTTCGCCCGCGTCGGTCCAGTTGTGCGGCACGTTGACGATATAGTTCGCCGCCTGCGCCACCTGCACGACAAACGCGTTGGGGAAGCCGTTGACATGCAACCCGTGCAACGTCGTCATCCCGTCCGCCCAGGCCTCCGAAAGCCGCTTGCCCCCGACACCGGCGATATCGAACCCCGCGCGCCGTTCGTGCGACGTGCCGACTTCAAACCCCGATGCATAGATGATGCAATCGACCTCGTAATGCTTGCCGCCGACCCAGAATCCGGTCTCGTCGATCCGCTCGACGCCCTTGCCATCGGTATCCACCAAATGCGTCTTGGGTTCATTGAAGGCCTGCAAATACGCATCATGAAAGCACGGCCGCTTGCACAATTGCCGGTACCACGCCTTCAGCTTCTCCGCCGTCGCCTTGTCCTCGACAATCGCCTCGGCGCGCGCGCGGATTTCGGACATCTTCTCGATATCGGCGTCCTCATACGCCGCCAGCATGCCCTGGGGATTCATCTGCTCGGGCGGCAGCGTCATCACCCGCTCGCGGATGCGCTTGGTCAGGTCGGTCCAGCCGTCCTGCACCCAATCCTCGCTCGCTCCGCCCATCCCGACATTGTTGGCAAAATTGTCGAGCCAGCGCTTCTGCCACCCCGGCGTCGCCACGCTCTTGAACCATTCGGGATCGATCGGCGCATTGGCGCGCACATCGATCGATGACGGCGTCCGCTGCACGACATAAACCGTCCCCCCGGCGCGCGCCAGATGCGGCACCACCTGCACCGCCGTCGCCCCCGTGCCGATAATCGCGACGCGCTTGTCCTTCAACTTGCTCAGCGGCGCGCCATTCGTATCACCGCCGGTATAGTCGTAATCCCAGCGGCTCGTGTGGAAGCTATGGCCCTTGAAAGTCTCGATCCCCGGAATCCCCGGCAGCTTGGGCACATGCAGCGGCCCCGTCCCCATCCCGATATAATCCGCGGTAAACGCATCGCCGCGGTCGGTCGTCACCAGCCACACCTGCCGGTCCTCCTGCCACACCATATCGGTCACCCGCGTATGGAACAGCGCCTTGTCATACAGGTTGAACGTCCGCCCGATCCGCCGCGATTGCTCCAGAATCTCCGGCGCATGCGCATATTTCTCGGTCGGCATATGCCCGGTTTCCTCGAGCAGCGGCAGATAGATGATCGACGCCGTATCGCACTGCGCCCCCGGATAGCGGTTCCAATACCAGTTCCCGCCAAAATCCCCCGCCTTGTCGATCAGCCGGACATCGCTGATCCCCGCCTCCGCCAGCCGCGCCCCGACACACAGCCCGGCAAAACCGCCGCCAACCATCGCAAACGTCACATGATCGGTCACCGGCGCGCGTTCAACGCGCGGCGTGTACGGATCATCAAGATAATGCGCAAACTGCCCGCTGGTTTCCAGATACTGGTCATTCCCGTCATCGCGCAGCCGCTTCTCCCGCTCAGCCCGATACCGCGCCAACACCGCCGCCTTGTCCGTCGCCATCGCCAAACTCCCCAATCAACAAGCCGACACTGCGTGTGTCGCTTTCCGCCGCAACCTTATAGACCCGTATAATTTTGTCGAGCGCCGCGAACGCCGCCGTCGCCCACCTCGCCCCGCCGGGGAGAGGTCGAGTGACGCCGAAGGCGGCCCGGGAGAGGGGCTGCGGCTCACAACCGAGCAGATGCAGAAAGAGCCTCCGGCGGGCAGGCCTGAGGCCTGCACCCATTTTTGGGTTTCAGCATTGGAAGCTATCGCAATTGCGCCCAGTCACTCTTCATAGCTTGAAGGCTATGGACGAAATATAGCCTTTGAGCTATAGCAGCGCATGGCTTGGGCGGTCCTTTATCACGATGCGTTCCTCCCCGAATTCGAGGCGCTGCCCGAAACCGTGCAGGACGCGTTATTGGCGATGGCCGAACTGCCGACATTAAGCAGGCCAACGCTCGGCCGGCCGCATGCCGACACGCTGGCTGGATCGAAGCACGCCAACATGAAGGAACTGCGCTTTGCGGCGGATGACGGCGTGTGGCGCGTGGCGTTCGCATTCGATCCCAAACGGCAAGCCATCGTTCTCGTCGCAGGCGACAAGGCGGGGATAGCGCAAAAGCGCTTCTACAAGGCACTGATCGCCAAGGCCGATGCCCGGTTCGCCGCGCATCTCGAAACACTGAAAGGATAGACGAAATGCCCGTCACCCACGAAGACTTGATGGCCCGCCTGCCCAAGGCACGCCAGACCCGCATCAAGGCCCACGCCGCCGAACTTCACGCCGAGGTCGAGGGGCTGAAGGCACTGCGCAAACTCGCCCGCCGCAGCCAGGAACAGATCGCCCAAAGCCTCGGCGTCAAACAACCCTCGGTCCTCAAGATCGAGCGCCAGGCCGATCTCTACCTCTCCACGCTACGCCGCTTCATTGAAGCCGCCGGCGGCACCCTCGAACTCCGCGTCGAACTCCCCGGCACCGGCGCGTTCACCCTCACCGGCGTCGGCGAGATCGATGCCACCAAGCACGCTGTCTGATCGCTTCTTCTCGGTCGCTTCGGTTTCGGTGGGAGCAATTTCGTGGTTGTTGCGACTATCACCGTAATTCCTCCAATAAAATTATTGATTAAAATTTAATTAAGTATATTATTTGCAACATGTCTGCAAAGGTGCATTCATAATAGATCACTTCACTCAACATCGAACAGGAGACTAGTCATGCCTAAGAAGACCGACGCGAATCCGTTCTCCGATCGTATCTGCAATGTCATTCCATCGCAGCATATTGAAACTGACTGGCACTTCGCCGATGCACTGGCTGCCGGAAGTATCGAGGCGCTGGCACTTCCGCCCAGCGTGGATTTGCGCGCAGCGTGGTGGACAATCGGCGACCAGGAAGCAAGTGGGTCGTGCGTCGGTTGGGGGTCCACCGACAGCGTTGCGCGGTATCAACTGGTCAAGGCAGGTAAACTCGCAGCAAATGTGCGGGTTTCACCACGCTTCACTTGGATGGCTTCGAAGGAGACCGACACATTTACGGCGAGGCCGGAGACTTTCATCGAAAGTGCTGGTACCAGCCTCAAGGCTGCGGTTGACATATTGCGCAACTATGGCGCAGTTCCGGAGACAATGTTGCCGTTCCACATCGCCACTTTTATGTATCTCGGCAGCGAGAACACCTTTTACGCCACCGCCGCAACGCGCAAGATCTCGGCTTATTTCAACCTACTGAAGAATTTTGCCAGCTGGAGGTCGTGGCTCGCGTCGCATGGGCCGATCCTTGTTGCGCTCAACGTCGATGCGACCTGGGACCATGCAACTGCGACGCAGGGCAAGCTCGATGTCTTCCAGCCTGCCACGGTTCGCGGTGGCCATGCCGTCGCAGTGGTCGGATATCGCGCCGACGGCCGGTTCATTCTGCGCAACAGCTGGGGAACCAATTGGGGTGACCATGGCTTCGGCTACGCCACCGAGGCCTATATCAACGCGGCATTCTTTAATGAAAGCTACGGCGTAACAGTGTAGAACTGCCACGCATGGGCAACGGGCGCGCTTGGATACCTAAGTTATCGGGCCGCCCGTGCTTTGCCACGGCGTTGCTGCTGCTCGTCAGCATGCACGCCGCGGTCGGTTGCATTGTTGCGGAGGTAGGTGTGCAATCAAGAGTTGTGGTGACTGAAGCGGATAACGGTCGCAGCGTCGTGGTCAAGGCTGGCGACAGCCTGACCATCAGCCTGTCCGAAAATGCGACCACCGGCTACACGTGGGCGGTTGAGCCGCTCGATGGGAACGTCGTAGAACTGGTCGACACGCCAACCTATCTCGCATCGCCGCAAATCGGGAGCGGTGGTCGCAGAGAGTTCACCTTCGTCGCTCGCCGAAATGGCCAAGGCACAATCCGGCTACAACTCTGGCGCCATTGGGAAGGCGATGCGTCAATCATCGATCGCTTCGCCGTGCATCTGGTTGTTCGCTGAACCCCATTTTCTGGGATTACTGTGAATGGATTACAGTAACGATTACGACGACAGTGCACTTAATTGTCAGTAGCTGGTCCGAGCAATGGTGGCAGGCGCAATCTCCTCCGGACTTCGCGAATTCTACGCCTCAAGAGCGCCCGAACAACCGGGTGTAGGCGCCGCGCCTGCCCGCCGGTGGCGTTCGTTCAATCTGTATGGGCCCCCCCAAGCGCCACCACATACGCAAGTCTCTCGACCGCTCACCGGAAGCCGGAGGTGGGGTGGCTGCTATTCCTTGCCCTTATAAATCCTGACAATCTTATCCAACATCGCCTGCGCCTCCACGCGCGGGCGCTGGAAGGTGTTGCGGCCGATGATCGAGCCGTTGCCGCCGCCGTCGCGGATGTCGCGCGCGTCCTGGAACACCGCGTCGGCGCCCTTGGCCGCCCCGCCCGAGAACACGACGATGCGCCGGCCTTCGAAACACGCCTGGACGACATGCTTGACGCGCTCGGCCTGGGTGGCGGACGCGATGCCCTCATAGGGCTTTTTGGCGTCTTTCTGCGCGATATGGTCACTCGGCAGCTTGACCTTGATGATGTGCGCGCCCGCCAGCGCCGCCATATGCGCGGCATAGGCGCCGACATCGAGCCCGAGTTCGTCTTCCTTCTTGAGGTCGCCGCCGCGCGGATAGCTCCACAGCACCGTCGCCAGCCCCGATGCCTTGGCTTCGGCGCTGAGTTCGCGGAATTCCTCGAGCATGTCGAAGAAATAGTCCGACCCCGGATAGACGGTGAAGCCGATCGCCGCGCAGCCGAGCCGCAGCGCATCGTCGACCGTCCCTGTCACCGCCTGGTTCGGCGCGCCCGCCCAGCTGTTCGAGCTGTTGCATTTGAGGATCGTCGGGATCTGCCCGGCGAAGCTGTCGGCGCCCGCCTCGATCATCCCGAGCGGTGCGGCATAGGCGCTCAGCCCCGCATCGATCGCCAGCTGGAAATGGTAATGCGGGTCATACGCCGGCGGGTTCGGCGCGAAGCTCCGCGCCGGACCGTGTTCAAAGCCCTGATCGACCGGCAGGATGACCAGCTTGCCGGTGCCACCCAGACGCCCCTGCATCAGGATGCGCGCCAGATTGCCCTTGGTGCCGGGGCTATCGCTCTCGTAACGGCTGAGGATCGCCTTGACGGCACGGGTCATCGACATAAATCATCCTTATCTAATCGCAGCTTGCAAAGGCCATTAGCCGCGCCAATCCAAAGCTTCAACCGCCGGCTGCGATTTGGTCCGTGGCACGCCAAATTGACGCATCGCTCCCAAGCGCGACATGAACCACGGTCAAAACGCAAAAACTGTCCCATGGCCCACGGCCCTGCGCCTAAGCCCGCAACGCCTCGACTCCGGGCAGGGGCTTGCCCTCCATCCACTCCAAAAACGCCCCGCCGGCGGTCGAAACATA
>Ga0209023_10005906_pt1 | contig 13141 bp, 4 predicted proteins | sample LakOneMetagenome_FD_187468 | JGI IMG/M metagenome (GOLD analysis project Ga0209023, IMG submission 187468) | Freshwater and sediment microbial communities from Lake Erie, Canada (SPAdes) (version 2) | ecosystem: Environmental > Aquatic > Freshwater > Lentic | place: Lake Erie, Canada | collected... | reverse complement strand
CGATATCGATTGAAAATGCGATTTTCTACTCTGAACTTGAAAATAAAGTACAACAGCGGACCAATGAGCTGCTGATAGAAAAGAAAAAGTCTGATGATCTGCTGTTGAACATTCTGCCAAAAGAAGTAGCTGATGAGTTGAAAAACACAGGACGCTCAAAAGCGCGGCGTTACGAACAGGTTAGTGTAATGTTCACCGACTTTAAGAGCTTCACGCAGCACAGCGAAAAAATGACACCGGAAGAGCTGGTTGGTGAGGTGGATTTCTGCTTCAGAAAATTTGACCAGATCATCACCCGACATGGGCTGGAGAAGATCAAGACCATTGGCGATGCCTACCTATGTGTGGGTGGTATACCGGAAGACCCGGAAAGCCCGATAAAACTTGTGAAAGCAGCATTGGAAATGCGCGATTTCATTGTGAGCCTGCAGAATGAGCGGCAGGATGCCAATCAATTGTTCTTCCAAATGAGGATAGGCATAAACACAGGCCCTGTGGTAGCGGGCATAGTTGGTGAAAAGAAGTTTGCCTACGACATATGGGGCGACACTGTAAACACGGCAGCCCGCATGGAACAGACCGGAGAAATAGGCAAGATCAATATCTCGGGAGTTACTTACGAGCTGGTAAAAAACAATTTCGATTGTGTGCACAGGGGCAAAGTATCTGCCAAAAACAAGGGCGAAATAGATATGTATTTTGTGGAGCGTATAAAAACTGAAGTGCCTGTATTAGTACAGTAATAGCAAACAGTGGTTTTTCAAATAAATATACATGATCAAGCAAAGCGCATTAACCTTAGTTACCCCCGTAATACCGGGAAAACACGACGAACTGAACGACACCCTTATGAAGATAAGGGCAGAACTTTCTTCGGGTGAATTCAAGGAATTTGAGAAGATAAACACGCTGCATTACGCACGCTTTGTGCTGCTGGAAGACAAGTTGTCTACAGCCAAGACAAATCTTGTATTCTCATCAGACTATGACGGCGATGAGAGCGAGCACCTGATGCTGCTGGTGCAAAAATGCACAGACCTGATCGATAAGTTATATAGTTGCTGCGAAGGTTACCCTGCCGCAGGGCAAAGAACTGCCGAAAACAGAGTTGCTTATCTTAAAAAATCGCAGAATAAAAACTCCGCATTTTACATAGGAGCGCCGGGCAGAAGCCTGCAACAGATACTGCAGGAAAATAAGCTCAGGAATTATTTGTGGGATTATCTAAGAAAAGGAAAATGGGAAGGGAAGAGCGCAAAAGAAGTACACAATATAGTTCGCTCGCATATTGCATCCCTGCCCGAATTCAGCTGGACCAACGAACGAGTTACACTGCCAAAATCAAGGAAAAACACAGTAATAGTAGTACTGGCAATCCTCGCAATAGTATTATTCCCTTTGACTATCCTGATAGCGATAATTGCAGGGCTGTGGTTATTGGTGCTACATTTTACACTTGAAAAAAAGGACAAGCCGCTTGGTATGACACCAAGCCAGATAGATGATAAATTCATCACCAACCTGGAGGGATATGAAGACTTTCATAACCAAAACCAGTTTACCCAGATAATACCAATGAAGCCGGGCATAATGCGCCTGATCACGATAAACCTGGTGCTATTGTATGGTAAATTCAGAATAAAGAATGAATTCCTTGAAGGAGAGCTGATGGGTATACCAACCATTCACTTTGCCCGTTGGGTGATGCTGGATAACAACAAGCAGGTATTGTTCTTCAGTAATTTTGACGGCAGTTGGCAGCAGTATCTTGGCGATTTCATCGACAAGTCGGGCTGGGGCCTTACAGGTATATTCAGCAACACTGAAAATTTCCCAAACACGAGATATCTGTTCTGGGGTGGCGCTTATGATGAAGAGCACTTCCTGGCGTGGAGCCGCTACTACCAGATACCAACACAGGTATGGTATTGCGCATATCCAAAGCTGTCTATCAAGAACATCAATACCAATTCTTTGATCAGGACCGAACTGATCAAGGACCTTGACGAACACCAGGCACAAACATTCTTAAACAGATTTTAATACTCTTTTATGGAATCCATAGAATTATCAGATGTTCAGGGCTTTTTGCTCAGTGATTATAATGACATGCGCTCGTCGCGATATGTAATGCTGCAGGTAACCAATGCTTCGGCCGCGAAACAATTCATTCAAGACATAACAGCAGAAGTAACTCATGCCAAGGCTGCAAATTCAAACAACAGGCTGAATATTGCGTTTACTGCACCGGGCCTGCAAGCATTGGGCCTTAAGGAAGATAATCTGAACGGTTTTGTGCGGGAGTTCAGGGAAGGTATGGTAACACCACACAGGCAAAGGCTGCTTGGCGATTTCGACTCCAGCGCTCCTGAAAATTGGAAATGGGGTGGCCCGACAAATGAACATCCGCATATCCTGTTAATGATCTTTGGCACGGATACCTCAGCTGTGGAAGCATACTCTAATACATTGCGTGGCAAGTATGCAGCAGGCCTCAGAGAGGTGTTCCAAACGGAAGCACATGTTCAACCCGGAAATAAAGAAAGCTTTGGTTTCAGAGATGGCATTGCTCAACCGTTTATAAAAGGAAGCGGTATAAGTGGTAAGGAAAGCGATAACCTGAACGCCGGGGAATTCCTGATGGGCTATAAGAGTGAATATAATGTATATCCTGATACACCATACCTAACTTATCCGCAGGGCACGATGGACATACTGCATGACGACATTGCAGGCTCCGGCAATAAGGACCTGGGACGTAACGGTACTTATATGGTGCTGCGTCAGTTACAACAAGATGTAAAGGGCTACTGGACATTCCTGAACGAGCAAACAAAGGATGAACATGGTAAGCCTGATGTGAAAGCGAGCAAAAAACTTGCAGCAAAAATGATGGGCCGCTGGCCGAGTGGTGCGCCAATAGTAAAGTGGCCAGATGAAGACCCGGTGGATATGTACCCAGACCGCGATCCTGAGGAATTCATTAACGACAATGACTTTCTTTACAATAAGGAAGACAAAACGGGAACAAGATGTCCGTTTGGTGCACACACAAGGCGTACCAACCCACGAGATAGTTTTGAAGAAAATACAGAAAAGGAATCCATAAAACTCTCTAACCGCCATCGTATCATCAGGCGCGCAAGGTCGTACGGACCAACGTTCGTTGGCTCCCCTACCGACTTTACACCACCGGGAGAGGTGGGGCTGATGTTTGCATGCTTTAATGCGGATATTTCGCGCCAGTTCGAGTTCATCCAGTATACCTGGGCAAACTATCCGAAATTCAAGCAGCTGGTAAACGATCCTGACCCGTTCATAGGCGTTAAGGAAAAGCCAGAACCGGGATTGGAGCAAGTGTTTACAATTCCTCAAAAACCGGTGAATTGCTATGTAACAGGATTACAGCGATTTGTGCATGTGAAAGGTGGCGCTTATTTCTTTATGCCATCCATTACAGTGATCAAGTACCTGGCAACCATCTGATAAAAGAAGTCATTTAGCGGGAGGCATTGCCTCCCGCTTTTATTTATACCTGATGCAATGCCTGCTGATCACCGGTACACGTTTTTAGAATCTCTCTTGTTCCCCTCGACAAGCCTTAATGAACAGAAGCTACAACAAAGGCTGAAAGGCAAAACCGTGTTGATAACCGGGGCAAGTTATGGCATTGGCGAAAGCCTTGCATACAAGCTTGCTGCTACGGGTGCTCATCTTATATTGATTGCGCGAACGGAAAAGAAACTCTCTCTTATCAAAAAGGATATTGAAGCGCAAGGTGGAACAGCAACTATTTTCCCGACTGACCTGACAAAGACTGAGCAGGTAGAACAACTATCTGTTCAATTGCTTGCCCTGCCCAGCAGCATTGACATTGTTATTAATAACGCCGGCAAGTCAATCAGGCGGCCGGTTAAAGAGTCATTAGACAGGTTTCATGATTTTACACGGACTATAGGAGTGAATTACTTAGGGCCTGTGCAACTAATATTGTCGTTGATACCTGTTCTTGAACAAAATAAAGGGCATATTATCAATGTATCTGCGATCAATGTGCTTCTTGCCCCCGCACCGCACTGGGCGGCATACCAGGCATCAAAGTCCGCTTTCGATCAGTGGTTCCGTAGTGTGTCACCGGAGCTTCAACTCGCGGGGATCGCAACAACATCTGTTTACCTGCCATTGGTGAGAACACGTATGATAGCCCCTACCCCAGCGTATGACAATATGCCGGCAATGAGCGCTGAGCACGTAGCAAGAATAATCTGCAAATGCATCATTAACAGGAACAGGAGCTACGCACCGTGGTGGCTTATATTTGGACAGTTGGGATCGGTCATTTTCCGGAAGCCTTGGGAGCGACTATCCACCTACTACTTAAAGCGAAATAGCAATAAGGACAATGCTTAGGAAACTATACCAACTGAAGCTACTGACCCCTGCAGGCCTGTACAGGCTTGCAAGCTCATTCCTTCATTCCGGACTGAACTTAATGGGACTGCTCAGGTATGCTTCACTGCAATATCCTGAGCGAATAGCTGTGCAAGACGAGCGGGAAATAATCAGCTACTCCATTCTTTATCAGCAGGCAGAACAACTTGCAGCGTCGTTGCAAAACACTTATAATATAACAAAGGACAAAAGTGTGGCAATTATGTGCTGCAATCATGCCTCATTGGTCCGTTCCATATTTGCATTATCCCGCTTAGGTACACACATTTATTTGCTGAATGCAGAAATGAGTAGCAGCCAGTTCAAACAATTAAACGACCGGTTCAATTTTGATATGGTCATCTACGATGCTTCAAATACAGCATTGCCCGACTTGTTGTCACCAAAACAGCTCTTAATACCAGCATACAATACAACTGAGGCATCTATAGACACCCTGTCAAAAACTGTAACGAACGCTACCAAGATAAGACGCAGCGCTCCGGGTAAAGTAACCATACTCACAGGCGGCACAACAGGTGATTTTAAAACAGCTGAACGGAAACAATCTGCTACCAGCTTCTCAGCTCCTTTTCTTGCTCTTGTGAACAATCTAAATTTAAATACTTTTAGTTCGGTCTATATTGCAACACCTATCTATCATGGATTTGGCCTGGCGGCATTATGCATATCTGTGGCAGTGGGCGCAAGAATGTTCATGCTGCAAAAGTTTGATGCAGCAAAAGCATGTGCACTTATCCACGAGCATAAAATAGAAGCAGTAACACTTGTACCGCTCATGCTCAACCGGATGCTGGCTGCTGATCCTGTATCCCTGCGCTCCCTGGTATGCATTGTTTCCGGTGGAGCTGCCCTCAATCCTGTTCTGGCGAAAGAAACACAGGACAGACTTGGACCAGTTCTGTATAATCTTTACGGAACATCCGAGGTTGGATTCTGTATACTGGCAACTCCGCGAGATATGGCTTACTCTGTAAAAGCGCTTGGCAAAGCAATACAGGGAGTACAGCTAAAGCTACTGGACAACAGCAACAATGAAGTAGTGACACACAAAGTTGGACGTATCTGTATAAAAAGTTCATGGACAATAAAACACCCTTCCTCTGACTGGATAGAAACAGGAGACCTCGCCTATAAAGACAATAAAGGTTACTATTTCCTCTGTGGCAAAATTGACGACATGATCGTTTCAGGGGGCGAAAATGTTTACCCGATAGAGCTGGAAAATATACTGATGCAACATAGCGACGTAACAAGTGTTGCTGTTATTGGAATTGAGGATGAAGATTTCGGACAAAGGCTAAAAGCTTTTGTAGTGCCTGCAGCTGACAGCAAAATAAATAAGGGCGAACTCATGCAATGGCTGTCAGGCCGTGCAGCGAGATACCAGATGCCTAAGCATATAGAGTTTATAAGCGATCTACCCTATACGGCACTTGGCAAGCCAGATAAAAAACAGTTATCTTAAACGTTCTGCCTGGCCGATATTTACCGTTACTGAATGTTCTGCCTGATCATCTGCAAGCTGAATAACATTATCGACAACCTTGTTACCGTCAACGGTAATTACGATCTCTCTGTTGCTGCCACCCTGCTGAATAGTGATACTGTAGTAAGTGCTTCTGTATCTGTACCTAACCTTTACAGAAGGCCATTCTGGTGGCAGGCATGGATTCAGCACCAGCTTATCACCCCGCAGGCTGATACCCAATAGTGACACGATGATAAAGTGATTCATCCATCCAGCGGAGCCGGTATACCATGTCCAGCCGCCACGACCTATGTGGGGCACGGCTCCATATACGTCAGCTGCAACAACATATGGCTCTACTTTATAAACATTGACCATTTCCTCTGTATTACCATGATTGATAGGATTGATCATAGAAAACAACTCCCAAACTTTGGCATTCTCACCAAGAGCGGCGAATGCCATTATGGCCCATACAGCTGAATGCGTGTATTGTCCGCCATTTTCTCTTACACCGGGCACATATCCCTTAATGTATCCGGGGTTAATATCCGACTTATCGAATGGCGGATCCAGTAACTGGATGATGCCATTATCCCTGTTCACAAGGTACTTATCCAGTGCCTGCATACCTTTCTTAGCTCTGTCCTTATCTCCCGCTCCCGACAACACTGCCCAGCTTTGGGAAATAGAATCTATCCTGCACTCTGTATTTTCAGCAGAGCCAAGGGGCACACCATTATCAAAATATGCCCTGCGATACCATTCGCCATCCCACGCATTCTTTTCTATATTCTCCTGCAGTTTCTTAGCATCATCCCTGCATTTCGAAGCGAATGCTTCATCGCTATTCAATGTGGCGACATCTGCAAACCTGATCAGCACATCATACAAGAAGAATGCAAGCCACACGCTTTCACCCTTTCCATGTACACCTACTTTGTCCATGCCATCATTCCAGTCACCTGCACCAATAAGCGGCAAGCCGCGCTCACCGAAATTAAGGCCATTAGTGATAGCGGCTACACAATGCTCATACAATGTAGCAGAATCCTCACTTCTTACCGGAAGGTCGTAATAAGATTCTTCACCCGGATTTAGTAAACGCCCCTCGAGGTAGTGCACTCCTTCATTGAGGATATCCTTATCACCGGTACTTCTAATGTAGCGTACGGTAGCAAAAGGCAGCCATAAGTAGTCATCAGAACATTTTGTTCTCACGCCCCGGCCGGTAGGAGGATGCCACCAATGCTGTACATCTCCTTCTCTAAACTGCCGTGAAGCACAAAGCAAGATCTGCGACCTGGCTATCTGCGGTTTTGTGTGCAACAGCGACATGATATCCTGAAGCTGATCCCTGAATCCGAAAGCGCCACCAGACTGATAGTAACCGCTTCGCGCCCATATACGACATGCCAGTGTCTGATAAGTAAGCCAGCCATTGGCCAACACGTCCAGCGACCGGTCCGGGGTTTCTACCTGGATAGTATCAAATGTGTTGTTCCAATATTCAGTAACGTTATTCAACGAGTCAGCAGCGGCAAGATTACCTTTAAATTTCTGTACCAGCTGAACAGCCTCATGAGCATTTCTTCCTGTACCCAAGCGGAATACGATCTCCTTTTCCTGCTCGTCATACAGATCAAAAGGCACCTGAATTGCAAAACACGGGTCCAATGACGCCCCTGTCTTTCCGGAAAGTTTGGTCCTGAGCATGGCATCCGGATCTTTAAGTGTGCCGTTCCTGCCTAAAAACTCAGTACGATCAGTTGTATAAGTCCTGTTCACATCATCTACATCGAAAAACGTCACTCTGCCGTGAAATATAGTATTATAATTATTTTTCGCAAACAGAGCGCCTGTTGTGTGGTCTATCTCAGTGACAATATGCATCACAGACTTGGGCCTCATATCTGCCAGCACTAACTCCATAAAGCCGGTGGCTGATAATTTCCTGAGCCGCCCTGACTTGTTCCTTATTTTCAGTACTATGAATTTGATGCTTGACTGAATATCTACAAATACGGTTGTCTCTGATACAATACCATCTTCAATTGCCTCAAATACGCTGTACCCAAAACCGTGCCGAGTGATATAATGTGAGCTACCGCAACGCGGAAGCGGTGTTGGCGACCAAAACTGGCCGGTCTCTTCATCCCTCAGGTAAAAAGCCTCACCACTTGAATCGTTCACCGGATCATTATTCCATGGTGTGATACGGTATTCGTGCGCATTCTCCACCCAGGTATATGCAGCCCCTGATTCAGATATCACTGTACCAAAATGAGGATTAGCTATTACATTCACCCATGGTGCCGGCGTGGTATCGGCAGCGGACGTGTTGATCACATACTCTTTGCCATCGGGAGAAAATCCACCGGTCCCGTTATAAAATAACAGGTCAGTCCGTGGCGCTAATACGGGCAGCAGCCTGCGTACGATTTCCGACTGCACCGGTTCAAGCAGCGGAACGGGAGTTTTAATATTACCGCGCCTGTTCAATTGATCAGCAAGTGATCCTTTATCATCAGCAATAACCACCCTGGCGACAGTGAGGAATAGCGTGCGGTCTTCTGCTGATATCTGCTCAACAGAGCGAACAAATATACCACCCGGGCGATCAGTAAAATTCACTCCTATACCAGCTGCTATTAGCCCAGTTATCTGATCCATCAGATTTTGGCGGTAGCCACCCTTGTCCTCATTCCATATCACAAGGTCTACCTGCAGCCCTTTCAAGCGCCAGTAAGCATGCGCCTGTATCAGCTGCTTTACCAGCAATATGTTGTTCTGATCCTGTATTCTCAGCAACACTATAGGAAGGTCGCCGGATATGGAGTAGCTCCATAAGCCGGATTGCCCCTTGGTGTTATTAATGATGGTAGATGCATCACCTCTTAAAAGAGGATTTACATACAGTACAGAACTAGCAAGGCGACTATACAGTTGCGCATCGGCTTCCGTTGCATTTATCTGGCGCAAAACCACCTGACTATGTGTCCATGAAAGTTCCAGTACGCGATCCGTAAGATGTTTATCCTGGTATTTGTCAACGAGGGCCTGGCATCCTTCCCTTGTATCGCTCACGCCAGTTATCATATCAACAATCGCACTCTGGCCAGGCTCTAATACTATTTTATAACGTATGGACACGACCGGATCCAACACGGAACCCTGTGTCCCTGAAAGTTCGTAGTCATCGGTCATTGCGCGTGGTTCAGCAATACTGTTTCGGCGGCCGAGGAACTTCATCCGATCCGTTTCATATGATATTCCATCATGCACTGTGCCATGTGCCTTTACAATATGACACATCCATGGCACCTGCTCCCCGGCAGATCTCGGACGTCTTGTACAAATAATGGCCTGTTGTTCCTTCCTTATTTCTGTTTGCACGAACAAATTGCTGAATGCAGGATGGCTCGCATCTGCCGCGTGTGTATTCAGCACTACTTCCGCATAGCTGGTCACTTCTATCGTCCTTACTCTCCTGGACCGGTTCTTTATATGCAATCTCCTCAACTCTATATCATCTTCCGGCGATACGATTACTTCGGTATGTATTTCAATATGATGGTCCTCTCTCCTGAATTCAGCCCTGCCTTGTGTGAAGGTAACCTCATACTTCTTTGGTTCCTTAAGTGTTGGCTGATACGTGTTGGACCAGAATAACATACTATCCAGATCACGTATATAACAGAACGTACCCCAGTTATCGCAAGTAGTATCTTCGTGCCACCTGGTAACGGCCAAATCCTTCCACTGAGTATATCCCCCACCCGAGTTAGTGATCATCACATTGTACTTGCCATTAGAGAGCATTTGAATGGCCGGTATTGATGTATCAGCCGTATTGATCACACGTATCTCCGTGTTATTTGCAGGGAATATCAGCTCTTCATTCTCCGTAGTGTTTGAATAAGGTAAAGATGCCTGAGGTATACGCTCCTGCAACAATAACAATGTAGCCTGGAACCGCAGCTCAGCCATAAAGCGCCGCTGCATGGGCTGGTCCTGCAGCAAATGAGCAAAAGACAACAGGCTCATTCCCTGGTGGTGCGCCATGAAAGACTGAATAAGTGCGTAGGACTGGCCACGTGGCACACGTGCCGGTGTATAGTCAATGGCTTCGTAAAATCCATACCTGCCGGCAAACCCTTCTCTCGCCAATCGCTCAAGGTTTATGGTAGACTGGTACGGATCTATCATTAATCCCATCACAGTAGCATAGGGTGCAATCACAAGATCATCACTAAGACCACGCTTCAATCCTAATCCCGGTACGCCAAAGGCTCTATACTGATAATTAAGATTCGCGTCTACCATATTGTATCCCGATTCTGATATACCCCATGGCACACCGCGCTGTGCGCCGTATTCTATCTGCCTGTCTATAACTGCCTTGTTCGTCTGGTAAAGAATGGTTCCCTCAAAATCAGGCATAACCAAGTCAGGCATCAGGTATTCAAACATAGAACCGCTCCATGACAGCAGCACCGGCGCTTTACCTGTGCTGGTAAGCAGCCTGCCTAAAGCAAACCAGCTCTCCTGCGGGAGTTTCCCCTGTGCGATAGCTACAAACGTACACAATCTTGCTTCAGACGCCAGCAGATCATAAGATCCCACATCCAACCTGTTGTCGTCAACATTGTATCCGATAACCAGCAAATGCTTCGATTTATCATGCAGGAAATCATATTCCATGTCGGCATAATCATTACACTTATCCGCCAAGGCCCTAATTGTTGCAATACGTTCACGTGCATTACTTGCAGCCAGCGTTATAGCTGCCCTCAGGGAATTGGTAAGTTCATTTTCCGGTGTTGTACCGCCTACATTCTGGAGACCCGCGATTTCGGCAAATATTGATGTATCCGCTTCAGCAAGCTCACTTAATGTGGGTATAACGGACAAAGACAACAAATGAGCAATACCCTGAAGATAAGGCATAAGTGCCAACCATGGCGCAAGGAAGGTCAACTCATCAGACAGCCTTTTGCACTGCCCGGTCAACGCCTGGGCCCACCATACTATATCCGCGTTTTGCTGACCAGCAGTTATGTTCTGGATTTCTGTAGCATCCTGTACCAGTTTATCTACTGCAAATTTCAATGCCTCCAGTGTTTCAGGCGGCGCCTGCATCACTAATTCCAGGTATTCTTTGAGCTTTTTGACCTGTGCTGAGCCCTTCATGTACTCATCCAATACACTCACCGTATCCTGCAACCCCTCAATGCACTTTGCCGAAATTACAGGCTTTGAAAGTAATTCCAACAGACCTTGCCGCATGGTAAGCAAGTGTCCTGCCATGTTACCGCTATCCACGGTAGATATATATTTGGGGTTTAGCGGAGTTAACGTAGCAGTATCGTACCAATTGTACAGGTGCCCACGAAAGCGCTCCATTTTATCGAGCGTAGCAAATGTACTAGCTGAACGTTCAACCACGGTACCTGAAAGTATGTAACCAAAATCGTATGCAGCCAGATTAGCCAGCAATGAAAGGCCGATATTGGTAGGAGAAGTACGATGCGCCGTAGCTTCCCTTGGCTGTTCCTGGTAGTTATCAGGTGGCAGCCAGTTGTCTTCAGCATTCACAAACTGCTCAAAAAATCCCCATGTCTTTCTGGCCATCCTGCGGAGGAATACTCGTTGAGCAGACGACACCTGCGAAGTTTGTTTTTCCGCCGGTGCACTGATCCACCATACAAGGAAGGGAGCAATAGCCCATGCGATCAATATCGGGAAAGAAGAGACAAGCGCTATGGGATAATAAATAATCAATACAACAATTGTAACAAGGGATATTACAGGACTAACCCACATAGAAGCAAAAGCCCCCGCTACTGTTTTTCCAGAACCGGTCTCTATGCTACCGGAAGGCTTCCATTCCAGTAAATGCCTGTGAGACACCAGCATGCGCCAGCTTGTGCGCATAATAGCATCTACACTATAATATGCTTCAAAAGGCAGGCACACGAGCATGTACATATTCTGCACAAGGCTTTGCAGCAAGCCATTTGTCAAAATGACGACATGTTGCTTGTAAGTGATCTCCTTAGGGATTGCGAGCAGACTAAATCCAAATGAAAGTATTGATGGCAAAATGATAATAGCAACCACCATCAGCGTCCAGAAGGCAGGGGAATGTAAGACTGTCCAGCCGGCAAGCAATAAAAACACAAGCGCCATGGGCACGAGGCTGCGACGAAGGTTGTCAAATATTTTCCAACGTGATAGTGCCGACAAAGGGTTTTTAATAAACCTTTTATTAGCATCCGGCACTACCGGAAGGAACCACCAGGCTATTTGCCAGTCGCCCCTGATCCATCTGTGCCTGCGACTTACGTCTACTGTATAGTGAGACGGATACTCCTCATACAACTGTATATCACTCTGTAAACCCGAACGCACGTATGAACCTTCCAGCAGATCGTGACTCAATATCCGGTTATCCGGGAAACGATTAGTCAATACCTGCTCAAATGTTCTGATCTCATAAATGCCTTTGCCGATGAAAGAACCTTCACAAAACAAATCCTGGTAGACATCTGATGTAAGCCGGGTATATGGATCTACGCCCGCATCATTCGCATGCATCCTGTTGTACAACGTACCGCTTGAACGCGGCAAAGTAATACCCATTCTTGGCTGAAGGATGCCGTAACCTTCTGTAACCCGATTCTTCTTTTCATCGTATACAGGGCAGTTAAGCGGATGCGCCATAGTAGCTACCAGCTTCCAGCCCGCATCACGTGGCAATTGCGTATCTGTATCAAGCGTAATGACGTAACGGGCGCCTTTCAATTCATCAATGTCGCCTGATATCTCAGAAAATTTATCACGGATGCCACGAAGCAACAATTCATTCAGATCACTCAGTTTACCTCGCTTTCTTTCATAACCCATCCACACCTTGTCTGCTGCATTCCATAAACGCGGACGGTGAAAGAGAAAAAATATGTCCCTGTCCGTACCATATTTTTCATTCAAGGCCTCTATCTTTTCTCTTGCCAGTGTCACCAATTGCTCATCACCCGGCATATTGGCTTCTTTTGCATCAGCAAAGTCGGTCAGTAAGCCAAAGAAAAGGTTATCTGTTCTGTTTGCAAGAAAACGTATCTCCAGGCCCTCAACCAGTGCAGTGACACCATTAATGCTGGTAAGCATAGTTGGTACAACAACCAACGTTTTACATGTATCAGGTATGGTATCAGA
>Ga0209023_10005905_pt1 | contig 13144 bp, 9 predicted proteins | sample LakOneMetagenome_FD_187468 | JGI IMG/M metagenome (GOLD analysis project Ga0209023, IMG submission 187468) | Freshwater and sediment microbial communities from Lake Erie, Canada (SPAdes) (version 2) | ecosystem: Environmental > Aquatic > Freshwater > Lentic | place: Lake Erie, Canada | collected... | reverse complement strand
CTGAACGAGTAATTCAATTTTTTCTTTTGCTTCTTCGATTTGTTCCGGGGCTCCGCTTAATTTTATCTGCGTGCCACGACTTAAAATTTTTAACAGGGGAAATTTCTTTTTCAGAATGTCAAGCTTACCGTTGTTAACACCAAAAAATTCGATCGGGTTTACGGTTTCAAGGTTAATGATTGTGTCTGTCAATGCTTTTCAGTTTTAAATGCCTTTTTATCTTTCAAAAAAAACATGTTTGGGGTAAAATGAAAATTGTTAGGTGTTGTACTTATTAATCATCATTGCCAAATTATTATATACAACGTATTCAACACGAATTTAATTATACACATTCGCATTTATTTAGTGGAAAAGTTAAAAGAATTGTATGTGGGAAAAGATTAACGGGACATGTAGAAGTATTAGGTTACTGGTTTACTTGTTAATTAGTTAATTAGTGGTTTCTGATTATTTGCTGTTACCAATAAACTTGTAAACTAATAAACAGGGATTGCTTCACTCCGTTCGCAATGACGTATTAAAACCTTGCAACTATTTTAAAATTGATAAGCCTTGGTGTAAGCCTGTTTGGTATCGCATAAACAGCATTTGAGAAATCCTTTATCAATTGGAATGAAATGGTATTCTGCCTGTCTATCAGATTAAATACTTCAAGGCTTGCCCAGATATTTTCAAATCCCCTGAAAGGGCTGTGGCTTCTTCTTAAAGATTTTTCGCTTAACAACAAAGCACTGAAACCCATATCGATCCTGATATAAGGATCAATGATCAATCCGTTACGGTAACGGGTACTGTTCGGGATATTGTACGACATGTTACTGCCGTATAACATATTCAGGTGGACTTTGAAATTTTTATTGGTCGACAAATAATCTTCTAAATACAAACCGACTGTGATCAGCCTGTCTGTCGGCCTGCGCAACCAGCCCACATCATTCTTTATACTGTCAACAACAACCTGGTCTGAAGATCCCGCATTAATGATCTCACCAGCAGCATTTGTATATTGATAATAATGGTCATTGTCAAGGTTTTCCCTGGTTCTCATGATACCAATGCTCAACCAGCTTTCAGCATCTTTTACCAATTCACCGAATAGTCTTAACTCCAGGCCTGTTGCATAAGCTTTTGCATTGTTATCGCCGAGGTATTTTATTTTTACGTTGTCAATATCATAAGGAACAACATCCCTCATTGCTTTATAATAAGCTTCTGTTGTTATCCTGAATGGGCGGTCGCCGAAACCTTTGAAATTATAATCCATCCCTGCAATGAACTGGATACTTTTCTGTGCTTTGATATCTGTATTCAAAGTCCCGTCATACTTTCTTAATTCCCTGTAGAAGGGAGGCTGGTTATAAATACCTGCAGCAGTTTTAAAAACGATATCGTGTTTCCATTTTGGTTTCCAGCTTGCCTGTAACCTCGGGCTGATCAAAAATTCTTTATTAAGACTGTTGTAATTGTAACGTACACCAACCTGTAAGGTGATGTCATTTTTTGTTCTAAGGAAATGAATATTATCCTGTATGTACCCACTATATTTTTGAATGGTTAAATGCGAAGTGCTGTTTAATGAATTAAATAATTGCAGGGTTGAAGGATTATATGGTAAAGAGTATCCTGCGGAATCCTGGTATTCCCATTGTTTCAGTTTGTCATCGATCTTCGTCTGCTCAATGCTGTTTCCCCATTGTATAAAATGTTTTCCTTTATCAAGGCTTCCTTTATGACTTGCATTCCATGCTTCAATGCCAAGTTCATTGCGTGCGTAATTCTGATAAAACCCTGCCCCAAGCGGATTAATGATCTGGCCAAATGTACTGCTTGTATTGTCAAAATCACGGTCGCCGAATAGATACGATCCTCCAATATCATAATTTTCTTTTTCATCATCTTTAAAGCGGCTAAACATCCACTTTAGTTTCAGGTTTTTATTGGGAGAATGGATCAAAGTAGCACCGATCATACTGGTGGTGTACCTGTCTTTTTCCTGTCCTTCAAAATAAGTATCCAGCCCCAGGTTTGCACTGAACAAAGGAGAAAAAACAGAAGTGGTCTTTTTTACCGATTCAGGATAATAGGTAAACCTTGATGCAGATAAAATACCCAACAATTCAAGCTGTACTTTAGAATTTATCTTATAAGTAATAAAACCCTGTACATCGGAAGCCGAAGGGATATAAGCTCCCTGTGTTGGCTGGTTGCTTAAAATATTCCGGTTGCTTTTATTTCTTACGCCGACCAGGTAAGTGATGTTGTTCTTCTTTGCCGATCCTTCAATATGAAATCCCTGTTCCAGCAAACTGATATAAGCACTTCCTCCAAAGGTTACCGGCTTCTTATATTGTATATCCAGTACGCTGCTCATCTTGTCGCCATACTTTGATTGAAAACCTCCTGTATAGAAATTTACATTGCGGGTGAGTTCCGGGTTGATAAGGCTTAAGCCTTCCTGTTGACCGGTGCTTACAAGATATGGCCTGTAAATTTCAAAATCATTGATGTAAACTAGGTTCTCATCATAATTACCACCACGGACATTGTATTGAGATGTAAGTTCATTATTGCTTCCTACCAGTGTTTTGATCAAAGCTTCCACACCGCCGGTTGTACTGGGAAGCGTAACTGCATTTTTAGGGTTTATCTTTACGAGGCTGTTCTCCCTTCTTTCTTTTTCATCAGCAACAATAACTGTTTCAAGGGTCTTATCAACACGAGTCATGCGAATGGTGATACGTTCTGTTTCACCCGGGCTTAAATAAAAATTCTTCTGTACAGATAAATAACCTGTATGGCTGAACGTAAGTGCAAAAGATTTTTCAGAAGCAACACGGATTGTGAAGGTGCCGCTGTCGCTTGAAAGAATACCTGCATTTTTTCCAAGAATGATAATGTTTACATGGCTCAGCACATTTTCATTCTCATCGAGTATAAGCCCGGTTACCGTTGCATTTTTGTTCTGTGCAGTTACAGTAAGGCTAATAAGGCAAAATAAAAAAGCAGTCAGCAGTCTCATACAATGAAGATAAATATTTTTATGCTTTGCAAACAACATACTATTATAAAGCATTTCTTTTTACTTTTGAGAGAAATGCAGTTTTTGAAAACATATTTATATAGCCTGTTCCTTCTCGTTATCATCACCAGCAGTTGCTCCGGTAATAAAAGCAATGATACAGGTAATAAGAACATATCCGGCGGTTCCAAAGATAGACAACTCATCGATTTTGAAGCCAGCAGGCTGGAAAACCTGAATGCATCGGGTAGCATGAAAGATATTGTATGCCAGGCATGGGATTTTAAGGAAGATGCAGCAGATGCGAAAGATGCTGATCCTTCTTCAGGTATCGACATGGTTTATCGTGGCTATTGCATTTTCAGGGATGGCACAATGATAAAGGATCCAAGGGGGAATATGGTTACAGGTAAATGGAGTATTGATGACAAAGTAAAGCCGGTAACCATTGCTTTTTTGCTTGATAATAATCAAAAAGAATTATTTCAACTTGCATACCTGTCGCCTTATGAAATGAAGCTTTCATATGCTGAGGGAGATACGAAAAAGATCAATGACCTGGTAGCAGAAGGTATAAGGCATAATGATCTTAATGAAGATCCTTTTTATATTTCCAATAATTTATGGCGGTTAAAACCTGCAAAGCCTGAAACAGATGAACAAATAAAAGACCGCTTAAAAAGCTGTATTCATTTCTTTATATTATTTTATGACCAGAAAATAAATGCGCATTCAGATGCTGTATCATTTGTTGGATTGCCATCTTGTTTTAAATGGTATGGCGGAGGAATATTCCTGCAAAAAGAAAATGAATTGCAGACCAAATGGGTAAACTCTTTTTACAATAAGGAACAGGCTATGAAAGCCTACAAGCTTGCGGATAAACTTTTAAGCCAGAAATATAACTGGCCAAAGAAAGAAGGAAACTGGTTAAAATTAAATGTTGCTGTTCTGAAACAAATGGAAAGCAGGATAGATTCGTTATAAAGGTCTGACGCCCTCGTCTGACCCTTATAAATTCTTCAACGCTTCAATAGTAGCCGCCGGATCTTTTGATCTGAATACAGTGTTTCCTGCTACCAGCACATCGGCGCCTGCATCAATGATAGATTTAGCATTTTCAAGTGTTACACCTCCGTCAATTTCTATTTTCACATTCAGTGAACGTTCATTGATCATTTCTTTCAGCTGTTTTATTTTATTCATCGTATGCGGAATAAAAGATTGCCCGCCAAAACCCGGGTTTACACTCATCATGCAAACGAGATCAATATCTCCTAAAATATCTTTCAGCGATTCTACCGGTGTATGAGGATTAATAGCAACACCTGCTTTCATTCCCAGGCTTTTTATCTGTTGTATGTTACGGTGAAGGTGTCTGCATGCTTCTATATGAACCGTAAGATTATCGGCACCTGCTTTTTTAAAAGCTTCTGCATATTTTTCCGGTTCTTCTATCATTAAATGCACATCACAAACCTTGCTGGTTGTTTTGCGGATGAATTCAATGATCATTGGCCCAAAACTGATATTGGGAACAAACCTGCCATCCATAACATCCAGGTGAAACCAATCAGCTTTGCTGTTATTAAGCATATCGCAATCCCTTTGCAGGTTTAAAAAATCGGAAGATAAAAGTGATGGTGCTATAAGTGCCATGTCAGTAGTTTAAAAGTTTATTGGTTGATTAGTTTATATTAATTGTTATTGCCTTTTAATCTTGTCAATGCCTCTTTCGCTTCAGTATAATCGTGATCGTAAGACAATGCATTCTGGTAAGCTAATATGGCTTCAGGAATGCGCTTTAATTTTTCAAGGCATTTGCCACTGTAATAATAACCTTCATCGAAATTATTCTGTAGGATAGTAGCTTTGTCAAGTACGGCCAGCGCTTCTTCATATTTTCCCAGGTCATATAATGCAATAGCTTTTTCACGATAAGCTTCCATGAATGTATAATTTAGTGAAAGGCATTTGTCAAAGAACTCAATTGCTTTTTGTTTTTCATTTATGAATGAATAATAAAGGCCTTTGATGTACAGCGCTTCTTTATCATTTTTGATTTTATTTATTTTCATTATCACATCCGCTGTTTTTAATGCAAGCGGATTTTTAGTTTGTGCATACAAAGTACCCAATGAAATAAGGTAATGCGCATCAGGCATGATTGAAACGGCTCTTTCAAATGAACTGATCGCATTCAGCGTATCCTCATCTTCAAAATGAAGCGTACCTTTTATATCCCATAAGCGTGCATTCATGCTGTCTTTATTCAAAGCATTGTTTACTTCTTTGAGGGCGTTTTCATAATTACCACTATCCCTGAAATACTGGATAAGGTTTTCTTTAAGTAATAATGAATCAGGGAATTTTGCTATCGCATCCCTCATATCCTTTTCAATGTTAGGCTGCGTGGCAGGAACGATTGCCTGTTCATCTTCTTTGGTATTGTCGTTGCAGGCCGAGAAGATAATTAAAAGACAAAAAAAGGCTTTTTTCATTTTCAGAATTTCAGTGCAAAAATAATGTTTAGATCAGAGAAGCCTGACAATATTTTGACAAATAAAGGCATCATCAACATTATCTTTGCGGAAATAAAAAGCAACGCAGATGAAATACCTGGTTCTGATCTCCGGCATAATGGTACTGATGTTTACAACAGCATTTAATAAGAAAAATGTAACAGGAACTTCAACAGTTCCTTCAGATACAATACATTTTCCGGGAGAAACGCATTTTAAAAATGTGCAGCAGTTAACATTTGGTGGCGATAATGCAGAAGCATATTTCAGTTTCGACGGCAAATACCTCATCTTTCAAAAAACAAATCCAAAAGAGGGCATCAATTGCGACCAGATATGGATGGGTAAAATCCCAACTGCGCCGGGTGAAAAATTTACTCCAAAACTTGTCAGCACAGGCACCGGCCGAACTACCTGTTCTTATTTTTTCCCCGATGGTAAACATATACTTTATGGATCCACTCATTTAGGGAGTAAAGAATGTCCGCCAATACCAGACAGGTCTAAATACGGGAATAAATACATCTGGGCTGTGTATAAGGATTTTGATATTTTTAAAGCAGATACCAATGGCAATATTATAAAGCGGCTAACCGACACAGATGGTTATGATGCAGAAGCAACCATTTCTCCCAAAAAAGATAAGATATTATTTACTTCTATGAGAAACGGAGACCTTGATCTGTACACAATGGATATGAATGGCAGGCATGTTAAACAGATCACCAATACATTGGGATATGATGGCGGGGCATGGTTCAGTCCTGATGGAACAAAGATCATCTGGAGGGCCTCACGTCCAAAAACAGCAGCGGAGATTAAAGAGTATAAAGAACTGATCGCAGAAAACCTGGTGGCGCCAACTCATATGGAAGTATGGATCGCCAATGCCGATGGCAGTAATGCAAAACAGGTAACCGATCTGGAACAGGCAAACTGGGCCCCAAATTTCACGCCTGATGGCAAACATTTTATTTTCTGCAGCAATCACGAATACAAACGAGGATTTCCTTTTAATATGTACCTGGCCAATTTAGATGGAAGCAATATTCAAAAAATATCAAGAGATAAAGGCTTCGATGCATTTCCTATGTTCAGTCCGGATGGTAAGAAAATTGTTTTCAGCAGCAACAGGAACAATGGTGGTACACACGATACCAATATTTTTATTGCAGATTGGGTGGAGTAAAATCCAGTTCATAGTTCTTAGTTTATAGTTAAGGCTTCAATAATTGAAAGCATTTTAAACCATAGGTGGGTTACAAACTATGAACTTTCTTTACAATTCTATCACTTCACAATCCCTCATATCATCTCCGTCAATAACAAAACGGATCAGCGTTCTTACTTTGTGCCATCCCTGTTTTCCTGCAGCCCCGGGATTCATATGAAGACAATTCAATTTTTCATCATACATGATCTTTAAAATATGAGAATGACCGCTGATGAAAAGTTTTGACTTATGTTCTATGATCTCATTTTTAACACCCGGCGCATAGCGATTTGGATATCCGCCGATATGTTGCATGAAAACATTAATACCCTCAACTGTAAAATGTAATTTCTCCGGGTAAATGGCCCTGATGTCGTTGCCATCAATATTGCCATACACACCCCTGACTGTAAGGCCGCTTTGTGTAGAAAGTTTATCGGCCAGTGCAATATTTCCAAAATCACCGGCATGCCATATTTCCTGGCAATTTTTAAAATGTTCAAACACATTATCATCCAGGAAACCATGTGTATCTGATATAAGCCCGATCCTTGTCAAAATTTTATCGAATTAAAATGGTAAATTTGAATTGAAGATAAATCACAATTTTTACCAGATGCCTTTTTTCAGGAATTTTACTTACTACATTGATAAGCGCAACTGGAAATATTATTTCCTCATGCTTGCATTGTGCAAAGGTTATTAGTTAATTGTTTTAAAACTAAACCAATTAACTAATAAACAAATTAACGATCATGCCTCATTATCATAAACTCGGCGACATTCCCCACAAACGCCATGTGCAATTCCGCAAGCCGGATGGCAACTTATATGCTGAACAACTTTTTTCCACTGAAGGTTTTTCCAATGATTATTCATTGCTCTATCATACCCATGCTCCAACATTGATCGTGAGTTGTGATGAACCGATCAATGTTACTCCGAAGATTGCAGAAGAAAAAATGCTGAAACACCGGAGCCTCGAAGGGTTTAAAGTCAAACCGGAAGCAGATTTCCTGCAAAGCCGTAAAGCAGTACTTGTAAACAGTGATTGTCATATTGTTTTGGCATCACCGCAAAAAAGTATGACGGATTATTTTTACAAAAATGCAGATTCGGATGAAGTGATCTTTGTTCATGAAGGTACAGGTTTACTAAAAACCTGTTACGGAGAATTGAAGTTTGGTTATGGAGATTATATTGTTATTCCAAGAGGTTGTATTTACCAGATCCATTTTAATACAACAGAGAACCGTTTATTCATAGTAGAATCTCATTCACCAATACGCTATCCAAAAAGGTATTTGAGCAAATATGGCCAGTTGATGGAACATGCGCCTTTTTGCGAACGGGATATCCGCACACCGGAAAACCTGCAGACATTTGATGAGAAAGGTGACTTTGTTATCAAAACAAAGAAACAGGGCTTTTTATATGGTATTCATTACGGCACACATCCGTTTGATGTGATAGGCTGGGATGGGTGCTGCTATCCGTATATCTTCAGCATTCATGATTTTGAGCCAATAACAGGTCGTGTACATCAACCACCACCGGTACACCAGACTTTTGAAACAGACACATTTGTTATTTGTTCATTTGTACCAAGATTATTTGATTACCATCCGCAGGCAATACCGGCACCATATAACCACAGTAATATTGATAGTGATGAACTGCTTTATTATGTTGATGGTGATTTTATGAGCCGCAAACATGTAACCCGGGGTATGATCACATTGCATCCTGCAGGAATTCCGCATGGCCCTCATCCAGGGCTCGCAGAAAAAAGTATCGGGGCAAAGGAAACAAAAGAACTTGCAGTGATGGTTGATACTTTCCGGCCATTGCAATTAACCGAAACTGCTATTGAAATAGAAAATGAAGGTTACGTAATGAGTTGGGCTGAATAATATTTATTCTTTTATTAAAAAAAATCAGAAACTAACAGGGATAATTACCTTCTTAATACAGGTAGTTATCCCTGTTGCTTTTATAGTAAAAAAAATATGTTTTTACTATTGCTAAAAAGTGATTTTTTTTGAAATAACAGCCTGTAAGCCTGTGCATACCGGTAAGGATGAACTGCTTATATATTAGGCAAATATCCCCGTATTTTACCTGGAAAAATAAGTTTCATTTTTGGCCACAATAATATTGTAAGTTCAGCGTTACCTAGCCAAAATATCCTTATACCTATGGGGAAATTCTACCACCTGACCGCAGTGTTTTTAATACTGCTGCTAACCGCTGTCATACCACAGATTTCAATCTCACAAACCTGTGCGCCATTAACAACAACCTATGATGTTACAGAATCCCGATGTGCCGCAACCGGGGCTATCCAGGTAAATGCTTCCGGAGGTTCGGGCAATTATCAATACAAAGTTTCCGGGCCCCTCAGCACAAACTACACTTCATTTAACGTGATTACCGGGTTATCTGCGGGCACATACCTTGTTACGATACTGGATATCAGTACAAACTGTATTTATAACCAGGATAGTGTTACTGTTCCCGGTGATTACACAACGCCAACCTTTTCAATGCTGTCGACAAATGTTACTTGTATGCATGGGAATGACGGTACGATCACGGTAACAGGGGCAAGTTTTGGAAGGGCGCCTTTTTCATACCAGATCGTGGCCCCGTCGGCTTCGGGTATTGGTACCGTGAGTGCTGCCGGTAATTTTACAGGATTAATAAGCGGTGATTATTCCATTCAATTAACAGATTCCTGTGGCGGTATTCAGACCAGGCTTATCACATTAACAGATTATAACTGGATCATCAATAATTATAATGTTACCAAAATTGGCTGCGATAGTATTGATGTAACAATTAACCTTAAAGATGTTTATGGAAATGTGACACCCAATGCCATTTTCAACGGGTTTATGTATGGAGCTTCTGTAACTGCAGGTGATACTACCTGGTTTACGACGAATTCTTTCAGGTATTATAAAGGCAATAGTCACCGGGTAACCTTATTTGTAAAGGATCCCTGTGGTAATATTAAATCAGTTGTATGGACAGATAATGCAGTTCCCAGTCTTAATGCAAACGTCACAATTTCCAATAAAGCATGCTCTACTTTTACTGCAAGTGTAACCGGGCAGTCAAATTTAACATCGCCAACATTCTGTATTTATGATGCGAATGACATTTTATTATCCTGTAATGCAACCGGTGTTTTTGATTTACTGCCTTATGGAACTTATTGTATCAAGGCAACCGACAACTGTTATGATACCACGATCACACGTTGTTTTACGGCAGCAAAGCCGGTACCATCCGTAGCTGCAAACGTGAATATTGATGCGAATTGTAGTTCATTTACTGCAACTGTAACCGGGCAGGTAAATCTTAATAATCCCTATTATTGCCTGTATGATTCAGCCAACGTCTTACTGTCTTGCGATTCAACAGGAATATTTACAAATCTTCCCTTTGGTAATTATTGCATCAGGATAACAAATGATCCTGCATGTTATGATACCACTATTCTAAGATGTTTTACAGCTACCCAGCCCATACCAACTGCAAACACTACTGTGGCAATAACCAACCTGACCTGTTCAACATTTACAGCTACTATAACGGATACGAGTAACTGGAATAACCCGCAATTCTGTTTATATACACAGGCACATGTGCTGGTTATCTGTAACAGTACAGGGATATTCACCAATCTGCCTTTTGGTTCATATTGTATTGATATTGTAAATGGCCCCGGCTGTTATGATACCACTATTACCAGGTGTTTCACAGTAAACCGGCCGGTTCCGTCTGTCGCTATAAAAGTATCCATCAGTAACAGGACATGTACAACTTTTACAGCTTCCATAACCGGGCAAACAAACCTGAGTAACCCTCAGTATTGTTTATATGGCAATGCGCATGTGTTGTTAACATGCAATACAACAGGAGTGTTTACGAACCTTGCATACGGAAGCTATTGCATTACTGTTGAAAATGATGCGGAATGTTACGATACAACCATCACCAGGTGTTTCACAGTTACACGATCACCAGCTTCGGTAAGTATATCTGCAAAGAAATCATGTATCTCTATCGGAGGAACAGATATCAAAGTATCAGTCAGCACAGGAATACCTGCTTACACGATCTCATTGTTTTCTCCTGCAGGATCTTTGATTCAGACTGCAACTACCAGCAGCAGTAGTTATACTTTTGCCGGAATACCTAACCTGGTTGCATCACAGCAATATAAGGTGGTACTTACAGACCAGTGTGGTAACAAGGATTCAGTGTTGGTTACACCGGTAGTGAGTGTTGTAAGAAGGGATATTGCGGTTACGCCTAAATGCCCGTCATCAACTTTGCTCAACGGATATGCAGATGTACTGATCGATATTACCAATAATAATATCGGCGGAAATATTACCCCGAAAGTTATTAAAAAGAACGGCATATCAGTGTCTATCAATCCCTCATTAAGTTTGGGCTACCGTTATACTTTTTTAGGTATGGCCCCGGCAACCTACATTTTTGATACTTATATTGATGATTGTAATGCACATCAGTATGATACTGTGGTGGTGAGCCCGTATTTTTTCCCCGACTTAAACAGTTCAAGGGCATATCAATGTGATAATGGAAGTTTTGTCATCAATGTAAATGCAGTAAATGGGATATCGCCGTTTCAGTATGAAATATTTGGAAGTACTCCTGCATTTCCAAGCATATTGTCAGGACCACAGTCGAATCCTGTATTTAATATCAACAATGGTACAAGCTATTCACTCGTGAGGTTAAGGGTTGTTGATGGTTGCGGAAATGCAAGCCTTAAAGATGTCAGTGTATTGCCTTTGGCTTCGCTTCTTGTATTTGCGGATAACAGGGAATGTTTTAATCAAAGCCTTACGCTAAGGGTAGATTCACTTGAAAATGCAACTTATACATGGTATAAAAGAATACCTGTAAACGACAGTGTTATTGTTGGTACCGGTCCTTCTTATTTTATTCCAAACTTACAATTGTCAGATACCGGCAGGTATGTTTGTAAAATAGTTGTTCTGAGCGGCTGTGCGGTGAGGATTGCCAATTACCTGTTAACAGGCTATTGCGGTGGTGTTCTGCCTTTTGGTATTACACTGAGCGGATCAAAACAAACCAATGGCAATAAGCTTGTGTGGAATAATGAACATGGGGCTTTACAAGAATATAGTTTGCAAAAGAGTTCAGGAATTAATTCTCAGTTTCAAACTATAATGAGTTATGCAAATGGGGTTGAAGGTCAGAATACTTACCTGGATACAAAACCATTACCCGGAAATAATTTTTACCGGTTGCAGTATAAGGATGATAACGGCAGTATTAAGTATAGCAATATAGTTCAGATACAAAATACAAATTTTGATATCGTAGTATATCCAAATCCGGTTAACAATTTATTTAGTATCTCATTTTCCAATAACGGGCCAAAAGATTACCTGGTTGAAGTAAATAACATACTTGGGCAGAAAGTTTTTTCCAGGAAATTTATTCATGTACAGAATGAAGTAATCAGCATCGACAGGAATACAGCCATAACTGCAGGACTTTATTCACTGACTATAAAAGATATGCAAAGCCAGGAAACGAAGATCGTTAAACTGATTTTTAAATAATGCTGTAATTTCCTATAAGAACATTCAAATGATAAAAGCGTTCATATTAATGGGCGCTTTTATCATTTGACCTTATGGTTGTGAATAATGACAACGTAAGGTCTTTATATTATTTGTTGCTGCCAAAGTATTCTCAGGAAGAATTGCACGGTTTTTAATAATAAGAAACTGAACTTTCTCAAAAATGTTTTAAATTGCTGTAACATAAAAACGATCAGCTATGATAAAATTTCATGAAATAAAAGTAGGTGATTATTTGATCGCCGATAACGATGGTGACAGAAAAAGGGGAGAGGTAACCAATCTGAACGGAGACGAAAAACAGGTTTGTGTTGATACCGGGCAGGAATTCTGGTACGAGATGGAGCAATTGCACGCTGTACCTCTTAATGAAGAGGAGTTGATGAACCTCAAATTTCATAAACTGGTTAATGACGATGGTACTGTAAAATATATGAAAGGAGCTTTCAGGATACTTATTCCTAAAGAAGGTGATTTTTCAAGGATGGAAATATGGTACAGGGATGAGACAAGGCATATGATGCATGCCATCAATGTACACAACCTTCAGAATCATTTTTATGAAATGACAAAGGTGCACCTGAATGATGAATCTTTTGATTGATCATTTTGGGGTCTACATGTTTCTGAAAATGGCGAAAAATCTAAAATAGTAATGCATAAAAAAATCCCCCGGTAATACCAGGGGATTTTTATTTTGATTTGTTGAATATTAATTATTCAGCTTTTGCTA
>Ga0209023_10005904_pt1 | contig 13144 bp, 12 predicted proteins | sample LakOneMetagenome_FD_187468 | JGI IMG/M metagenome (GOLD analysis project Ga0209023, IMG submission 187468) | Freshwater and sediment microbial communities from Lake Erie, Canada (SPAdes) (version 2) | ecosystem: Environmental > Aquatic > Freshwater > Lentic | place: Lake Erie, Canada... | reverse complement strand
TCGACTTCCGCCGATGGCGGACGTTCATCTTGAGCGGCAATTTTTTCAAATTGCCTGTCGAAAGGCTCGACACGAACGGTTAGGGGAGAGAAGGAAGGGGAACCAATTTGCCCAAGCGCGCCTTGATCGAACAACGCCCCTGGTTGCTGGCCAGCCTGGTGGCCGGGATCAGCTATTTCTTTGTCCAGAATAGCCAGGTGCCGGGGCTCTACCTGATGGCCTGGAAGGGCGCGGGTGTTGGGCTGCTGGCTATCTATGCAATTGCCCGCCATTCAGGAACGGATTCGCGTCAAATCGCGGCGGTGATGGCATTCGGGGCGCTGGGCGACGTGCTGATCAAACTACAGCTGGAATGGGGCGCGATTGCTTTCCTGGTCGGACACCTGATCGCGATCCACCTCTACTTCAGGCATCGTCGCGCCAAGCTGACACTCAGTCAGAAGGCGGCGGCGCTGTGTTTCTTGGTGCTGATTCCGCTAATCTCCTTCCTGCTGCCCACCGACCGCGCCGCCGCCCCCGGCGTGGCGCTCTATGCCACCGGCCTTGGCGCGATGACCGCGGCCGCCTGGACCAGCACTTTCTCGCGCTACACGGTGGGCATGGGCGCGGTGATGTTTGCAGTTTCGGACTTGTTTATCTTTGCAGAAATCGGTCCGCTAAAGGCCAGCATACTCCCCGACCTGCTGATCTGGCCGCTTTACTATTTCGGCCAGTTCCTGATCTGCACCGGCGTGATTGGCGAGCTGCGCCGCCGCACAGCCTGAGGGGCTTGCCAAGCCGCGAACAATTCGCAATTATCGGATCAGGACGCGCACCCTCTGTTGAGGTAAGCCTATGAGCCGCTTGCTGCGCACCGCGTTATCAATCGTTATCGCTTCGATTTTCTGTTCGTCGCTGGCCCATGCCGGCGAGCGTCCACCCACACCTTATGATTCTTCGCGCGATGGTTTTGTCAGCGATGGTCGGCAGAATTACCCGTTCCTGCTGCGCGGGGTGATGATCGAATGGGACAAGTCCTGCTTCAAGGGCAAGGCCGATGCCTGCCTCAAGCTGGCAAAGGCATTCGAGGCTGGCTTCGGCGCAATCGCTGCCGATCAGCGCGCCGCAGTCGGCTATCACATGGAGGCCTGCAAGCGCGGGGCCGGTCCGGGCTGCGTCCGCGCCGCTGAGATGCTGCGCGAGGGTGTGCCGGGCTACAAGCTGCCAGAGCTTGCCCAGCAACAAGTCGATCGCGGCTGTAACCAGTTGAAATACCAGCCGGCCTGTGCCTCGCTGGCAGTCAGCCAGGCTGCTGCCGCGCCAAGCGGATCGGACCAGTCTGACGCCCTGCTGGCCAAGGCTTGCGCGGGCGGCGACGATACCGGGTGCCGTAACCGCGCGAACAGCCTGTTCTATGGCCGAAAGGACGCGGCTGCGCGGGCCGAGGCGCTGAAACTTTACGAGCCTGCCTGCCAATCGCGCAAGTCATGGGGATGCATGGGCATGGCCGACGCTTATCGCAATGGCTGGGGTGTTGCTGCCAGCCCGGCCAAGGCCAGCGAATTCGAACGCATCGGTTGCGTGGATACATCCGGCGACAAGCTGCGCCTGTGCACCTATCACGGCGAACGGCTGACGGAATCCTCCAGCAAGGCTGACCTCAATCGCGGCGAGCAGTACCTCTCGGCATCCTGCACGGCCAACGATGGCCAGGCCTGCTTCTATGTCTCGCGCCTGTTCCTGCTGGGCAAGCAGGGCGCGACTACCACCTTCCAGGAAAGCATGTATTTCGCCCGCCGCGGCTGCGAGCTGGGTGAGGGAAGGGCCTGCCTGCTGCTGGGGCTGATCTACACCGGTGAATATGGCCAGGTCGAAGCCGAACAGCCGGTCGCTTTCGCGCTGTTCGAACGCGGCTGTTCGCTGGGCGAACAGGCGTCATGTGGCCGGGTCGACAAGATGGCTGCGGCCAATCCTTGGCTCAAGTCCAGCCGTCCGGCGATTAACCCGGGTGCACCGGCGGTCAAGCAGTTGGAGCAGGCCAAAGCAATGGTTGAAGGCGGCAGCGGACGGCAAGAAGGACTCGCCACGGCCATCCGGTTGATGCGCGAAGGCAACGATGATGCCGAATGGCTGCTCGGCGGCTGGCTCTATAACGGGCTGCCCGGCGTGTTCGGGCTGGAGCGCCGCAAGGACGGGTTGATCCTGTTCGAGAATGCCGCCCGGGTCGGGCATGTCGACGCGGCGATCTTCATGGGCATGGCCTATTGGTATGGTGGCGATGTCCCGGTCGATCAGGACAAGGGGATGAATTACATGGCCATTGCTGCCTCGCGCGGCGACAGAAAAGCAGAGGCTATCCTGCGTTCGATGCAGGCCGAACCGATCCGCCAGGAAAATGCCCGCCGTCAGGCCCAATACGAGGAATGGGCCCGGCAGAGCCGCGAATTCTGGAACAGCCCGGCGGCAATGTTCTCGCGCAGTTGGACCGCGCCCACCACCAGCTACAATCCGACCCCAACCTATGGCGGACCATCGGTTTCGCAGATCTATGACACGCACAATTTCAACAACGCGATCAGTTACTACTCGGGCGGCACATCGGTGTGCGCGTCCAGCAATCCCTACTGCTAAGGAGCATGGCATGCGCAAACTTGTAACTGGCCTGATGGCGCTTGGTTGCGTCTCATCGGCCACGGCTGAGACGATGAGTTTCAAGATTACCGTTGGAACCAATGACCGAAACGGGGTCTGCACCATCTATTTGCCGACCAATCCCGACAACCTTGAAGAGCCCGAGCTGGAAATCAGCGTCCTGGCCGAAAATGGCAACGTCAATGTCGGCATGTCCAAACTGCCCACTTCGATCGACACACCGAAAATGCAGGAAACCCGCGGACCGGTGAAGCTGACTTTCGGCAAGAACCTTAAAATCAAGTCTGACAAGGGCTCACTGCGGAGCGGCTACTATTACAAGTACATGGGCTGGTGGCAGGATTCCAAGAACGGCCTGCCGGTGCTTTCCGCGCTTAGGGACGGGACCACCGTGTCAGTCGAGTTCGAGGGCAAGAAGTACGGCCCGATCCAGATCCAGCAATCGCCCAAGTCGATGCCGAACTACGGCTACAACCACCTTAAGAACTGCATCAAGAAGAATGGTGGGACGGTGGTGTTCTAAGCCTTCCAGGCAGCTATCGTAGTGCGGTGCAATTCGCGCCGGTGGCCTTCATAGCCGCCGGTCGCGCGGTGCAGGACGCTGCGGTTGTCCCACATGATCAGCATACCCGGCTCCCACTTGTGGGTGTAAGTGAAGCGGGCATCGCCCTGCCATTGCTGCAGTTCCATCAACAAGGGAAAGGCCTCGGCCTGGGTCATGCCTTCGATGCCGATGATGTAGCCCAGCGTCGAATAGAAGCCCCGCCGCCCGGTTTCGGGGTGGGCCGGGACCAGCGGATGGGTCTGCTCGGCCAAGGCTGCTTCGCTGGGACGGATATCCATCGAGCGGCCCTTGTCCTTGGCCCCATAAGTGCCGTCGGGCGCGTAGGGCAGCTTGGCTGAATGGACCGCGATCAGATCGGCATAGCGCGCCTGCTGCTCGGCACTCTGCGCTTCCCAGGCCATGTGCTGGTTGGCGAACAAGGTGTCACCGCCCAGCGGGGGAATATCGACCGCGTTGAGGCAGGTTCCGGCAGGTGGGTATTTCTGGAATGACCAGTCGGCGTGCCAGTTCTCGGCAAACAAGGGGCTTTGCTCATCCGCCTCGCGCCGGATCGCGGCGATGTGCTCCCGGCCCGCGATCGGAGCGAAGAACGGATCCTCTCCGAAACCGCCAAAGGCCAGGGTGAAGCGTTCCAGATCATCGTCGCTCAGGAACTGGTCGGGAAAGGCGAGGACGTGGTGTTCAAGCCAGATTGCGCGGATTTCGGCGACCAGCGCCGGATCGAGCTCCGCCTTGAGGTTCAATCCCGTAACACGCGCACCGCATGCCTGCCCGGAAGGCTCGACCTTCAATCTCATTGCCTGTGGTCCTGTCCCTAGTCAGCCTACCTTCACCCGGTTCGCGCTGCGGCGCAAGCTATTCAGGATAGACGACCGAACCATCCGCTGCACGCTGCAGTGGACCCAGGGCGCCTACGGCGCTGAGCGGCAGCGCCGCGTAGACGTGCGGAAACAGGGCGTCACCTCGCGAATGCTCCCAGCGCACCGCATCACCCAGTTCAGCGAGTTCGATCCGGGCCAGCCACAAGTTCGACTGGCCGATGAAGTGCTTGTCGAGCGTACCGATAACTTGCGGTTCTGCCGAAAGGTGGATGTAGCCATCGACCAGGTCGACCGGGGCACCATGAAAGATGCCCTCGGCCAGCCAGCTTTCCTTTTGCTCAGCAGTAAGGATTTTCCAGGCGTGATCGGGCAGGCCGCTCACTCCGGCGTCGCTGGTGCTTCGCCGCTCTCTTCGCCAGCAGCCTCTTCTTCACCCTCTGCTTCAGCCAGGCGCACCGCAGAAACCACATGCTCCTGATCGGCGACGTTGAATAGGCGCACCCCGGCACTGCCGCGACCGATCACCCGCAGGCTTTCGAGCGGCAGACGGATCAGCTTGGCCTGGTCGGTCACCAGCATCAGCTGATCGGCCTGTGTGGCGGGGAAGCTGGCGACAACCGGGCCGTTGCGGGCGATGTTGTCGATATTGGTGATCCCCTGGCCGCCGCGACCGGTGCGGCGATATTCATAGGCCGAGCTCATCTTGCCATAGCCATTGGCGCAGACGGTGAGGATGAATTGCTCGCGCTCGTGCAGTTCAGCCATGCGTTCGGCCGAGAGTGAAGATTCGCCTTCCTTCTCGCCCTTCCACGGCGCGTACTTGACGTATTCCTCACGCTCTTCGCTGCTGGTGCCGACGCGGTGGAGGATCGACAGGCTGATCACCTCATCGTCGCCCCTCAGCGTCATGCCGCGCACGCCGGTGGAGGTGCGGCTCTGGAATTCGCGCACTTCATCGCCGGCAAAGCGGATCGCCTTGCCGCTGCGGGTGGCGAGCAGCACGTCGTCGCTGGCTTCGAGCAGCGCGACGCCGATCAGGCGATCTTCGCTGTCCTCTTCGAAGCGCATCGCGAACTTGCCGTTGCTGGGGACGTTGGTGAACAGCTCCATCGAATTGCGCCGGACATTGCCCTTGGCGGTCGCGAAGACCACCGAGAGCTTGGCCCATTCGGCCTCGTCCTCGGGCAGCGGCAGCACGGTCTGGATCGTCTCGTCCTTGTCGAGCGCCGGGAGCAGGTTGACGATCGGACGCCCGCGCGTGGCCGGACCGCCCTCGGGCAGTCTCCAGACCTTTAGGCGATAGACCTTGCCTGCGGTCGAGAAGAACAGCACCGGGTTATGGGTTGAGGTGACGAACATCGAGGTCACCACGTCCTCGTCCTTGGTCGCCATCCCGGCGCGGCCCTTGCCACCGCGGTTCTGGGCCCGGAAAGTCGAGAGCGGGGTGCGCTTGATATAGCCGTCCATGGTGACGGTCACGACCATCTCGTCGCGCTCGATCAAATCCTCGTCATCGATCCCGTCGGCGGCGGCGGTGATTTCCGAGACGCGCGGGGTGGCATAGGCTTCGCGGATCAGCACCAGCTCTTCGCGCATCACGCCATAAAGCTTGACCCGGTCGGCGAGGATCGAGAGGTATTCCTCGATCGCGATCGACAGTTCTTTCAGCTCGCCGCCAATCTCGTCGCGGCCAAGCGCCGTCAGGCGGTGCAGGCGCAGCTCGAGAATCGCCTTCACCTGGGCTTCGGACAGGCGGTACGTGCCGCCATCCTGCTCGGCGCTGGGTTCGATCGCTTCGACCAGGCGGATATAGGGCGCAATCTCACCGATCGGCCATTCGCGCTGCAACAGCGCCTCACGCGCGGCGGCGGGATTGGGCGCGGCGCGAATGATCCGCACCACTTCGTCCAGATTGGTGACCGCAACCACCAGCCCCAGCAAGATATGCGCCCGGTCGCGTGCCTTGTTGAGCTCAAACTTGGTGCGGCGGGTAATGACCTCTTCGCGGAAGGTGATGAAGGCAGCGATGAAATCGCGCAGCATCAGCACTTCGGGGCGACCGCCGCGGATCGCCAGCATATTGGCCGGGAAGTTCGATTGTGCGGGTGTGTTGCGCCAAAGCTGGTTGAGCACCACTTCGGCGGTGGCATCGCGCTTGAGCTCGATCACCACGCGCACGCCCAGCCGACTCGATTCGTCGCGGATGTCCGAGATGCCTTCGATCCGCTTGTCCTTGGCTGCTTCGGCGATTTTTTCGACCAGGCCCGATTTGCCGACCTGATAGGGGATTGAGGTCAGCACGATCGACTCGCGGTCACCGCGGCTGCGCTCAATCTCGTGACGGCAGCGCATGATCACGCTGCCGCGGCCTTCGGTATAGGCCTTGCGCGCGCCAGCGGTGCCCAAGATCAGCGGGGCCGTCGGGAAATCGGGACCGGGGATATATTCGATCAGCTCTTCCGAGGTGATCGCGGGGTTATCCATATAGGCCAGGCACCCGTCGATCACTTCGCCCAGGTTGTGCGGCGGGATGTTGGTCGCCATGCCCACCGCGATCCCGCCCGCGCCGTTGACCAGCAGATTGGGGAAACGGGCCGGAAGGACGGTCGGCTCTTGCCGCGAACCGTCATAGTTGTCGGTGAAATCGACGGTGTCCTTGTCGAGATCGTCCAGCAGGCTGTTGGCCACTCGCGCCAGCCGCGCCTCGGTATAGCGCATCGAGGCTGGCGGATCGGGATCCATCGAACCGAAGTTGCCTTGCCCATCGATCAGCGGCAGCCGCATCGACCAGTCCTGCGTCATGCGGGCCAGGGCATCGTAGATCGCTGAGTCGCCGTGCGGGTGATAGTTGCCCATCACGTCGCCGACAATTTTGGCGCTCTTGCGATAAGGCCGCCCGGCAACCATGCCGCCTTCCTGTGCTGCGAACAGGATCCGGCGGTGGACCGGCTTGAGCCCGTCGCGCACGTCGGGAAGGGCCCGCGCCACGATCACGCTCATCGCGTAATCGAGGTACGACGTCTTCATCTCATCGACGATGTCGACGCGCTGAAAATCGCCCTGCGGACCGGTGGGTTCAGGGGTGGAATCGGGAATTTGGGTGTCGTCGCTCACGCGGCTGTGGTCACTTTATCTGTGGCTGGGATTTGTCGTCTTGCAGCACTAGGCCAAGCAGGTCTCCAAGGCGAGCGAAAGCCCCGGTCAAGCGCTATTTTTCCACATCTGGGACGTCGTTTCTGAACAAGTGGGCAATGCAGCATTCAATCGTCATTCACGCCCTCGGCCATAGTGCGCTCGACTGTTGCCAAACCGGCGCTCCAGCGCCTATGGCGAAGTCGAGGGAACGTTGCCTCCGGACCGGGTATTCCGCCCGAATTCCGAGGTTCACGAAGGAGAAGAATTCGATGATCCGTGCCAGGTTTTTCGCCCGCACCGCGCTGGGCTTGGTTGTGGCGCTTGGGGTAGCCGCAGGGACCGCCGCGCCGGCTGTTGCCAAGGACAAGGACAAGCAGGCCGCGCCAGCCAAGGGTCCTGATCTGAAGCCTTCGAAGACGTATATTCCGGCCTACAAGGCGGCCAAAGACGCACTCGACGCGGCTGCCAAGCGACCCGATGTGGTCGCTGCCAAGCAAAAGCTGACCGCCGGCACGAATGCATACAACAGTGCGACAACCAAGAAGGGCCGCGCCGATGCCCAGGCCCAGATCGATGCCGCTTCGAAGGAACTTGTCGGACTGCTGACCACCGAAAAGGGCCTGGTCGAAGCTGCCGTTGCTGCCTCGACCGCCCAGGACGACAAGTACCTCTCCGGGGTTATGCTGCTCACGCTTGGTAATCTGAGCGCCGACAAGGCAACCCAGCGCCGCGGTGTGCAGATGCAGGTCGACAGCGGCAAGATCGGCGCTGCTGACATGCCCAAGTACAATGCGATCCTCGGCAGCCTGGCGATGGACCTCAAGGACTATCCCGCTGCGCGGACCGCACTGAAAGCGGCAATGGATGCCGGCTATACCCAGAACGACGTCGCGATCCTGCTTGCCGACGCGCATATCAAGGACAACCAGCAGGCCGCCGGCCTGAAGGTGCTTCAGGATGCGTCGATCAAGGCTGGCGCTGCGGTTCCGGCAGACTGGCTGCGCTATGGTGTGGCCATTTCCTACAAGGCCAAGCTGCCGAACGAAGCTTCTTGGTTCTCCAACACACTGACCACTTATTACCCGACGACCGAAAACTGGTCGCTGGCGATCGCCGTGGTGCGTGACCTGCGCGGGTTCGCCGGACAGGACCAGATCGACCTGCTGCGGCTGATGGAACGGACCAAGAGCTTCGTGGAAGAGCGCGACTATGTCGACTACATTCAGGCTGCCGACCCGCGTCGTCTGCCTGGTGAAGCGCTCAAGATCGTCAACGAAGGCCTTGCTGCGGGCAAGCTGAACCCGGCCGACCAGTTCGTGACCGATGCCAAGGCGCAGGCCAGCGGCCGTATTGCCGCTGACAAGGCGTCGTTGCCCGGGCTCGAAAAGGACGCGCGCCTTCCCAACGCCACGGCGGCAACGGCGGCCGCGGCAGGCGACGCCTATCTGAGCTACGACGACGCCGCCAAGGCAGAGGCAATGTACGCGATCGCGCTGGCCAAGCCGGGTGTGGATATTACTCGCGTTCAGCTGCGGATGGGGATCGCCCAGGCTGACCAGGGCAAGTGGGCCGATGCCCAGGCGACCTTCGCCAAGGTCACCGATGCTCGCACACCGATTGCCCAACTGTGGTCGGCCTATGCCCAAAGCAAGGCTGCGGGCAAATAAACCAAGCGGAAATTCAGGAAGGGCGGCAGGCAACTGCCGCCCTTTTTTTTGCCTAGGTGGCGGGCGCAAACTCGCCGCTGGTTTCGTCGAGGATGTGCAGCACCCCGTCCGAAATCGCAAAAAAGGCGCCGGTCAGGCGCAGCTCTCCGCTACGTTCCTTCTGGCGGATACACGGAAATGTCCGCAAGTTGGCCAGGCTGACCCTTACCCCGGCATGCTCCATTGCGCGTTCGGCAATTCGGCCTTCGATCCCGTGAAGCTCAGCAACTTCGGTGCGTGCCTGGTCAAGCATCCCAATCCAGTCGGCAATGAAACCACCTTCGCCCGGTTCGCTGCCGTGCATTTCCTGGGTCAATGCCGCTTTGCAGCCACCGCACATGCCGTGCCCCATGACCACCACCTCGCGGACCTTGAGGAACTGGACCGCGAATTCCAGCGCAGCCGAAACCCCATGGTGACCGGGGGTTGTCTCGAACGGTGGGACCATTGCGGCGACATTGCGGACAACGAAAATCTCACCCGGATCGACATCGAAGATCTGCGAAGGATCGACCCGGCTGTCGCTGCAGGCGATCACCATCACATCGGGATCCTGACCTTCACGCAGCGTTGCCCACCTCTCACGATTGGGGGCCCAGCCGTTGCTGCGAAAGCGGCGATAGCCGGCAATTAGGCGATCAAGTCCGTTGGGCGAATCCGTGGTCATGGAGGCGCTTGTGGCCTTGCAAATTCTGGCTGGCAACCCCCGGCACATGCGCCTATCTGGGCGCCATGAACGACCTTTCGAACGCTCCCGCGCCGCAGCGACAACGCAAGCCCGACTGGATCCGCGTCAAGGCGCCGACCAGCAAGGGTTATGGCGAAACCCGCAAGCTGATGCGCGACCTCAATCTCAACACAGTTTGCGAGGAAGCGGCTTGCCCGAATATTGGCGAGTGCTGGACCAAGAAGCATGCCACCGTGATGATTCTGGGCGATGTTTGCACCCGCGCCTGTGCGTTTTGCAATGTCAAAACCGGGATGCCGCGGGCCGTCGATCCGCTGGAGCCTGAGCACGTCGCGATTGCTGCGGCCAAGATGGGGCTTGAGCATATCGTTATCACCTCGGTGGACCGCGACGACTTGCCCGATGGCGGGGCGGGGCAGTTCGTCAAGGTGATCAGGGCGCTCAGGGCCAATACGCCCGAAACCACGATCGAAATCCTGACCCCCGATTTCCGCGGCAAGATGCGCGCCGCTGTTGAAGCGATCGTCGCGGCGGGGCCGGACGTTTACAACCACAACCTTGAGACTGTGCCGCGGCTCTATCCCACGATCCGCCCCGGTGCGCGCTACTATGCCTCTTTGCGCTTGCTGGAAGAGGTCAAGAACCACGATCCGCTGGTCTTCACCAAGAGCGGGATCATGCTGGGGCTGGGCGAAGAGCGGCTCGAAGTTCACCAGGTGATGGACGACATGCGCAGCGCCGGGATCGATTTCCTGACGATGGGCCAATATCTCCAGCCCACGCCGAAGCACACCAAGGTGATGGAGTTCGTCGAACCCAAGACGTTCGATGCCTACGGCTCGATTGCCCGGGCCAAGGGCTTCCTGCAGGTCGCCTCCAGTCCCCTGACCCGTTCAAGCTATCACGCCGGCGACGATTTCAAGCAAATGCGCACGGCGCGCCAGGCGCAGGCTGATCGGGCGGCTGCCAAGCTCTGATGCCAGGGGTCCGCGAAGTCAGGCAACTGCCCTACAGCGCCGAACAGATGTTCGATCTGGTGGCCGATGTCGCGCGCTATCCCGAATTTCTGCCCTGGGTGGTCGGGGCTCGGGTCCGGTCGGATAGCGAGCACGAGATGATCGCAGACCTGCTGGTGGGCTTCAATGCGTTGCGCGAAAAATTCACCTCGCGGGTGCTCAAGATCCGGCCGCTAGAGATCAAGGTCCACTACCTCGATGGGCCGATGCGCGATCTGGACAACGTCTGGCATTTTCGTTCGATCGAAGGTGGTTGTGAAGTGGACTTCTCAGTCCAGTTCACCTTCCGTAACGCGATGTTCGAAAGACTTGCGGGACAGTATTTCGACCGCGCTTTTCGCAAAATGGTCGGCGCGTTCGAAGCGCGCGCCAATGCGCTTTACGGCAGCAGCAACTCCAGCGCGACCAGCGCCGCCTGAAGCCGAACTCCGGCACGGTCGGGGGCGTCGAGCCAGCGCTCTTCGGCCAACAGGTCTTCCTCACCGCGAATAGCCCTGGCGAAGACCACCGTGCCGACCGGCTTCTGCAAAGTGCCACCATCGGGTCCGGCGATACCGCTGATCGCCACTGCGACATCGGCATTGCTGCGCTTCAGCGCGCCTTGCGCCATCGCCCAGGCGCAAGCGATCGAAACCGCTCCAAACGTGTCGATAATGTCGTTCGAGACGCCCAACGACTGGTGCTTCGCATCGTTCGAATAGGTTACGAAACCACGGTCCAGGACTGCCGAAGAACCCGGCACTTCGGTCAGCGCAGCGCAGACCAGGCCGCCGGTGCAGCTTTCGGCCAGTGCAACCGTGCGGCCAGCCGCGCGGTTACCAGCGATCACCCGTTCGGCGAGCGCCGCCAGGTCGTGGGGAAGCAGGCTGATGGTCACGGAGCTTTACTCAGGCCTCACAGATCGTCAGTTCCTTGTCGCCGCGCGCGCCGATTATCAGGACTTCGGTAAACAGATCAACGAAACTGATGGCGGGCAGGGGGACCAGAGTGCCGAGCACGGCGTCGACATCCTTGCAATCCTTGGTCTTGATCATCCCGCTGAATTCCTGGGTCAGCACGTTTTCGACCAGTGGCCGCATTGCCGCTTCGGGCATGGCCTCCAGCATCGCAGCCGCACCCTTGTCATCGTCGCCGCCGAATTTCATGAACGCGCGCTTGGCCATGGGCCAGGCTGCGGGCTGGCCTTTGGCAAGCTCCCTGGACAGTTCCGGCGCGCGGGTCGCGACAAATGAGTCAGCCGGCAGGGTTGCCTTGCACTTCTCGATGATTGAGTCGACCACGGACGGCATCATGTAAGCGACCATCCCGCGCAATTCGGGCTTGGTCATGCATTGCGTTGCCGTGGCTGCCTGCGCTGCACTGGGCAAGATCAACGCAGCGAATGTGAGCGCACCGGCGAGGTGAAAGGCAGCTTTGGTCATGGCCAGGGTTCCGTGATCAGGTTGGGGTTGTTGTTGAACGACACGTGCCGCGTATTGGGTGCGAAATCCAGCGTGAAAGTCTAATTTGCCAACAACGCTGCGACGGCCTGTGCGGCAATTCCCTCGCCGCGCCCGGCAAAGCCTAGCCGTTCGGTAGTGGTGGCCTTGACGCTGACCGCTCCTGGCGGACAGCCCAGCAGCTCGGCAAGTCGTGCCTGCATCACCTCGCGATGCGGCCCGATTTTCGGTGCCTCGCAGATGATTGTCACATCGACATTGCCGATCCGGTAACCAGCCTCAGCTGCAAGCGCCACCGTATGCGTCAGAAAGCGGTCCGAACTCGCTCCTTTCCAGCGCGCGTCGCTGGGCGGGAAATGGCCGCCGATGTCGCCAGCGCCGATCGCGCCCAGAATGGCATCGACCAGCGCGTGGATCGCAACGTCTGCGTCGCTGTGACCGGCAAGGCCGCGCGGGTGGTCGATCCTTACACCGCAAAGCCACAACTCTTCGCCCTCGGCCAGTCGGTGGACATCGTAACCGGTACCGATCCGGACCGGCGGCAGCTCAGCGGCAAAATCGCCAGCGAAAGTCAGTTTGTGCAGCTTTTCGTCTCCTTCAACCAGCGCGATGGAAAGGTCGGCCGCCTGCGCCACCTGGGCATCGTCACCAGCAGTGGGCAATCCCGGCCAGGTGCGATGCGCAGCGAGGATTGCGGGGTAATGAAATGCCTGGGGGGTTTGCACCCGGCGCAGCACGTCGCGATTGGCCGGAGCGCCCATGATGTTCCCGCTGGCCTCGGTCAGGCTGTCCACCACCGGAAGCACGGGAATCGCGCCCGGAAGATCCCCCAGTGCGGTGACCAGCCGATCAATAACTCCAGCGGGCAAGACCGGCCGCGCCGCATCGTGGATCAGCACCAGCGCGGGAGCGTCGGCTTCCAGTGCCTCGAGCGCCTTGCGCACCGATTCCTGACGAGTTGCACCGCCGACCACCAGCCGCACCCCTGCAACGCCGTCCAGTGCGCGGCGGGCGAGTTCTTCTCCGCCTTCGGGTATCGCAACGATAATGGGCTGGATCCCCGCAGCCGCCAAAGCCTCCGCAGAATGACGCACCACGGGCTTGCCGCGCCATAGTGCGAACTGCTTGGGGACTGGCTGGGCC
>Ga0209023_10005903_pt1 | contig 13145 bp, 12 predicted proteins | sample LakOneMetagenome_FD_187468 | JGI IMG/M metagenome (GOLD analysis project Ga0209023, IMG submission 187468) | Freshwater and sediment microbial communities from Lake Erie, Canada (SPAdes) (version 2) | ecosystem: Environmental > Aquatic > Freshwater > Lentic | place: Lake Erie, Canada... | reverse complement strand
TGAGCGCAGGCCCGCAGGGCCGGAGTCGAAGGGCCGCATCTGAATCAAGTCAGGTGTTTCGACTCCGCGGAGCTTCGCTCCGCTGCGCTCAACACGAACGGATTCGAGTTGGCCATGTGCGAAGGCTAGCTTGAAAATCCCCGTTCACCCTGAGCGCAGGCCCGCAGGGCCGGAGTCGAAGGGCCGCATCTGAATCAAGTCAGGTGTTTCGACTCCGCGGAGCTTCGCTCCGCTGCGCTCAACACGAACGGATTCGAGTTGGCCATGTGCGAAGGCTTGCTTGAAAATCCCCGTTCACCCTGGGCGCAGGCCCGCAGGGCTTGAAAAGCCCCGCTCACCCTCAGCGCAGGCCCGCACGGCCGGAGTCGAGGGGCCGCGTCTGAATCAACCGGATGTTTGGACTCCGGGAGCTTCGTTCGAAACGAACGATTGGAGTTCCGGCGACGTCAGGGTTTGCGCAGGGCGCGATGGCCGATGTCGCGGCGCCAGAACGCGCCGTCGAAGCGGATCGCGCGTGCGCGCGTATAGGCGCGCGCGCGCGCGGCCTCGAGGTCCTCGCCGATTGCGCACACCGCGAGCACGCGTCCTCCGGCACTGACGACCTTGCCGGCGGCATCCAGTGCGGTGCCGGCGTGGAATACCTTGACGCCATCGCCGTCGCCGGCATCCAGTCCTTCGATGACGTCGCCGCTGCGCACCTTGCCCGGATATCCCGCGGCCGCAACAACGATGCCGAGTGCCGGGCGCGTGTCCCAGCTTGCGCTCGCGCGATCGAGGCGGCCGTCGAGCGCATCCTCGACCAGATCGACCAGATCGGACTTGAGGCGCAGCATGATCGGCTGCGTTTCCGGATCGCCGAGGCGCGCGTTGAACTCGATCACCTTCGGCGCGCCGCTGGCGTCGATCATCAGTCCCGCATACAGGAAGCCGATGAACGGGGCGCCTTCGGCGGCCATGCTCGCGATGGTCGGATGGATGATCTCCTCGAGCACGCGCTGCTCGACCGCGGGTGTAACCACCGGTGCGGGCGAGTACGCGCCCATGCCGCCGGTGTTCGGCCCGAGATCGCCTTCGTCGCGTCGCTTGTGGTCCTGGCTGGTCGCGAGCGGCAACACGTTGCGTCCGTCGCTGAGCACGATGTAGCTCGCCTCCTCGCCTTCGAGGAATTCCTCGATCACCACGCGCGCGGATGCGTCGCCGAACGCGCGCGCGCCGAGCATGTCGTGCAGCGCCTGCTCGGCATCGGACAGCGTCAGTGCGACCACCACGCCCTTGCCGGCGGCGAGTCCGTCGGCCTTGATCACGATCGGCGCGCCGTGCTTGCGCACGTAGGCAAGCGCGCGCTCGACCTCCGTGAACACCGCGTAGCGCGCGGTGGGGATGTTGTGGCGGGCGAGGAAATCCTTGGCGAACGCCTTCGAACTTTCCAGTTGCGCCGCGACGCGGCTCGCGCCGAAGCAGCGCAGGCCGGCGGCGCGGAAGCGGTCGCCGACGCCGGCGGCGAGCGCCGCCTCGGGACCGACCACCGTCAAACCGACGCCTTCGATGGTCGCCAGCGCGAGCAGGCCGTCGACGTCGGTGACCTGCACGTTCGCGTTGCGCATGCCGTGCTCGCGCGCGGTACCGGCATTGCCCGGTGCGACGATGACTTCGGACACGCGTGGTGACTGCTTGATTTTCCATGCGAGCGCGTGTTCGCGACCGCCGGAACCGATGACGAGGATTTTCATGCGAGTACCTCAGCGCCCGGCCCTTGGTTGTTCATGGTGCGATCCTGCAGGAAAATGCCCCCTGAGTCAGGGGGCGATTCGCGCCGAAGGCGCGAATGGGGTGTGGAAGAGCACGGCCGGGGCCCGAAGTTCGCTCCGCGAACTTTGGGATTGATGCCGCGCCAGCGGCATCAATGACGGAAATGCCTCACGCCCGTGAACACCATAGCCATGCCATGCTCGTCCGCGGCAGCGATGACTTCGGCGTCGCGCATCGAACCGCCGGGCTGGATCACTGCGCGGATGCCGACTTCGGCGGCTGCATCGATGCCGTCGCGGAACGGGAAGAATGCGTCGGACGCCATCACGCTGCCGGCGACGTCGAGTTTCGCTTCGGCGGCCTTCAGCGCTGCAATCTTCGCGCTGACGACTCGACTCATCTGGCCGGCGCCGATGCCGATCGTGCGGCCGCCGCGCGCATACACGATCGCGTTCGACTTGACGAACATCGCGACGTGCCAGGCGAACAGCAGGTCGTGCAACTCGGCCGCGTCGGGTCGGCGGCGCGACACGACCTTGAGGTCGGACAGCAGCAGGGTGTCGCGGTCCGCGTCCTGCACCAGCAGGCCGCCCGCGATGCGCTTGTAGTCGAAAACCTGTTCCGGTGCCTCGCCCCATTCGCCGACACTCAGCACGCGCACGTTCGGCTTCGCCGCAATCGCAGCGAGCGCGGCCGGCTCGAAGTCCGGCGCGACCACCACCTCGACGAACTGGCGTTCGATGATCTGCCTGGCGGTCGTCGCGTCGAGGCGATGGTTGAACGCGATGATGCCGCCGAACGCGGAGGTCGGATCGCATGCGTAGGCGCGCTCGTAGGCCTCGCCGAGGTTCGCGCCGAGCGCGACACCGCACGGGTTCGCGTGCTTGACGATCACGCAGGCGGGGGTCTTCTGGAAGGCCTTGACGCATTCGAGCGCGGCATCGGCGTCGGCGATGTTGTTGTACGAAAGTTCCTTGCCGGCGAGCACGCGCGCGCCGGCGACAGTGCCGGGCGGCAGGTTGCGCTCGACGTAGAGTGCGGCGTCCTGATGCGGGTTCTCGCCGTAGCGTAGGCTCTGCTTGCGCTCGAACGCGAGGCGCAGCGCGGGTGGAAACGCCTCCGGCTTTTCCGCATCGGTGCGCATGCCGAGCCAGTTCGCGATCAGGCCGTCGTAACGTGCCGTGTGCGCGTAGGCCGCGGCGGCGAGGCGGCGGCGCAGGGTGAGGCGGGTGCCGCCGTGCGCGAGGGACTCGAGCACTTCCGCATAGTCCGACGGATCGACCACGACCGCCACGTGTTCGTGGTTCTTGGCGGCCGCGCGCAGCATCGCCGGCCCGCCGATGTCGATGTTCTCGATCGCATCGCCCATGCTGCAGTCGGGCATGGCGGTGATCTGTTCGAACGGGTACAGGTTCACCACCAGCAGGTCGATCGGCGCGATGCCGTGCTCGGCCATGACCACGTCGTCGGTGCCGCGGCGTCCAAGCAGGCCGCCATGCACGGCCGGATGCAGGGTCTTGACCCGGCCATCCATGATTTCCGGGAAACCGGTCACGCTGCTGACGTCGGTGACCTGCAGGCCTGCTTCGCGCAGCGCTTTCGCCGTGCCACCGGTCGAGAGCAGCGCGACGCCGAGCGAATCGAGCCCGCGCGCGAGGTCGATCAGGCCGGACTTGTCGGAGACGCTGAGCAGGGCGCGGCGAACCGGCGCCAGGGTGGCATCGAACATGGGGTTCGTCCCGGGGCTAAGCCATCGATTATAGCGGCGGGACTGCCCGTGTGCCGGGCCCTTGCAGGAGCCGCCGCCGGACCCTGCGAGCGGGCCGGCTGGTCAGTCGGCGAGGCCGTATTGCTGCAGCTTCTTGCGCAGGGTCGCGCGGTTGATGCCAAGGGCCGCCGCGGCCCGGCTCTGGTTGCCGCCATACCAGGCCATCACTTCGCGCAGCAGGGGCGATTCGACTTCGCGCATGACCAGCGCATGCAGCCCCTCACCCGGCTCCGACTCGACGTCGGCCAGATAGCGGCGTACCGCGCGCACCACGCAGTCGCGCAGGGCCGGCTGCAACGAGGCTTCGTGCGCATCGGCACGCAGGGGAATGGCGGCATTCACAACGATCAGGCCCTTCTCGGCGAACGTTCTTCCATGGGGCCGACGAGCTATCGCGGGCGCGCGTCGGAGGACGATAGTAGCGCCGACTCCGAGCCTTGATAAGTCCCTCGTCGCACGAATTTTCCTTCGCGCCACGCGTATCGCGACGAGATGCCTTGCGCCATCGGCACTTGCGTCATCTATCTCGGCATGTGCTGAGAAGGCCGACCTTGCCGCGGCCCGCGCAGCGTGAACGCGTCACTCGAACTTGAATTCGAAGGCGACCGCATTCCGGCCCGGGTCGGCGACCTCGAACACGAGCGAACTGCTCGCGCCCGGGGCGAGTCCGGCACTGAGCGCGCGCGTGTCGCCGAGGTATTCGCGCGGCTGGAAGCGGCGCATCGCGATGCGCTTTTCGTCGAGGTCCGAGAGGGTGATCTCGACGGTCGGAAACGCCTGCACGAACGACGCGTCGTTGCGCAACGTGGCCGAGATGATGAGCGCGCCCGGCACCGAAGGATGCGGACGGATGTCGCGCGACAGCAGTTGCAGGGTCGATGCGTCATGGCGCAGCGGCAGCTTGCAACCGAGCCTCTCGCATACCGGCGCCAACCATGCATGCGCACGCGCATCGTCGATCCAGCGCGCCTGTTCGGCCCAGGCGATCTCGCCGGCCAGGCCGAGCAGGAGCAGCGCGCAGCCGACCAGCCACGGCCAGTCGCTGCGCTGGCGAGCACGCCGGCGCCGCTTCGCGAACGCCGGCAACGACGATCGCTCGGCAGCGCGCGCGCGGTCGGTTGCCTCGGCGAACAGCGAAGCCTGTGCCGGGTTCGGCCGGAACACCGGCGACTCCAGCTGCGGCGGCGCATTGCGCGACGGATGCGCCTCGATTCGTTCGATCGGCTCGGGTGGCAGTTGGGGACTCAACGTGCGCAACGCATCGAATACCGCCGCGCAATGCCCGCAACGCACGCTGCCATGCGCCGCCGCGAGATCGGCGCCGTCGACCCTGTAGATCGTCAGGCATTCGGGGCACTGCGTGTACATTGGCGCATCATGCAACGGTATCGACGGATTCTAGCAGGATGTCCAGAAAGTGCTTTCCTGCAACGGGCTGCCAGCGTGCCTGCACTCACGTCGCGCAGGGCGGCTGCGTCAGTCTTAGGCGGCGTCCATCGGCAATGACGGGATGCTGGCCCAGGTCAGCGTGCGTGGGTCGAAATCGGCGAGCAGGGTCGGTTTGACGATGCTGAAGTATGGCGAGACATCGAAGTCGCGTGGCACGTACAGGCGCGAATCGCGGATGTGCAGGATCTCGCGCACCTGTTCGCGCCCGGCTTCGCCCTTGCTGCGCGCGATTTCGATGTCGGGCAGCACCGGGTAGCGGATCGAGCCGAATGCGGCGGCGATCAGCGACGAGCAGATTGCGCTGGTCGGTTCGCCGCCGCCGAACGCGAGCAGGTGGCGGCGATAGCGTTCGGGAACCGGCGGTGGGCGCACGAGGAAGCGCGCGAGGTCGAACACGTTGCGCAGGTTGTACTGCTGGCCGAGTCGGCTGATCGCGTAGGAAAGCAGGCTTTCGATGTCGGCGTCGGAAACGCCCACCGGTCGGCAGATGCGCGTGTGCATCTGCTCGTAGCGTGCGACTGGTACCGCGCGCACGCCTTCGTTAACATCGGCCTCGATCAGCAGCGGCGTGTCGTCGCCGCGCGTCGCCGACAGCGCATCCCCGATGTACAACGCCGCGTGCGACCAGGTCGACTGGGTGATGGTGCGGATCGCGGCCGAGAAGCGGCTGGTGCCTTCGACGAGCAGCACGTCGCCCTTGCGCAAGGTCGCCGCGAGCAGGCCCGGACGGCTGGTCGCGACGTGCAGGCCCGGTCGTGGCCTGGCCAGGTAGCGCGCGAGCTGGTGGCCGAGCCATTGCAACGGACCCACGAGTACCTCCGCGTCGAATGCGATCGTGCCAGTCTAGCGCGCGGCCGATCCTGGCGAAGCCGCAAGGCCTGCTTCAGGCGCGGCGCCGGCCGGAGATGCGCACCCAGTCCTCGCGCGTCTCGACGACGAGCTCGTCGAACCATTCGGCGTAGCGAGCGAGCAATTCGTCGGCCTGGCCGATGAGGATGCCCGACAGTGCGAATGGCGCACCCGCCTTCGCGCACTCGGCGAAGCGCGGCGCGAGTTCGCCGAGCGGGCCGGCGAGGATGTTCGCGACGAACACGTCGGCCGGCGCGTGTGCAAACTCGTGCGGCAGGTACAGCGCGAGGTGGTCGGCGACGCTGTTGCGTTCGGCATTGTCGCGACTGGCGAGGATCGCCTGCGGATCATTGTCGATGCCGTCGACGTGCGCGGCACCGAGCTTGATCGCGGCGATCGCGAGCACGCCGGAGCCGCAGCCGTAGTCGATCACGTGCTTGCCGACGAGGTCGAGGCCGTCGAGCCATTCGAGGCAGAGCGCGGTGGTCGGATGCGTGCCGGTGCCGAATGCGAGGCCGGGATCGAGGCGCACGACGACCGTCTCCGCGTCGTCGCTGGGCGGCTCGATATTGGACGGATAGATCCACAGGCGCCGGCCGAAACGCATCGGCTTGAAATCGTCCATCCAGACGCGCGTCCAGTCCTGGTCTTCGACTTCGCGGAATCGCACCTGCGCCGGTTCGATCTCCGGCAACAGTTCAGCGAGTACGTGCAACAGGCCGGCGCGATCCGCATCGGCGTCGAACAATGCGGACAGTGCGATCTCGCCCCATAGCGGCGTTTCGCCGACGCCGGGTTCGAGGATCGCGCGCTCGTTCGGCGTGTCGGCATCGGCGTCGAGCAGGGTCACCGCGAGTGCGCCGGTCTCTTCCAGCGCGAGCTCGACGCGTTCCTGTTCGGTCGCACGGAGGGTCAGTGAGAGTTCGAGGAAAGGCATAGACAACGGCACTCGGTCAGCGCTTGAGCATGCTTGCGACGGTCGTGAACGCGAGCGCAGCGAGCAAGGCCCAGGCCGCGCCGCTTGGGAATCACCCGATCCCGATCGCCTTTTCCTTCGCCTCGGCCATGCGCTTCTCGAGGTAGTGGATGTTCTGCCCGCCGGCCTGGAAGCCGCCGTCGGCCATGATGCGCTGCTGCAGCGGCACGTTGGTCTTGATGCCTTCGACGACCATCTCCGACAGCGCGATGCGCATGCGCGCGATCGCGGTCGCGCGGTCGCGGCCGTGCACGATCAGCTTGCCGATCATCGAGTCGTAGTTCGGCGGGATCCTGTAGCCGTCGTAGACATGCGTGTCGACGCGCACGCCGGGGCCGCCAGGCGCTTCGAAGCGCTTCACCAGGCCCGGGCTCGGCATGAACGTGTCCGGGTCCTCGGCGTTGACTCGGCATTCGATCGCGTGGCCGTCGAGGACGATGTCTTCCTGGCGGATCGTGAGCTTCTCGCCCGCGGCGATCAGCAATTGCTCGCGCACGAGGTCGATGCCGGTGATGAGCTCGGTCACCGGGTGCTCGACCTGGATGCGCGTGTTCATCTCGATGAAGTAGAAGCGGCCGTTCTCGTACAGGAACTCGAACGTGCCGGCGCCGCGGTAGCCGATGCGCTTGCACGCCTCGACGCACGTGCGGCCGATGTCTGCGCGCTGCTCCGGCGTGATGCCCGGCGCGGGCGCTTCCTCGACCACCTTCTGGTGGCGGCGCTGCATCGAGCAGTCGCGCTCGCCGAGGTGGATCGCGTTGCCCTGGCCGTCGGCGAGCACCTGGATTTCGACGTGGCGCGGGTTCTCGAGGAACTTCTCCATGTAGACCTCGCCATTGCCGAACGCGGCCTTGGCTTCCGACTTGGTCATCTGGATGGCGTTGGACAGATGCGCTTCGGTGTGCACGACGCGCATGCCGCGTCCGCCGCCGCCGCCGGCCGCCTTGATGATGACCGGATAGCCGATCTCGCGCGCGACCTTCGTGTTCGCCGCGATGTCGTCGCCGAGCGGGCCGCCGGAGCCCGGCACGCACGGAACGCCGGCTGCCTTCATCGCGCGGATCGCCTCGACCTTGTCGCCCATGAGGCGGATCACGTCCGCGGTCGGGCCGATGAAGATGAAGCCGGACTTCTCCACGCGCTCGGCGAAGTCGGCATTCTCGGACAGGAAGCCGTAACCCGGATGGATCGCCTGCGCGTCGGTCACCTCGGCCGCGGCGATGATGCGCGGCACGTTGAGGTAACTGTCGGCCGCCGCCGGCGGGCCGATGCAGATCGACTCGTCCGCCATGCCGACGTGCTTGAGGTTGCGGTCGACGGTCGAGTGCACCGCGACCGTCTTGATGCCGAGCGTGTGGCAGGCGCGCAGCACGCGCAATGCGATTTCGCCGCGGTTGGCGATCACTACCTTGTCGAGCATGGTGTGTCGCCTCAGCCGATGACGAACATGGGCTCGTCGAATTCGACCGGCTGGCCGTTCGAGACGAGGATCGCGCGCACGGTGCCGGCGACGTCGGCTTCGATCTGGTTGAACATCTTCATCGCTTCGATGATGCCGAGCGTTTCGCCGGCCTTGACCTGCTGGCCGATCTTCACGAACGGCGGCGAGTCGGGGTTGGCCGAGGCGTAGAACGTGCCGACCATCGGCGCCTTCTGGACATGGCCATCCGGCACGACCTTGCCGGTGGCAGCCGGCGCGGCGTCGGCGGCGGTCGCCGCAGCAGGCGCGGCCTCGATGCGTTGCGCCGGCATCGGCGCGGGTGCCATCGCCATCGTGCTGACCATGCCCTTGGGCACGCGCGAGAGGCGCACGATCTCCTCGCCTTCCTTGATTTCGAGTTCGGCGAGGTTGGATTCCTCGAGCAGGTCGATCAGCTTCTTGATCTTGCGCAGGTCCATGGGGACTCCGGGCTGTAGGTCTGGAAAGGGTTCAGGCCGCGAGGCGGCGCACGGCGGCATCGAGCGCGAGCGCGTAGCTGTGCGCGCCGAAGCCGGCGATCACGCCGACCGCGAGGTCCGAGAAATAGGAATGACGGCGAAACGGTTCGCGCGCGTGCACGTTGCTGAGGTGGACCTCGATGAATGGCAGTGCCACCGCGGCGAGCGCGTCGCGCAGCGCGATGCTGGTATGCGTGAACGCGGCCGGGTTGATCAGGATGAACGCGGTGCCGTCGGCGCGCGCTGCATGCACGCGCTCGATCAGCGCGTGTTCGGCGTTCGACTGGAAGCTTGCGAGTTCGTGTCCGGATGCGGTCGCGATGCCTGCCAGTTCCGCGTCGATCTGTGCGAGCGTGGCACGCCCGTAGTGCTCCGGCTCGCGCGTGCCGAGCAGGTTGAGGTTGGGGCCGTGGAGGACGAGCAGCTTGGCCACGCGGGGCGGTTCGCCGAAAAACGGGGGGTGCAAGTCTGGACGAGGGCGCGCGATCTGTCCAGTTCGGCGACGTTCGGCGGTTGTTTGCCGAGATTTCAGGAATTGCGCGTCACAGATGCGGTGCCAGCCACTGTTCGAGGCTGGCTTCCGTGAAGTTGCCGAACCGTTGCGCGAGGATGTGCCCGTCGCGCCCGATCAGGACCGAATACGGCAACACGTTGCGGTCATTGCCGTAGATCGCGGCGGAATCGCGGTCGTTCGCGTGCAGATCCGGATCATCCACGAGGATCGGATAGGTAACCGGGTGCTTTGCCAGGAAGGCGTGCGTGGCCTGCGCGCCGTCGGCCGCGATGCCGACAATCTGCAGGCCGGCGCCGCCATGGCGCTGCTGGGCGCGCTCGAGCAGCGGCATTTCCTCGATACACGGTCCGCACCAGCTGGCCCAGAAGTTGAGCAGCAGCAGGCGCCCGTCCCAGCGTGCGATCGAGGTGCGGCCGCCATCGACATCGGGCAGTTCCAGCGCCGGGCGGGCAGCGCCGGCCAGCGCCGTCGTCTGCGGCATCCGCGCCGGATAGAGCCACACGCTGAGCCCGAACCCTCCGAGCGCGCCGCCGAGCGCCAGCGCGATGACCAGCAGATGGCTGCGATCCATCGCCATCAGTGCGCCTTCGGTTTGAACGCGTCCTCGACGATTGCCTGGGTCAGTACCGTCGGCAGCGCCTGGCCCGGTCCCGGCTCGCCGGCGCGGAACACCACGTACAGCGGCACGCCGACCGCCTTGTATTGCTGCAGGAACGCGGTGATCGCGGGATCGACATTGGTCCAGTCGGCGCTCATGAACACCGCGTTGTTGCGCTTGAGCAGATCACGGAACGCATCCGTGAAGAGCACGGCCTTCTCGTTGACCTTGCAGGTCACGCACCAGTCGGCGCCGACGTCGACGAACACGCCGTGCCCTTCGGCGCGCAGCTCGGCAAGGCGTTCGGCGGAATACGCGAACGTGTCGGCGTTCGCCGCCTGCGCGGCTCTCGGCAGCGCGAGCTGCCCAACCTGCCACAGCGGCAGCGCCGCGCCGAGCACGACCAGCAACGCGAACGCGCGCGCGAGCATGCCGTCGCGGTAGCGGCTGCGCTCCCACCACCACAGGCCGAGCGCGAGCACGACCGCGCCGATCAACACCCAGCCGACCGCATCGATGCCGCGCTGGTTGCCGAGCACCCATACCAGCCACACCGCGGTCAGGTACATCGGGAACGCGAGCAGTTGCTTCAGCGTTTCCATCCACGCGCCGGGCTTCGGCAGGCGGGCCGCGAGCGCGGGCACGAAACCGATGAGCAGGAACGGCAGGGCAAGCCCGACGCCAAGCGCGAGGAACACCAGCAGCGCGACCAGCGACGAGGCGGAGAACGCGTACGCAAGCGCCGAACCCATGAACGGCGCCGTGCACGGGCTCGCGACCACCACCGCGAGCACGCCGGTGAAGAAGTCGCCGGCCGCGCCGCCGCGGTTGCCCAGATTCTGGCCGACACCGGCGAGGCCGGCACCGATGTTGAACACGCCCGACAGCGACAGGCCGATCGCGAACAGCACGTAGACGAGCACCGCGACGAAGATCGGCTGCTGCAACTGGAAGCCCCAGCCGAGCGCCTGGCCCGCCGCACGCAGGCCGATCGCCGCGAGCCCGATCGCGGAGAATGCGACCAGCACGCCGGCGGTATAGATGAGCGCGTGCTTGCGCGCCTTCTCCGCGCTCTCGCCGCTCTGCGCGAGGCCGAGCACCTTCAGCGACAGCACCGGCAGCACGCACGGCATCAGGTTCAACACGAGGCCGCCGAGCACGGCGGCGAGCAGGGCGCCGAGGATGCCGCCGAGCGAGGGCTGAGGGTCGGGGGGCGAGGGCTGCGAGGCGGGAGATGTAGCGGTTGCAGGAGCGGCTTGCGCCGCGATGCTCTTCGGCACCGGCACAAACGAAGCCTTCGCCGCCGCGAGCTGTTCGAGGCTCGCGGCCGGCAATTCGACCACTACGTCCTTCTGCATCACCGGATAGCAGATGCCGTTCTCGAGGCAACCCTGGTATTCCGCATGCAGCTTCACGCTTTGCGCCGTGCCCTGTTCGCGCAGCAGCGTGATCGGCAGTTCGACCTGGTCGAAATACACCTTGACCATGCCGAAGTGCTCGTCGGTGTGGTCGACGCCGGCCGGCCACTGCGGCGCCCCGAGTTGCACGCCGTTTCCATCGGTGAGCGTGACGATGCTCTTGTCGCGATACAGGTAGTAGTTCTTCGGCATCGTCCAGCGCGCGAGGATCGTGGTCGGACTCTGCGCGATCGCCTCGAACACGAACGCCTGTTCCGGCGGCAGCGGCGATGCGTCGGTTCCCGGAAGCCCGCTCGTTGCGCCGGTGCCGAGCTGGATGCCGAGCGCCGTCCCGCCGGCTCCTGCAGGAGCGGGGTCAGGCGCGATGCTCTTCGCTCCGGCATCCGCGACCTCGACACTGACCGTGGTCGGACTCGGCGGATAGCAGATCTTCGGATCGGTCTCGTGGCAGCCCTGCACGGTCAGCGTGACGCTGGCGCTTTTCGCGCTCGCATCGGTGAGCGTGTACGGCAGAGTCGCATCGATCGAGTGGTGGTAGACCTCGACCTCGCCGAGGAATTCGTCGTGCTTCTGTTCGCCGGGCGGGAGATCCAGCGTGCCGAGCGTGAGGCCGGCCTGCGTCGTCTTCGCCTTGATGCGCGAGCGGTACAGGTAATAGTCCTGTGCAATGTCCCAGTGCAGCGCGAGCTTGCCGGCGCCGTCGGTACGCGCACTCAGCTTGAACGCCTGCTCGACCGGCAGCAGGCCGCTCTCGTCCTGTGCGCGGGCGCTGTTTGCGGCGCCGGCGAGGGTGATCACGAGCGCGGTGGCGAGACCGGCGAACAGGTTGCGCATCGGGAAAAACTCCGTGGAATCATCGGCTGCGGCAGAGGGACCGCGCTTGGACCGCGAATCTTGCAGGACGTTCATCGTGAGGCCGTGGCCGTGGTTGCGGCTTCGAGCCACGCAAGGTAATCCGGCGCGCCATCGATGACCCCCAGCACGAGCAATTCGGGAAGCTCGTACGGATGCAGTTCGGCAATGCGCGACTTCAGCGCCTCGATCCGCGCGTACGAGGTCTTGACCAGCAGCAGCGTCTCCGCATCGACCTGCACCTCGCCCTGCCAGCGATACGTCGACGTCACGCCCGGCAGCGCCTGCACGCATGCGGCGAGCCGCTCGTCGACCAGCGCACGCGCGATGCGCGCAGCGGTTTCGGCGTCGGGACAACTGCAGTGGAGGACGGCAGCGGACATGGCGATCGGCGTTGGGCTGGGCCGCCGATGATCGCACACCACACTCCGTTTGCCCCGGGCCTGACCCATACGAACGGTTTGGATATTTGCCCAATCCCGTTCGCCCTGAGCGCAGCGCCGCAGGCGCGGAGTCGAAGGGTGCGTGTCAACGCGTTTCGACTCCGCTCGCAGGGCGAGCTGCGCTCAACGCGAACGGTTTGGATTTGCCACGGTCAGTGCAACAACAGCGCCGCGTCGAAGCCGTTGTCGAAGATCGTGTCGTTCGGCATGACCGGCTCGCATACTGCCGGCTGATTCGACTCGAACAGCGCGCGCGTCGCCCATTCCGGATGGTCGACGAACGGATTGCGGTTGCCTTGGAAGCTCATGATCACGTCGTTGCGCGCGATTTCTTCGGCATCCGGCGGATCCTGCACGCTCCAGTCGAGCAGGGTCGAGAGCAGGCCCATGTACGCCTTCGCCGCGGTGTTGCTGGTGATGACGATCAGGCTGCGGTTGTCGGTGAGTTCGAGGTCGGGGATGTTGCCGTCGTGCGCGTCCTCGGCCGCGATGCCCTCGTAGCGGATCGCCATGTAGAACATCGCGCGCGCCATCTCGCCCTTGCGGCGGCTCCAGACCTCGAACGAGCCGGCGTTGCCGTCCGGCGATTTC
>Ga0209023_10005902_pt1 | contig 13148 bp, 10 predicted proteins | sample LakOneMetagenome_FD_187468 | JGI IMG/M metagenome (GOLD analysis project Ga0209023, IMG submission 187468) | Freshwater and sediment microbial communities from Lake Erie, Canada (SPAdes) (version 2) | ecosystem: Environmental > Aquatic > Freshwater > Lentic | place: Lake Erie, Canada... | reverse complement strand
CTCGGCCGACGCATCCTTCCTGCAACAGTTCGACGACCTGAAGCAGCCCCTGAACATCGCCGTCGGCTTCTGGCTCTGGGGCTACGGGCCAGAGGGGGCGAACTGGCTGGGCATCCCGCTCATCATCGGGGCGTCGGCCTATCTGCTGTGGAAGGAAACCCGGCAGCGAAGCACGCCCGCCTGACGAAACGGGGCGCCAGTGTCTGGCGCCCCGCTTCCCGTCCCCCGAATGTTTCGCGCCCCGATTGTTTCGGGATCGCCGCCTTCAGGCGGCTTTCTTTTCGACCGGCGTCCCTTCAAACAGCCGGTCGCCAACGCGCACCAGGATCTTGCCGTTTTCGAGCGCGCGCTCGAAGAGGCCCTGCACCTGGATGTAAGTTCCCATCTGGATCGTCCGAATCATCGCAAATCGCCCCCTTGTTGCTGTGCGGTCGTGCCGCGCGGCAGCCCTGGCCCCCCAGGCGTTAGCCAACTGTCGCGAAGCTGACATGAATGTGCGTTTCTGGAAACAATAAATCGTGAAGATACCGCGCGACGGTGAATTTTCCTGTGGCGCGCCTGCAACGGCCCCCCGCAACGGCCCCCTGAAGCCCAGGTCAAAGCCAGTCGCGCAGGATCGGGATCAGCGGCAGGTCGGCCGGCGGCATCGCATAGGTGCCCATGTCGCGCGGCCGGACCCAGGCCAGCCGCTGCCCCTCGCGCGGTTGGGGCGTGCCCTGCCAGCGCCGGCAGGCGAAAAGCGGCATCAGAAGGTGGAAATCCTCGTAGGCGTGGCTCGCGAAGGTCAGGGGCGCAAGGCAACTTGACCAGGTGTCGATGCCGACCTCTTCCTTCAGCTCGCGGATCAGCGCCTCTTCCGGCCGCTCGCCCGCTTCGACCTTGCCGCCGGGAAATTCCCAAAGCCCGGCCAGCGCCTTGCCCTCGGGCCGCTGCGCCAGGAGCACCCGCCCGTCCGCGTCGATGAGCGCGACGGCAGAAACCAGCACCAGCTTCATTCAGGACCGGTAATCGGCGTTGATCGCGATGTAGCGGGCGGTCAGGTCGCAGGTCCAGACCGTGCGCTTCGCGTCGCGCAGGCCCATGTCGACCGCGATGACCAGCTCGGGCTCTTTCATGTAGGCCGCGCCGTCTTGCTCGCGGTAGCTGGGCGCCCGCCAGCCCTTTTCGGCCACCAGGATGTCGCCGAAGCGGATCGTCAGCCGGTCGCGGTCCGCCTCGGCCCCCGATTTGCCGATGGCCGCGACGATCCGGCCCCAGTTCGGGTCTTCGCCGGCCACGGCGGTCTTGACCAGGGGCGAATTGGCGATGGCGAAGGCGACCTTCGCCGCATCCTCATCGCTCGCCGCACCCGTCACCCGCACCTCGACCAGCTTCGTCGCACCCTCACCGTCGCGCACCACCTGCCGCGCCAGATCCAGCATCACAGCCCGAAGCGCCGCCTCGAACGCCTTGGCGACATCGCCCGTCACCGGCTCGGCCGCAGACCGGCCGGTCGCGCACAGCAGCAGCGTGTCAGAGGTCGAGGTGTCGCTGTCGACCGTGATCGAGTTGAAACTTTCGTCGACATAGCGCGACAGCATCTTCTGCAGCCGCGGCGCCGGGATCGTCGCATCGGTGAAGAGGTAGACCAGCATCGTCGCCATGTCGGGCGCGATCATCCCCGACCCCTTGGCGATCCCCGCGATATGGATCGGACCGCCCACGCCTTCGACCACAGCGCTCGCACCCTTGGGGAAGGTGTCGGTCGTCATGATCGCCTGCGCAGCACCCTTGATCGCGCCTTCCGACAGGCCCGCGACCAGGTCGGGCACGACGGCGGTGATGCGCTCGGCCGGCAGGGGCTCGCCGATGACGCCGGTCGAGGACGAGAAGACCCGCGCCTCTGGCAGGTCGAGCGCGCGGGCGACGGCGCGGGTCACGTCCTGGACCGCCTTGTCGCCGGCCTTGCCGGTGAAGGCGTTCGAGTTGCCGGAGTTGACGATGATCGCCGCCCCCGCGCCCGTATCCTGCCGGATGGCGAGCTTGGCCTGGTCGTCGCGCACGCAGGCCGACCGGGTCGACGAGCGGGTGAAGGCCCCGGCGATGGTAGTGCCGGGGGCAAGGCGGATCAGCATCACGTCCTTGCGGCCCTGATACTTGATCCCCGCTCCGACCGATGCGAACTCCGCCCCGGCGATGACGGGCAGGGCGGGGAAGGATGCGGGCGCGAGCGGCGAGACGGCCTTGGCCGGTTTCGCGCCGCCATCAGCCGCAGGGGCAGTAGCAACCGCGCCCAGCTCGGCCTTGAGCCGCGCCACCTTCTTCTTCAGCTTCGCGACCTTCGCCTTGGCAGATCCCTTGGCCATTCCCCGCCCCCCTGTCTTGCTTGCCGATCGGCCTTACTTGCCGATCAGCGCCGTGTTCTTCAGGATCGTCGGGTCGATGCCGTCGATCTTGCGCTCGATCTTCGAGCCATCCTCGATCGACTTGATCTCGGCCTCGACCGCCTTCTGGCGCAGGTCGCCCGCCAGCTCTTCCTTCACATCGTCGAACTTCGGCGCGGCCGCGACGCGGGTGTCATTCAGCTTGATGATGTGCCAGCCGAAATCGGTCTGGATCGGGCCCGAAACCTCGCCCTTCTTCAGCTTGACGACGGCTTCCTCGAACGGCTTGACCATCATGCCGGTGCCGAACCAGCCCAGGTCGCCGCCATTGGCCGCCGAGCCCTTGTCGGTCGACTTCTCTTTCGCGATGGCCGCGAAATCGCCGCCCTTGTCCAGGTCGGCCTTGATCGCCTTGGCCTCCTCCTCGGACTTCACCAGGATGTGCGCGGCCTGATATTCGGTCGAGGGCGCGGCCTTGGCATATTTGTCGTCATAGGCCTTCTTCAACGCCTCGTCCGTCACGGCCTTGTCCGCGACCGAGTTCAGAAGGACCGAGGCGAGGTAGCCGCGGTTCTCGTTCTCCATCGCCAGGTCGTCGCCCTTGACCTTGGTCTTTTCGGCCGTCTGCGACAGCGCGACCTGCTGGATCACCTGGTCCAGAAGCCCCTTCAGCAGCACGTCATCGGGCAGCGACTGGTACTGCGCCGGCAGCGCCATGCGCGCGGCGATCAGGTTGCCCAGCGTGATGTCGGTGCCGTTGACGGTGGCGACCACGGTATCGGCGGTCGGATCGGCGGCGGGCGCCGGACCTGCAAGCGCCAGCGCAAGGAAGGACGCCGCAAGGATATGGGCCGGTTTCAGCATCGTAACATCACTCCTGAGTGGCCGCGACCCTGCGCGGCGTTGACTATCCGGGGGCAGCCGCTTACATGCACCAAGCCTGAAAAGGCACCCGCAGCCCCTGCCGCCCTTCGGTTGCCGCCCTATCTAGGCTGGCCCGCCCAGCGCGGCAAGGCCAAACGGCCGCGGTCACAGAGGCGTCAATCGAGCTAGCGGGAGATCACATGCTGGGTCTTGGAACAATCGCGCGGAAGGTCTTCGGCACGCCGAACGACCGCAAGGTCAAGTCCGTGCGCCCGCTGGTCGAGAAGATCAACGCGCTCGAACCCGAGTTTCAGGCGCTGAGCGACGAGGGGCTGGTCCAGAAGACCGCCGAATTCAAGGCCCGCGTCGCCAATGGCGAAAGCCTGGACAAGATCCTGCCCGAAGCCTTCGCCAACTGCCGCGAGGGCGCGCGCCGCGCGCTGGGCCTTCGGGCCTTCGACGTGCAGCTGATGGGCGGCATCTTCCTGCATCAGGGCAACATCGCCGAAATGCGCACCGGTGAGGGCAAGACGCTGGTCGCGACCTTCCCGGCCTACCTGAATGCCCTGACCGACAAGGGCGTCCATATCGTCACGGTGAACGACTACCTGGCCAAGCGCGACGCCGACTGGATGGGCAAGGTCTACCGCCAGCTCGGCATGACCTGCGGCGTCATCTACCCCTTCCAGGACGACACGGAAAAGCGCGCGGCCTACCGGTCCGACATCACCTACGCCACGAACAACGAACTTGGCTTCGACTACCTGCGCGACAACATGAAGAACGCGATCGAAGAGATGGCCCAGCGCAGCCACTACTTCGCCATCGTGGACGAGGTCGATTCGATCCTGATCGACGAGGCGCGCACGCCGCTCATCATCTCCGGCCCCTCGGACGACCGGTCCGACCTTTACCGCACGCTCGACGCCTATATCCCCGAGCTGGTGCCCGAACATTACAAGATCGACGAAAAGACCCGTAACGCCACCTTTACCGAGGAAGGCAACGAGTACCTGGAAAAGCGCCTGCAAGAGGTTGGCGTCCTGCCGTCCGACCAGACGCTCTATGACCCGGAATCGACGACGGTCGTCCACCACGTCACCCAGGCACTGCGCGCCCACAAGCTCTTCCAGCGCGACCAGCACTATATCGTGCGCGAGGGCGAGGTGATCCTGATCGACGAATTCACCGGCCGCATGATGAAGGGCCGCCGCCTGTCGGACGGCCTGCACCAGGCGATCGAGGCGAAAGAAGACGTGCGCGTCCAGCCCGAAAACGTCACGCTCGCCTCTGTCACCTTCCAGAACTACTTCCGGCTTTACGACAAGTTGTCGGGCATGACCGGCACCGCCGCGACCGAGGCCGAGGAGTTTGCCGAAATCTACAAGCTGGGCGTGGTCGAGGTTCCGACCAACCGTCCGGTGGCGCGCAAGGACGACCACGACCAAGTCTACCGCACCGCGCGCGAGAAGTACGAGGCCGTCATCCGCCGCATCAAGAAGGCGCATGAAAAGGGCCAGCCGATCCTTGTCGGCACCACCTCGATCGAGAAATCGGAAATGCTGTCGGGCCTTCTGCAGGCCGATGGCATCCCCCACAACGTCCTGAACGCGCGCCAGCACGAGCAGGAAGCCAAGATCGTCGCCGACGCCGGCCGCTTCGGCGCCGTGACCATCGCCACGAACATGGCCGGCCGCGGCACCGACATCCAGCTTGGCGGCAACGTCGAGATGCAGGTGCTGGAGGAACTGGCGGCGAACCCCGAGGCCAACCCCGACGACATCCGCACCCGGATCGAGGCCGAACATGCGGCCGAAAAGCAGAAGGTGATCGAGGCGGGCGGGCTCTTTGTCCTGGCTTCCGAACGCCACGAAAGCCGCCGGATCGACAACCAGCTGCGCGGCCGCTCGGGCCGTCAGGGCGACCCCGGCCGCTCGTCCTTCTACCTCTCGCTCGAAGATGACCTGATGCGCATCTTCGGGTCCGACCGGCTGGACAAGGTGCTGTCGAGCCTCGGCATGAAAGAGGGCGAGGCGATCATCCACCCCTGGGTGAACAAGTCGCTCGAACGCGCCCAGGCCAAGGTCGAGGGCCGCAACTTCGACATCCGGAAGCAGCTTCTGAAGTTCGACGACGTGATGAACGACCAGCGCAAGGCCGTCTTCGGCCAGCGGCTCGAGATCATGTCGTCCGAAGACATCGGCGACGTGGTGCAGGACATGCGTCACCAACTTGTCGACGATCTGGTCGACGAGCACCTTCCGCCCAAGACCTACCCCGACCAGTGGGACAGCGAGGCGCTGAAGGCCGACGTGGCCAAGCTCTTGGCCGCCGACGTTCCGGCGCCGGAATGGGCGGCCGAAGAGGGCGTCGACCAGGAAGCGATCCGCGAACGGCTTTACGAGGCGTCCGACAAGGTGATGGCCGACAAGGTCGAGGCCTTCGGGCCCGACAACATGCGCCAGATCGAAAAGCAGCTTCTGCTGCAGACGATCGACGCGCGCTGGCGCGAGCATCTGGTGACGCTCGAGCATCTGCGTTCGGTCATCGGCTTCCGGGGCTATGCCCAGCGCGACCCGCTGTCGGAATACAAGACCGAGGCCTTCTCGCTGTTCGAAAACCTGCTCGAGGGGCTGCGTTCCGACGTGACCCAGAAGCTGAGCGCGATCCGCCCGCTGACAGCCGAAGAGCAGGAACAGATGATGCAGCAGTTCCTGGCGCAACAGGCGAACCTGCGTCAGGCCGCCGACCAGTCCGAAACCGCCGCAGCCGATACCGAAGAGCGCCTCGCCGCCGGTGTCGTCAGCGCCGCCGCCCCGGGCTTCAACGCCGACGACCCCTCGACCTGGGGCAACCCGTCGCGGAACGACCCCTGCCCCTGCGGCTCGGGCGAGAAGTTCAAGCACTGCCACGGCAGGATGGCCTGAGGGGGGCGACCCGGGTCCGACCGGACCCCCGACTTGCCGACAAACCGGCCCCGGCTGGCAGGGGCAAGTGACCCTGCCATGCGAAGGTTTGGTCGGTTGTCCCCGCCGATGGCCCAAAGGCCATCTGCCAGCGCCCGCCCCGCCATCGGCGGGCGCTCCCGCGCCCACCGGGGCAGGCACTGGCCTTTGTTGATCTGTGACGGGGGCGGTCCAGCCGCACCGTTCCCACGCGGTCGGGGAAACGCGATGCGTTTCCTTTTCCCGCCCGGGCCCGGCGCTGGGTCGGCCTGTAGCCTTCTTACAAATACCCCTCCGACCGAAAGCTCAAAGGCCCGGCGCGGCCGATGATGAGGTGATCGTGCAGCACGATCCCCATCAGGTCTGCCGCGTCCCTGATCTGGTTCGTCACCCCTATGTCCGGCTCTGACGGTGTCGGATCGCCCGACGGGTGGTTGTGCACCAGGATCAGCGCGCTCGCATCCAGTTCCAGCGCGCGTTTCACCACCTCTCGCGGGTAGACCGGCACATGGTCGACCGTGCCCCGGGCCTGTTCTTCATCCGCGATCAGGATGTTCTTGCGGTCCAGATAGAGGATACGGAACTGCTCGACCGCCAGATGCCCCATGGCGGCGGTGCAATAGTCCAGAAGTGCGGTCCAGGACGACAGCACCGGCCGGTTCATCACCCGCGACCGCGCGAGCCTGTGCGCCGCCGCCTCGACGATCTTCAACTCCTGCACCACCGCAGGACCGACGCCCGCCACCTCGGCCAGCCGGGGCAGGGGCGCCGACAGGACGCCGCTGAAGCTGCCGAACCGGTCCAGTAGCCTGCGGGCGAGCGGCTTGACGTCCTGACGCGGGATGGCGCGGAAAAGGACCAGTTCCAGCATTTCATAGTCGGGCAAAGCCGCCGCACCGCCCTCCATGAACCGCTCGCGCAGCCGCGCGCGGTGGTCGCGGATGTAGGACGGCAACCGCGTGCCGTCCGGGCAGGCGGGAACCTCGTCGCCCATGAGCCGGGCGGCGGGGGCTTCGGCAAGGCCGGGCAAAAGGGGAGGCGCGGGGCTCATGCCCCCGAGACTGCCGGCGAAATGGTGAAGAACGGGTTAAGAGGTCAGAAATCCAGGTCCGCATAATGCGGCGGCGGCAGGAAGCCCGGGATCTGGTCAGCCAGGATCGACCGGAACGACGGCCGCGACTTCACCTTCGCATACCAGTCGCGCACATTTTGCGACCGGTTCCAGTCGACATCCGAGATATAGTCAAGCGAAGACAGATGCGCCGCCGCCGTCAGGTCCGCCAGCGTCATCTGGTCGCCCGCCAGCCAGCGCCGCTGGTCCAGAAGCCAGCCCAGATAGTCGATGTGATATTTGATCTGGCTCGCCCCGGCCTTCACGTTCTTCGAATCCGGGTAGCCGAGCCCCATGACCTTCTTGTTGACCCGCTCGTAAAGCAGTTTCGAGGTCACTTCCGCGTGGAACTTGTCGTCGAACCAGGCGCAGAGGCGGCGCACTTCGTAGCGGCCATCGGGGTCGCGCGGCATCAGGCGCGGCTCGGGGTTCGTCTCGTCCAGGAACTCGCAGATCGCCTGGCTTTCCGACAGGGTGCGGTTGTCTATCTTCAGCACAGGCACCTTGCCGGCCGGGTTGCGCATCAGGAATTGCTGGTTCTGTTCCCAGTAGCGTTCCTCGACCAGCTCGACATCAATGCGCTTCTCCGCAAGTGTCAGGCGGACCTTGCGGCAGAAGGGGGACAGCGGAACGTGGTAAAGCCGGGCCATCGGAGCCTGTTGCAACCTGTTGGGACCGGTCCCTGATAGCCCCCCGGGCAGGGGGGATCAATGGGGGGATCAATGCTCGAAACAGGCCGCGCGGCCGTCGACCTCGATCGTGTCGGCGCCCGAGCGGATCTGTGCCGCCCGCTCGCGCATGAAGCCCGTCGGCCGCGTCGGATTGCGCCCCTTGGGGTCCGGCAGGACGGCCGCGATCCGCGCCGCCTGGTCGGGCGTAAGCCGTGAGGCGGGCACCTTGAAGTAATGCTGCGCCGCCGCCTCGACCCCGAACAGGCCGGGGCCCGTCTCGGCCACGTTCAGATAGACCTCAAGGATGCGGCGCTTGGACCAGACCAGCTCGACCCCCGGCGTCATCATCGCCTCGAGCGCCTTCCTGACCCAGCTGTGCCCCTGCCACAGGAAGACGTTCTTCGTGACCTGCTGGCTGATGGTCGAGGCGCCATGCCCCGCGCCGGTGTCGATCGCCATGCGGATGGCGCGCACGTCGAACCCCCAGTGGTTGCAGAAGTTCGCATCCTCGGCCGCGACGACCGAGCGCGCCATTTCCGGCGCGATCTGGTCCATCGAGACCCAGGTGCGCGCCACGCCGCCCTGCCGGAAGCGTTCGGCCAGGATGTAGGGCGTCAGGCGCGGGTTGATGAAGGTGCCAAGGATCAGCAGGACCAGGAACACCATGACGGCCACCCCGAACCCGCGCAGCGCAAGCCGCCCCGCGCGCCGGGCGATCATGCCCCAGCTCGGCAGGTCCTGCGCGGCTTCCGGGGCCGTCTTCTTGCGGCGGCGTCGGGGCTTGGGGGCGGTGTCGGACATGGCGCACCTTAGCCACGCCGCGCGGCTTTGGGTCAAGGGGCGCGGGGGCCCTGGGCTACGGGCAATCGCTGACGTGACGGCAACTCTGTTCCGAAATCTAGGTGGACGCACGGACGCGCGGCTCGCGTGAGGGTGGGATGATCCCCCGAAGACGCAACAAGTCATCGGGTGAACTCCTTTGGCAGCCCTTCCCCTCAGCCCGCAGCCGCCGGATGCCGCCCTGAAAAGGCGGCGCGCACACACCGGGCCCCGCTGACCGCAACAATCGTCACCACAGCCATCCTGGGGAGCCCACCCATGACCATCGAAGCATTCGCAAACCCATCCGGCCGCCGAACCACTGGCTTCAGGGCCTTGCGCACGGTGCAGGTGCCGATCCTGTTTCTGGCCACGGCGACGGCCCTTTGGGGCCTGACCAATGTCGTGCAGAAGCTCGCGCTGGAAGAGATGGGGCCCTTCACGGTCATCGCCGCCCGCTGCTGGCTCGGGGCGCTGGCGCTCATGCCCCTCGCGCTGCGCGAGCGCGCAAGGGCCAGCCCGTCGCCCGCCCTTCGCCGGGACCCGAGTGTCGTGATCGCCACCTTTAGCTTTTGCACCGGCCTTTGCCTTCAGCAGGTGTCGGCGGGGCTGACCACCGCGACCAACATGGGCTTTATCATCAACTCCTGCGCCGCCATCGTGCCGTTCATCGTCTGGATGACCGGCAGTGACCGGCCAACGGTCCGCACGCTGACCGCAGCCGCGGTGACGGTCGCCGGCGTCACGCTTCTGTCGGGCTTCAGCTCGAACTCCGGCGTCGGGGATTTCGTCTGCCTCGCCTCGGCGCTCAGCTATGCGGGCTGGGTGGTCGCGGTCGGCCGGGCCGTGGCGAACAACGTCGCCGCCTGTGGCTTTACCATGACGCAGCTTCTGTTCACGGCGGGCTTCGCGACCCTGGCGGCGCTGGTGATCGAAGAGCCGTCCGCGCAGCAGTTCATCGCCATCGCACCCGGCATCCTCTTTCTTGGCATCTTCGGAACCGGCGTCAGCTTCGCACTTGCCGCCCATGCCCAGCGTGGCCTGGGCATCTGCGCGACCGCGATCATCATGAACCTCGAATCGGTCTTCACCGCCGTCGCGAGCCATATCGTCATGGGCGAGGTGCTTGCGCTGGCGGCGCTGGGCGGCGGACTGATGATCCTCGCGGGCTGCCTGATCGTGCAGCTGAAGGGCTGACGGGGCAGGGCCGCCCGTTGCCGGAAGCCCCGCTCCGTGCAAGACTGTCACCGACCCGTCCAGGGGTGTCATGCCAATGACCGATTTCGACGCGTTCAGCCGCACGCTTGAGGTCATCCACGATGCGGCCATCGACCCCGCGCTCTGGCCGCGCGCGCTGGAAGGCACCTGCGGCTTTGCCGGTGGCGCGGCGGCGCGGATCGCCTGGCAGGACGCGGCGACCGATGATGCCTTCACCTCGCACAGCTGGGGCGCCAACGCCCACTACGACCGGCTTTATGCAGAGACCTATCGCGACCTGAATCCCTATTTCCCGGCCCTTGCCTTCGTCGAGCCCGGCCTTGTCGTCGCGGGCGAGGATCTGATCCCGCACGAGGAATTCCGCCAGAGCCGCTTCTTCAGGGAATGGGTCGCGCCACAGGGTTAGGTGGCGGCGATCGGTGCGAACCTTGAACGGACCTCGACCAGAGCGGCCTTCATCCACCTGCAACGCGGCACCGCCCAGGGCGTCACCGACGAGCCGACACGCGCCCGCATGAGGCTGATCGTGCCGCATGTGATGCGGGCGGTCGCGGTGGCCTTGTCCGGCTGATCGGCCAGCATGCCCAGGGCACGGCGAAACAATGACCCCGCATCATACCTAGGGCTGACGTCGAGGGCGCCTGAAACGGGCAACGTGGTTCCATTGCTCGCCTGTCAGGACATCCGACGTGCTCTTGGAACGGAAGGACGATCTGGAGCTTCTGCAGGGCGCCGCCAGGTCCGCCCAGGCCGGCCCTGGCCGCACCCTGGTCATCGCGGGCGAGGCGGGGGCCGGCAAATCGGCGCTTTTGCGGCCCTTCGCGCAGGGCCTGACGGGCGCACGGGTCCATTGGGGCGGGTCCGAGGCGCTTTTCACCCCCCGCCCGCTCGGGCCCCTGCGCGACATCGCCGACGGGCTCGATCCCCACCTCGCGCACATGCTCGAAGCCGGCGCGCGCCAGGACGTGGTCTTCCCGACCGTCCTGCGCCTTTTGCAGGACGCACGCCAGCCGCAGATCCTGATCTTCGAGGACATCCATTGGGCCGACAACGCCACCCTTGACATCATCAAGTACCTCGGCCGCCGGATCGCCTACATCCGCTCGGTGATGATCCTCAGCCTTCGGACCGAAGAGCTGCTGGCCGATCATCCGGTCATGCAGGTCCTGGGCGACCTGTCCCCCGGCTCGACCCTGCGCCACTCGGTCAGGCCGCTGAGAGTCGACAGCATCGCGGCCCTTGCCGGGGTCAGCCCGGCCGAGGCTCTTGAAATCCATCGCATCACCGGCGGCAATCCCTTCTTCACCACCGAACTGATCGCCAGCGACGTGCAGGCGGGTGGCAAGATACCGGCCTCGGTCCGCGACGCGGTCTGGGCGCGGCTGATGCGGCTGCCGTCGTCCGAGCGGGAGTTCATCGCGGCCATCAGCTTCAACCCGTCGGCCACGGAACCCCGGCTGGCCGAGGCGCTTCTGGGCCGGCCGGTCGCCCGGGATGCCGATTCCTGCCAGTCGCGCGGGCATCTGGTCAGCGACGAGGCCGGCGGCCTGCAATTCCGCCATGAGATTGCGCGCAACGCGACGCTCGAACGCCTGACGGCCGCAACGCGCAAGGCGCTGCACCGCCGCGCCTTTGCAGCGCTTCTTGCGCAGGGCAATGCGCCGCTTGCGACGCTGGTCCACCATGCGGCGGGGGCTGGGGACGCCGAAAACGTGCTGACGCTCGCCCGGCAGGCCGCGGGCGAGGCCGTCCGGGTCGGCGCGCACCGCGAGGCTGCCCGGCACCTCGCCACGGCAATCGCCCATGCCCGCCACGCACCCGCCGAGGTCGCGGCCCAGCTCTACGAGGACTGGTCCTACGAGGCGTCCCTCGCCCTGACGATCGGCGAAGACCATATCGCCGCCGCTGAGAAGGCGGCCGACGTCTGGCGGACGCTCGGCCAGACCGGGAAGATCGCCCACATGCTGCGCTGGCTGTCGCGCCTGCACTGGCTCTGGGGCGATTCCAGCGCGGCCGTCGACTATATCGAAGAGGCGATCAGGGTGCTGGACGGCGCCCCGCCAAGCCGCGAGCTGGCGCTGGTCTACAGCACGCGCGCCCGGCTTTACATGTTCAACGACCGCTTGGCCGAGGCGGCGCACTGGAGCCGGCAGGCCATCGTCCTGGCCGACAAGGTCGGCGACATCGAGGCGCGCATCCACGCGCTGAACAACCTTGCGGGTTCGTATCTCTTTGCGGGCGACGCGGCCGGCCGGGTCTTCATGGACGAAAGCCTGGCGCTCGCGCTCGCGCATGGCTTTCACGGCCACGCAAGCCGCGCCTACATCAACTACAGCGAATATGCGATCCTCGCGAAGGACTTCGTCCTGGCCGAACGGCTATTGGGCGAGGGGCTGGCCTTCAACAGCCGCCACGACCTGGATGGCGCCGTCCATGTTCTGGCCGGCCGTCAGGCCCAGCTGCGCCTGGACATGGGCCAGCTGGCCGAGGCCGAGACGATCGCGCGCACGGTCTACGAGCAGAAGTCGCTGGCGCTGATCGCCAAGCCGCCCGCGCTGATGGTCCTTGCCGGCGCCAGCATGCGGCTGGGGCTCGCGCCGGCGGGGCCGCTTTTGCGCCGCTCGCTCGACGACGCGCTCTTTGCCGGCGAACAGCAGCATATCGTGCCGGCGCGGCTTGGCCTGGTCGAATTCGCCTGGCTGGCCGGCGACCTGGCGGCTGCGCGCGAGGAACTCGCGCTCTTTGCCGACCTGCATGTCGATGGCCTGGACAGATGGGACCTTGGCGCCTTCGCCGTATGGTGGCGGCGCTGCGGCATGGCCGAACCCTTCCCCTTCGCGACCGGTCGGGCCGCAGCACCCCGCCTGGCCGAACTGCGCGGCGATACGGCCGGCGCGGCCCGGGCCTGGCAGGACCTTGGCCTTCCCTACGAGGCGCCGCTCGCCCTCATGTCCGCGCCGGACGACCTTGGGCAGGCCTGCGCGCTTCTGGACGGGATGGGCGCCACCCCCGTCGCCACCCTCGCGCGGCGCATGGCGGCGAAGGCCGGCGTGAAGATCGAGGTCCGCAAGGCCCGCGGCCCCTACGGCAAGGCCACGAAGCACCCGCTCGGCCTGACCGGACGGCAGGCCGAAGTCTTTGAAGAGCTGGCTGGTGC